>Ga0265762_1000013_pt1 | contig 20140 bp, 14 predicted proteins | sample NZIome_4_FD_200870 | JGI IMG/M metagenome (GOLD analysis project Ga0265762, IMG submission 200870) | Metatranscriptome of rhizosphere microbial communities from Maridalen valley, Oslo, Norway - NZI4 (Metagenome Metatranscriptome) | ecosystem: Host-associated > Plants > Roots > Rhizosphere > Soil...
GGCATGCTCGTTTTGGTACGTCGAATGCCTGGCACGTGCTGGAGAACTGGAAAAAGCTCAACTGTTGTTCGAGAAGCTTCTGGGATACGCCAATCACCTGGGTCTGTATTCGGAGGAAATTGGTCTTAGCGGACAACATTTGGGCAATTTTCCCCAAGCCTTCACGCACCTTGCGCTCATCAGCACGGCGACCTATCTGGACAGAGTCCTTTCCGGCAAGGACGAGTCAGTGTGGCGCTGAATCCGAGGCAGGGGAAAGCCGTGACCAACATGGCAGCCAAGAACAACTTTGGCGCGCGCCAAACCCGGAAATTCCGATTCTAGAGCGGAAGTGAGCCTATCCGTCGCAAGTGCGGAAGACGCCATCGACACTCAAGGTGTCAACTTCCCGGTTCCGAGGTAGTCCTGAGAAGGAACACCGAATGCGTCAGCGACGCGATTGAAAAAGGCGAACAAGGCTGCGATGTATACTGCCTCGGAGATCTGTTCTTCCTTCCAGCCGGCGACTCGCAATTTCTCGACATCTTCGGGAGTAGATCGATAAGCCGCGCGCGTGATCAATTCCACATACTCCAACAGCGCACGTTCCGCAGCTGTAAGGCCTGCTTCGTCGAGCTTGCCTTCGACGATTGCCGTCACACATTGATCGGAAGCTCCCTGAACACGCAGGAAGTAAGCGTGGCTGTCCAGTCAATACGGGCACCGGTTCAAGTAAGAGACGTAGCTGGCGATCATCTCTTTGTAGCGGCGCGAAAGATGCCCTTCCGAGAAATGGATCGTGTTTCCCAGCTCGATGACGCGGCGCAGGAAGTCAGGCCGAGCTCCGAAGCACTTGATGATGCCTGGAACTTGCTGCCTTCCCGACCCTGCCCGCCAAAAATCGTAAGCCGCCGCCGTTTCTCCGGTGGCTTCCCCATCTTCGATGATCCTGACTTTCGTGGCGGACTTCGCGGCCGGAGTACCACCCGGAGCTGACGAATGCTTCGCATCGTGTTCTGCGTTCATATCAATTGAATAGACGGGGTTGTCCTGGCGTCAATCTTCTGCCCGCCTCCGACCGAAACGACCGTCATGACGACAAATAGAAGTGGCGACAAGTTAGCCGGGGGAAGAGGCGCAACGCAATAATGCGAAAGCACTACGGGCACCCACCTTTTCAGACGGCGATCGAGGCGGATATTGCTTACCGATTATAGGCCCGATTCGAAAGCGCCCCTATATTCGCCGCACTTATTAACGGGATAGAGTGGTTCCAATCCCCCTTCCGCACCTGGACGCCTTTGAAATCAACCGGAAGAATTGGTGATCTCCCGGTTACTGACCAAGAATCAAGCAGGGCCCTACCATGGCCACTTACAAGAATCCAAGAATCTTACGCCCCGGGAATTTGCGTCCCGATGCAGTCTTGCTCAACGAACTCCGGTGAGTATATCGACGGTCAGCTGATCCAGCCGTTCGTACGGCAAGCGTTTCTTTAAGATCGAATCTTTATCGAAGACGTCGGCCAATAGCTTCTGGGCACTTTGTCTTGAATACTGGCCGACACAGGGTGCGTCTTTTGTCGTAACCGATATCTCAGCCAGGATGTTCGCGATCTCCCGGTCAGCGTTCCATCGCGCCGCTTTTTCCTTCAGAATAAGGTATGTGCGCATACAACCGCGGGCGAAGTCCCTCACACCGTCGGTATCCTCAGTGCGATAAGCATGGGCGTCGAAGTGCCGCGGTCCGGCGTATTTTACGTCTTCTAAGAACTTTACCAGCCAGAAAGTCGACTTCAGATTTGCCGACCCGAATCGCAGATCCTGGTCGTAGCGACCCGGCGCCTGATCGTTCAAGTCGATGTGAAAGAGTTTCCCGGCCTCCCAAGCCTGTGCGACACCGTGCATGAAATTGAGTCCCGCCATCTGTTCATGCGCGACTTCAGGATTTACACCGACCATTTCCGGGTGATTGAGCGTGGGGATAAACCCCAGATAGTGGCCGGTCGTTGGCATATAAATATCCCCGCGCGGTTCGTTCGGCTTAGCCTCAAGGGCAAATTTGTAACCGTACTTTTGTTCGATGTTGTACTCACACAGATAATTCACCGCCTCGCGCAGCCTTTTGATTGCCTCATCGGCGCGACGACATGCATCGGTTTCCGTACCTTCACGTCCGCCCCACAAGACGAAGATGTTGGCTCCGAGTTCAGCGCCGATGTCCATGGCCCGCATGGTTTTCTGAACCGCGTACGCGCGCACTTCCGAGTCATTTGACGTGAACGCCCCGTCGCGAAATACGGGATGAAAAAAAAGCGATACCGTCGCCATCGGCACTACGATCCCATTTTTGTCGCAGGTTCGTTTGAATTCCCGGACGATCCGGTCGCGCTCCGCCGGAGTCGCGTCGATCGGTACCAGGTCGTTATCGTGCAGATTCACGCCCCAAGCGCCAACTGCGCTCAACAGGTCAACGATTTGTGTGGGTGACATTGGCGGTCTGACCGCATCGCCAAAGGGATCGCGTCCACGATTGCCCAGCGTCCAAAGACCAAACGAAAATTTATGCTCTGGCCTGGGTTGGTATGGATCCTTGCCCGTCATTGATTCTCCCGTTTCACCCTTGGTATTCGGAAATTCATCGCATTGCCGGATAGAGCCGGGTACGCGCACGCGACCCGCAACCCGCACGGATGCGGTGAAGCAGCATTTCTGGTTCGCGCTTGCCAACGCTAAAACAGGAACTTCAGCCCGAACTGCAGTACACGCGCCTCGCGAACGCCCCCGGAGTATAGGAAGTTCGTGGTACCAAACGTACCGCCGCCGGAGTTGTCGTTGCCGGCAAAGGATCCGGCTTGGCCAGCGATTGGCATCCATTCGGTGTGGTTGAATATGTTAAAGGCCTCGGCCCGAAATTCCACGGCGGCACGTTCTCTGATCGCAAAATGTTTGAAGAGGGCCATGTTGAAGTTGATGTAGTCCGGGTTGCGCAGACTGTTTCGACCTGAATCTCCGAACGTAAGTCCCTGCGGAGCAGCATAGGCCGCCGCGCTGTAGAACAAGCGCCCGAGATCCGAGTTGGCAGGATTCTCGATGACGCCAGTCTTCGGATCGCCAACGATGTCGGCATACGAAGAGGATCCGACGCCGTTCGCCACTCCGGCATTGTCCGTGGGATAAATGACGCTGAAGGGATTTCCCGTATTAAAGCTGATGATACCCGAGTATTGCCATCCTCCCAGTGCGGTATGCGCGAGTCCGGGAGATTTGAATATCGGAACATCCCACACATAACTGGCGTTCAGCACGTGGCGCTCATCGAAGTTCGAGCTGGCGCGATTGGCAGCCGGGTCGTAGGAGTTCACGAAACTACCATCGGAACGGTCCGAAGAATCGTCAATCGAGTGGCTGTAGGTGTAAGCCAGACTCACTTGCAGGCTCCCAGCAGTGCGGCGCACTGCCACCTGAAGAGAGTTATAGTTCGAGGAGGCTGCCGGCTGCAGGAACGTAATGTTGGAGTATCCCGGATAGGGTCGGAAGGGATCGGGGTTCGTACTGCAGGCTGCAACTCCCAGGTTGACCGCCGGCCCGCTTGCCAAACCGGAAGCGTGGATGGCGTAAGAAATAGGAACACCGCTCGGCGTGCTGCCGTTCTCTGGCACGCCATAGCTATCAACCAAGTGTCCGCAATCGATCGATCCAGTCGCTCCGTTGGACAGAGTGGTGGTCGCGGAGCTGATCGCTTGGCTCGCTTTATAAGGATTCTGCAAGGCCGAAACCGGATAGAGCTGGTTAAGGTTTGTCTGTCGAGCCAGGTGCGTTCCTTTGCTCCCCACGTAGGAAATGGTAGCGACGGTGCTTCGGGCAACCTCCTGCTGCCAATCGAGGTGCCACTGCTGCACATAGGGCCAAAGCTCGCGCGTAGGCACAGCGATAACGCTTAAGGGAAATTGCGCCTGCGAACTCCCGCTGCCAAGGTTGGGATAGCCCACAATATTAAGCTGGGTGGAAGTGTAGGCCAGCGGCGGCGAGTTCTCGAGCGAGTTCGTGTTGCCTTCGTTTCCGTTCCCGTGCTCGAAGAAAATTCCATATCCGCCGCGCAGCGCCGTTTTGCCATCCCCTCTGGGATCCCATGCAAAACCAAATCGGGGAGCGGCGTTGAATAAATGTCCCTGCATGCAACTGATAGGCACGCCCGGCGTCACCCCGCATTGCACGATTCCGTTAGGAAGGTCGCCAACCGTCGGCGTTGCACCGTTGGCCGTAAGATTGGTGACAACATCATCGGGCGCAACTGTAGTTTGACCCGGGACGTAATGAGCCGGATCGAAATTAAAGGCTCTATGGTAGCGCTCGCGATATGTACCGAACAGGCTCACGCGCAGGCCTAGATTCAAAGTTAACCGGCTCGTGGCACGCCAGTCGTCGTTGAAATACGGCTCGAACATTTTGTAACGGTTGTAATACTTGACGGTGGCGCTTTGCTGGCCGAATGAGGCGATGTATCCTAGCAGCAAATCGGAAAATGGATTTTCTGTCGTGGTTGAAGAGATGGCTGGGTTGAATGTGATGAAGCCAGGGAATGAACCTGCTCCCAACTCGCCACCTAGCTCGTTTTTCTCGACTGCCTCGGCATAACCACCAAATTGCAGATTGTGCTTGCCCAGCAGCTTGCTCACATTATCTTTAAGCGCGTAGGTCGGATTCGAGTTGTAGGGTCCGTTGGGAATGTACCCGGCATCCTCGCCGAAGTTTCCATAGACACCAGCCACGTCGACCAGGCTGATTCCTGGCATAACGCCTTGGTCCGCGCCCGGAAATATGGAACCAAAGGTAGTACTAGCAGGTCTTTGCCAGTTGCCGAGGTTGTGCAACACGATGTGGTCGGTTGTGTAGCTGGCCACAAACTCGTTGAGTAAGGTCGGGGAGAATGCCGACGAAAGACGCGCGACCATGCTTACGCCAGGACCACCGAATTGCGTTTGAACCGTCGGAAAGCTTCCCGCGTCCGTCCACAACGGAACTTCGTTCAGGGTGTTCCAGGAATCATGTATGTAACGGAAGCTCACGCGCTCCTGGTCGTTGAGATTGTGGTCAATCTTCACGAGGTCCTCGCGAAAAGTTGTAGGCTGGGAATTGATCTCGTGAAACAGCGCGCTGCCAGGAATATTGACCTGACCAAAGTTCGGCGCCGGAATCAACGACAACAGCGCCTGAACGTTGGGGTCGTTCAAATTGACCGGAACTTGATCCCCGGGGTAAGTGGTTCCCGTTGCAGGATTGATCGGACAGTCGGCCGTCCCCAGAGAACAGATGTCACTGAAATTGCCGGTCCGCTCTGCCGTGGTCGGTACAAGTTGGTTGAAGGTATACGGCAGGCGCTCTCTGCGCCACTCCTCGGACCAGAAAAAGAAAGTCTTCTCCTTGTTCTGGTTATACACACCTGGAATATAAACCGGGCCGCCAAGGGTATATCCGAAATCATTTTTGTGATACGGCGGCGCCACCCCCTGCTGATTCCACGCAGGCGAGTTGAACATGTTGTTGCGAGCGAACTCGTATGCGTCGCCGTGAAACGTCTTCGTCCCTGACTTGGTTTCAACTTCGACGGTGGCGGAACCATTCTTGCCGTACTGCGCACCGTAGTTGGAGGTTAGAACCTTGAACTCGCCGATGGCGTCGATGCTGGGCGTGACATTCAGCGTGTCATTTTGGCCGTTGTCCATAATCGAGGCCCCGTCGAGTTCCCAATTGTTATACTCGCCGCGTCCACCGTTGACGCTGTACAAATTGTTGGCTGTGACCCCAACCCCGCCTTCGTCTGCGCCCGTCTGGTTGCTGACACCGGGAACGAGCGTGACCAACTGTTTGAAATCGCGTCCGTTCAGTTCGAGCTGCGAAATCTGTTTCCCGGTGACCGTACCCCCAAGATCGGAGGTCTGGGTTTCGACCTGCGCGATCGTCGTACCTTCAACCACGACTTCGACGCTGGCCTCGCCCACGGACATGGTTACATCGACGCGCGCCTTCTCCGCCACCCGCAGGATCACGCCTTTGGCTTCATACTTTTTGAAGCCGCTTGCTGCCACCGTAATGTTGTAACCGCCAATGGGAAGTCCAGCAAAGAGATATTCGCCGCTGCCGTTGGCCACCGCCGTGCGGGTAATGCCCTGTGCCGCATTGTTGATCGTGACATTGGCATTTGTGATTGCCGCACCACTGGGATCGATAACCGTACCAGTGATAGAAGCCGTATCCTGGGCTGGGGCCACAGCGCAGAAAATAACCATCACCGGTACAAGAATCAACCAAGAACAATGAGGTTTCACGCTTGCTTTTCCCTTTTCTTGTTCGAAGTTTCCGGCGTACAGACAGCGCTACTACCTGACTTTCCAAAACAGCAAACCAGGAGCATATTCGTCGAACGCCCGTAGATTTGTCCTGCACGGTCGTTGAGCAATCCTTCGGTGCACAGATGCCCTACTGCATATACGGCTCCTATCCGGCAACCAGCACGTTGGTCAATTGGCGGAGCCTCGCGAGATCCGCCGCCTTTACACCCTTATCGACGATGACAAGGTCACACCTCTTCACCGGACACAGGCGGTAGACCGCCTCCACCCCAATCTTGCTGCTATCGATGACCAGGATTCGCTCTCTCCCAGCACGGAGGAACGCCTTCGGCATCTCGGCGTCGTAGTTCATCACTCCTTTGAAGAAAGACAGAGCGGCGGCGCCGAAGAACACCTTGTCGGCATAGACGTCCCCTAGTGCGTTGAGCATCGTAGGGCCAGCGAGGTCGTGACTGGTCCGGCGGTACACACCGCCCGTGAGTTTCACCTGAATGCCCGGGTTGCCGGCCAGTTCCTCTACCACCGCCAGCGATGTCGTGACCACAACCAGATCACGCTTGGTTGACAAATGCCGTGCAACATAGCGGGTGGTCGTCCCGGAGTCGAGCACCACGGTTTCGCCATTCTGAATCAAGCGCGCCGCTTCCCTGCCAATCGCATCTTTAGCGCCTGACATCTTGGCCGAGCGTTCCAGGAAACTCTTTTCCACAGATCCGGACGGCGCCGTCATCGCGCCTCCGGGTGTGCGGATGACCAACCCCGCGTCTGCCAACTTGTGCAGCGCACGCCGGACCGTCATTTCTGACACGGAAAATTGCGCGGCGATTTCAGCGATCGAAGTGGTGCTTTTTTCCTTGATGAACAGAAGGATTTCGCTCTGGCGCTCTTCGGAAGCGTGCGGCGGTTCAATGTTAGTAATTTTCATATTAAATGTGAATATGTAACAGACCACATTTCTAGGGTGGTCGTCAATACTTTTCTTGCGCCCAAGCCAAGCAGCGATAGGACGGCGGTCAGAGCAGAAGGCCCGAGGAGCGCGGAGAAAGCCGACCGTCCGGCCCAACCGAACATCAGTCCGAACATCCGGTGAGTTTACTCGTGCAGGTACGCCAGGTTGTCGAACCGGAGGCTCTCTCCACTCTTCAGATCGAAGACGACGGTAGAGGAGGGATCGTGCCAGCCGGTGCGTACACGCCGGAGTTCCCCCGGTTTGAGGACGAAGGATGTTTCGCGAATATTCGGGGAATGGATGGCGAGCACAACTTCGGAGGGACCGCGGTTGTATACGTCCACTCCGACAAACACGCGAGGCGCATAGAAGGAGAATTCTGCCGATCCGGCGCTGGGGTCGACGAGGGCGAGGTTGAAAGTCCCGAACTTGCCTTGCGGCACATCCACCCGCCATTCGTTAGCCGCCCAACTGATCACTCCAGAAGGATACTGTCCGTTCAGCACGGTTCCGGCCGCCAAATGCGGATCATCAAACGTCACGTATTGCGGCGGGGCTTGTCCGTCTTTGCCTTGAATGTCGATGTCGTTTGCTTGATCGTGGCGAATGCGGAGAACGTGGGTCGACTCATCGAATACAAAGCCGGTTTGCTCCAGATCTTTGCGCTGACTCAGGGGATTTCCGTTCGCAGTTACAAAGTCGGGAACAAAATCCAGGCGTAGCACCTCCGTCGACTGAGGGTCGAAAGTGGAATAGGTGACAGAACCTTTGCCGTAGGAGATTTTGGTCACGACCGAGCTCGATCCCAGCAGGTGCGACTCGTCCGCCGGCGCCCATTCCGGCACCGCCCAAAACGCATCCATCAGCCTCCGTGGGCCGTCGGAAAATTCGTCGGTAAACCACCACTGCGGCCCAAAAGGAGTGTGGGCTCGGCCAGATAGTCCCTGGAAATATGTGACCCAGTTGTACGAGCGGAACGCCGCCTCGCGATAAGACTCATCGCCGGTCTTCGCATAGTACAGCGCTTCGACCGCGGCAAGTCTCGACGTATGGCTGTCACAGCACTGATTGGGCTCGTTACAACAGAACTCGACACCGTCTCCCTGTTCCGTGGTTACAGTGGCGCCATGGACAATGTACTTCGGCCATTTCGGCGTGGTCTTGACCCAGGCAATGAGCCGTTCGGAATGTTCACGCCATTGCGGATCTTTCTCCGGATGAAGGAGAACGTAGCGGGCAAACTCCAGCGGAATCACCTGGTTCATGTTTGCCATTCTGGGCACGACGTCCTCGAAATATCCCACCCAGACGTTGTTGGTGAGCGGATATTTCTGAAACCAATCCCATGCCCCGGCGCGCACTCGCGCATAAGCGTCCACATCCCCGTGCCTGAGGCGAATGAGTTCATCAAACAACATGATGGGTTCGATCACATTGGCAGAATATGGCCCCATGGGCCCGCCTTCCGCTTTTCCGTCGCGGGCGTAACACCGCACCGGCCAGGGAGAGCTCTTCTCGTCGCCCTGCTTGTAATTTTTGACCAGAGCATCAGCACAGCGCATCGCGGCTCGCAAGTATTTCGTATTGCCGGTCATTTCATAGAGCCGGAGATAGGCATAACCGTCTTCCCCCACCACATGAGGCTCAATGTAATCCTCACCATGAGCGCTCCAGCCCGTATAGCGCTTGGCCCCGGGATTCGCTGATGCATAAGGCACTTGCGGCCACACATATGCCGCGGGGGTGAGCCCATTTTCCAATTCGTAGTCCACCAGATCCTGCAAGAAAATGAGCGTGCGAGGGTCTCCGGTATAGGGATAGAGCCGCTCCATGAAACCTTGCATCATGGCGCGCAGATAGCCAGTTGAGTTCGCCCAATGCAAGTCAGGAAACATTTCAAATGAAGTGCGGTCAAAATCGAAGCAGCAATAGTAGTAAGGCAGACGCTGGCGGTTGTACTGGTCCCACAGAATCTGCCATTGCGTGAGAATGTGCGAAGAGTAGGAATAACCGATGTTGTCCGGCATGGGCCAGGGCAGAAGTTTCCCTTGAGCATCGAGTTGCACGGGCCGGCCCGCGATTTCCGGCTGATCGACGGTTGAGACAACTGAAACTTTCTTCTGCTCCTGGGCGACAAGTGCGCAGACGAACCACAATACCAACCCGACTCGACATACGATAAGAGAGCAGCGCCCTTTACCGCGTCGTTGGTTTCTCGCCGCAGCTGCACCCGGGAAAGGCCCGCTAGTAGCTCGTGTCATATTTCATTATTAACACTGTGGCCATCAGAACAATCGCCGTACCGACGACCGCCAGAAAGTTTAAGCGCTCACCCAGCAACACGCTGGCCAGAAACACGCCGAACACGGGAACCAGGTAAAGCGAGGCCGATGCGGTCGTCACGTCAAGGTGCTGCAGCGCCTTGAAAAATAGCAACATAGAAGCTCCGTACATAAACAGCGCCAGGAAGGCAAAGGCCGCCCAGCTTTGCCAATCGAAAGAACGAAAAGCGCGAAAAGAAAACGGTTCCACCCAAATCAGCAACGGCAGACTGGCAAAGGAAGCCGTGATGTAGCTGAAGATCAGGATTTCAATCTCCGTGAAGCGCTGCATGAGACCCTTGCAATAAACGTTATAGAAGGAAGAGCCCAGACATCCGCACAGGATCAGCAAATTGCCGGCAAGAAATTGCATCCTGCCGAAAGAAGCCTGCTTCAGGTCGGGGGTAGACATGAGTAGTACGCCAATCAATCCGATCGTCAAAGACGCGATCCGCAAAAGGGTAACCCGCTCCTTCAGCATCAGAGAAGCCAGTACGGCACTGAGCACGGGAATCAGCAGATTCAAGATCGCGCCGTTTGAAGCCAGCGATTTGCTGATGCCCCAGGTCATCCCCAGTTGCGCCAGCACCTGTCCGGCAATGCCCGCCACCACAAATTTAACCCAGTCACCCGAGGAAGGCCGGGGCGCATTTGGATTTTGCCTCCACATCTGAAGCAGCAAGGGCACGAACAAAACAGTGGTGATATAAAACGGCAAGAATGTGATGGCGATGGGTCCCATATGGCGATCGAGCAGTTTGACTGCCGTGCCTTGTCCCGACCACATGAGCGATGCGAGTGCCAAGAGCACAAAATACCAGCCGGTTTTTTTCTTGGCAGAGACGACCGAGGTGATCGTGCTCATGCTTGGGCCTCAAGCACGTGTATGCCAAAGCGGTCCGCGCCCATTGAACTGCCTTCGAAAACATAGGGTTCATGGCCGCGAGCGCGAGCGTAGTTCCTGACTACGCGACAGAGAGACTCCTCCGCCCCTTCAGCGCCCAACACTGCAACAGTGCCGCCGCCGCCACCGCCCGTGATCTTGGCACCGTACAGCTTGTCTTCGCCGCATTCCTGACGAACCAGCGAGACCAGCAAATTGGTGGCTTCACAACCCAAGCCGCATTCCGTGTAGGACCAGTGCGACTGAAACATCAGCTCCCCCATCAGCCGGGAAGAAGCACTTGCTTGAGACTCCGCTTTCGCGAGCTCGACGAATAGTTCAATGCGGTGGTTTTCCTCAACGGCGTAGCGCGTGCACGCTCGCACGCGATAATTGAGTTCGGGACGGACTCTGGTGAACGGATCGGGATGGGTTTGCCCAAGAGCCTGAACCACCACCCCGGAGAGCGAGACGGGCAGAGTATGCTCAAGGAGTGCTCGAAACACGGAGGGGGGAATGTTTGAAATGTATCCGTTCCATTGCGACTCGACAAAGCGAGGAATTCTGCCACTTTCCTCGAGCGTCAGAGGTAGGCGCTCGCGCTCGCAGATCAACTGGTATCCGATGAAAGCTGCCGCTCGGGCGGCCTCGTATTCCACCCCGGTTACCGCATGACGTACGCCGGAATCAATTCCCCAACAGCGAAGCCCCGCAGGTAATTTCACCAGCGGCCTGGGTGAACATGGTTGGCACAGGAGAGGCAACAGGTATCCTTCGTCTCCCAGCACCGAGGCTGCCTGGTCCATGATCCCGCAGGCCGACTCGGCAATGACGTTCTCTACCCACTGACACGCTTCAGCCAGCTCCACCCCGGCGAGTGCAACGCTGTAGGCAGCGGCCACCGCTTTCATGACCGCGACTTCGACCGCGGCTGAAGAGCTCACTCCTTTATTAAGAGGGACGTCCGACTCGATGTAAACCGTAGCGCCGGATCGTACTTCTTGCGGATACTTGCGGCGCAAGAGATGAAACACTCCCAGCACGTAAGCCGTCCATCGAACTCGCGGGCTGCTATTGACCTGTTGGCGTACCGTTGCGTCGTCTGTCAGTGATGCCAGTTCGAACTCGACACGATCGAGCCAGCCCTCTCGTGCCATCTGCGGATTTAAGAAGACAATCCGTCCGTCGTCGCGGCGTTGGGCTGCCGCCCAAGTCGCCTCGCGAATAGTCGCTTGAAACACCAGCCCGCCAGTGTAATCGACATTCCCTCCCATCAAGTCCAAGCGTCCCGGGGCGCGGCTGATGTAGATCGGTTTCGCGGCAGAGAAAAACGTCCCCGACCTCCGCTGTTCGGAAACTACCTGCTCAAAACGGTTCATGCTAGTTCCCGGATGCTGTCAATCACATACTGAATGGATTCTTCCGTCATCCGGGGATGAACGGGTATGCTCACGTAGCGTTCAAACATGGCTTCCGCCACCGGGCACTCGCCCTCACCGTGTCCTAGACTTCGGTAGATGGCGGTCAAATGAATCGGCATGTAATGCGACCACGCCTTGATTTGCTTCCGGGAGTAGAGTTCCCACATGAACTCTTCCTTGCTGAGCCGGAATTCAGGTTCGAGCAGAAGCAGGTATACGTGAAAAGCGTGCTTCAGTTCAGGTGGTACGCAAGGTATCTGCAGACCCTTGATGCCGCGCAGTCCCGCCGAGTATCTTCCTGCAATCTCCATGCGACGAGCGTTCAGCGAATCGAGCTTGCGTAGTTGCACCAGCCCTACGGCAGCCTGCATCTCGGTCATGCGATAGTTGAATCCGATTCCGTCGAATTCCAGGTGCCAATATCTCTTGCCCATGGGTTGGACGGCTTCATCGATGGCCAGGTATTTTCCCTTAGGATCGTAGGTTCGGCAGCACAGCGAGCGATGCGAAAGCATATCCTCAAACAATACTTTGCTGCCGGTTGTAACCATGCCACCTTCGCCGAGGGTAACCATGTTCTTCTGCTGATGAAAACTAAAGACGCCGATATCACCCAGAGAACCCGCCTTACGTCCTCTATATTCCGCGCCGGCAGCATGTGCGGCATCTTCCACGACCAGGATGCCGCGGCGACGGGCGAGCGCGTTTACTGCATCCATGTCGCAACACTGCCCGTACAAATGGACTGGCAGAATGACCTTAGTACGATCCGTGATTTTGCTGGCTACCGACTGCGGGTCGAGGTTCAGCGAGCATGGATCCACATCGGCAAACACCACCTTTGCGCCCAATACCGCCGCGGCATTCGCGGTAGAAATCCAGCTTATCGGTGTTGTGATCACTTCGTCGCCGGGGCCAACCCCTGCAGCAATCAAGGCCAGCGACAGACCAGCCGTCGCCGAGGAAACTGCCAGACCGTACTTGGTTCCGCAATACTTGGCAAACTCACGCTCGAACTGCTGCACTTTCGCCCCACAGGAAGGAGCATTGGCCTCGAGTACTTCAAGCACCGCAGCCTTTTCTGCTTCTCCGTAGGTGGAACCATGCGAGAACTCCAGCTCGAACTTCGCCTTAGGCAGCGCCATCAAAACACCTCTCGATCACTTGATCACATGTAGGAATTTCCATTCGACAAAGCTTTTGCAGCTTTTCCGTCAGAAGAAACTGATCTTCCCCCCTGGGAGCACGCCCCGCAACCGGCGTCGTCTGGGGTTGAACGAGATGATCCGGAAAACCCGCGCGAGCCGCCAAGCGCATGGCGATTTCATAGCGTGAGATGCTGTCACATGCCCCAGCATGAAAAACGCCATGGACCCGATCATCAGCTACTAATCGGATCATGATCTGGCTGACCGAATCAGCGTGGATTGGGTTTCTGCATTCCGACGTGGACAACGCGACCGCCTTTCCCGCTTCCCAGTTCGCGTGCAGACCGTCCAGCATGGAGTTGGTTCCCGCTTTCTTAGCAAAGCCCAGCAGGAGCGAGAAGCGAATCACCACTGCCGCCGGAACCAGCGCTCGTACAACGGCTTCCGCCCGTACCTTGGTCGCGCCGTAGACGCTCAGCGGATTCGTGCCGTCTTCTTCGCGATAGCCATGTTTACGGCCGTCAAACACGGCGGCCGTCGAAGTGAACAGGAGCCGGGCGTTCACCCTCGCGCAGACGTTGGCAACTAGCTCGACACCTTGCACGTTCACGGCGAAGGCTTTTTCTGGCTGGGCTTCGCAACGATCGATGTCGGAGATGGCCGCCAGCAGCAGCACTATATCTGGTCTCGCAATTTCGAACGCGCGGCCTACACTGGAGGCGTCGGTGATATCAATGCGAACTCCTCCTAGCTCACTAGGGATACGCTCGCCTCGGACGACTTCGAACCGATCGGTTGCGGCTTGCACCAAGTACCCGCCGAGAAAGCCCCCGGCCCCCACAATCAATGCTCTTGGTTTCTCCATAAGGTGCCGTGCTGCAAGCGAGAGCTAACGGGTCGCATCTTCGGTTGCCATGACCTAGCCAGCGAGTTGAACTCGACCGCAGAACTGCGGGCGGAAATTGCTTGCGGCGTGTTATATACTACCATCGACTATGTGAAAATATAACAGAGCGGGCCAAAAGGAGTCTGGTGACTCTCGGGGGCTTTGGCCCGCGCAAATCGCAACCAGAAATTGAGGCAGACTGCCTTCGGCGAAAGGGCGGCACGGGCTGGCGTGGCCGCGAGTAAACACGACCCCAGCTTATCGCGATCGAGGTGGGCGGTTCGATAGCCTCGTAGTGATCGCAGGCGGTAGCATCCCTTCCGGTTTTGGCTCGTAATAGCGGCGGTGGTCCTAGTGTCCTTCTAGCTCCGCAAAGGTCTAGCACCCGAAAGGACTCTTACCTTGCGGCGGCGCGTCCACGGCCTAGGCGAACCGGGTGCTCGCCCCGCCAATGGTGAATGTCAGCAAGCCACGCATCGTGATCTTCCTCGGTGCGCGGTTTCGATCCCGCTTCCCCCACATCTTTCGTCCCCGGACAGTCGGGGACAGGAATCTGCTGCCGTTCAGGTTCAAAATTCGTGTCCTGGGTAAACGCCATATCGGAGAGAAAGAGTGCAGTCGAAACAGTGAGTGTCGCCGGGTTCAGCTTCAAGCAACATCACTGCATCTACTGTTCGCGAAGGTGTCCGCGAATTACAACCACCGATGCTGCAGGCAATTCGTAGATCGTATCGGCTGTGGCACTCTGCTCAGCGTGGAGAATCGGCCCATCCGGATCAGCATGGCCGAACGATTCCGCCACCACCGAGGGTTCTCCGGGATATTCGGCATGCCCGACGTAGCGGGTGTGCCCAGGGTGCCATTGATACTGAGCCTTTCCGAAAGTGGAGAGTGCAACCGATCCAACGAATGAGCTTGGCGGCTGGTTTTGGTCTCGAAATTCGATTCGCACACGGTGAGCATTCTGTTGATCGCGATTCACTACCAGCAAAGACCACTGCCCATCGGGCCGTTTCAGCGCGTAGGCGGTTACAAGCGCATGTGCTGCTCCATCGTCGACGTCGCTTTTGGCGGGATATAGATCGTGCGGTTGAGCGCCGGGCGTCACCCATTCCAGGTTGATGAGCTGCGCTACAAAAAACTGTGCCAAGGGCTGTTGAATCTTGTACTGTGCATCAACGCTGAACATGCCATACGTTCCCGGTGAATCATTGCAGCCATGTTCCATCTGCAACGGCAGATAGTGGAAATAATAGACGCCGTTTCCGCCCGCGGCCAAGAATGACCCGATGTAATCGGCCAGCCACAGACCGGAGAAAATGTCCATGTAAGTTTCGCTGGCAGCCGAGGAGAGATTTCCCTCCGTGATGAACATGGGAGTTTCTGGCGGTACTCCGTCATCGCGCCAGATTTGCAGGACGCGGCTTACCAGTTCCGTCTCGTCATACAGGCTGCCCCATGGAATTCTGCAACCGTCATAGGGATAATGCTCGAAGGAAAAAAATGCCAGGTCGCGTATGCGACCGTGCTGTTTGAGATAGTCGAGGAAACGAGTGACCCACGATGTCTTGCCGTTTGCCGAAGGCCAAGACTCGAGATCTTCATTCAAGCCGCCCAATCCCGGCCCGCCCAGTTTGAGTGTGGGATCCAGATGGTGAAGCGCGGTAGCCCATTGAATGTAGAGGGCGCCATAGTCCTCGGGACTTAGATACTGGCCCTCCATTTCTTCGCCCATCTCGATATAAGAGATCGGATATTTGCGATTTTCGAGATAAGCGATTTCCGCCACGGCATTCTCCGGCGTGTCGTAAACCAGCGCGATCGGGATCATCGCCGGACGGCCGCGAGTGACGCCGCTGTTGAAGAAGAGGTCAAATCCGGCCTGCGCCTGGTGAGTGGTGCCGAGATCGGACGCTTCATGCCAGGGGTCAACGGAAGAACAGTACGTTGTAGTCTGCTCCTGATCTTCGGTATGCCGCAGAATATCGTGTAGCTCGCCGTCCGCGGAGGTGGGTCCCAGATAGATCTCGTTGATCGCGTAGCCGGCGCAGGATCGTGGATCGCTGGAGGCCTGGTCTGCGGCGCAGGTGTTGGAGGATTCCGACATCAGAATGCGCACGAAACGCACGGCAAGCGGCCTGGCCTGAAGACGCAGGATGTCAGACCCGCCGTGACCGTGCTCGATGGCTCCTCCCGGATAGGTTTGCCACACTCCATGAGTGGGGCTATGCATGGGATCTTCCCCGATCCAGTGCTGTACCAGGAATCGGGTGGCATAGGGCTCCGCCCACTTGATGCGAATGCTATCGACTGGCTGCACCTGGGCGAGATCAAGTACCACCCATTGCGGATGGAGCGAATCACTTTCCCCGGTGAAATGCTGAGTTAGATAAGGATTGCTCTTCCAATACGTTCTGTCATCGCCGTCGGTGATGCGAGAAAAGCCAGCATTCGGAGTTCCGTCATTTCGAGTAAAACCGCGATGAGGCAGCGAATACCCGTAAGAGTGGCGGATCGGCTCGCCGGGAGTGACGGAACCGGTAAAGTAGCCTTTTTCTCCGGGCTCACTCCATGTTCCCTGAGAATTCCAGTGCCAGGCCTCGATGGAGAGTTCGGTATTGTTGCGGTAGCTGATCGGCTGCCAACCTGACTCCAAGGCTCTGCCCAAATTCGGTTTAGCCAGTCCAGTATCCACGGCCTCCGAGGGGATACGATCGACGCCGGCGCCCAGCGTTTCATTGGGACGAAAGTGATTGGTGGCATGAGCAGGAGAGATATCGATCTGGATGGTTTGGGCTGCGGTGAGAGTTACGATCACCAAACACGCGAGACAGCAGGCGAACACCGGCACTCGTGTCTTCAAATAATTGCTCCTTTGACTTAGGGCGTTTCTCTGTCTGCGTCGTCATCGTCATCCCCGTCGTAATTTCTGAATTGCTCGGAGATCGTCTTGAGCAACTTCCCATCCGGCGTATCGCCACTCAATTCCCAGATCATCACTCCGCCCAGAGTTTCCTCGCGCGCGTACTCGAGTTTTGCACCGATGGAGGTTTCGTCGTCGTAAGTCCAAAAAGTGCTCCCATCAAAGAGCCATGGTGCCATCGAGTCGGGGTCGCGATAGGTGGTGAATTTGCCGAGGATAGAAACGATGTGGCTGTAAGGGAAATCGTCACGTTGCGGTTCCCCCATCTGAAACAACCCATGGTTGGCGGGCGAAACATTATGCCAGGAATAGGCATAAAAGGGCAGGCCGAGCAGCATTTTGGACACAGGCACGCCGGCGTCTTTATAGCCTTGAATGGTGGCATCCACGTCCCCACCATGTCCTACATCGCCCGGCGAACTGTAGAGTGGGGCGACCAGGCCGGTTCTCTTGCTCCACGGCCCGCCGTAGTCGTAGTTCATAATGCCGACCTGGTCGACGTACCAAGAAACCGTTTCCATGTCCAGATGCTGGTAGGTTGCGCCATAGTCTCCCATGGCAACTGTCAGCAGATGATCGGGTCCAGCCGTATCGAGTTGGCGGCGAAATTCTGCGAGCAACGCGAGGAAATTGTATTTGTCATCCTCTCTTGGATATTCCCAGTCGAGATCGATGCCGTCGAATAGACCGGGCGCCTCGATTCCATCGCCGAAGTTTCCTTCGATGAAAGTCTGGATGCAGGAGGCAACGAAAGCAAAACGGTTGGCGGGTTGCGCCGCCTCGGCAAACGAGCTGGCATTTCCTTCAAGCGATATCACGATTTTGATGTCAGGGTACAAGCGCTTGAGCTCTTGCAACTGATGGAAATTTCCACGAAGGGCCATGTCGGCCGTGTCGGTTGAGCCATCCACGCTATCGCCCGAGGAAAATGAGTAGTTCAAATCCGCATTGGCGTCTGCGATGGCGCATTGATTGTCCTTGTCAATGTTCCCCTGCGCGTAATTGATCTGGTCGAGCATCTTCATCGCGCCCAGGGAGACCAGATTCTTGACGAAGAACCGCTTGTGAATGCCCCATTGCGGAAAATACCCGACCACGATCGGTTGTTCCGGAGCTGGATCGTATTGCGCCATGGCTACCGAAGCCGCAAAACACAAACCAACCGTCAGCAAGAGTCTCAGCGTGACTGGTGGGGCATGGTTGGCCGGACCGTTACTTAACAGCATTTCCTGGACCTCCAACTGGATAGATGCGCGGAAGACGCTCCTCGACGGAGGGAAGCACCGGAAATGTCGCATGCGGCTCGTTTTGATACCAATACGCGACAGAAAAGAAATTATCGGAGCGATGGTTGGCGTGGCCATGTTCGATCGTCGCTCGGAGAGCCTTGGTGAAAGGAATCGGCGAATCCAGATGAAATCGATATACGGACGAACGGCCGCCCGCAGACTCCGAGCCCTTCACCGGCGCTCCGAAAAGAGCGTAAGAAAAAGGATGATCGCCAAAATTCCACGCCCCAAGGAAGTAATCTTCTGATCCCGTGCCATTGATGGAGGGGCGCTTTTCGCCATCGACAAAAAACATGTCGTCTCCTTCGCCCCACCATCCATCCTGATTCTGAAGAATTGACATGGTTACGCCCACAAAGTGTCCCTGACCGGTTGCCTCCAACCAGACGTAGTTATTTTGCCCATCAAGATTCTTCTTTGCGTTGACCGCTGCCGCGTCATTCGATTCCCACTGATTCGTCCACCCTTTCGCGGGAGTTGCTTGACGGTACTGCGCGTGGAAGTACACGGTGTTGGCGGGAAGGTCTTTAATTAAAGCCTGATAGTCGATATTGAAATAAAACGCGTCCACCTCCTCCTTCCCATCATTACTCACTGTGATCCGGGCTCGTCTCCGAAAAGGCATCGGGAAGAAGCAGTTCAGGGCTTTATCTGAGGCCACCGACAGCGGAGTGGATTCAAACAAGAAGTAGTCTCCCAGGCCGAGGCCGAAGAAATCGCCGATGGGAGCTTCCACGCTGGGCGAGGCCTCATCATCCCAATACATACGTAGAACCAACTTTTTTAAGTGATACTTTTCCGAGGAAGCGATGGTGATCCAGATGTGGGTGATGACCCCGGGGCCGGAGTCGTCGAGCAAAGCGAGCGTTTCTCCCGGAGCAATCTTGCGGAAATCATCGTTGCCGCCGGTGCGATCATAGCTGGACGCACGCTTCTGCACGTAAGGATGCGGCGAGATCAAGCTGGAGAGTTCGGTGCTCTGGCTAACTTCGGATTGAGCCCAGGCCGAAGCGCACATCAGCACGCAAACCAAAGCGCACATCGCGAAGATGATTCTGTGAGGCTTTTTCATCGGGACACTCGCCCGATGTAAACCGCGAAGGGCGCCAATGCCACGTGATCTAACTGGCCACTGGGCTGAGGGGATGAAGTTGTCAGTAAAGTAGTGGCCCTTGCCGCAGAGAAGCCCTGTTCGGAGAGGTTGAAGCTGATCTGCTGGGCGGTCGATGACATATTCAAAGCCACGACCACCGCTTCATTCTTATAGCGGCGGACATACGATAGAACGCTAGGATTGTCCTGGTTCAGGGCAACGTAATCGCCGTCAAGAAGCGCCGGTTCATGGTGGCGAAGCGCCAGCACGTGTTTATAAAATTGCAGCACCGATTCGGGGTTTTCCAGTTCGCTCTCCACGTTGTGAGTTTTGTAGCTGGCGGGAACCGGCAACCAAGGTTTCGCCGTACTGAATCCGGCGTTCGGCGAGTTGTCCCACTGCATTGGCGTGCGCTCTCCGTCGCGACCTTTTTCCTCGGGCCAGCCGGCGATTCCGATCGGGTCCTTCACGTCTTCCTTGCGCACCGGATCATTGTTCTCCATCCCCAACTCTTCGCCGTAGTACATAATCGGCGTTCCGCGCAGGGTTAGATACATGCCGGCCAGCAATTTGGCGATCTGGTCATTGTGTTGCTTGTCGCCGTAGCGGTCGTAGGAGCGTGGCATATCGTGATTGCTGATCACGTAAACCGGCCAGCCTCCGGTGGATTCGGCGTTTGCAATCTGCGCCCGGAACTCGCCTGCAGAAAGCTTATTGACCTCGCAGAACATAAAATCCATGGGCATCTGGATTTCGTCATTGTGATCGCCGTAATACTCTTTGAGCTCCTCTCGATTCGAGGTGTAGGTTTCACCGATCAGAACGGCGTCATGCTCGTCGGCCACCTTGCGCAACCTCTTCAACTCGGTGTGAACTTCCGGCAGTTTGTCGTTGTA
>Ga0265762_1000015_pt1 | contig 19541 bp, 12 predicted proteins | sample NZIome_4_FD_200870 | JGI IMG/M metagenome (GOLD analysis project Ga0265762, IMG submission 200870) | Metatranscriptome of rhizosphere microbial communities from Maridalen valley, Oslo, Norway - NZI4 (Metagenome Metatranscriptome) | ecosystem: Host-associated > Plants > Roots > Rhizosphere > Soil...
CGGCACGAAACCGGTCACCTGTAACCTACCTTCCTCTTCATCCTCTACTTCGACGTGCAGCTGCGGGGTGTGCCCGGCTCAGCTCCTGCAGTATGTTTACGCCGCGGGCGACAATGGCGAAGTCGCCGCATTTCCCATTAGTGACACGAGCTTCGCGCTTGAAACTCCGACGACAACGCCCGGACCGGCATCGAGCCTGGGAGTGGTTCAGATTGGCAACGCGTACCTGTACGCTTCAAATCCTCAAGCTGCGGGCGGAGGATCGATCGATGCATGGACGATCGACACGGCAACGGGCGCACTGACCGCCGTATCGGGATGGCCGTTTGTCTTGGGGTCGGCAGCAGAGCCAAAGGGACTGGCCGCAGCGCAGGGCGGTGAGCCGGCAGGGGAGTTTCTCTATGTTGCGGATACCGGTAAGATTGACGCCCTGCAATTGAACACTGGCATAGGAGGCCGGCAACGACTGTTGCGGGTTCGCCATTTCCGTCCGGAACGAATGTGTATCTCACGGTCGATCCGATGAGTCGCTTCCTCTTCGCCGCAGACGAGGATGCTCCGGGAGGTGTTTTGGCGTTTACGATCGATGCCAACACGGGAGTTCTGACTACGGTTCCGGGGTCGCCGTTCGCCGTAGGTTCCAACCCCAATCCGGTGTCCGTAAGTCAGATTGTGGTCGACCCCACTGGCAGTTTTGTTTATGTGACCCTGCCTGTGAGGGGGCAGGTCGCGGGGTTTTCAATTGATGCTTCCAGTGGGGTGCTGACGCCTATTCCCGGTTCGCCTTTTTCGGCCGAAAGCGGCGCTTTTGCGATCGCGGTCAACAACCTGCCGGGCGTTACCCCCACTTACGTTTACGTCGCGAACCAGATGGCCGACTCTATTTCCGGCTACAGCATTGACGCGACGACCGGAGCGCTGACTCCGGTGGCTTCGTCTCCATTTGCGGCTCCCGGTGTGACAGCTCTTGTGACCGGTAACCTCGATCATCTCTATGCTTACGGCGCGAGTGGCATGATGGTTTTCAGCATTGATCCGAACTCAGGTGCACTCGGCCCTGTTGGCTCACCAATTGCTTTTTCAGGCGCAACGGTTCTGACCTACGTCGGGCCGTAATTCCGGGCTGGTGGGGGCGAGACCGACACAACAGGTAAAGGCTAGGAACTCATCGCGTTTGCCTGAAGTGAAGCTGGTCAACCACTGTTTTACGATAATTCCCTCGATGGAGTTTCGTCGAACCTCGTTCCGGGCCAAGAGTATGCTTCTCGCTGGCATGGTATTACACGTAGTAGATAAAAAGCTCCCTGCTGGCCGAAATATCCAGCTTGCTCATTTCCCTTCTATATTTGAGTACGCCGCCTTGCGGTCTCCCGGAGCGGATCTGATCTTCTCGGCTTGCCCCTGATTGATTTCCGCCAGTCGAGCCAGCGCCACCTGCGCTTGCGACAGCTGTCCGGCTCGCTGATAAGCCTTTGCGAGGTTCGCGTAAACCGATGCCTTGCTGGGCTCGATCTGGCGCGCTATCTCCAGATGCGCGATCGCATCGTCAAGCCGGCCAGCCATGAGGTAGAGCCCACCCAGCGTAAGCTGCGAAGTCGGATCGTTGGGCTGCTTCGCGACCGCTTTCTCGAGAACAGTTTGGGCCTCGACGAAGTCAGGCTGGCCAGGAGTGGCTCCGGAGTGGATCAACGCTTCGCCAAGAAGCGTGAGCAAAGCGGGATTTTCATAACCTTTTTTCACGCCTTCGCGCGCGGTCCCGACCGCCTCAGCAATATCTCCCCCAAGCAACTCCTCGCGTGCCGCCGCTAAATAGCCGATCTCACTTCCGGCTGCGAGTTGGCTCGCCATCTCAAAGTCCGGTTTGGCTTGATCAAGCTCATCCATCTGAGTGAGAAACAGAGCCCGTTCGTAGTGAAGGCGCGCCGATTTCGGCAGATTTACTAAGCCGATTTCGACGGCTTTGAGTCCGAGACTGTAATCCTGGTGATCCATGAAGGCGTCGGCGACGAAAACGTATAGCTTCTCATTTTGTGGCGATAGCTGGGAGGCCCTTTCGAGTGACGCCATGGCCTCCCGCGGTTGAGCGTTGCCGATGTAGGCTTGCGCCAGCAGGTTCCCTACGTCTACGCTGTCGTGTCCTCGGTTTCGCAAACCGTTCAAAAGATCGATCGCTAATTTGAACTGGCTGCTCCCTACATAGCAAAGTGCGAGATTGAAATCCGCCGCGTATTCTTCGAAGACACGGCCTTGCGCAGCGAGCAAGTGTGGAATCGCATCCTTGAAGAGGCCTTTTCGGGTGAGGGTAGTCCCGGCTTGAAGTTCTGCCTCGCCTTGCTGCTGGGACGCGGCATCAGGCTCGCTCTCCTGCGGCGGTCTTGATTGGCTCTGACTAACCGGGAGGTATTCGCCTCCAGGAGCAATCTGGGCTCGGATCGCGGGACATGGAAACAGAGCTAGCGCGATCACAGCCGCAAAGATAGCCATGTCACGCCTACTTGGTGACGACCCTCTACGCTCCTTGCGCTTGCTTCGAGAAAGCTTTTCGCGGAAATCGTTCGCTACTTCCATTTGCCTTCGCCTTCGACAATCGTTATGTAGCGATCGATGGTCAATTCTCGAATCCGTTCTGTTTTGCCGCTCGGTTGCGGCCATTGTATTTCCAGCCAGTCGATCTTAGTTCGCTTCCCCAATCCCAAGACCATGCGCGGATCATGGGAGGAGAGATAACTGCCTCCACCTACCTTGAATTGATGGCGCTCGAAATCGCCTGACTGATAGGTAATCTTGGCTCCGATGGCATCGATGTTTGCCTTCCTGCCCACGAGACGCACGCCCAGCCAATGGTTCCCCCGGCCAAGCTGGTTGCGCAGAAGAAGCGGTGCTGCATTATTCTGCGTCACGAGCACATCCACCGACCCATCATTGTCGAAATCGCCCAGGGCCAGCCCGCGGCCCGACAGCGGCTTCGAAAAAATCGGTCCGCTTTGCTGGCTCACATTTTCGAATCCCGTGCCCGTATTGTGCAAGAGGATCAAGGGTTCAAGGAACTTCACGCCCTCCACTCTTTTGTCGACCGAATCATCGGGATGGCCATTCGACAGAAGCAGATCAAGATCACCATCGTTATCGTAATCGAAAAACTTCAGCCCCCAGCCGCTCATCATGCGAGTGGTTGCTCCGATGCCGGTGGAAAGGGCCACATCGCTGAAGGCCTCGTTCCGGTCGTTGTGGTAGAGCGAGTACATCTCGTGATCCACATTGGCCTCGAACAGATCGACCCAGCCATCTTGATCGTAGTCAGCCGCGTCCACTCCCATGCCGGAACGCGGTTTGCCGAAAGCATTGACTCCCACGCCGGAGAGCATTCCGATTTCTTCGAATCGCCCCTTGCCCCGGTTGGCAAACAAGAAGTTGGGAACCGTGTCATTCGTGACATAAAGATCCATCCGTCCGTCGTTGTTCAAGTCCGCGGCCACCGCTCCCCAGGCCTTCGCGAGAAGCTGCGAAATACCGGATTCCTTGCTGACGTCGGTGAAGGTCCCGTCACCATTGTTGCGAAACAGCCAGCATGGCATCGGATCGTAGATGCTGGGAATGCAGTAGAAGCGTTCTCCGGTGAGGGTATCGCCACAGAACTTCAGTTTCGCCTTGCTGTAGTCGACAAATCGGCAGACGAATAGATCGAGCCGTCCGTCGTTGTCGTAATCAAACCAGAGGGCGCTGGTCGCCCAGCCAGGGGCGGCAACTCCGGCTCTCGCGGTCACGTCGGTGAAGGTTCCATCTCGGTTGTTGCGATAGAGAATGCTATGCGGATACTGCGTGACGTAAAGGTCGGGGAAACCGTCGCCGTCATAGTCACCGACGGCGACCCCCATGCCGTAAGCGTCGCCGGGCACGCCCGCTTTTTGTGTCACGTCGGTGAAAGTACCGTCGCGGTTGTTGTGGTAGAGCGCGTTATTGAGCGGATGAGGCGGCTCGTAGAAGTCACAGCGGCCGCTGTTTACCAGATAGATGTCCATCCAACCGTCGTTGTCGTAATCGAGGAATGCGCAGCCGGCTCCGACGGTCTCAGGTAAATGAGCCATGGGAGAACGCCCATTCACATGAACCCACGAAACGCCGCTGATAGAGGCAGGGATCTCGGCAAAGCCCGGCGCGAGGTTATCCGACAGCAGGTTTGCGGCAAAAGGAGGAAATAGTCCCGCGCCGCACAGCGCGCTACCGACTCCGGTCCAGCCTAGCGTCTGGAGGAAGCGACGGCGAGAAGCCCGACTCCGCCCGACGCTTCGGCGTTTCTCCATGCAACTGAACCTCCACCTGTTGAGCTCTGCTGCGATCAGCGGGGCGCCTGCGCAGCCGGCGGATTCTTCGCCGCCGCCTGCCGTTCGAGCGCCATTTCCCGCTCCGCTTCCGGCTTATGCCCGGTGCGTGCGTAAGCGGTCGCCAATTGATAGTGGCCGGCAGGATCTCCAGGCTGCATCTTTGTATAGGTCTTGAGAGGCGGGATTGCATCCGAAAATTTCCCGGCTGCGCCGAGAGACATGCCCAGCGCCAGATACGCCTCCTGAAATCCTTCATCGAGCTTCGCCGCGCGCGAAAAGTGCCCGATGGCTACGTCCCACTCGCCGGCTTGACGAGCGATTTCGCCTAGCATGAACTCGGCGGAAGCATTCTCAGGATCGACCTTCAACTCTTCCCCAAACTCGAGCTTGGCATTCTCCGCTTCGGCGGGCGATTTCGAAAGCAAGATGCGCCCGAGACGATAATGAATGCCTGACGCCTTAGGCTCCCCGTCGAGGATCTTACGGTATTGCGCGATGGCTTTGTCCCAGTTTTCCTGCGACTCGAAGGCTTCTGCCTCGAGCTGTTGCGCCTGATGCGAGGTTGGCGCGGTTGCCGCCAGCTCCTGCGCCGCCCGGGATGCGAGTTCCGAGTAAAAGTGGGTCGTGCTGTAGAGGACGTCAGGATCGTGCGGAAATTCGCGGTTGAGCAGAAGCAGGGCCTCTACCGCGGTTTCGGTTTGGCCAAGACTCATCGCGCATCGAGCCGTCATCATGACCGCGCGATATTTTTGCTGTTTGTCGGTGAGATGGGCTGCCGCTTTCCTCAAAAGCGGCAACGCCTCACGGCAGCGTCCCTTCGACCCTAAGCTGATGCCCTGTTCGGCTGAGGACGAAGCCTCCGGGATTTTCGACGGCACCTGCGCAGAAGACAAAAGCGGGAGAAACCCACACAGGCCAAAAGCGAGGGAGATCCCAAGGAGTCTAGGCATGAAGGCTACATCCGACGCGAGCGCAGAGCGCAGTATATCCCGTGTTCTTCGACGCGCGGCGAATGACGGGAGGCGGGCTCGAATCGGTCGACAATTTTGCAATTCACCCAGAGTCCAGCGTAGTGTATACAATATCCATCGTCAAGCTGGGACTCGAAAGTCAGACCGGGGACACAATTGATGAGCCGATTCCGAGACTTCTCTCGCAGGGATTTTATAGCGTCGATGGCAGCCGTCGCGGGTTCCACTCTGATGCCTAGAGTTGCGCTGGCGGATTCCCCGCAAGATCCCGTCGTCGACACAACTCAGAAAGCAGGTAAGTCCACCAGCCGTGAGAAAGTCTCGTGGAAGGCGAGGCCGTTTCCCATGAAACAGGTGCGTCTGGGCGAAGGTCCGTGCAAGATTGCCATGGAGGCTGACCGGCAATACCTGCATTCCCTTCCCCCTGACCGCCTCTTACATACGTTCCGAATGAATGCCGGCATCCCTGCGTCGACACAGCCACTCGGAGGCTGGGAGGCACCCGATTGCGAGCTTCGCGGTCACTATGCCGGAGGCCACTACCTCTCCGCCTGCGCCTTGATGTATGCCAGCTCAGGCGACGAAGACCTCAAGAACAATGCCAATACCGTCGTCCGAGAACTTGGCAACTGCCAGAATGCACTGAAGAGTGGCTATCTCAGCGCATTCCCGGTTGAATTCTTTGACCGCCTTCGCGAACGACAGAGAGTATGGGCTCCTTTCTATACGATTCACAAGATTATGGCCGGCCTTCTCGATATGTATGTCTATTGCGGCAATGAGCAGGCGCTCGACATGGTTCAGAAAATGGCGGATTGGACGGCGGGTTATACCGGTTCACTCAGTTATGAACACATGCAACGCATCCTCGGCACCGAATTTGGCGGAATGGGGGAAGTGCTGGCCAATTTGTACGCGGTCACGGGCAAGGAATATTACCTGGAAGTCGCCGAGCGCTTCGCTAAGAAACAGTTCCTCGATCCGCTGGCCGCTCATCGTGATGAACTGAAAGGATTGCACGTCAACACCCACATTCCGCAGGTCATCGCCGCCGCCCGATATTACGAACTTACCGGCGACCGCCGCTATCAGGACATCGCAGAATACTTCTGGGACGAAGTGGTGAGCGAACGCTCCTATTGCACTGGCGGCACCAGCAACGGCGAGTCATGGAATACCGACCCCGGCATACTCTCGACCCAGCTCAGCACCAATACGACGGAATGCTGCTGTGCTTATAACATGATGAAGCTGACCCGACACCTCTTTGGTTGGGCTCCCGATGCCCGCCTCATGGACTACTACGAGCGCACGCTGTTCAACCATCGTCTAGGCACCATCAACCCCGAAGACGGGACCATGATGTACTATCTGCCGCTCGCATCAGGCTATTGGAAGACTTTCGGGAAGCCGTTTGACGCGTTGTGGTGCTGCACCGGAACCGGATCGGAAGAGTACGCGAAACTGGCGGATACGATTTATTTCCACGATGACGATTCGCTTTACCTGAATCTCTATATCGACTCTCAATTGGAGTGGCCGGAGAAGGGCCTGCGCGTCAAGCAGGAGACGCGGTTTCCCGAGGAGCAAGGAACCACGATCACGATTACCAGCAAAAACCCAGCCGCGCTTGCCATCAAGCTTCGGATTCCGTACTGGGTTCAGGGGGGTAGCGTTAAAATCAACGGCGCCGTTCTGCCTGCCTTTGCCAGCCCGAGCAGCTATCTCAGCCTGAACCGTGTCTGGAAAACCGGAGACCAGGTTGAACTCAGTTTGCCGATGGGTCTGCATATCGATAGCATGCCGGACAACCAGACCATCCAGGCCGCCATGTATGGCCCCCTGGTGCTGGCCGGGCGCTTCGAGGCGGTCGCCAAGGAGATGAGCTACGGCGGTTACGAGCCCAAACCGGGTGATGAGAAGAAAGTGCCGAACATCGTTGCCGACGCCGGCCGGCCAACGGCCTGGATTGAGCCCGACGCCAACGAACCCCTGACCTTCCACGCCGTGGGGCAATCTCAAGCGGTCGCCGTGGTGCCTCTCTACAAAGTGATCCACGAACGCTACGCAGTCTACTGGAAGGTTGATAACAAGACCACGTAGAGCTCTGTTTGCTCTGTTTGCTTTTCCTTCTACTTATTTTTTGATCGCTATGGGGTTAAGCTTTGCGGTTTGTAGAAACAAGACGCCTTTGCGGAGAAGCACAATTCATGACGATCTGGGTTCGGCTTCGCCTGGCTTGCCTTGGCTTTACTTTATTCGCCTTGACCGCGACGTTTTCTCAGTCCGTCTCCGATCAGAGCAGCGCATTGACACCAGCCTCCCTCGAAACTCGACGCCAGCAACTTCTCTCCTTATTTGACGAAGAATGGCAATACGAGTTGCGTACCAATCCTGAGTTGGCGACTATGCTGGGAGACAACCGGTACAACGATCGCCTGAGTGACAACTCGGCCGAGTTTTTCCAGTCCGATATCGACGAGAAACGTGGGTTCTTAACCCGTTTCGAAGCGATTGATCCAGCAGGCTTCTCGCGGCAAGACGCGCTGAGCCGCGAGCTGATGATCCGCAAGCTCGACCAGGAAATCGAGGGAGCGCAGTTCAAAAGTTGGGAGATGCCGGTGAATCAGATGGGCGGCTTGCATCTAGAACTGCCGGACCTCGTCGTGCTGATCCCCTTCCATACGGTCGCCGACTACGACAACTACCTGGCACGCCTCGGCCAGATTCCGCGCGCGTTCGATCAAGTGATCGCGAATATGCGGCAAGGCATGCGCGACGGTTTGATGCCTCCGCGCTATCTTCTTGAAAAGGTCACGGCCGAAGCGAACGACATCGCAAGCAAGACCGGCGACACGAGTCCGTTCGCCGCGCCGGTGAAGCAGTTCCCTTCGAGCGTACCTTTGCCCGACCAGAAGCGGCTGCGCGATGCCGTTCTGGCGGCGGTCGCGGACCAAGTCGTGCCCGCCTACCAGCGGTTTCGAGACTTCGTTCGCGATGAATATGCACCGCACGGCCGCACCGATGCGGGAGTCTGGTCCCTTCCCGACGGAGCTCGACGCTATGGCTTCGCCATTCGCCGCATCACGACCACCCGCCTGACGCCCGAGGAGATACACGCTCTCGGCCTCAAACAGGTCGACGAAATCGAGAGCGAAATGCTCGCCGTGGCGCACAAGCTGGGATTCAAGGACCTGGCGAGTCTCAACGATCACATTAAGAACGAACGACGCTTCTATGCGGCTTCCGGCCAACAGGTCCTTGATCTTTACACGAATTACGCGCACAACATGGAGCCGGACTTGCCCAAGCTCTTCGGCCATCTTCCGAAGAGCAAGCTCACGGTTATTCCCATGGAAGCCTCGCGCTCTAAGAATGCGGTGCCCGCGGATTACTCGGGGGGCACTGCGGATGGTTCGCGTCCCGGTCACATCAACGTCAACGAGTGGGACCCTGAGCACCGCTTGATGCTGAACATTGAGGCCATCGCCTACCACGAGGGCATTCCCGGCCACCATCTTCAGCTGTCATTGGCGCAGGAGATGGGCAATCTGCCAGAGTTTCGACGCCATGCAGGTTATACCGCATACGTAGAGGGCTGGGCGCTCTACGCAGAGCGCCTGGGAAAGGAAGTTGGGCACTATCAGGACCCGTACAGCGACTATGGACGCCTGGAGAACGAAATGTGGCGGGCGATCCGCCTGGTCATCGACACCGGAGTGCATGAGAAGCACTGGTCACGCGAGCAGATGGTGGAATACTTCCATCGCTACACCGCGATGGATGAGCCCAACATCCAAAGCGAAGTCGACCGTTACATCGCCTGGCCTGCTCAAGCCTTGGCTTATAAATTGGGACAAATGGAGATTCTCAAGTTGCGCGCGGAGGCGCAGCGGCAACTCGGCGACAAGTTCGACATTCACAACTTCCATGACGAAGTGCTCGGCAATGGCGCACTTCCGCTCGACGTACTGGAGGCTGAGGTAAACTCCTGGATCAGCGGTCAGGCAAAGCGATAAATTGGGTGCGGTCGCGAAACCAGGACTCCCTGGGTCATGATGGAAAGATATTTGCTCATGCGGCACCCGATCCGGGCACGAGTTGCGTAAGATCCTTCAGGATGGTTTTATGGAGCGCAGAGAATTTCTTAAGCAAGCCGCAGCAACCACGGTGGTTACTTCGCTGAGCGCAAAGCTGTTCGGCGGAACAACCGATTCCTTCCCTCATCGCGTGCTGGGGCGCTCGGGAGAGAAAGTTTCTCTGGTGGGGCTCGGCGGTCATCACATCGGCCGGGGATCGGACGAACAGCAAAGCATCCGCATCATACGCACGGCACTCGACAGCGGCATCAACTTCCTGGACAACTGCTGGGACTACAACGGTGGAGTGAGCGAAGAACGAATGGGCAAAGCCCTGCGCGACGGTTACCGTCAAAAGGCCTTTCTCATGACCAAAATCGATGGGCAAACCAAGCAGGCGGCGGCCGAGCAACTGGATGAATCTCTTCGCCGTCTCGGAACCGACCACATTGACCTTCTGCAATTCCACGAAGTAATTCGCGACTCCGATCCCGCCCGAATCTTTGGCCATGGTGGCAGCATGGAAGCGCTGCTCTCGGCCAGAAAGCAAGGCAAAATCCGCTACATCGGATTTACCGGACATAAGAGTCCGGACATTCACCTGAAGATGCTCGAAACAGCTTTTGCGCACCAGTTCACGTTTGACGCGGTGCAAATGCCGCTTAACGTCATGGACGCACACTACGACAGCTTCGAAAAGAAAGTCCTCCCCGTGCTGGTGAAACATGACATCGGCGTGCTCGGCATGAAGCCCATGGGCGACAGTGTCCTCCTGCGGAGCAAAACGGCCTCGGCTATCGAATGTCTGCACTATGCCATGAACCTGCCAACCAGCGTGGTCATCACCGGCTGCGAATCGCCTGCCATTCTCGAGCAGGCTCTCGAGGCTGCCCGAAGCTTCAAAACCATGGGCAAGGATGAGGTCGCTCAATTGCTGGCCAGAACCGCCTCTGCGGCCAGCAAGGGAGAATTCGAGCTCTACAAGACGACGCACAACTTCGACGGAACCTACCAAAATCCGCAGTGGTTGGGTTAAAAGAGAGGATCGCCTCTTCAACGCCAATCTCCTGCGCGAAGGCTTGGAAGCCGTTCAGCAAACCGCTACCGTGATCCTCGGGGGGCATTGCCCGGGGCATTGGCCATAAGCGCTTCTGACTTAAGGCAAGGTTCTTTTGCAGTGGTCGGTCAACCCATCCCGGCGGAAATCGGCGGGCCCAGATTGGAACGTCTGACTTCGCACAAGCGGACTTCGGGGCAACGCGGTTGGAGTCTGCGTGAAAACGTAACTTCCGGTTGGGTCGTCATTCGGGAGCAAAGGCGCCAGTCGCGGCCCTACTACAGGTGATTGCCTTGCGCATCCAGGCAGTTTGTGGGTTTGAAATCTAATAGGGCGGTCCCACGTTCGCAACTCGTGCTGGGTGCCCAGTCCTCGCGTGTGGGACGGAGGCGCTGGAAAGGTTGACCGGCAAATGACCTGGGATCGGAATTTCCCCGAAAAGTGCTTTCGCCGCGCTTATCTCCGAGACCGTCGCATTTGAGAATGTGCAGATGTAGTTCTGGATTGTGGGGAAGTCCTCCGTCAGGTACGGAGTTCCCATGGCGAGAACGGCAGTTTTCCCGGTTGCCTGGGCAAGAATCATGGACAATAACCTTGCTGTGGAGTCCGGCAGAGACGCGGAATTCTTCTGGCCGCGGGCTACCGTCCTGGTTCGCGCTGCAGAAGGGACGACGTACACGGCAACCACGACCTGCTGCGCGCGGTCTGTTGCATTCAAGACTTCATCCGATCTGGCTGCGGCGACGCGAGGATCTATGTAGACCACTCTCGCATCTGGCGCCCGCTTCCGGATCTGACGCTCCAGAACGCGACCGTCCTCCGCACGCCGGTTGTCGCAAAGAATAATCACGAGCAGGCCAGGCTTAGCTTTGGCTTGAGACACGAGACGCAGTCTCTTGTCGGATCGCCCGTCTCTCAGCGGAAGCACCTTGCCGTTGTCGCGCACCAAAGTAATGGCAGCATCGGAGATACGTTGACCGGCCGCAATGCTCTCTGGAATGCCCACCAGGCTGGGGATCGCTGCTACATCCACCAAGCGACTTTTCTCGAGGCCTAGCGAGGCCTTGGCTTGCAGGATTTTGAGGACGGATGCGTCCAGCCGATCTTGTCCGATCTCGCCCGAGCGGACAGCGTCGAGCATTGCCCGGTAGCATGCATCTAGATTGTAGGGCTCCGTGAGCACATCGCTTCCCGCCTTGAACGCATCCACGGCCACGCGGCCGGGATTCTTTGCGTACAGAGCAACCAGGCCGGCCATATCCAAGGCATCCGTCACTACAATGCCCTTGAAACCGAGTTGGTTCTTTAGCAGACCGGTCATGATCGCGGGCGAGGTCGTCGCCACGCGGCCGGGGTCGGGATCAAGCGCAAGCACTCGCACGTGCGCAGTCATCACGGCATCGACTCCGGCTCCGATCGCCTTTTGGAACGGAGGCAGATCGACCGCACGCAGGTGTTCCAAATCGTCGTTCACCACCGGTACTCCTACGTGTGAGTCGGTGGCGGTATTTCCATGGCCGGGGAAGTGCTTTGCCGTCGTCAGCATTCCGTTCGCCCGCGCGCCGCGAATGTAGGCCGCCACCAAATTGCCCACTTGCTCCGGATTCGCGCCGAAGGCACGGGTCCCGATGATGGGATTGGCCGGGTTGGAATTTACGTCGGCGACGGGAAACAGATTCCAGTGCACGCCAAGGGCCCGGCTTTCCTGCGCCGTGATGCGACCGAACTCCTCGGCGTAAGCCAGGTTCCCGGCAGCGCCAAAAGCCATGGCGTGCGGAAATACAGTCGTTCCGAAAAGATGCGACGGCAAGACACCCCGCTCAAAATCTCCAGCGACCAGAAGCGGCAACTTCGACTCGTCTTGCAGCTGGTTGAGCAGCGTAACGACCTCATAGCGACGGCGAATATCGCGGGCCCGACCTTGCGGCGCCGCCGACATGGCCAGCGCGCCGATATGATATTTGCGAATGTTATTACGGAGCTCGAGGTAGCTGGGACTCCTTCCATTCAGAAGTTCGACCCGCATGCGGATCATGAAGAGCTGCCCGACCTTTTCTTCGAGTGAAAGGTTCTTTAGAGTTTTTCCCGCCCAGGCTCGATCACCGCGGTCAACCTGAAGCGCGAGTGCTTGCTTGGATTGTTCCCGCGGTTCAGCAGCCGATCCTAAAAGCATGAATACCGCGAGGAGAAAGGCGAGATGGCGAAGCATCGTCAAGGCGCGAGCATAAAGGTGGATTCTAAAGGGTACGACGTCGCACTGAAACGATTTCTAGTCCAAGGCAGGTACCCGAAGTAACGCAGGTCAACCCTCGATGAAGCCACAAAGCTAGAGCGATGCTCCTCAATTCCTGGATCGTCGGCTAAACGGAAGTCCACAAACGGGCTTCGCGGAGATCACCTGCGAGTTGCATTCATAAGGACCACACTTCTCCGAAGACTTCTGGCCCGGAACAACTGCTGGAATCTCAGCGCCTCAGGCTCGAATTGTAGTGGCTATCATCGCGACACATTTTCAGCCGCGATCGGTGCTCTCGGCTTCCCCAATTACTTAGCCTCCATGGCGGGCGGAAGAGATTAGCACTCTCGCAGCATTTGGGTCTTTACGGCTGAGGAATATTCGCCTTTATGATCGGCACCAGGCCGCCAATAGCGACACTACGCGTTTCCGGTCCTGCTCCAATCCGAGCCTGCGACGACGAGGCCGGCGGGGTAAACGGCACGCCATCGCTGACCTGGGCACAATCCATGCGCAGCGTGCCATTGTCGTCGAAAACTAAACCGTAGAAGCGAAATGTTCCGCCTCCCGACAGCGTCTGTGAATTAAGCATCTGCGTGTTGCTGTCCACGTATACCTCGATTTCGCTCGGGCTGTTCAGCGCCACGTTTTGTCCGGCCAGCACCGCGAGAGTCGGAAATAAGTCGTAAGGGGCCAGGCTCACGCTATAAACGGCGAAGCTTCCGCTGGTCGAAGAAGAAACCACTTCCGCATTGATAGTTTGCGGTATTAGTGTGATTGTCGTGGCAGGCGTGTATACGCCGCCGGTGAGAACGAGAGCCTGCGAGGTGATATCTACATTTTGTCCCGGCACCATGCTGGAATCGTTAAACGCTGGCGTGAACGGCAGGTCCTGCAGATTCGCCAGTTGACCGGAGATTTGGAATACTGCCGAACCAAAATTGTAGATCGGACTTCCGTAGATATATTGTGCTTCATTTCCCTGCGCCAACCGGCCATAGGCAATGAGATCGGACACTCCCGACGCGACTTCGAGCACCGGCCCGCTCAGAAGATTACCCGCACTCGTGTCCTCCACCGCGATCCGCGTGGCCAGCAGCGTGCCGTCGCCTTGAAGAGTGCCGTCCATATTCACAAACATTCCCGTCGAAAGCACCGATACTCCGGAAATTCCCTGGAACACCGTCGTGCCTGACGTAGTAACGGAGATCGTTCGCGCCGAAAATGGTGCATCCGAGATGGACAGAGTGAGCCCATTGCTGCCCGAACTCGTGGAAGCCACAGTGCCCTCGAGTCCGAGCACTTTTCCATTGCCCGAGTTTGTTGGCTGATTGGCGATCGTCATGGGCGCCAGGCTAAATGATGGAGTTATCGAGGAAGTTCCTTCCGGGTAGCAGCTGGAGTAACTCGCCGATTGTGAGACTTGTAAATTAAAGACAAGCCCCATGCTGTCGCCCGTGATGGTAATGGGCGAGGCCAGGTCGATGCTCACCGGAGAATCGGCGTTTCCACCCGCGAACTCGCTCGTATCAAGCGACGCGCCGGCTTGCGAACTGGCGGGCGTGGACGTCACACAGGTGAATTGTGCGCCGTTCAGTACAGCAGTCGCCGAGGTATAGATTCCCTGTGGCACGGATGCTGTCCCCAGCACATCGAGCGTGCCATTTACATGCATGAACTCGGAACTTTGGGGGGAAGAGAGCAGCGTCACGCTTTTTCCGGCTTGGTTGGTCAGTGTAAGACTCTGCAGGCCCACCTGGAAATCTGTGATCTGAGCATTTGCGGCGCTCGAAAGCACGATCGTGACGCTGGTGTTTCCCGAAAATTGAGGTGGTTGCGGTTGAGTTGTCGGGGATCCCGAGCCGCAGCTAGCTGTAAGAAGTGCGACGGTGAAAACCAACGCGGAGATCAGGAAGGCTGAATACGCGCGGGAGCAGTCAAACGGAAGTCTGTGAGCGCTCATAACGTCCTCGATTTCCGACGCAATGCAGAAGCGTCAAAACGGGCCAGAGACTGCTATGAAGCACTGGTGGGAAAAGCCAGCAGCAGCATTCTCGCATGTGTTGGGCAGCACATCATAAAAATTTGTAGCCTGGTAACCTCTTTTCTTAGTTTAAGTTGAGAGCACACTTTAACTGTTAGCCGGTCATCTCTTTCGCGAGGATCGAGATCCCGGCTCAATGGGAGTCGCGCGCCACCCGCGCCCCGCTGCGTCCCACCAGAAAATCGAGGTCGGCACCCTTATCGGCTTGCATGACGTGTTCTACATATAGCCTCACCCAGCCGCGATCTGGAAGCGGCGGAGCGGTCCAGTTTGCCCGGCGCGCCGCGAGGATTTCGTCTTCTACCTCCAGGCGAAGCAATCGCCCGGGAACATCGAGTGTGACCATGTCTCCGGAATGCACCAGCGCCAGTGGACCGCCGGCCGCGGCCTCGGGGGATGCGTGCAGAACTACCGTCCCATAGGCCGTTCCGCTCATGCGAGCATCAGAGACACGGACCATGTCAGTCACGCCTTGGCGGAGCAGCTTCGGAGGCAGCAGCAGGTTGCCGACCTCAGCCATACCCGGATACCCGCGGGGACCGCAGTTCTTGAGGACCATCACACAACTCTCATCGATGTCCAACGCCTCGTCGTTTATCCGAGCATGAAACTCTTCGATCGTTTCGAACACTACCGCCCGCCCGCGATGCTGCAACAGGTGTGGACTGGCGGCTGACGGCTTGATGACGGCGCCATCGGGTGCGAGGTTGCCGCGCAGGACGGCGATTCCGGCGCTTGCTTTGAACGGTTCGGTGAAGGGGCGAATCACCTCGCGATTCCAACAGGGGGCGCTGGCGACATTTTTCCACATCGCCTGCCCATTCACCGTCAGCGCATCTCGGTTCAGGACGCCGGCCTCCCCTAGCTCACGAAGCACGGCGGGCAGTCCCCCGGCGTAGAAAAGATCTTCCATGAGATATTTGCCCGAAGGCTGAATATCGACCAGGCAGGGCATGGATGAGCCCAGCCGGTCGAAATCGTCAAGACACAAGGGCACGCCGATACGGCCGGCAATCGCGATCAAATGAATCACTGCGTTGGTGGATCCGCCGATGGCAGCGTTGGCCCGGATTGCGTTCTCGAAGGCCTCGCGCTTAAGTATCCGCGAAATATTAAGATCCTCATGGACCATTTGCACGATGCGCCGGCCCGTCATCTGGGCCAGGGTATTGCGACGCGCATCGGCTGCCGGAATGGCCGCATTGCCCGGCAAACTCATGCCCAGCGCTTCGACCATACTCGCCATGGTGGAAGCGGTTCCCATGGTCATGCAATGCCCCTTGGAGCGATGCATGCAACTTTCCGCTTCCTGGAACTCCTCGACCTTCATCTCGCCTGTGCGGAGTTGATCGGTCATTTGCCACAGCCCGGTTCCCGATCCCAAGTCGTGGCCACGAAATTTTCCGGACAGCATGGGACCACCGGAAAGGCCGATCGTGGGCAGATCGCAGGACGCTGCCCCCATCAGCAGCGAAGGGGTGGTCTTATCGCAACCCATGAGCAGAACCACCCCATCGATAGGATTGGCGCGAATCGACTCTTCCACATCCATGCTGGCCAGGTTCCGAAAAAGCATGGCGGTCGGCCGCAATTGCGTCTCTCCCAAAGACATGACGGGAAATTCCAAGGGAAAGCCGCCGGCTTCCCACACCCCGCGTTTCACACACTCGGCGAGCTCACGAAAATGGGCGTTGCAGGGCGTCAACTCCGACCACGTGTTGCAGATACCGATCACCGGCCGACCATCGAAGAGATCGTGCGGCCAACCTTGGTTTTTCATCCAGCTCCGGTAGAGGAAGCCGTCCATGCCCGCGCGCCCGAACCATGCCTGGCTGCGCAGTCTCTTGATTGTTCCGTTGGTTGTTTCCATTCGCGGACCCCCTGATCGGATCGAGCCCCGATACCGAGCGATGATAGCGCGAAATTACCAGGTAAACGTAATCTCATCCGCAAGGTTTTGCTTGACGAGATGGGCAGAGTGGAAGATGATCTCGGTGCTCCAAATTCCCCTCCTAGGGTCTTGCCCATGCCTCGCACTAAGTTCCCGCGGCGAATTCGAAGCGCAACCGTGATTCTGGCTTCGATGCTAGCGCTTACCCTGCTTTTGGCGGCGCGGACCAAGTCCGCACCCGAGGCAGCCAAGACATTGCGGATATTTTTTGTGGACGTAGAGGGAGGGCAGGCGACCTTGTTTGTAACCCCGGCGGGGGAATCGCTGCTCATCGATACCGGCTGGCCTGGGAACGACGGGCGAGATGCTGACCGCATCGTTGCCGCCGCAAAGAAGGCAGGCATCAGCAAGATCGACTACGTACTGATTACTCATTTTCATAGTGACCACGTGGGTGGTTTACCGCAGCTCGTCGCTCGCATTCCGGTGGGGACCGTTATTGATCATGGTGACAACCGCGAGACGACGGATGCGCCGACGGTGCAGGTCTCGCAGGCTTACCAGGAAATGTTGGCGACCAAGAAGTTCAAACGCCTGACCGCTAAACCCGGGGACAGCCTTCCGATCCCCGGCATACAGACTACGGTCGTAAGCGCCGACGGTGTCGTCATTGATCACCCCCTGGCGGCCGCAGGCGAGGAAAATGCCAGTTGCCAGGGCGCTGAACAATATCCGCCCGATCAGACCGAAAATCAGCGTTCCCTCGGGACTCTCATCACCTTCGGAAAACTGAAAATTTTGGACCTTGGCGACTTAACCCGCGACAAGGAAATGGAGTTGGTGTGCCCTCAGAACAAACTGGGACGAATCGATATTTACATCGTCTCCCATCACGGCTGGTATCAGAGCGGGAGCCCCGCGTTCCTGAATGCAATTGCTCCTCGTGTCGCGATCATGGACAACGGAGCCAAGAAGGGTGGAACCCCTTCCGCTTGGGACATTATTGAAAAATCGCCTCGTCTCGAAAACCTGTGGCAGTTGCACTTCTCCGAAGAGGGCGGCCGTGCACACAACGTCGCTGCGGAATTCATCGCTAACCCGGAAGGCCGGGATGCGGCCAACTATCTGGAATTGACCGCCTGGAGGGATGGCAGCTTCGCGGTCTTCAATTCTCGAACTTCCAATGCTAAGCACTATCCGGCACACTGAGCCCACCCAGGTGTGCCCGGCGTCGCATTTGGTTCCGCACTGGTTCCAGACCCCACCCGGAAGTGAGGTGTCGTGAAAAGTTACAAGATCGCAGTCATCGAGGGCGACGGGATCGGACATGAGGTCGTGCCCGAAGGTCTTCGAGTTCTCGAAGCCGCCGGACGCCGCTACGACCTAGACTTTTCCTGGCGCCATTTTGATTGGAGTTGCCAGACCTATCGGAAGACCGGCCGGATGATGCCTGAGGATGGCTTGGATCAGTTACGCGCCTTCGACGCCATCTACCTGGGCGCCGTCGGATATCCCGGTGTCCCGGATCATATCTCACTGTGGGGTCTGTTGATCCCCATTCGGCGCGCCTTTCAGCAGTACGTTAACCTGCGGCCAGTGCGCCTGCTCGCCGGCATCGATTCACCCCTCAAAAACTTTCCGCCCGGCAAAATCGATATGTGCATTGTCCGCGAAAATAACGAAGGCGAGTACTCCGAAGTGGGCGGACGCCTCTACCGCCACACGGACGCTGAATTGGCAATACAGGAGGCGGTTTTTACCCGGCGGGGTTGCGACCGCATCATGGGTTACGCTTTCGATCTGGCGCGAACCCGCAAATCCCACGTCACCTCGGCTACCAAGTCAAACGGGATTATTCATAGCATGCCTTTCTGGGATGAACGTTTCTCTGCGGTCGCAAAGAACTTTCCCGACGTCCGTACCGACCAATACCACATCGACATTCTCGCTGCCCACTTTGTTCGCAATCCCGACTGGTTCGACGTAGTCGTTGCCTCGAATCTGTTCGGAGACATTTTGTCCGATCTCGCCGCCGCGGTGGTCGGCTCGATTGGCTTGGCACCGGCGGCCAACCTCAATCCGGAACGACAATTCCCTTCCATGTTCGAGCCGGTGCATGGTTCCGCTCCTGACATCGCAGGAAAGGGCATCGCCAATCCCATCGCCCAAATCTGGTCAGGAGCCATGATGTTAGAGCACCTGGGGGAACCGAAGGCGGCAAGGGCCGTCGAGAAGGCCTTCGAGGCGGTGCTCGAGAGACCAGACATGCAGACACCTGATCTCGGCGGTCGAGCCAGCACTCGTGAGGTTGGTGAAGCGGTCGCACAGGAAATATCCGCGGTGGCCGAACCGTAATGAGTCTCCCCCCAGCGTTGGCTACGGAGCAAAGCGCGCGGCGCAGGATCGCACTTCGTTTGCTGCCCTTCCTCTGGCTGCTCTACGTTATTGCTTTCATGGACCGGGTAAACGTCGCCTACGCGGCACTGGAAATGTCCCATGACTTGGGATTCAGCGACCGGGTCTTTGGCCTGGGCGCGGGAATGTTTTTCATCGGTTACGTGGTGCTCGAAATTCCCGGAGCGCTCATCGTCGAGCGTTGGAGTGCCCGGCGGTGGATCGCCCGCATCATGATCTCTTGGGGAATCATCACGGTCTTTGTGGGATTCGTCCATACTTCGCGCCAGTTCTACACCGTGAGGTTCTTTCTCGGCGCCGCCGAAGCCGGATTTTTCCCTGGAGTGGTGGTCTATCTGACACATTGGTTTTGCCGGCGCGACCGGGCGACGGCGGTCGCTTCATTCATCGCCGCCCAGCCGCTTTCAAACCTCCTGGGATCGCCACTCGCAGGCCGGATCATGCGCATTCACTGGTACGGACTGGAGGGGTGGCGCTGGCTGTTTATTCTGGAGGGGATTCCGGCGGTTATTTTCGGGATGGTTAC
>Ga0265762_1000016_pt1 | contig 19188 bp, 10 predicted proteins | sample NZIome_4_FD_200870 | JGI IMG/M metagenome (GOLD analysis project Ga0265762, IMG submission 200870) | Metatranscriptome of rhizosphere microbial communities from Maridalen valley, Oslo, Norway - NZI4 (Metagenome Metatranscriptome) | ecosystem: Host-associated > Plants > Roots > Rhizosphere > Soil...
CAGGATCGTGAGCGTACTCTCCAGGCTTTTCACAATGTCGACATTCTGCACTGGGGCCTGGTCCATGTGGGTGTATTCCTTGATTGCACCGACGAGGTCGGAAATTCGCGACGTGCTGCTTTCGATTTCGTTCAGCAGGTTGGCTATCTCAACCGAAGCCGCAATCCGCACCAGCGCAGCCCGGGCCGTACCCGCATCCAGTGCGGCGAATAACGATTCCAGCGCTTCTGGCTTGATGTTTTTCTTGGCCAGATCGGCCGCCAGTTGCCATAAGTCGTTTTGCCCGTGGCTGCGCAGTAAAGAATCTACTCGCTCTTCCAGATCACTGGCCGTCAGCGGGTCAGGAGGAGGTTCGTCGCGCTGAATAAATGATGTCTCCAACTTTTCGATTTCTGCTCTCTGCGCTTGAGTGAGATCGCGCCTCCCCAGCTCGAGACTCGCGTTTTTGATTTTCTTCAAGAGTTCACGCAATTGGCTGGTAGCGCGTTTCGCAGCCGAAGCCGGATTATTGAGTTCGTGAGCCAAGCCCGCGGAAAGTTTCCCTAAAGCCGCCAAGCGGTCACGCTGCTGCTCGATACGAGTAGTTTCGCGGATACGATCGGCCATCAGGCCAACCAGACGCTTGGCCAACTCCGGCATCTTCTGCACCAGCTCTGGAAACAGCGCAGAGGGAAACCGTAGCACGCGACTGTCCGTGACTGAGCGTCCGTTCACCTTGAAATGCGTCATCCTTGAAAAGGGAAGAGCTCCAGTAACGTCGCCAGCCTTCAGGGAAAATGAGATCGCGTCGCCGCCCATGTCGCCGTGAACTTCAAGCTGCCCATCGAGAATCACAAACATGGAATCCGCGGGCGTGCCCTGTCGCAAGTAAGTATCGCCCGCCTTGTAATTAAGTTCCTCCGACTGGCTGAGGAACCATTCGAGTTGATCATCGGGCAAGTCCACGAACGGGGGGACGCGCAGCAGTTCTGATTTATCGGCCATTTATACTTTGCTCAGATATTGATGAATAAACTGTACGGCCACCGATCCTTCACCAACACCGGAAGCCACTCGTTTGATGGAACCGTGGCGCACGTCGCCGACGGCGAAGATGCCGGGAACATTGGTCTCGAGCAAGAACGGATCCCGATCGAGCGTCCAGCCCTTCGGGCGTTGCCCGTCACGAATGAGGTCAGGACCGGTCAACAGGAAACCGCGCTCGTCCCGCTCGACGACATCGGCCAGAAAATCGGTCCGCGGCAACGCTCCAATGAAGATGAACATGGCACTCGCCGGAACGCGCTCAACCTTCTTAGTATCGGAACAGAGCACCGAAATTTCTTCCAGATGGGTTTCCCCGTGCGCCTCGACCACCCCCGCGCGTGTCCACAGCTGAATGTTAGGCGTCTCTTGAATCTGGTCGATCAAGTATCGCGACATGGTGCTAGAGAGCGACTCGCCGCGCACAAGGATAATGACCCGCTCCGCGTAGCGAGCGAAGTTCATGGCCGCTTGACCCGCGGAGTTCGCTCCGCCTATTACGTAGACAACCTCGCCTTTGCAGGACAGAGCTTCGGTCGAGCCGCCACCATAGTAAATCCCCGCGCCCTGCAGTCTGTCGATCCCCGGAACATCGAGCCGCCGCCACTGGACTCCGGTCGCGACCATCAGGGCGTGGCATGAGATCTCGTTCCCGTCCACCAGCTTGATAATCCGGTAGGGCCCTTCGGTTCGGACGCCAACCACCTCCTGCGGCGCCAGAATTTCCACCCCGAAACGCTGGGCTTGCACCACAGCTCGCCGGGCCAGATCCGCGCCACTCAGCCCGGTCGGAAATCCAAGATAATTTTCAATGCGGGAGCTCATGCCGGCCTGACCGCCGGGAGCCTCTCGTTCTACCATCACGGTATGCAGGCCCTCCGAGGCTCCATAAACGGCAGCGGCCAGTCCGGCCGGGCCCCCACCCACGATGGCTAAATCATAGAAGCTGGTTTGAGCGCGCGTCCGCAGCCCGACCTTTTGCGCGACGTCCGCGGGTATCCCTTCCAGAAGTTTGGTCCCGTCCGGGAAGAGCACCACGGGAAGATTGGCCGCCTCAGGACCGAGAGCCTCCAAAAGACGTTTGGTCTCCGGATCGTTGGCGGAACTTTCGACATCGATCCACTGATAAGGAACGTGGTTGCGCGCCAGAAAATCCCGCAGCTCATAGGATCGAGGCGACCAGCGAGTGCCCAGCAACCGTATTCCCTGGAATGTGGGACGGAAGGAAGCTTGCCAGTCATCGAGCAGGTCATCTAATTGGGGATAAAGGTGCTCCCCCGGAGGATCCCACGGCTTCAAGAAAAAATAGTTGATGCTGGCATGATTAATGGCGCTGATCGCGGCGTTGGTGTCCGCGTAGGCGGTGAGCAATGCACGCTTGGCACCCGGGAAGATCCCTATTGCCTGCTGCAGGAATTCCACCCCGTCCATGCGCGGCATGCGTTGGTCGGCAAGCAGCAAGGCCACGCTATCATTGCGCAACTTCAACTGCTTCAGAAGGTCAAGTGCCCCCTCGGGCGAATCGCTTCCAATCACCCGGTATTCAGCACCATACTGCGAGCGCAAATCGCGCTCGATCGCACGCAAAACATCCGGGTCGTCATCCACGCTCAGCAAAATTGGCTTGGCCATGCTTGATCTCGTTTCGGGCTTTCCGGTTGATAGACCCCATCCTCCTAATTGCCGAGGACTCGATACCGCGGTGTCAGAGATGGAAAGGCTTGTTGTATGGCTCGACTGGATAACCCTTCGCCTTCCAGGCCGCCAATCCACCCTTAAGGAACTTGATCCGTAAGAAATGAAGTGAACGAGCCCGCTGCAAGATTTCTCGACTGGTTTTGTCGCTCGGGCAGGTGCAGTAGACGATCGAATCTTTCTCTTTTGGGATGAGCGACGGGTTCTCAATCACCTCCTTGGGGGGAATCCTTTTTGCCCCCGGAATGATTTCCGAATTCGCCAACAGGTCGAGCGGCTGGCGAACATCGAATAGAAGCACCTCTTCTTTTCCGGCTAACAAAGCTTGGAGTCCCTCCGGGGTGATGCTGTGATGCTCCAAATCATCCCGGTCGGTTGCGCGCCTGATCCAGATGACGGCCAACAGGCCCACCACCGAGACACAGATAAGGGTCAGGATCAGTGCCAAATCGCGTTCCCTCCACAGTCCTTAATACCAGATTCCGCAAGGACCTAAAAAGATTCTCGGCGCGGCGCAATGGGCATGAATTTCAATCGCAATCAATGCGGCGCGGGCCCTCATACGGCTTTTGAGGTGCCCCGGTCGCTCTCGAGCAGCTGCCCGACGGCCCTCTGTGCTTCCAGGATCGAATAGCGGTGATCCATCGCGCCGGCAAGATCGGTGTTGGCAAATGCGATCCGGCCAAATGGTGCTTTGCGCAGAATCTCGCGCGGCGCCGGCCGCCCCTCCCGCCCAAAGAAGAAGCCGGGTTGGGGGCTTAGATAGGCATGACCCCAGCGGTTAAGGATGATCCCGGCGATATCCCGTTGCGCATCGAATCCAGAGGACGCAAACATTTCGGTGAATTGTTCGCGGATTCGTCTTTCATATTGCCGGAACGACGTCCCCAGCAATTCCGTACGGCCGCGGTTGCCTTGTTCCTCGGTCGAGCGGCCCGGATAGGAATACAGAATCTTCATAGACAGGACGATGGGAGAGTCGGGACCGATTTTGGAATCCGCGATGCCCGTAAGCGCGAGCTTGCGCACTTCGACATAGTTGCCGATTCCTTCGAACCAGCGGCAGCCGCTTATGCCCATCTTGTATAAGAATCGCCAATTCCTCAATGCGACATTGGCCATCAGGCAGGGAGAACGGTGGAACTCCGCGTATGCGTTGCGGTGAGATTCTGGAAGGTCTCCAACGATGTGTTTGGTGGTCCAGCTTCCTCCCGCCAGCACCGCGGCGGCTGCCTTGACTCGATATAGCTTGCCGTCCTTGAGGTAGGAGATGACCACAGAACTGGATCTGCCTGCGTCACGGTCATGTTGCACGGAAATCGCGGTTGATGATAACCGCACCCTGGCGCTGCTTTGCGCAGTGTCGAGGGCGGCGAAGTTGACGTTGTTGGCGGTAACCGCCGTCACCGCGTCTGGTCCGGAGCCCGGACCATCGATCGCCCCTGGAATTAAGGCCTTCACGATCAATCTTGCGATGGTCGTGTTGCCGCCCGGAAACATCTGATCTCGGCTGCCTTCGCCGGTTAAGGGACGCAGCATTTCGAAGGCATACTCTGAGTAGGCCGATAGAGCGTCCGGGCCAAGGCCAGCGCCGCCGCCTTCCACCGGAGATAGAAACGTTCGCACCGTCTCCCGGTTCAGGCCGAAGCGCTCCATGTAGTGCTGCTCCAGCGTGATTGAGTCAAGATATCGGGAAGTCGCATCCCCTTCTACCTCAGGATGGACGAATCGATCTCCTTCGACGGGTGTGGTCTTCAGCCAACGAAGCCACTGCGTGCGAGTGGCCTCGGGAATGGGTGCACCTTTGAGATTCTTCCCCACAGGGTCGATCAGCCACATCCCGGACTTCTGTCCGAACTTAGCTCCGAACCAGAATCCATATTGCCCATGCTCCATGCCAATGGCTTCATAGGGAGTTTGCGAAAGCGGCATCTCCGGCCCCGGCCCCGCCCATTGCTGATAGTCCAGCTTCTGTGCTTTCAGACCGATACTGTCGTAGAACTGGGAGATAAAGCTGTCTCGAGGGTGAAGCTGATAAATCGCCGAGCCCTGGTGCGCGACCAGCCGCCGGCCATCTACCAGGAACTCATTTTGCTTCGCCTCACCGCCGAAAATAAGGTGGTTCTCAAGAACCAGGCACTTCGCTCCCGGGCGCGCTTGCCGTGCGAAGAACAAGGCAGCGGCCAGTCCGCTGATTCCACCGCCGACGATCACGCAATCGTAACTTTCCCCGGTATCGATGACGTCTTTGGGCAGCGGCTCATACACTCCATCGCGGATGGTGTGCCCGGCCTCGAGCACTGCCCAGGTGTTGCCGTTCGAGGTGCTGTATTCGCCAATGCCCCCATAACCCGTAAATTCGTCTCCGGCAAGGAGTTGAGCGGGCGTAATTGATTCGAGCAAGACAGCCCCGGAGGCCAACAGCGTAGAACCGAGGAAGTCACGTCGGGTGATGGAATCGTTCATACCTAACTTCGTATCGCCGGCGATAGCGGGTTTCTCGGTCATGGGTCGCGATTCATTCTTGATCCTGCGCAGTTTAATTCGTCCCGGCCTCCTTTGGCGAGCAAAGATCGATTCCCCTCCGGTTATTGTGTCTATCGAAGTTTGTCTATTTGTCGCTTGACAGTCCCGGACCAAAACCAGCAATATTCTGCCTGTATTAAATGCATTTAATAGCCCACGGCGTCGCGGCAAGGAGCCAGTCATGCTACCTTTCGGCCCTCATCTTCCGATCCGCTTTCGACTGGTTGCAGTTGCCAGCGTCCTGCTCTTGCTCCTGGCCTACGCTCGGGCTGTGCAGGCGGAGTCTGCCTACGTGCGGGTAAATCAAGCTGGCTACGAGGCTAGGGGGACATCTTTCCGTGCGTATCTGATGTCCACGGCGGAGGAAGTCGGAGCCAGCTTCCAGGTACTAAATTCGCAGGACGTCACCGCGTATTCAGGCCACGTCGGACCCCGGATCGGCACCTGGAGTCATAGCAGGACAGTCACCTATGACGTGTACACGCTGGACTTCAAGGTTCCAGGAGGCGATCTTTACACGATTACAGTGTCCGGGCCGGTGGATGCGATTTCGCCCAGTTTTGCAGTGGATCGTCCGGACGCGCTTTATTCCGGCCTGCTGTTGAACACACTGTTTTTCTACGAAACACAACGCGACGGACCGAATTTTATCCGCAACGCCTTACGCAGCAAACCCGGACACCTGAACGACCAGAACGCACACGCTTACCAAACTCCACCCCTTGACGGCAACGATTTTATCGATAACCCACCACCTACGCCGCCATTGGTATCCGCCGGACTTCCGAACCTTGATGCCTCCGGCGGATGGTGGGATGCTGGCGACTACGAGAAATACGTCGAAACCACCAGCTACACAGCTGCTCTGATGCAGATCGGGATTCGCGACTTCCCCGATCAGATGGGAGCAAACGCTCGCATAAATCCTCCCGCACCACCAGGCTCGATTTCTTACGCAGGCAGCAGCGCGCCGGGTGCGCCAGCGTCGTCTGACTTCACCGGCGAAGCCAGGTTTGGGATCAACTGGCTGATGAAGATGTGGAACGACGATACGCGAACCCTGTACTACCAAGTGGATAACAGTCAAGATTGGGACTACTACGGGGAAGGCGACCCTAGTTCGGCCACCGGCAACTGCGGCGGAACCTACGCGACCCCTTTCTGCTTGATCACCGAGTACGACATCTGGACGCTGCCCCAGGCGGCCGACCATTTCGAGCAATCCGGAGATCCCCGTCCTTGTGACCCGTTCACGACTTTCTTTATCTGCCATCGCCCGGTGTACGTGGCTGGGCCCGCGGGAACGCCGATCAGCCCGAATCTGGCTGGACGCCTGGCGGCGGATTTTGCGTTGTGCTACCAGCTCAATCACAGCACCGACCCTTCGCTCGCCAATCGGTGCCTCAAGAATGCGGAAGATATTTTTGCGCTCGCCGACACCTCGTATCCCGACCCTGCGCCGGCAGCAGGTTCGGGCTCATGCGGTACTTGTCTGCTTACTATCTCTCCCTTTGACGGCTATCCCGAAAACGTCTGGGAAGATGACATGGAACTGGGCGCAACTGAGCTGTACATTGCGCTCGATTCCAAAACAAGCAACCGAGAGCTGCCCGCCGGTCTACCGCACATCAACCCAGAGTACTACCTGCGGAGAGCGACTGAGTTTGCCGGCAATTACATCACGAACATCTACGACGCGGGCTACACCGATACGCTGAATCTGTACGACGTAAGCGGACTTGCCCATTTTGAGTTGTACCGCGCATTGGAAATGGCGGGAAATCCCCGCGGCCTGGCTATATCCGCTGGGAGCATTCGCAAACAATTTCTGCGGCAGGTTGGCGACGCAATTACCCAAGCTGGCGGGGATGCGTGGGGCTTCGGGTACCAATGGAGTTTCGGCGATACGACTTCCCACGGCGCCGGTTTATCGGTGATGGCTAGCGAAGCGTATTACCTCACTCATAGCAAGAGCTACGATACCTACTCACAGAGATGGTTGGCCAATATTGTGGGAACCAATCCATGGGGCTCGTCGTTCATCGTGGGCGACGGGAGTACCTTTCCAAATTGTATCCAGCACCAGGTGGCGAACCTTTCAGGGGCAGTGGACGGAACCTCCGGGGGCACGCCGGTCCTTTGGGGTGCGGCTGTGGAAGGCCCCGCCAGTTCTGCCACTTCCGGCGTGGTCGACGGTATGATCCTGTGTCCGTCAAACGGGGCAGACACCTTCAAGAAATTCAATGGAAACGATGGCGCCTTCGACGCGTCTGGAGTCGCAGTGTACCGGGACAACATGCAGTCCTACAGCACAACGGAGCCGGCTATCGATCTCACAGCCACATCGTTCCTGATGTGGTCATGGAGGCTGGCTCAGCGTCCGAGTTTCTGACATTGCCAAGCTGATGGCCTCATCGCAGCCATAGCTATCGGTAAATGTTGGTCCAAGCAGGAACGTTTAACTAGTTTATCGATGCACGATGTCAGCTCGGCGAAAGTCGAATCCTTACGGATAAATCCATTCGCGCCGTCCAAGTATACGGAATTTACCTCGAACCGAGTTCGTCCGGCCTTTAAGGGCCGCTCGACACCGCCCCCAACATCGAAACCGTCCCTCGAGGTCGATATAGCCGGTATACGTAATGTTCATAGGGTGCTCCTTTCGGTAGAGTTCTGCTTCCCCGCTCAAAACCTACCTCAAAGGGTGACCCTTTTATAAGTGCAGCGCGACACCCGTTCCCGGGCGGGAGTTGCCCGCGCCGCACTCCAGCGCCTTTCACGGCGCACTATCCCGCAAACTGCCCGGCCCAAGTATCGACACAAATCCTCGCCGGGATCCTTCACGCGACAGCCCTGGAACCTTCCGGCTCGCCCGCGGCCTGGCCGATATGGTCAAGATTGACGCCCGTGGTTTCGATTCGGAACAGCCACGTCACTACCGCTCCAAGCAACGATGCGATGATCAGGCCGTAAAGCAGCCACCGGGTACCGATCGTGACCAGAAGAATAGGAAATAGGAACGCGGTCGCAACCGCACCGATCTTGGCAAAGGCTGCCGCGAACCCGGCGCCTTTACCGCGGATTGCAGTCGGGAAGACCTCGCCCGCGAGCAGGTAGGTCTGCGCATTCGGGCCAAGATTGGTCATGAAATTGAATAACATGAAGCCCGTGAAGATCAGCGGAACCTTGAGTCCGCCGCTGATATCGACCGAAAGCGAAGCGAGAAGGAGCCCGACCGCACAGCCGATGAACCCGACAATTTGCAGTCGAATTCTTCCCAGCTTGTCGGCGAGCACAACCGCAAAGGCAATCCCAACGATCAGCAGAAGCGTGATCATCGCCGCTCCCCGAGCGGCCAGGATGTCGTTCGCGATGAGATCGCTCAAACTGCGAACGTGATCGGCCTCCTTGCCGATTGCAGCGGCCAGAATCGTTGGCGTGAAAATACCAATGCCATAGGTGCTGAGGTCTTGCAGGAACCAGGGCACGGAGGCGAGGATAGTCGCGCGGCTGTAGCGCGGGCCGAACAGTGACAGGAAAGAACTGTTCCCATGCGCATTTCCCACGGCGCTGGATTGGTGGGGCATCAGGACGATATTCCCCGGATATTGCGGCTTGCGCAGCAGCAGCCGTTTGGCCGCGAGGGCGGCGCGATCAGTGGCGCCGCGGGAGTGCAGCCAGTTTGCGCTCTCAGTGATGAAGAATCGCCCAATGGTGACTGCGAGAGCAGGCACGACCGCCGTGGCAAACATCCAGCGCCAGGCATCGAGATTTGGTATCATGACCAGCACCGCATAACCCACCGCGGTGCCACCCAAGGCGCCTATTGCCTGGAATGCGAAGGCTCCTAGCACCAGCTTTCCGCGGCTGGTGCTGGGGATATTCTCGGAAATGATCATGTGTGCCGTGGGATAGTCGCAACCCAGCGCGAGTCCCAGCCCAAACAGACAGATCACCAGGGAGATGAAACTCGTGCAGAACACGGCCGCGCCCAGGAATGCGGTAAAGATGATCATTTCCACGATGAACATCGACTTGCGTCCAAATTGATCCGACAGGCTTCCCAGCCCAACCGCGCCGATCAGAATGCCGCACAGGCTCGCCGCACTAATGAAGCCGTTCTGAGCGGGACTGATATCAAATTGGCGGGCGATCAGAGGCAGCGCCACACCCGTCATGAAAACGACGTACCCCTCGAAGAACTTGCCGGCCGCGGCCAGCAACCAGATGAACCGCTGCATCCCGGTCATAGGCGTGGAGAGAAGCCGAGTGCCATCCGACCACATGGGCAACTCGTCGATATAGTGCTGCACGGTGCGCGGCTCGCCCGTCGCGGGTTTCACATCATTCTGCATAACGGTACCCTTCCCGGCACGGCAGATCGGACGTCACCGGCCCGGTTTGCTTGCCTGCCTACTGGATTTTCGCAATCTGTATCTCACTGCGCGCACGGATGGATGTCGGCAGCGCGATGAAATGCACCGGATCGAGGAAGCTCGCCGCGCTGCCCCCTTGCGGCGAGATGCACCACAGAAGAAAATTACTGATGGCCGCCGCAACCTGCGCGTACGGCTGCTTCTGGGAGACCATTGCATATTCGTAGTTGATCAACGGATAAGAATTCGCTCCTGGAGCGAACACCAGGGTCAGGCGCTCATCGGGTGGCGTGCGTGGCGTAAGCGAAGCGGCCGCCGCAGTAATCGTGGCTGCGGTCGGAAGCACGAAGTTCCCGTCTTCGTTTTGCAGCATCGCGGTTTCGAGTCCGGCCTGGTTTGCATCGGCCTCAAAGCTGGCGCCAAGATAGCCTACGGACCAAGGTGTGCTGGCAAGTTTTTGCGACATCTCTTTATTGCTGTATGCCGTCAGGCTGCCTGGTACCGCGGGCCAATGCACTGTCGTGCCGTAGTAGACGGTGTTTTCCCAACTCCCGGGCGGGGCAACACCGTTTACCTCCGGAGTGGAGAAGGTCAAAAACTGCGTAAAGACGAACGTATCGCCCGAGCCATCGGCGCGATGCACCGGCACGATCGTGCGGTGCGGCAGGCGGATGCCGCCATTGAGCGCCGCGATCGGCGCCGCATCCCATTCGCGGATCTTGCCGGAATAAATGTCGGCCAGCACCGGGCCGCTTAGCTTCAGCGTGGAGCCAGGCAGCTCAGGCAGATTGGCCACCACCAGCTGCGCCGAGATCGCTAGCGGTATGTTGAGAATGCTGGGATTCGCCATGGCCTGCGTGTCGGTCATATAGGCATCCGATGTGCCGATCTGAACCTGCCCTGCGATGGCCGAATTGATTCCCGCTTCTGAGCCCGTCGCGTTCACCGTCATGTGTACCGCGGGATCGATCTTCGCGTAGGCGCCCGCCCAGGCCTGGAACGCCGGGTAGATCAGCGTTGACCCCGTTTCGGCCACGTTCTGGGCAGCCGAATACACCGCCGCCACCGACAATAACATCAGTCCTACAATTAACGCTGAGGCACGTCGCGCCCGGTGAGGCCGGCTAATTCGCAGTTGCCGGAACAAAGCACGCCGTTCTTCGCTTTTCCCCTGCCGAAACACCGCCACTCGTTTCATGAAGAATTCTTCAAGGTTCGAATTGCCGATCGCCAGGAACTTCGCCCTTTCCCGCAGGCGAGGCGACTCCTCGAGAGCCTCGGCCAGAACCGGTTCGTTAAAGTCCCGCCAACTCAGATCGCGATCCGGCCAGATGCCGCACCGTTCCTTGGGAAATCGAGCATTCAGGACTCCATGATCACCCATTGAAGCCAGCGTGCTCGAATTCTCGTCTGGGTAGTGAGTTATGGACCATATCTATCTCTCTTTATCTCTCGTCACTAAGCGGCGGACTAGCCGACGGAAATCTCCTGCGCGCCACTTCCAGCCTCCCTTGCCGTGTGGCTAGGTCGCAGTCACCGGCTTCGAACCGTCACTGGGGATCAAGCGCTTCGCAAGCGCGTACAACAAGTTGTCACACCAAAAGCAGACCATCGTGAAATCGATGCTGAAGCGAATGCTAGTTTAAGCGGTTTTGCCAGTCAATGATGGGACGTATCGTTTCCACATCATTTAACCGTCCATTCACAAACGGTCGAACGGACCTTCGCTGGACGGATACTCACTAGCCATTCTTGTCCTCGGGGTGTGCTCTGATAGGCGGGCGCTTCCTGCGAGTCGTTTGGGCGGCAGGTTGAAACTCAGCTTTGACGGCAATGCATTATTGACGTATTTTTTTCCTCCCCGCAACACACCCGGCGTACAATTTCGGAATTCGCGCGTGGGCAAGCCGCGCCGCCCGCCGCATCCAGGAGACACCCATGCACGCAAATGCTTCCCCGCATCCCGCGCACCACTGGTCAGCTGCCCCAAATCCATCGCCAGCCACCACATACACCCTCATCACCGAGCCCGCAGACGATCTCACTCCCATCTACAACCTGCTCTCCTCGGCCAAGAAATCCATCGACATGACCATCTACGAGCTCACGGACATCACCGTCACGTCGATGCTCGGCAAAGCCGCAGCTGCCGGCATCGCGGTCCGCGTGATTCTCGATCAGAATGACGAGAAGAAAAGCAACACCCCCGCCTACAACTATCTTCAGGAGAACCAGGTTGCAGTTCATTGGGCAAACCCGATCTACCTGGCGACGCACCAGAAGACGATCACCGTCGACCAGGCCACCGCTGCACTCATGACCCTGAATCTCACGCCCACCGACTACGCCACCACGCGCGACTTCGCCGTGATTACCAACAACGCGGCCGATATTGCGGCCATTGAAACCACCTTCAATGCCGACTTCCAGAATCAGTCCATCACCCCGCCAACGGGCGACAATCTGGTCTGGAGCCCCACCAACTCCTCCAGCGCGCTGCTGGCACTCATCGGCGGCGCAGAGACTTCCTTGCTCATCTCGCAGGAAGAGTTCGATGACCCGTCCCTCGAAACGGCCCTGGAATCGGCACTCAAGCGTGGCGTCGCGGTGACCCTGGTGCAGGAAAATCTTGAGAATAAGTACAACTCGGTGCTCACGACGCTCAAATCCGCCGGCGCGCAGATCGCCGTCTACACTTCCTCGACCGGCTACTATATTCACGCCAAAACCGTTCTGGCCGACTATGGTACCCCAGCGGCGAAGCTCTTTGTGGGATCAGAAAATTTCACCAGCGAATCATTGGGTAAGAACCGCGAACTGGGGCTCATCTTCTCCGATCAGGCCTGCATGAGTGGCGTCAATACGGCGACCACCGCAGATTTCAAGGGAGGAACGCCCTTCTGACCCATCTCTGCGATGGCACGCTCTCCGAGCCAGCCCAACAGACGTCATCGTTTGCTCGCGCTCCCGCCGATCAAGTCAAGAGGGCGGTCCTTCGCTAGAAGACAGGCTTTGCGGAATTTCCCGAAGAAAACGTTTCCGTAAACGTTAACGGTGATATATTGACGCTGCCGAAAATAAGCCTCGTATTGGTTTTCATCGGCATCTCGCTGGCCGTTAAGCGGGCGTTGATTCTGGCTGCGGGAATTTACCAACCGGTAGATCCTCCAGTGAATCCTGGAGTGGTCCTCTTCAACTTGCACGCCAACGTATGGTGGGGCTTTGCTGCTGTTCGGTCTTATTGATTGTTTCAACTTTGCGACGGGGATAAACCCAGGGCACAGGGGATTTGCCAGGTGCACGATGCAGCATGAATAACCACGGGAGGCTGAGTCCCAGCGGGAGTGGAGTCGGATCTAAGGTATCGTTATTTCGGGTTGACTGAATTCTTTTCGCAGCAGGCTTTGGGACGAACCGCAAACCAGAAATTAATGGCCTCCGGGAATCAGCTGCCAAACGTCTCGCTCAACGTTGAAGATGGATAGATATTCCGGATCGAAGTCAATTGCCACTTCTTTGCTTTCTCCCGCACTCATCCTGAGGTGTGTGCCGTGGGGTAGGGCCCAAAGGCTATACGGAGTACATGGCGGACCACATGAGCGATGTTGGGGAGTGCTTTGGCTTGCGGCGCTGGTGCTCATCGCTTCATCGGAAAGCAGCCATACCCAGATACCCGCTCGAAACCCGCCGAAGGTCAGGTTTCAGGATGTCGCGGCGTCTGCCGGACTGAATGTTCCGCATCTCTCCACTCCGGGGAAACAATCCATTATCGAGTCGATGAGTGGCGGGGTTGGATTCATCGATTGCGACAACGACGGCAAGCTCGACATCGTCACCGTGAATGGGTCGACCGTGGATCGCTTTCGCCAAGGCGGCGACTTGATGGTGACGCTCTATCATCAAGACGCGAATTTGAAATTCAGCGATATTACCCGATCCGCCGGACTCACGCGAAAGGGGTGGGGAATGGGCGTCGCCGTAGCGGACTTTGACAACGACGGCTGGCAGGACCTGTACGTGACCGGGTTTGGCGGAAACGTGTTGTATCGGAATCTTGGCAACTGTAAGTTTGAAGACGTCACCGAGAAAGCCGGCCTGCGAGTGGGCGGCTTCTCGGCGGGCGCCGCATGGGGAGACTTCGACAAAGACGGCAATGTCGACCTCTTCGTGGCGCGCTATGTGCGCCTGGACGTGAACCACCTTCCCGTGTTCGGCAGCAAAGAGAATTCCTGCACGATATTCCAAATCAAGGTGCAATGTGGCCCTCTCGGCCTGCCAGCGGAGACGAATCTTTTGTATCGCAACCGTGGTGACAGCACCTTTGAAGAAGTCTCGAAAAAAGCAGGAGTAGACAACCCTCAGGGATCCTATGGAATGCAGCCTATCTGGCTCGACTATGACAATGATGGCTGGCCTGACCTGTATGTGGCGAACGACATTGGAACAAACTACCTTTACCACAACAAGCATGACGGCACATTTGAAGATGCCAGCCTTATCTCGGGAACCGCAGTCGACGAGTTTGGCAAGGCACAAGGATCCATGGGTGTAGATGCAGCCGACTTCAATCACGACGGCAAACTGGATATCTTCGTAACCACCTACGCATTCCAGCCCGACGCGTTATATGAGAACCAAGGGAAATCTGGCTTCGTTGATATAAGTTCGCGGGCCCATCTGGCTCAGCCGACCTACCCCTTCGTAGGATGGGGCACGGCGTTCTTCGACATGGATAACGATGGCTGGCCGGATTTGCTGGTCACGAATGGACACGTTTATCCGCAGATTGATTCCGTGGCAGATGCAGGGCATTATGCCGAACCCGTGCAGCTATTTCGAAACAATCACGATGGCACCTTTAGCGATACGACGTCGGATTCAGGGCTGGAGAAACTGCCTCTGCTCTCCCGGCGAGGCGCCGCATTTGGAGATGTAAACAACGATGGGAAGATCGATGTACTTATCCTGAATATAGACGGGCCGCCAACGTTATTGATTAACCGTACACAGAACGCAGGCCACGCAGCCTTGTTTCATTTGGTAGGCACTCAAAGCAACAAGGCCGCAATAGGGGCTCGCGTCACCGTGACGGCTGGCGAGCTGGTGCAGTTCAACGAGGTTCGCGGCGGTTCAAGCTACCTTTCTCAAAACGATCTTCGTCTGCACTTCGGCCTTGCGGCGCATACCGCAATGGATTCGGTGCAGATTGACTGGCCGAGCGGTAAGCGGGAAACTTACAAGCAAATGGCCGCAGACTTCATCTATACAATCGCGGAAGGCAGCGGAATTCGCGAGAAGATCCCGTTGGCTTCCGAGCGCCTTCCCTGAAGTTTCGGTAAGCCCTCCCGCCGCGCGATAGGAGAAGACTTGAAAACCACGCTAAGAGCTACTTGGCTGGCGGAGTGAGTTTGGTGGTCTCTTTGATGCCCTGGCCCTCGATGATGGTGTAAATGGCGTCGGCGGGAATGTTTTTCAGTTCCTCTTTCAGACCGCTCAGCCATTGAATCTGGACGCGCTTCATTACCGCATCGCCGCCCAGTCCGAAGTGCAGACGTTCATCGTTGCATGACAGATAGCTGCCTCCGCCGCGCACTTCATCCATCTGCTCCATCGACGCTGTGGAAACAATAACCCGCGCACCAATGGCGGCTTTGTTGTTCGTCATCCCTACCAGGCGAAATAGAACGCGGTGATTTGAGTTCCGCGTCTCATTCAGGAATAGCGAAGGTGGCCCGCCGGCGTTGTAGACGACTACATCGATGTTTCCATCATTGTTGATGTCGCCGAAGGCTGTGCCCCGGCGAGACTGCAACTGGCCCTGGTTCAATCCAGACAGGCCGGAAACATCTGTAAAAGTGCGGTTTCCGTTATTGCGAAAGAGTTGGAGCGGCTCGCGGTACTTGAGTTCGTGCGGCAACGAGTCGACGAGAGCGGTCACGTTGCCGTTGGCCACAAGAATGTCGGGCCAGCCATCATTATCGAAATCGGCGAATCCCCCACCCCAGCGCACGGGAGAGTAAGGATCGCGGCCGAGGTGCGAGTCCCACGTAATATCCGTGAATCCCCGGGACTTCTGATTCCAGTAGAGGCTCATGGGCTGGTACCCGTAGCGGGTAATCAGCAAGTCGAGGTTTCCGTCGTGATCGATATCCGCAAAATCAGCAGCCATGTTGCCCATGGCCCTGCCTTCCTTGCTCAGTGCGGTTCCGGAAAAAAGGCCGACGTCCTCAAACGTTCCGTCATGCCGGTTGTGATAGAGAAAATTCGGGCCCATATCGTTGGTCACGAAAAGGTCTGGCCAGCCATCGTTGTCGTAATCGCCCCACACAATGCCCATGCCCAGACGTTTGTCGGGATTGCTGACGCCCGCCTTTTCCGACGTGTCTTCAAATGTGCCATCGCCACGGTTATGATAAAGGATATCCGTTTGCCCCTCCGATACCGGCACTTCCATTTGCAGACCCTGGTAGTTGAAGGCGCTTGAGCCCGGCTGCGGCAAGCGGTGGATGTCGGAATTCACATAGCGGGACACAAACAGATCGAGAGAGCCATCCCGATCGTAATCGGCCCACGCGGCACCCACGCTGAATCCTCCACCCCGCACATGCGCCCGCTCGGTTACATCCTGAAACTTGCAGCCCCCAAGGTTGCGGTACAGCACATTATGGCCGTACCCTGTCACGTAGAAGTCAGGGAGGCCGTCATTATCGAAATCTCCAATGGCAACACCCATGCCCCAGCCTCGGGTAGTAAGTCCAGCCTGCTGGGTTATGTCGGTAAAGTGGAGGTTGGCGTCCTGATGGTAGAGGGTAACCATCGCATCGCCGCCTTGCAGATATCGGTCGACGGTAGAGTCATTCACCACCAGGATGTCAAGTTTGCCGTCGTTGTCGCAATCAAACAGGGCAACGCCTCCACCCATCATCTCGACCAGATAGCGCTTTTCAGGGGAAGAGTACGGGACCGTGGTGAGGCCGGCCTTGCTGGCGATATCATGAAACCGTATCGGCGCCGGGTTTGGAGTCTGCCGAGTGGCAAGAAGAGTCATCCCCATGAGCAAGCCGCAGGCGCTTATTAGCCTGAGCCCACCATAGATGCGGCGACTGCGCATGGACAGCTGCCACCGGCCCGCATCCACGAGGGCCGGGCGCGTCATGCGAACGCGCAGGGGTTCAATCCTGATGGGATGATTCAATCGCGGATCCATGTGAATTGTGGATCGCCTCGGCTTGCCTCATCTCGCGATCAGCGTCTTCGGGGCGGGAATCCTGTCGATAGGCCGCTGCCAGCGCCTGATGAATCAACTCATCCCCGGGACTCAATCCGATCGCCTCCTGGAGGGTGCGAATCGCAGACTTGGCATCTGCCCCTTCAAGTTGCAACTTACCGAGCTGATAATAAACATCGGGATTCTTCGATCCAGACTGAGCGATTTCTTTCAGAAGCCCCTGCGCACCCCCCGTTTGCCGCAGTTGGATGAGCGTGAGCGCGAGATAGTATTTCGCCTCGACATCTGAAGAATCGATTTGGAGCGCCGTCCGCAATTCCTCGGTGGCCTGGGAATAATCTTGCCTGCGCGTCAGAGCTTCTCCCAGCGCACGATGGTAAAGAGACTTCTGCGGATCATTCGCAGTCAGCGCCCTCAGCCGGGCGATCCCGCCGTCGTATTCTCCTGTTTCCACGAGCGCTTGCGCATACATAAATGCGAGCGCAGGAGCTGCCCCGTCTCGAGATGCAATCGGCTCCAACGCCTTCACAGCGCGACCATAATCATGCGAAAGAAAAAGGCTTATCCCGAGGGCGGAGCGCATTGCGTCATCGTCGGCATGCGATCGCACATACCGGGAGAGCGGCGCCACCGCCTCGGCGTACAGGTGACCGGAATATGCCGCCCTGCCCCAGTTATAGTCAAGACCATCGAGCGCGGGGTTCCACTCCCCGGCTTTCTCGAAAAAATCGCACGCCTCCGCGTAGTCGCTGTTGGTGGCTGCAGTCACGCCAATATTGTTATAGCCGTCCGCGATCGCCGGGCCTAGCTGCTTCTCAGCGGCTTCTGCATCGCTCAAGCCCTGCGGATCAAGCTGGGCAAGGCTCTTGCCGTTTCTCCACTGGACATCTTTGCCCAAGTCGTTTCCCGACACGGCGTTTGTCCGGTCCTGGCTTTGAGGAGCACTCAGCTTTAACAGTTCCTGGGATATCTGTATCTCCCGTTTACCATCTTCCTCATGGTTGGTCTGCAACAGGACACGCGCCAGCAGATAGTGTGCCCTCTGCACCTGGTAATGATTGTGAGAGACGTCAGAGGTCAATGCGATGGACTTGCGCAGCGCCGCTTCCGCGTCCGCCATCCGGCCGGTCTCGACATAGAGCTGCCCCAGCCACATGAACACGTCCGCGGCTGTAGGATTCAATGCTGCGGCACGGGTGAGTTCGCGTTCCGCATCCTGCGGACGATGCTGATTCAGCGCAACATACCCAAGCTGCGCATGGGAAAGAAAGTCGTCGGGATTAACCTGCAATTCCTTCTGAAACTCCACCACGGCCTGGGGAAAGTCGATCTCGCCCATGCTCAAGAGATAGGAAGCGCCGAGTGAATAGTGCGCGCCGGGAAACTTCGCATCCTCCTGTATCGTCCTCCGGAACTCCCGAATGGCCTCTTCGGAGAATCCAGCCTCTCCGTAAGCCAGACCGAATTGCATGTGCACTGCGGCCTTGTCTCCGAAGGATGCCAGCATTTCGCGAAAGATAATGGCAGCTCGCTCCTTATCCTTGAGGGCCAGGTGTGCTGAGGCCAAGGCGTACCCATTCGCGAAATCCGGCTCGATGGCAACTGCCTTCTCTAACTCTTTCCTGGCCGGTTCGTTCTCTCCGGACTGGAGAAGCGCTCGACCTAAAATCCGGTGTGCCCGGGCATCCCCCGGTTCGGCGGCCACAACCTTCTCAGCCAGCAGCTTTGCCCGGGGCAAGTCTCTTGACCCCAATGCTGCTTCCGCATAATCGAGCTGGATCGTGTAATTGTTGGGCGCTAATTGCAGCGCCTCATTGAAGAGGGAGGAAGATTTGGCGTAGTCGCCGATGCTTGCGCGAGTGACCCCCAGATGGTCGAGAGCATCGGCGATGAATATTTGGAATTGCAGCGAAGCCCGCTTAAAGTCGCCCTTCTCCTGGAAGGTCTGCGCGGCTTCGTAGTGAGACTGTAAGGCCTGCGCAGTTGAGGCGCCAGTGGTTGCGGCCTGCGCTTGAACAAACAGAGCGCCGAGGGACTGCAGGAAGAGGAGTGGCAGGCTGAGCACCACGAGCCTGCGTGCGGAGGATTTCGACCCCAGCGAGACTCCGGTCCCGATCTCCTTCCCTCCAGGCTCAAAGCGGGAGCGCGCGTTTGCTCCTTCGTTCATTGGAGTCGATTATAGCGAAGCGCCGGGCGGAATTCGCGCGGGCAATCACCAGCGCAGCGAAGCCACCTGGCGCGAGATTAAGCGGGAAAGTCTGATCAAGATGCGCGCCCAAAGAAGGGGGACACGCGATCTGCGGCTTCCTCTCCAACGGAAGGCTAGAACATATACTTCAC
>Ga0265762_1000018_pt1 | contig 18021 bp, 11 predicted proteins | sample NZIome_4_FD_200870 | JGI IMG/M metagenome (GOLD analysis project Ga0265762, IMG submission 200870) | Metatranscriptome of rhizosphere microbial communities from Maridalen valley, Oslo, Norway - NZI4 (Metagenome Metatranscriptome) | ecosystem: Host-associated > Plants > Roots > Rhizosphere > Soil...
ACGTTTTTCTGCGGGGGGCCGATGATGCAATTGCGCGGCGTGTTGCCGTAAACCGTCGCATCACTGCTGGCGCCGCCGGAGAGGGTCGCAAGCGGGTCGGGCATATAGGCCAGAGGATTCACCCAGTCGGCCAGCCGCGCCTCCGGTCTTCCCCTACTGGGAGCATTCGCGCACCCGAAGCCGGGAGTAAATGTAGCGGTCGAGGATGGAGTGCTGGCCAGGGCGTACGCGGTGCCTCCCGCTGGATCATCGATCGTGAGTGGCGCTCCCGATTGCAGGGTCACTACGCCGCTGGCTTCCCATCCCCCCAGCGCTCCCTTGGTAAAACCACTGGCGCCGGCAAAGAACGGCAGTTGATAGACGGCGCTGGTGACGAAGCGCTGGCGACGATCGAAGTCGGAGAGGCCGCGGGAGGCTGCCGCGTCGGTTTGATTGTTGACGCGAGTCAGGAATGCCACCGAAGCAGTAGACACGTCGTCAATCGATTTGGACCAGGTATAGGCGCTCTGGAAGTACAAGCCCTTGCCGAAGTGGTGGGCCAGCGTCGCCTGCAGGGCACTGTAGTGGGAATCGGAGTTCGGTGCGAAATCTTCGAAATCTCCCGGCGCAACGCCAAGATAAGGTGCGCGAGAAGAGGCGTTTTCTACGGTCGAATCCACGATCGTGCACGACAGACCTTGGGCCTGGAGATTGGCGCAACCTGGTCCCGAAATGGTGACCGGATTCTGCGGCGTAGCCAGCGTGGCCTGATCGGGATCGTAAGTCGAGCGCAGGCGAGTACCCTTGGTTCCGACGTAGCCCAGTTCCATGAACCAGTCCCGCCCGAGTTCGCGCTGAATCGTGAGGTTCCATTGCTGTGTGGTACCGGCGACCCAATGCAAGGGCACAGCAAGTTGAATCAAGCCATTCACGTTACCGCTGAAATTCGGACCACATTGTGTACCCGTACCAGTGGCACCGTTGCCCAGCGTACAGGGGGTATTCACGCTCTCGAGAATCGCCGCAGTGGGCACGTATTTCTGAGTGGGATTGGCGCCGAGTGGCGGAATGCCGTTCGGAAATGCGGCGCTGTGCGCGAACAGGTTCGCAAGGCTGTCAGGTCCGGGATCGAAACCCACGAGAAACGGATAGGTTGGAGGAACAATGGCGAGATTATCCACCGCGCCCAAGTCTTCGCGGACGCTGTAAATGCCATAACCGCCGCGAATCGAGGTGGTATGGTGGCCAGCGACGTCATAAGCGAAACCGATGCGCGGCTCCCAGACCGTCGCGTATTCATTGTTGAGCCCGGCTTGATTGAGCGTTCCGGTGATACCGGAAAGACCGAATTTATTGATGCACTTAGGATAGACGTAGGGCTGCCCGGTCGTGTTTGCGAGGTTGGGATCAGTATTGCCGGTATGGCAAAGCGTGTCATAGGCTGCGCCCAGAAGCTCGTTGCGTACACCGAGATTGAGCGTGAGAGTCTTGCTGACGCGGTAATCATCTTGAGCAAACCAGGAGTAGCCGTGAATGCGGTAATCGTGGTTGCCCAGGCCACCCCCGCCTTCGCCGAGGAGCGGGGCACCCGCCATAAAACTCTGGAAGTCCGAACCGAATCCGGTCGCGCCTGAGATGAAGAAAATCAGTCCATTGTCGGCAATCGGCAAGCTGCGACGCATGGCGACACGGTCAATCTCTCCGCCAAAGCGAAGTTGATGTGGACCCCGGGTCCAGCTCACGGTATCGACCCAAGTGTAGTTATTCGAAAGAGCCGACTGCAACTGAGTTGGGTATGCCCCAAAGGCGAAACTGCCGAACTGAAGACGGTATATGTTGGGGTCGCCGGCTTGCCCATTTACGCCAACCGCAGTAGGCAGGTTGATGCCCACCTCCGCATTCGTGATAGGCGGCTGATTATTCAACTTGTCGCTGATGATGTTGACGCCAAAGCGGAAATCATTGATCAGGTTGTTGCCGAACACGTGGGTTTCAGTGATGCTTCCGAAGCGACTATGCAGGGGAATATCCAGGGGAAAGTTCAGGTTGTTGGGAGTGGGCTGCCCGCCGGTCTGGATCCCATAAGAATCCGCTCCGAAAGGCTGGAAGGTATCGGAATTCGACCAGAAGAAACGCTCGGACAGGCGGTCTTTCCCACCGCGAAATTCGCGATCCCAGTTCGCGGTGAACTGATTGTCCGTAAACTTGCCTGGTTCGGTTAACAGCAGAGGACCGGTATTCAGCTGGCCATTGGTGAAGCCCGGCGTACCGGGTACGGTGGGGAATAAATAGCCGGCGCCATCGGAGCCCGATCCGAACTGTGTTCCCTTGGCCTGAAGCAGAGCCAGCGCGACTGGATCGATCGAGGTGGCCGTAACTCCGCCACAATTCACACCGCAGAAAAAGGTGTTGAGCAGCGTGGCCTGGTCGCGCGACGTGGGCAGGACGGGAACGTCTGGACTGTTGATAAATGTCCCTGGCGAATCGCCGCTGCGCTGGCGCGTGCCCTGCAGGTTGAAATAGAAGAAGCCGAGCTTGGCTCCGGGTCCGATCGGCCCGCCCACGTCGCCCCCAAAAATGTTCTGCTTGACCACCACCTTGCCCAGAAAATAATCGTTCGCATCCAGCGCCGTATTGCGGAAATATTCCCACAGATCTCCGTGGAAGTGATTGGTTCCGCTCTTGAGGGACGCGTTGATGTTGCCGCCTCCGTTACGCCCCTGGGTGGCATCGTAAAGGCTGGTGCTGACTTTGAATTCCTGGATCGCATCCGGACTCGGCAGCGGCGTGTAGGTCAATTCGCCGAAGGCGTAGTCCGCCACTGTGATGCCGTCGATCAGGTAATTGTTATTGTCCTCTCTTCCCCCGTTCACGTGCATGTAAACCTGACCGCGACCAAGCTGCGCGGCGCCGTTCAAGTCAGAAGAAGCACCCGCAGAGAGCGTCAGCAATTGCTGAAAGTTTCGCGTTGCCAGAGGAAGATCGGTAATTGTCTGAGCTCCCAGCGATTGCCCCGTGGTCGCGTCCGTGGTATTGACCTGTTCTACCTGGGACTGGACCTCTACCACTGCCGCCACCACACCCACTTTCATGGTCGCCGTCATGCGCGTCGTTTCCGTGATACGCACGACCACGCCGGGAAACTTGGTGTCGGGAAAGCCCGCCACCTGCACTTCCACCGTATAGGTGCCTACGGGCAACAACGTGACCGTGAACAACCCGGAGGGGTCGCTCGTGATCTGGCGTAGCACCTCGCCGGTGGCCTCGCTCGTTATGCTGACCTTGGCATTCGCGACTACGGCTCCCGATGCGTCTTCGACCACGCCACCGATGGCGCCCGTGGCTCCGCCTTGCGCAAACATCGTTCCCGTGAAAACCGCCATGAAAAGACCCGATGCCATCATCTTTCGAAGGGAACTCATCTTGTCCTCCAATTGAACGATTGTCTGTGGCTCACTCGCCCATCGAAACGGCGGATCGCTGGGCGACATAGATATACGGTGAGGTAGTACGCGGATATATCACGATTCTCCGCGGTTGTTCAAGAACTATACGCGTGGATTCGAGAGGGGGGTTGGTAGGAATGCGGCAGATAAAAATTTTCAATGGATGAACTTAGTCTTCGACGGCCTGCGCGGTCATCTCCGACGGCTCGCCGCCCGCGATGGCCTGAGCCACAATCAAGCGGCGCGCTTCCATGCGAATCTTGGGGAGTTGCGCCCAAAACCAAACGGCGCCCGCCATCGACGCCATACCGCCGATCGCCACGGTGACCTGAGCGCCCAGGCGATCGGCGAGCACACCGCCCAACAGGGCACCAATCGGAGCCATTCCCATGAACATCATGGAATAGACCGCCATCACCCGCCCGCGCAGCGCGTCCGGCACCATTACCTGAACCAGCGTGTTCGAACAAGCCATCTGCAGCATGATGGTGTAGCCCACGGGCAATAGCAAAATTACAGAAACCCGGAAGCTATGCGACAGCGAAAACAGGACCAGGCTCAAGCCAAAGCCGGCGCAGCACAGCGCCACCCAACGGCCCAGGCCTTTCACCCCTTCTCGGAATGCGAGAGTAAGCGCCCCCAACAGCGCTCCCACCCCGGTCGCGCCCATGAGGATGCCCAGCCCTCGCGCCCCGCCGTGCAAAATCTTGTCGGCAAAAATCGGCATTAACACCGCGTAGGGCATGCCTACCAGACTCACCAGACCGAGCAGCAGCAGGAGCGCGCGAATCGGCGCGGTGCGGTTCACAAAACGAAATCCCTCCAACATATGTTCCCAAGGCGACGCCATCGATGCCCTGCCCGGGCTATGCACCTTCATCAGCAGCAATCCGAGGATGACCGCGATGTAGCTTACGGCGTTGGCGAAAAAGCACCAGCCCTCGCCGATCTTGGCCACTAAAATCCCCGCAATTGCCGGACCGACGACGCGCGCGCCATTGAACATGGAAGAGTTCAGGGCGATGGCGTTCATCAGGTCGCCCTTGCCGACCATATCCACGAGAAACGATTGTCGCCCGGGAATGTCGAAGGCATTCACCACCCCCAGCAGACTTGCCAACACAAATATTTGCCAGACCTGGACCCGGTGCAGCAGAGTAAGCGCGGCCAGCATGAAGGCCAGCAGCATCGACGCCACTTGAGTTCCGATGACGACGTGTCGTCGGTTCAAGCGATCAGCCGTGATTCCGCCGAGCGGCGCGAACAAAAACACAGGAATCTGGCTGGCGAATCCGACCGACCCGAGCAGCAATGCTGAACCCGTCAAGCGATACACCAGCCATGACTGGGCGACGGTCTGCATCCAGGTTCCAATGAGCGAGATGAGTTGTCCACTAAAGAACAGCTGAAAATTGCGATGACGCAAGGCGCGCAGCGCGATTTGCCAGCGCGAGCGCGCGGCAGTTGCCTCGCTCGCCACCGGGATCGTTTCGGTTGGGTTCCTTGACTCGGGCACCTTGATTTTCTTTTGGATGACGATTGCCACCCTTTTAGACCAAATATAACTCGAATCCCCTTCGGTTTCGTTGAGGGGGATGAGCACCGGAGTGCCATGCTCGTTGCGGTCTTTCCCTGCGCAGTTCGGGCTAGTTCGATTGTCCTAGCGGTCGCGTTTTTTTGACTTCCCAGAGCGCCCGGACTGCGCTACAGTGGCACTTGCTTTGCTTCCCGGCGATTCCCTAAGGAAGGGACACGGCCATGACGAATCCCTCGGTTGCGCTTGAACGCCGCATTGGACAACGCTTCGCGTTTAACCTTCGAGTCTCGTTGCTTGACATCACCACCTCGGCGGAAGGCCTGGGATTCACTCAGGATCTCAGCTCTCGGGGAGCGTTTTTGTTCACCGACATGGCGCTGCGCCAAGGCGCGGAAGTGCAACTCACATTGAGAATGCCCGGCGAAATCACGCTGGGCGAAAATATGCGCGTTCGCTGCCGGGGAAGCATTCTGCGCATCGTCAAGCCCTCCGATATGAGATGGAAAGTCGCGCCGGACGAAAGCAAGTCAGCCGAGACCAAAATCGGCGTCGCAGTGTGCTTGCAAGGCTACGAATATCTCCCTGAGGCGGAAGACCATTCCGCCGACTTCCGGCGGATTTCGGCCCTGCACAACCCTATCGAGCCGGAACGGAGCGCAACCCCAGCGCCGGCCGGTTCACGGAGCGCAGCCCATTAGGTGGGTGGTGATTCCAGCACAAAAAAGGCGCAAAACAGCCGTGGCGCGCCGGTCGACCCGAATACTTTAGTTCTTTCCGTGCCTTTCAGTCCTTTCCAATCCTCCCGCCGTGGCTTAGAATAGTTTGTACGAGCGCGGATTGGGGTTTGGGGAGTCAGTAATCCTGCTGTAGGTCTGTCGGGTGTCTTCTGCGTTGTGGATCGCTGCCCTTCCATCTCTGCTGCAAACTTTGGACACTCATGTCGGCTAGTTACCTAGGTCACTTGGCGGAGAGTACTTTCTCTTTCTAACATGCAGACACCAAGAGAAATCAGCGAGAACCGCGCCATGCATGGGATCGCCGTAGCGCTCCTGACCGAAAACCGCGAACACTTGTCGGAGCTCCAGGGCAGGGTGGAGTCTACGAGCCTGGCGCGAGCCGTGTTTAGCAACGTCGGCTTTCCTACCGGACCGACGGACCCCATCCTCCGCCAGATTCAGGATTTGCGCGCCGAGGTCGTGGTCGTCGATATTGCGGCGGAGAACCCTCAACCTGCCATCCGCGCGATCGAGCTTCTTCAAGCCAATACCCTGCAGCTCGCAATTTTTGCGAACGGCTCCATGCAGCAGCCCACAACCATTGTGGCCAGCATGCGCGCCGGGGCAGGCGAATATCTGGACGACAGCGTCGGCGCCGAAGCCCTTCTCGAGGCTCTAACGCGCTTCAGTTCCAATCGCACCCGCACCCGCGGCGGGGCGGGGCGGGCCCGCATCTTCACATTTCTCAGTGCCAAGGGCGGTGCCGGAGCCACCACGGCAGCAGTCAATACCGCAGTCGCTCTGCAACAAGCTTACGGCAGCGTGGTTCTGGTGGATTTTGCGCCCGTCGGCAATGCCCAACTCCATCTCAATTTGCGTCCCAGCTTTGGGGTACCGGACGCTTTGGAAAATCTGCATCGTCTCGACGCTTCCCTGCTCGAAGGGCTCATGACCCCTGCTAAAGACGGCTTGCATCTTCTGGCTGGCTCACAGCAGCCCTATCCATCCGTCCCCACTCCGGCGGAATTGGCCCGGCTCTTCGACCTGCTGGCAAATCACTATCGCTACGTCGTGGTCGATGCCTCGAGCCGGCTCGATTCCACCACGCGGCTGCTCTCCGATCTGTCGAATGCCGTACTGATGGTCGCGCAAACCGATGTCGTTACCTTGTGGAGTGCCGGCCGGATCCACGCTTTTCTGGAGGAAGGCGCGGGCCGCAACCGCCTGCGCATCGTTCTCAATCGCCACAAAAAAATTCCGGGCTTTACCGACGAAGACGTCGAGCATTCCACTGGTTGTAAAGTGCTGTGGAAGATTCCCAATGCATATCAGGCAATCTCCCCGGCCATTGATCACGGCACCCCGGTGGTGCTGCAAGAAAATCAGGAGGTCAGCCGTTCCTTCCGCGCGTTGGCCGCGGCTTTGGCGGATGCCTCTCCGACTGCCGAGGGCGGCCTGGATCTGGTTTACGCACAGGAAAAAACGGACAGCACCCAGAAGAAATCTCCCGGGCGGCTTCTCATCTCACCTGCTCGCGCCGGCCAGTAGCCAACGCCAGTAGCGAGTGCCGAGTCGCAAGCACCAGGCGCAAACCATCTGCGATATGCAGCCCCAGGAGTGCGCTATGAAACTACTCTGACTCCTTGGTTTTACTGGGTGCTCGGTACTAGTTTCTCGCCGACGGCACCGGCGAGGCTTCCGCTGGAAACATCTTGAACACCACGTCGTGCGAATGCGCGGTAGTTTTCTTTTGCGCATCGCTGGTATTGTCCGTGAGCGTTCCCTTCAAAACGTAATAGGCCTCGTCTCCGGGACTCTTGCCTTCGCCGCGTTCCACGGTGCCCTTGAACTCGAACCATACCCCATGCACGGTCTCGGTCGTGAAAATCAAATGGCTGCCCTCCAGCCGGGCGCTGCGAAAGTACTGATCGAGAAACGCGCCCTTGTCGCTTTCGCCTTCGCCGTACCGGGAAATGAACCCCGTAACCCGTCCTTCATCTTCCACGGTGATTTGAACAAACTCTCCGTCCTTGAGAAAGTTGTACATCCCGGAATACTCATGGCCTTTTGAGCTCTGCTGCAGCGGAGTGCTTTGGGCTTTTTTCGGAGGGGCTGGTTTGGAGTCTTGCGCCGACGACGAGGCCACTGCGATCGCGCAGAAAAACACGGCCGCGAAAACGGCGCGCGCATGGGTCATGGAGAATCTCCTACTTGCATCCATCGTACTACGCCGCCCGCAAGGCTGGCCTCGTGCCCCTCTCACTACCGAATTCCGAGCCAAGCCCACCCGCCGAGCCCTGATTCATCTAAGATAGACCGATGTGCCCAACCCCGGGATCAGTGCTGGAAGAGGTGGAATCATCGGCTCCAGAGTTGCGCCTGCTGATAGCCACCGACCCCTGGCTTCGCGTTTTTGTCCAGAACGTTCTCAGCCTGTTTGAGCGCGAGGCGACGCCATTGGAGCTAGAGTCTGCGCCCGCGGATTTCTGGCCGGATGTTTTCGTCGAGCCTAGTCTTCCGTGGGGACGATTCTTCCAGTCGGGCGGATGCCACATTCTCGCGCTGATGCTGATTTGGGCGGGCGCACGATTTCTGGCCTTCCCACCCCATCGAACCCTCGAACCCAGGTTCACCCATGCCGACGTCATCTACTACACGCCGTCGGAGTATCTGCCCCCGCTCGACACGCGCCAGCCGACATCGGAGCATGCCCAGAAAGCTGATCCGGAATTGTCTCGACAACCGATCATCTCCGTGCCGCCCCAGGCCGACAACCGCTCGCAGACCATCGTCACGGCGCCAAACGTCCGCTTGCCGCACGAGGTGCCTCTGCCGAACACCGTAGCCTGGTCGAACCCGCCGCGGATGCCGATTGCGCCGGCTCCTCTGGTGCCAGCGTCCGAGATTTCGCGGCTTGCGCCGCAGATGGAGCGCTCGGTGATCGCGCCGCCGCCGGTTTTTCAAGATAATCGGTCCGAGAAAACCTTGCACGCTCCAGAGGCGGCTGTCATCGCGCCGCCCCCCGCGCTGGAGGCCGCTTCCCGGCTCCGCGCCGGCGAACTGAATATCGGCCGCAGCCCCGTGATTGCGCCCGCTCCGCAGCTCTCGCTAGACGAACAGCGTACCGTGCCCGGGCGCTCGCTAGCCCGGCGCGCACATTCTTCGCAGGTGATCGCTCCTCCGCCCTCGGTGGGAGCGGCTGGAGGTTCGCGTTCCGGTGGCGGCATGATCGCGCTCAGCATGCGTCCCGCTGTGGGCGCGCCGCCTACCCCTGTGGCGGGGAACCGCCGCGGTACCTTCGCCAGCACTCCGGAAGGCCATCACGGAGCCTCCGGCGCTGCGGGAGCTTCCGCGGGAGACACTTCCACCACGAAGGGCAGCGGGGGCGGCAGCAAAACCGCCGCGACGCTGCCCTCCGGGCTCTACGTCGGCAAGACCTCAAAGGCCACGTCCGCCGTGGCTGGCGATCCCTCAAGTTCGAGCGGCAACCTGGTCAATCCGAATCTGATTGCCAACGCGCGCCCGCCGCGAATTTCGCGCACTCCCACGGAGGGCGACCCCAAAATCTCCGAAGCCGAACGGGCCCTTTTTGGCGGACGCAAGGTGTACTCGCTCAGCCTCAACATGCCGAACCTGAACTCGGGCGGAGGCAGCTGGATCATCCACTTCGCGGCGCTGAAAGCAGATTCGACTCCGGCTAATCCCTCCGGCGAAACGGCCGACCTGTCCTCGCCGGTGGCCACGCGTAAAGTTGACCCAGCCTATCCTCTGGAACTGATGCGGCAAAATCTTTCCGGCACCGTCATCCTGCATGCCGTCATCCTCGCCGATGGCAGGGTAGGCACGGTGCGCGTGCTGCGCAGCGTAGATGATCGGCTGGACCAATTCGCCAGCGACGCGATCGCCAAGTGGCAGTTTCAACCCGCGATGAAAAACGGATCTCCGGTTGCCGTGGAAGCCACCTTCTGGATTCCTTTCCGCCCTAGCAAAACTCGCTCCGATTTCTGACGAAGATGCGCTGGTTCTCAGTCTCGACTGGAATGCGATGCCAAGGCTCGGGCGGTTGATTTCGGCTCGTAATAATTCTGCACTCAGTTCAGGGCTCACGGACAGGCGTTTGGCGGGGGCGCGATTTCCGTTTGCTTTCGGGTCTGGGGAAGCAGAGCGGAGTGAAGTGAGTTTCAGGCACTTGATCTTCCAGACGGAAGTAGTCGACGAACGCCTGCCGAACGGGAATGTTGCCCCATCATGATTCGCCGGCCTCCAAGCGGAATGGCGAGGAGCAGCATCGAGAACTCGGGCCCGCTTATAACCCGAACATTGCAGCGCCACAAGCATCCAGTGAGGGTCTTTTTCCCCAGACACAAGCGGTTCCACCCATCAAGGAACGGGGGCGGGTGGAGGGAGAAGGCCCGACGCGGTGGTTGCGCCGATTACATCTTGGCAGCTTTTTTCTTCTCCAGCGCGGCGTAGATGGCGGGGTCGGTGCAGATTTCGTAGTAGGTGCGGTCGGTCCATCCCTGCACGGAAAAATCTTTCAGGTTGATTCGCGGCACGCGGCTTTCGCGGACGACAATTTTGCGGAAGATGTCGCGATCGACGGGGACGGTTGCGATGGAGAGGTTGTACTCGCCTTTATCCGACGCCAGCGAGGGCGGTAGCTTTACCGTGAGCGGCACCAGCGAAATTTCCTGCTCCAGCTTGCGGAACGCGGCTTGGTTCAAGCGAATGCCGCCCAGGTTGTAGCTGAGGATGGAATCTTCCGAATTTTTCGGTTCTCGATCCGAAGTTGCGCTTACCTCCGCGGCCTCAAATACATAGACGTGAAAGGGTCCCGCCTGCGATTCCATCTCCTTGCGGACCCGCTTGTTGCAGGAAGAAAGACGATCACTCTCGTTGAGCGCTTCGGAGATCATGATCTGGCGCTCGCCATCCATGAGGTACAGCGGAGCAGCTTCCTGCAGCGTGATGCCGACGCCCAATTCGAGTTCCGGCATGCCGGAGCGCAGCATCAGTTGGTTATAGCCACGCACGATCTCGATGATCTCGCGGGCCAGCACGCAGGCTCGGCTCACCGCAAGTTCGGGCTCGCCCGCGCGCTCGAGGATGGCAAGAATGATGGCATCGCCCTCGAGAAACACTTTTTGCGCTCCGTATTTCGCTAGGAGTTTGTTCACCGGATCGTAAAAATTCAGGCTGAAGTAAGAAGCGGGATTGAGCCCTTTCTCCATCAGCGTGCGCGTGAGCCGCGTGGAATCGCGCACGTCGGCCTTGAGGACAACATGGCGCAGAACCCGTTCTTCCTCGGGCTGCTGGGGCTGCTCATCAGGCAGAAGAAATTCGTAGAGCGTCCCGTTCATGCGCGAAAGCTCGCGTAGTTTTTCGGTGGCTACGACGTTGACCGAGTCGAGCGCCGCGTTCAAAGTTTCCAGCCGCCGCAAATCGCGATGATAGTGAGAGAAGTCTTGCAGGAATCGGGCTGCGACTTTGGCGCGCTCCAGGCCACGGCACCCGGCCACCTTGCCCACGGCGGCGTAAAGGCTGGCCGGAGAAAGTTTCCCGTGCTCCTGAATCATGCGTTCCACGCGGTCGCATTCGGGGCGTGAGATCAGGGCGTTCTTTAATTGTTGCGGGTTGATGCGCGGCGCGTACTCACTCAGTAGAGGCACGGCGTGATACGAGGCAATCACACACTCCATCACTTGCTCGTCTTCGAGCAGGCGAACCCATGCCGTCAAGCGCTCTTGCCGGGCTACACCTTCCGCTGTGGACTCATCGGGAGTTCCCGTGCCTACGAGCGAACGAGCATTTTCCGAAGCACAGAACCAGGAATCAATGGTCTCGCTGGTGGTTTCCTCGCCGTAAAGCGAACGTATGAATCCCCACACGAGATCTTGCAGACGAGGGTAACGGTCGGGATCGCGGTCCCAGTTGCCCAGCATGACGTAATGCTCGGCGCAAAGATAGTCGTCGCGGCCATCTTCGGAGAACGCCAGGCGGTTGATGAACAGGCCATGGCTGTTGAAACCAGCAGTGCCCGGTTCGGAACCCTGCGGCTCGCCAAAAAACGAGCGCCGGGTACGGGCCAGGGTTTCTTTCTCGATGGCGCGCACGGTTTCGAACAGTTCCTGCCCAATTTTGCGAAGAATGATCTTCTTTCGCACCTGGAAAGCTGCGACGCGCTCGCGATATTCCAGCGCTTTGGCTTGCGGCATGCCATCGTAGCTCTTGAGCAGTACGCGGCAGCGCTCGAGAACCTGCGCGAACTGCTGGGAGATCTCTGTTCGCAAAAACTTGGTCACCGCCAAGCGTGCGAGGAGGTCGATGGTAATTTTTTCTTCTTTCTTGGCACGATTCAGTGCAGACAGATGCAGTTCCGCCAGCAGCCGCTTCCAGTCGGAAGGTTCGGCTCCGGCGCGCGCGGCTGCGCGAGTGGGCCCGGCGACGGCGTTTCTCATCCACGAAGGTGCTTGGGTCCGCTGCGGCGCCTCGGCCGCCAGTAAACCCTCGAGCTCGCCATGGCGCACGATCATGCGCATGATCTGAGCCCGGGCTGCTTCGACGAATCGGGGACTGAGGGCCACGTCGTGCCGCAGGTTGTCGACGCCGACCGCCAGTCCTTCGAGCGCAATCGCCGGCGTCGCAGCAATCATCTTCGGCAGTGCCAGTTTTTCTGGCTCCTTGCCGAGGCGGAAGATGGGAAATCGAGGCATCCGTGAATTTCTTGGGATTGTTGGAACTTACTGATTACACATGTACATATGGAGGCTAGCATGGCTGGACCAAGGGCTAAAAGTTACCGAGGTTATGACGCCAATCGGAACCGGGCTGGGCCTCGCAGAGAAAGGCGTAAGACAGGCATTCGAGGGTGAGCCCTGACACCGCCGCCTCGGGCGCGTAGGGAAGTTATGAGCAATGCCGACAATCGGGACCCCGACAATGGAAACTCTGCTCTTGCGCTCGGGGGAGATCTTTATCCCGGGCCGGAACGACGCCGCGCGGCTTATTCGCGCGCTTCGTACCCCGGAAAAAGGTCAGCCGCGCATGTCACCGGAGGCCCGGTGGATTCCCCTCACGGCCGAACCGGTGATCGACTCCAGCCGCACCAGCTTTGGCTGGGAGGCTAAACTCGATGCCGCAAAGACGATTTCCCCGGCGGTAGAGGATCGAGTCCACGATAGCCACGGAAGGCCAGCCGCCAAGCTGATGGGGATGGTGCCGGTGAAGAAACTCGTGGGGCGGGAAGCGGATCGCCGAGAACCAGCGCGCTATCTGGCCTCGATTGTGCTCTGCCCATCTATTCTACTGAACCACGAGACCTTGAGATGGAACCTTTTGAAGCCCCTGAGGCTGCGAGTCCACGACCTGCGCCACGCGCCACCCCACCCGGCCGCGTCGCTCGACATCGATCTCCCCGATGAAGGACGCTCCGGCGCGTTGCCATGCCCTTCGCCGGCGCTTGGTCAGAAAGGCGAACCGTCGCGCCTCCGTGGTCCGCCAGTTGCTGTGAGTTTCGCGAAGGGAAAGGGTTCCGCGCGCCCACGCGGCGGGAAGTTTCCCGGAGCCTTCTGGGAGGGGGAGTTCACTTACTACCGGGGAGAGACTACATCGTTTGTCGCCCTGCGTTGAGGCGCTCGACAGCGCTCGACAGCTCTCGATACTCGCGACTCGCTACTCGCTACTGGCTTTTGGCTCGCGCCGCCTCGAACTCATCACCCTTCTGCCAGCCGATGAGATGTGAGAAACTTGCGGCTTCCCAGCCTAGCGCGAAGCCAAAGCGCGCCATCGCTGAATCCCCGGTGAAATCCATCTCGGGACGGTACTCATCACTCGGCTGGTGATAACGCTTCTCGGTGTATTCCTTGTCCTCGGCGAGACCCCAGGCTTCGTCGTGACCTTTGAACTTCATGCCTTGGTTGATCGAAAACGATGGAATGCCCACGCGCGCCAGACTGAAATGGTCGGAGCGGTAGAAGTGTCCGGCCTCGGGACGGGCATCGGGACGGATCGCCAGCCGGAATTCTTTTGCCATAACTTGTACCCAGGGATAGAAGGTCGTCCGTTCCGCCCCTGAAACTTCAACCTCCTCCGGTGCTCCCCGCGGCTGCACGTCGTCGTAGTTCAAATCCAGCGCAATCTTCCCGGCGGGGATCGGGGGATGCTTGCCCAGATATTCCGAGCCCAGCAGCCCCTGCTCTTCCGCCGTAACCGATGCGAAAATTATCGAGCGCGCGGGACGTTCTTTGGCTACGCTGAAGGCCCGCGCCAACTCGATGAGAATGCCGCAGCCCGTGGCATTGTCGGCCGCGCCATTGAAAATATTGTCGCCCGGCATATCGGGGCGAATCCCGAAGTGATCGTAGTGCGCCGTATAGATTACGGCTTCGTCCTTGAGATTGCGGCTGGAGCCGGGCAGAATGGCCACCACGTTGTTCGATTCGAAATTCCGTACCTGGCTTACCATGTGCGCCCTCAACCTGGCACCCAGGTTCACCGGACGGAACTCGCGGGTGCGCGCATCAGCCATCATCTTGTCGAGATCCAGGCCGGAACCGGCAACCAATTTTTTCACCACATCCAACTGCACCCAGGACGCAACTTTCAGCGCCGGGCCTTCCAGCTTCAACGCTGACTTCTCACCGGAATTAGAGTTCCGCACTACTTCCCAGGGATAACTTGCCATATCTTCCCGGTGGATGAGAATCACGCCAGCCGCGCCTTTTCGCGCCGCTTCTTCGTATTTATAAGTCCAGCGGCCGTAGTAGGTCAGCGCCTTGCCCTTGAAAAACTTCGAGTCATCCGAGGGCGGCTCGTTGACCAGCATGAGCAGCACTTTGCCGCGCACATCTGCGCCTTTGTAGTCGTCCCAGTTGTATTCCGGAGCCTCAATGCCATAGCCAACCCAGACAATATCGGTATCCACATCGGACTGCGACTGTTGTGTTTGATCGTAAGCGACATATTCGTCAAGCGGCTTAAGATTCATTGCCGCGCCCTGTTTCGGCAGCAGCGAGAACTGGGTCTCTGGCAGGGTGGTAATTCCTACCAGGGGTACCTTCTGCAGGTACGATCCGTTGTCTCCCGCAGGCTTCAAACCATACTCGGCGAACTGTGTGGCGATGTATTCAGCGGCGATATCCCCGCCCCGCTGTCCGGTGCCGCGACCTTCCAGAAGATCATGCGCGAGAAAACGTACGTGCCAGCGGATGTGTTCGGGACTGATCGTCTCCATGGCGGCGAAGGCAGCGGAGGGCAGGCGTACCGAAACCACGTCGCGCTTGGCCCCAGTTGGCGCTGGATCCGCTGGAGCAGCTCCTTCCGCCCAGACCATCAGGCTCAGCGTCGCGATCACAGCGGCAAGAACACTTCTCCTAACGATGGCTTGCATAGATCAGTCTTCTCCCCGGGCGAAGTGGCGTATCAACGCAGGAATGCTTCTTTAGCTCTTAAGACTGAGTGAATTGTAACGGAGAGAAAGAGTTTGGTTGTAAGGAAGTGGCAGGGGTTCTCAGCACGGCAGGTCACTCGACGGCAGGACCTTCAGACCAGCGCGGAGTTGTACCTGTAGGGGAGGTCTTTGGCGTTTAGCGGCGTTGTTTCCGTTCGTTGGACATCCCGCGACCGCGGGATCAGTTCTTCGACCCTCAACCCGCACGAAAGTCACGCACATCTTCTCCCGGCTGGAATAGCGCGGCTGGCGGGGTGTTTCCCAACTCGGCCATCTTGCGATTGATCTCTGCGAAATCAGCCTTCACCCAGCCGACACTGGATAGTTCAATCTCTTCGTCGGCTGCGATCCAGAAGATCGTGGGCACGTTGCTCAAGCGATAAGCGTTCGACGCCGGATACTTGCGGGTATCATCGAGCAGCACCGGGAAGGTCACGCCAAATTCCTTCGTAAATGCCGCCGTTTCTTTGGGGTCGTTCTGCGAAACACCGATGATCCGCACATGCTTGTGCCCATATGCCCGCTCCAGCCGTTCGAGAAACGGAAAAGCATACTGGCATGTAGGACAGGAGACCTTGAAAAACGCCAACACCATCGGCCCATGGGCCAATTCGTCGCGCAGCACGAAGCGCTTACCATCCATCGCTCTCAACTCAAAATCGGGCGCCTTGGTGCCCGCGGTCAATGCCGCCATCAGTGGTCCTCCGCGTGTTTTCAGAATGTTTTACCGCCAGCGCCTCGAGTCGGCTCGTCCGGCCTGCCTCTATTTTAGATGATGCGAGAGCTGGGGTGGGCACCATGAAGCCTGCAGCCGGGGTAGATAATACACCGAAGATAGAAGAATCGTCGCGTGGCCCTGCGACGGTGGCGACTGTGTTACCTCGGGCTCGCGATATTCCCGCCAGCGGAATTTGCCCGCCACACTTCCATAAATCGAGGCACCTGGAGGAATGTGCCCGCTCCCTCCGGCCCAGCCGCCGTCGTCATAGAAGCCTCGGCAGGCATTCGCATCTTGCCCATCACCTCATGCTAACAGCGCGCGCGATGGTTTTCAGAGAAGTGCCGCCTTGCGCAAAATCTTTCGTGCCAGTCCGGTGAGGGCAATCTGCTTTAGGCGACTGACGGGAATCCACTTGCCGTCGACGCTTGGCGAAGTGTCCCGCCACACGCGCACGGTGTAATCGGTCACGGTGATGGAATGCCGAAGGGTAAACGCCGGACGCGCGGATCCGTTCTTTTCCGCCCTCTCCGGCAACTCCCACATGCCAGGCATGAGGGACGCATCGCGGGAACGTTGGAGGAGAAAAACTTCACTGTCCCGGCAAAGCATGGAGTAGTGGATTTCGCGTTTCGCCTGAGGTTTCAGCCGGGCGTTCGACGCTAACTCTCCGCGCGTGGCGCAGAGTTCGATCACCGGACACGTCAAACAGCCCGGCGCACGCGGTGTACACACCACGGCGCCCAACTCCATCATTGCCTGATTGAAGTCGCCGGCCCGCTTCCTGTCCAGCAGATGACTCGCCCTTTCCCACAGTTCTTCGCCGGCCATCGGCTTGCCGCTCACCCGCCGCAGCACGCGCTCGACGTTGCCATCGACCACAGCAACGGGCTCGCCGAAGGCGATGCTGGCAACCGCCGCCGCAGTGTAGCGGCCGATTCCGGGCAGCCCCCGTAATCCTTCTTCCGTCACCGGAAACTTCCCTCCCTGCTCGCGCACGATCACTTTTGCCGCCACATGCATCATGCGCGCGCGACGGTAATATCCCAGACCACTCCAAGCCGCCAGGACGCTGGCTTCGCGTGCGCCCGCCAAGCTCTCCACCCTGGGAAAACGGCGCAGGAACTCGTGGTAATGCTCGATCACGGCTCGAACGCGCGTCTGCTGCAGCATAATCTCCGCAAGCCACACACGGTAGGGATCGCGGTTGGCGCGCCAGGGCAACTCGCGCCGGTGCTGGTCGTACCAGGCAAGCAACCGCCGGCGAAACTTGATCGTCTCATTGCGCATCCCTGTCTTCCCTTCAGAACTCGTGGCTGCCTCCTCGATCAAACTCCGGGTTGCGATTCTAGTGGATCGACGCGCGCCCGGCCCCATTGACCTGGCGTATGCCTGGCCATTGACCCGACCCTCTGGGCACGAAATAATAGCGGAATCTGGCGTCTGCAGCATTCGCCTGACGGGTTTCACGCCCAGCAGCAGCGAGGAGCATTATGAACGACTTCAACCGCAAGGTGGAAGACGCGTCGGCGCGCGTCAGCAAGACCGTCGCCGACGCCGCCGAGAAGATCGAGAAGGAGATTCCGGAGTTCATCAAATATTTGAACGACGAGGTGGTCCCTGCGGTGCGGCAGCACTCGACCAAGGCGCTGCGCGTGGCCTCGGAGAAGCTTTCCGAGTTTGCCGACTACATGGACAAACATCCCAAGCCTCCGAAGTAGCTTTCTTGAACTCAACCAAGAATTCCCCAAGACGACGACGGCGCGATCAACTCCTCCCCTACGCCGTACTGTTGACCCTGCTGCCGAACATCTTGTTCCTAGGCGGCTGTGGTCATGCCAAACCAGCTCGCGCGAGTGTGCCGCCACCCCCCCTACCTGAGCCTTCTTCCACCGAATCGACGTCGCGGCCGGAGGGTGCCGCAAAGAACGACCACTTGCCGGCTTCGGCGGCGAACGGCTTGGCCGAGCCCACTATCCCCGCCAATTCCACGCCGCTGGCTACTGAAATCGGCAATGCCAGCTGGTACGGTCCGCCCTATCACAATCGCGTGGGATCGAATGGCGAAGTGTACAACATGCACGCCATGACAGCCGCGCACCGCACTCTACCACTGGGCACGATCGTGCGCGTCACGAATCTCAAGACGGAGCACACCGCGCTGGTACGAATCACGG
>Ga0265762_1000021_pt1 | contig 17880 bp, 17 predicted proteins | sample NZIome_4_FD_200870 | JGI IMG/M metagenome (GOLD analysis project Ga0265762, IMG submission 200870) | Metatranscriptome of rhizosphere microbial communities from Maridalen valley, Oslo, Norway - NZI4 (Metagenome Metatranscriptome) | ecosystem: Host-associated > Plants > Roots > Rhizosphere > Soil...
CTTATCCTCAAGGAAGACGCTTCATGAAATACCGCAAGCTGGGCCGGACCGGGTTCCAGGTCAGCGACATTGCGCACGGATTGTGGGGCATGAGTGGATGGAGCGGTTCCGACGATCAGCAGTCGCTCGACTCGCTGCAGCTCTCCGTCAATTCCGGCTGCAACTTCTTCGACACGGCCTGGGCATATGGGGATGGCAGAAGCGACGGCCTGCTGGGGGAAACGATGGCGCACAACTCCGACAAGCGCCTGTACGCGGCCTCGAAGGTTCCTCCCGGCAACTTAAAATGGCCTGCGCTGCCCGAATACAAATACAGCGAAGTTTTTTCCGCGGATCACGTACTCAAGTATGCCGACTTGATCCGAAAAAAACTCCGCGTTGATTCCATCGACCTGCTGCAGTTCCACGTCTGGGATGACAGTTGGACAGATGATCGGGAGTTCCGCTCCACGGTGGAGAAGTTGAAAGACGGCGGTTGGATTCGCTATTTCGGGCTTAGCCTGAACCGCTGGCAGCCGGAGAACGGGATCAAGGCCTTGCACACGGGATTGGTCGACGTGGTACAGGTGATCTATAACATTTTCGATCAGGCACCTGAGGACAAACTATTTCCCCTTTGCCAGGAACTCAATGTCGGCGTGATCGCGCGTGTTCCTCTGGACGAAGGCAGTCTGGGCGGCAAGATGACGCTCGAAACTCGCTTTCCGAAAAGCGATTGGCGCTCCGGCTACTTTGGACCGAAGAATCTGGCGAATACCATGGAACGAGTCGACAAGCTTAAGAACGTTCTGCCGGCGGGCATGACGCTGGCGCAAATGTCGCTGCGCTTCATTTTGTCTCATCCCGCGGTCAGCGCGACGATTGTCGGCATGCGCAGCCTGGAACATGTGCGGCAGAACATCGCCGCCAGCGATGCTGGACCGCTCGATGCCACCTTGCTCGCAGAGCTGAAAAAATACCGTTGGGATCGCACTCCGCAAAGATGGTCAGATTAACCGCGCCCAGGTTTCGCTGCGCTCGTCTCGCCCTGGTTTCTTGACCAAGTGGATTGCGATCATAGGCGAGTCACTACTGTTACCACTTCATCTGGGTCGGCGGGGATGCCAAAGCTAGAGTCCGCCTCGGCAAAGCAGTGCTCAATCCTCCGCGCGGATGAACTGACGAAGACTGCGAGAGAGGTAGTGTCCAACCATTTTCTCCGTTCCTCACCCCGGAGATCATTTCCGAACTCGTTCCGCAGCAAGCTCTCGAACCCTCCGTCGATGGGAATTCCAAGCCGAATTGGCGCCACCGCATTCCCAAAGTCATCGAGCACCAGAACTCGATCTCTTCTTTCGAAATGAATGGCCGGGAAAAATCCGGCTTTCCGGGTGATACCGCGACCGATGAAGCTTCCCAGCTTCGAATCGGGGGCAGCCTGGTCGGGTATCGACGCAGTTCGAGATTCTAATCGGAGCACCCCCGTCCCCCCGGGAAAACTTCAACGAAGAGCAGCGCCCCATTCTCTGGCAACCCCATCGCAGGGCAACGGGTTCCCTGGGAACACTCCCGCGTCGCCGTGCTCAATTCGACGAGTGGTTTCGACCGCATTAAGCTATTGCTCAGGCTCCTCGCGCGATGCAACAAACCTCAGTAACCGGAGAGGCAAACACACCTGTTTAGCATCCGGCGCTCAAAATTCGGGCTGACCAGTGCTCCCCAACGATCTCTGGTAGTATTTCGCGGCTGGGTCTAATCTCACTTCCGTCCTGGTCGCATGAGAACAGATCCGTGCCAGAGCGCGGTGGCGCTTACTCTATTCGTCGTATTGCTCACAGCCAGTCTCCACGCCCAAAATCCGCGCGGATCATTGCGCGGCACGGTGCAGGATGCCGCTGGCGCCCGGGTTGTGTCCGCCAGGATCGTCGCGCAACTGTCGGGATTATCCATAAAGCGTGATGCTACCAGCGAAGACCGAGGCGAGTTTCGGATGGATGACTTGCTCCCCGGTAACTACCACGTCACCGTGAGCGCCACCGGCTTCTCTCCGGCTGAGGCGGAGGTCACAGTGGCCGTGGCCACGGTGCGGGATATTACCGTCACGATGAAACCCGCGGCGGCGCGGGAAAGGGTCAACGTGCAGGGGAATTCTTCCTCGATCACGACCGAAGTGATGGACACGTCGAGCGCGGTGCGCGGAGGGGTAGTGGGCAGCCACGACCTCGAGACTCTGCCGCTCCCGGCGCGGAGTTTCGCCAATATTGCTTATCTCGTGCCAGGAACCGAACCCGTCGAGCCCTCCGACCCTACGAAGGCACGGATCACGGCTGTCTCCACCGGCGGAAGTTCCGGATTGAACAACGAGCTATCGGTCGATGGGGCGGAGAACTCCGATGACTGGATTGGCGGGTTCCTGCAAAACTTTTCTCCGGATGGCATTCAGGAATTTGCCATGCGCACGTCGAACGAAGAGGCTGATACGGGCTGGACCACGGCCGGGTCGGTCGTGATCACCACCAAGCGCGGGAGCAATGAATGGCACGGGAGCGGGGCATTCTACGACCGGCAGGCCGCACTGAATGCGCGCTTTCCCATCGAGAACCCGGCTCCGAATCCGAAGCAGTCGTTCTCCCGCCAGAACTATGTGGGGACGTTTGGTGGTCCCCTCGCGAGGAACAAAGTCTGGTTCTTTACTTCCTTCGAAGGCGTACATGAAGACGCGAGCATTGCCTACAGCCCGGCCAGCATTACGCAATTTGACGCGCTCGCGCAATTGGCGTCTGCGGGATTAATTGCCGGCGTTCCGTCGATCGCCGTTCCCGCAACGGTTCCGATTCCCTTTCGCGACTACCTCGGTTCCATGCGCTTTGACTGGGCGCAATCGTCGCAATCGAATTGGTTCTTGCGTATATCGGAAGACAGCTACCTCACACACAACGCCCTGGTCGAGCAGGGCACGTTGCCATCGACTGGCCTGACCACGCATAACAATTACTGGAACCTGGCGCTCAGCAACACCTATACCTTCGATCCGACCTGGCTCGGCAATCTGGTTCTCGATGCCAGCTTGTTGCATCTCACCCAGACTCGGAACTCAGATCTGGGCTTCGCGCTGGCCTTTCCCTTCAGTTCCACAGCGCTGACCATTTCCGGCTTCGAAACTTTCGGCGATAACCAGTTCGCTACGCCGATTACTCTTTTCCCCGACCTGCGCAACCAGGATAAATACCAATTTCGCTATGACCTGAGCCACGTTGCAGGCGACCACGCGCTCAAGTTCGGGGTCGACTTCATTCACGAACCGGTGCTGAGTGGGGCGTTTGCCTCGACGGCTGAGACTCTTGCCGCGTACGTGAATAACCCGACCTATTACGTCGAAAACCCGGGAGTGTTCGGGACCTTCGCTTCCCAGTGTGTCAACTTCGCGGCTGCGGACGGCTCAACTTGCACTTACGCTCCTGCTAGCGACGGTACCTTTTCGCAGAATGTTCAGCGTCTTGGACTGTACGCCGAGGACTCCTGGCGAGTCTCGCACCAGCTCACGTTCAACTACGGCTTGCGTTATCAGACCACCTGGGGGCTGTTCCAGGGTTCCGGCCGAAGCGAAGCGGACAATGCCGCCTATGTGACACTGCGGGCGCTGCAGATTCCGATTGTGCCCGGTTTACCGACCGACTATCGCAAGCAGATCGCGCCCCGCCTTGGGGTCGCGTATTCTCCGGGCGAGAGCGGGAAGACTGTAATTCGCGCTGGTTTCGGCATCTACTACGACGATCTCGCACAGAACGGTTGGGCGACCGCATTCCAGGGTGTCAACGGTTCGAACTTCACTACTGGAACGTGCAGCCTCGCCGGCGGCCCAGGCACTTATGCGCTCACCGGCTCCGGCTGTCTGACGGGCGGCAGCGGAGCCACTGGAAATCTGGTCGGTTCCCCTTACAAAACGCCCTATGCCATCCACACTACCGGCGGCGTGCAGCACGCTTTCAACCAACATTGGCTGATGAGTGCCGATTATGTACACGAGCAGGGTAATCACGGATACCGCGCCTTCCCCTATGGCAGTGGCACGAGCCTGTTCACTCCGCTCATTGCCACAGGGGACCCAAACTACGCCACCGACCAAAGTGATGTGGTGCCGAACGTCAATGTGTTCGAGTCGGACAACCGTTCGAGTTACAACGGGCTGATGCTGCATCTGCAAGGTAATATGCGCCGCTTTAATCTCGTCGCTAACTACCAACTCTCCAAGGCGCAGACATGGGGATGCCTGCTGGGAGAACTTTTTGACTATGTGGATGGCGTCTGCAACCAACAACCCCCAGGTCCGCCATTGCTGAATGCTTTCGGACCCGGCGACTATGGCCCGTCTGGAGAAGATGTTCGTCACCGCTTCGTGCTAGCCGGCATCGTCCACATTCCCGGAGGTTTCGAACTGAGCACGATCAACCAGGTTGAAAGCGCCCGTCCCATCACGATCACGAACGCAGACAACACTGGCCGCATCTATGTAAACGGAGCCTACACCAGCCTCGACGAATTCCGCGGCACGCCCTACATCCAGTCAGACCTGCGGGTTACACGTCCTTTCAAAATCAAAGAGCGCTGGCAGATCGACCCGTTCGTCGAATTCTTCAATCTTTTCAACCGCAATAATCCAGGCGCGAACTTCGCCGTCAACGTTGTCCAGCTTCCGGTACCGGCAGCCCAGATGGCACCTAATGCACAAGGTGTCACCAACGTGACCAGCATCTGCAGCAATGCGGCTTGCTCCCAAACCTCGCCCATCACCAGCCTGAAGCAGCTGGAGGTCCCCGAGGGCGCGCTGGGAGATTTCTTTGGCCCGGGCACCACTGTAGGCATTCCGTTTGCCGCGCAGTTGGGGGTGCGGGTGACATTCTAGAGGTTCTTCGCTCCATACGCCGCCGCCATCGCAACCCTGAGGTTGTACCCGAACCATCGAGCCCTGACAGTTTCTTCTTTATCGTGAGACATGGCCTTTGGTGTAGTTGTGTGCAGTTGACCCCTGCTGGCACAACCAGCTGCCTCAGTCTGTCGAATGTCACGGAGACTCCACCATGAAGGGCCCTGCATCTGGCCTCGCCCTATCCTTCCTGCTTCTCCATATCTCGACCAACGCTCAAGACAACAAAGCTCCCAGAGACGACTCGTCTGCTATCCGAGCGACAGTCCGGAACTACATCGAGGGTATTACACCGGCGATGCTGCTCGGATGGAGCGAAGCCTGCATCCTCACTACCTCAAGCACATGATTCATGGCGATATCCCGACGAGGGAGAAGTCTGGTCGAGAGATGGTCGAGGAGATACGCTCGCACGGCCCTCTGACCTTCCCCCGGCAGAGCAGACGGAGCAGATCAGTGGGTTGGATATTTCGGGAGACAGCGCTTCTGCGAAACTCGTCGCGGCGCACTGGGGTGGACTACATGACGCTCTCGAAACTCGATGGACAGTGGAGGATTTTGTCGGTTGTGCAGCGGATCGACAATTAGGAGGGTTTCTAGTCAGCGGCGGGGGTGGTGCTTTTACCGCACCAGCCATTCGGTGGCCGCATGTGCCTGCACCAGGAGTTCGCTATAGTTCACAGCCATAGCGATGACCATGGCCGCGATCGCGCACAGCCCATAGGCGAGCGCATATCTGCCCGCGGGAGTCTGCCGCCGTTGGGTCCAGGCAATTAAGCGTTCCACGCGAGCGTTCACGGACTCTGCCGGGCTGTGAACCAAAGCCGTTGTCAGCTCAGCCGGGAGTTCCAACGAGACCAGCCGCGACAGCTTGATTACAGCCGCGGCCAAGTCCAAAGCTTCCGAGGTGTTTGAGACTGCGTCATCATCGGCGGCCATTTCAGTCGATTCGCGCCAAGCGGTTTCCAATTGCCTCATTCCCGGCGCTGCCACCAGGCGCAGCAGCAGCTTTCTCAGGTTGTCGCGTCGCCCGACGTGTGCCATCTCATGGCGCAGCGCGCTGTTTAGTTCCCGCTCGGTCAATACAAACTCCGCCGGACCTGATAACCAAAGCGTGGGCCGCAGAATACCTGCCGCGGTCAGCGGGGGGGTAGGCGCCGGTGTGCGCAGCACCGCGAGTGATTTGCCCGAATCGGCGGGGCTGTAACCAATCACACGCGCTTCGCTCGACCAGCGCGCGACCGTTCTCGAGGCCCGGACCAATGCCTTTACGGCGTTCCATACCCCTGCCAACATCAGAACTATCCCGCAGAGACCCAAGCTTATGGGCACGAAGCCTGCGGGTTCCTCAACCGCACGAGGTTCGAGCAGCAGGAACGAGGGCACCGCCAGGACCAGAGTCACTCCGATAGCCACTACAAAAGGGAAGAGGCGAAGGGCGAACAGCAAATCGGCGCAGCGTCTGGCGGAACACTGCTGGCCGTAAACCCACACCCGCTTCCACCCGAAAAAGACCGCAAGCCCCAGAGTACCCTGCAGGATGAAGAAGACCGAAAAACAAACAGCCAAGCCGCGCACCGCGAACATTACGCTTTCTCCTTCCGGCTGGCATGCCGTTGCGCCAGTTCGCGGCGCTTGTCCTCCACCAATTTTCCCAGATCGTCGAGCAATTGCGCATCCCGTTCGCTCAGCATCTCCACCAGAAACGACAATGGCAAAGAGGAGGCCGGACTTACGTCTAGTAATTGCTGGAAGGCGTGGCCCGCGGCTTCGCGATGCAGCTCCTCGCGGCTAAATCGTGCCGCGTAGCGGAATGCCCGCCCCTCCTCGGTCCGCTTCAGGAGACCCTTCTTGAAAAGCCGGTCCAGCGTAGTCATCACGGTGGTATACGCCAGGTCCTGGCAAGCGTCTTCGACCAACTCACGGACGGTTGCGTCGCCTCGCATCCACAACTCCTCGAGCGTGCGTTGCTCGAGCGGGCCTAGTTCGCCCGAACTTCGCCGAAAGGAATGGAAAATCCGTTTCATTGGCTTGCCTTGAATTCCGCATTCTATCGCGAGTTCCTGCTAAAGGGGGGATTTCTGGGGTGGGAAACGGGAATCGAACCCGCAACCGTCGGAGCCACAGTCCGGTGCTCTACCAGTTGAGCTATTCCCACCGCCTTGCTGATTATAGCAACTGCGGTTGGCGGATGTCAGAAAGGTTCCCCCTAGGACGCATCGGTTTCCTTCCCGGGAATCGCCGATCGGTCTTCCGTTACGAGGCGATACCAAATGGCGTGGAGTACATGGGGGAGCGAGGAGAAGGACAAATAGAACAGGGCAAAAGAGAAGCTATCGAGAACTCCGGAGCAGAGACGAGAAAGACGAGAATACGGCGTTTGGCTCTCGAACCGCGCGCCGGAGGAGCTCATCCCCGGCCCACGCCAACGTATTCAAAACCCATGGCTCGCAGCCGGGTAGAGTCGAGCAGGTTCTTCGTGTCCACGATGATGGGCTTCTTGAGCAGGTGCTTGATACGGTCAAAATCGAGGGCTCGGAATTCAGGCCAGCCGGTGCCGACGACGAGCGCATCCATGCCTTCCGCGGCGGCGTAGGCGGATTCGCAGTAGCGCACCGATCCATTCAACCGGGTCTTGGCATCGGCAAGGGCCACCGGATCGTAAGCTCGCACGCGCGCGCCCCTCGCGACCAGGGTTTCGGCCAAGCGTATGGCGGACGATCCCGCCACGGAATTCGTATTCGGCTTGAAGGCCAGGCCCAGAATTCCAACATCTTTGTTCTCGACTGAATTCAACGTCGCGGCTATCTTTTCTACCAGGCGATCTGCCAGGGTATGGTTGACGTCGCGAGCGGCGCTCAGGACCTTCAGCGGAACGCCATTGGCCAAAGCCAACTCCGCCAGTGAATCCATGTCGGACTCGGCGAAGATGCCGCCCATGCCGGCGCCGGGCTGCAGGCAGCGGGGAGCAATTTTCTTGTCGAGACCCAAGGCCAGCGCCAGGTCTACCGCGTCCGCGCCCACACGCTCGCATAGTGCTGCCACTTCATTGATGAAAGAAATTTTGGTGGCTACGAACGCCGTCGCCGATTCCCGCACCAATTCGGCCGTTGCCTGATTGGTCACGATCACGGGAACGCCGCGCATCACCAGCGGATGGAAAATCTGTTTTAGGATATGCACCGCTTCGCCGGAAGTGGATCCCAGAATCAGACGGTCCGGCCAGTTGAAATCCTCCACAGCGCAACCGTCGGTGAAAAACATGGGCTGGGAAACGATGGTTGCTTCTAAGCCTGCATCTTTCAAGTTCTTCTCTAAAGCGGATGCTGTTCCCACCGCGACCGGGGTGACAATCGTCAAGATTGGCGGCTTCGGGGCCAGGCGCGCGATACGCATCACCACGTCGGTCAAGGCACCCGCGCCATCTTCCGCCAGAAAAATGACTTGCGACTTGCGCGCAAAAGATTCGATATCGGTAGAGTAAGCCAGCCGTCCGGCGCGCACATTCCGCCGGATGATTTCCTTCAGATTTTTTTCAAAGAATGGGATGTTCCCCTGCGCCATCTCGACCATGCGTGACCGGTCGGGATGACAGCAGGAAACTGGAGTGCCAAAATCTGCCAGGCAGGCAGAAATCACTGTTCCTAGAAAACCCGAGCCGTAGACCCCAATCTGCATTCATTGCCCCCGAGGGTTCCTGAAACCGCGCCAGAAGCGGCTGCCAACACGGATGTCACACTTGCCTGTCTTCATTGTTTACCGTGCACTCCCGCACTGCAATGCACGTGAGGGAGATGTACCTGGGGCCATGCTCGCCGGACGGGGGTAACGTAATGCCAGGGTAACCATGCCTGGTTAAGGGTGAAAAGCTACACTTTTATGATCCTCACCGACCGCTTCAGTGGCAAGGCGGGAAGTGGCGTGTCCGTCCGTGGAAGAAGCGCCGATCCGCTTGATGATGCTGATACCGTACCGGGCTGGCAGTTGAAACCCTGCTACTGCAAACCCCAAACGACTGGCGAAAAAACAGTTGCGGGTCAATCAGCACAACCTGGTCATTGTCTCGTCGATAGTGATGGCGATGCAACACGAACAGAAGGACAGAGCGATAGTGCGTGCTGCACGTGGAGTAGCTTATGCCGTGACGGGCGCTTATGTCGGAGCTATTCTTTTCCTCGTCACAGCTGGAATAATCCAGAGTTTAATTGAGAGCTGACTTCCAGGCCATGCCATAGTCCGAAGATGATCGACGTGAGGACAGCGCTCCACCCGAGATCGGCTCCCAAAATGCGCCTTCGACCAAGAGAAGCCCTGTCTACAAGGGCCAGCAAAACGCCGCGGAATGGGAGGCTGCGCAAGCCAATGGGATGCTTTACCTGAGTTAAGGCATAACCAGGGTACCCCCGAGCGGGACGGGGGCCAGATCGACCCAGCAGTTCTGTGCGTCCTCACGCACAAAAATCAGCCGGTCGAGCATGATTCGCCGGGTGCCAGAATACTGTCGCCAACGTTCGCGAGCAATCTGCAAAGCCTGCTCGGCCGCTTGTTCTGTGGGCATTTTCACGATCGTCAAATGCGGTGTGTACGGCCACTCTTCGGCAAAGGCCAGCGTCTGGGTATTCAACTGGTCGTGCAACTCTCGCAGGCGCGACGCATCGTGAGCCACGCGAATATAAACCGTGGGCGTGGTGGGAACAAAGCTTTCCATGCCGTCCAAAGTCACTTCAAAAGGCTCAGTCTGGCCACAGATTCGGGCCAGCATCTGCAGCGCGGCATTCTCGGTTCCTTGGATAGGCCGTGGCGGAAGAATCGTCAGGTGAGCCGCCAGATGCGGCAATGCGGGATGCAGCTCCCGCCGGAGGTTCTCCACGAACTCTCCCACCGGACTTTTCACGTACGCGACTAACGCATACCGCGGACTCGCCATATACAGGGGGGAATTATAGCGCGTTCGGTCGTTGATCGACGGTAGGGTGCGAATTGCCGTGCATCCGTCCAATTTGCCCGTCAATTGTCGAAAAATGTCGTCGAGCGGCGTTTCGCAGAAACCTTTGCCCGGTTTCCGACGTCCATCGTGAGAGTGCAGGTCAATCCTCGAGTGACGGAGGTCATCTTGAGGTTCGGCTTTCTGATTCTGATACCCGTGTGCACCCAGGTGGTAACGACTCCAGCGGCTATACCCATAGACCCGCCACCGTCGGCGTTTTTGCCGCCGGTCGGCCAGAGCGTGCATTACCGATATTCAGGTACGGTTATGGCTCCGAAAGGGCCGAAAAGCGAGGCCGGGAGGTTGACGCTCACGTCCGTTGCAGGAAATAAGCTACAGCTGACGATGGCGGGGGACGGCAAGGGGTCGCGTAACCTGGAGTTTCAGGTTGACGAGACCGGCGCGTTGCACCCGGCCTCCATGCGGGAGCCCGCCACACCGCCTTCGGGCAAACCCGGCCGCAGCGGGAACCAACAGTGGGTTGCCGCACAGGCGCTCTTGGGTCGGCTCTCCGTAGCAACGCGAACCGGTGCGCACCCTGGCGCCATCGAACCCCTCGTTTCCAGTTCAACTCAGCGTTTTTGGAGCCAGCCGTCCCCTAACTCCGATTCGATTCATCAAGCCGACCCAACCTGAAGCGCTCGTCGCCGACCTAAACGATGAGACGTCCCTTCCTTCGTATCAACAGAAGCGGCATTTCATCCCGATTCTAGGCCTCGGGATCTTGGGCGGAGGGCTCGGCGGCACGCCCGGAAGAATGGTTGGCGTCAAGGCCACGGCGGTCACGGCGTGGCTTCTCGCCCGCAGCGGACAAGCAGGACCTCAGCGGTTGATCGAGCCAGCGCCTTCATTGAGCCAGCCAGTTTCCGCCCCGGGAGGCAAGTTATAGTTTCCCAAGTTGAACTCATGGTAGAAACCAACGTTGGGCTCGATGGGTGCCGGCTTTCTTGCCTTGGGTTTTCATTTTGACGCTTGCAGAAGAATCCGGAAAGCAAGTCCGTGGGTGATCAGCAGGAGCGGCACGATGACAGTCGGAATGAAGTAAGTGGCTCCCAACTGCCCCGCCAAGAGCCCAGCGTGATTGGCCTGGTAGAAAGCGTTCAGGAGATCGGCTGAGCCCCAGAGATTGAAGATCCAGGCCATCACCACTCCAGACCCACGTGACAGTAATAGCAGCGAAAGCAGCGCGAGCGCTGCCGCAATGACGTCCCCATAGGCCGCGGAACGCGCGAAGGCAGAAGGCAGATGGGGCGACACGACGCCTGGCACCAGGAATGCCAACCCGATGAAACGGAAGCTGTGCAGGATGAGCAGAGGCCGCAACGCTTCGCTCCGTTGCCGAAGGCGGAGTTCCGGCCAGATGTATCGGGTAGCGACGATCCCCCAGGCGATCAAACTGAACGCGATGCTGACGAAAAAACAAAGTTGCGACACCATAAATTCCTCCTTCATTGAGATTCCTGCCAGGCAGTCCGACTGGTGGCCGAAGTGGCCTTCTCGCGGAGGGACGCGGCAGGGTTGGCAGAGTCGTTGATGGCGTGTTCGCGACGCCAGACCTTGGACTCGGTCGCGAACTCGGGCTCCGAAGGGAAGGGACGACGTGGTTCGCGGTCGTAGCGGTTAAAATTAGAGCCAGGGCTGAGCGGGGCGATCATGAACTGCGCCAAGGTGCGCAGCCAGTTGCCGAACGTCGGCAGGTTGCGGGGCAGCGTTGCATAACGACGAGCGATCGTCTCGAAGCCCTCGGCCGGACGCCCGGTCACGTCGAGCACGTCGGTCGTCGGTGCCCCCAACTCAAAAGCGCCGAGCCTGTGATCATCAACGTAGTAGCGAACGTTGCTCATCAGATCGATCGGCATACCGCCCATCCGGGCGGTCTTCATGAATAGCCAGGCCGACGTCGGCACAACCCTGACCGATCGTCCGACGGTCCGGCCGATCGCCTTGGCCATCTCCTCGGCTCCGAGAAGCTCTGGTCCAGTAGGACGGTAGCTCTTCCCGGCGTGCCGCGCAGGATCCATCAGGACCGCGACGGCGACTCGCGCGATATCTTCGTTCGAAGGTGGCGCGTTGCGGCTATTGCCATACAACCAGGGAAATATGCCAAGATGCACCGCCAACCCAATCGTCACCAGGTAGGCGTCAGCAAAGAAGCCCGGGTTGACGATCGTATGCGCGACACCGGGCGTCATCGAGAACAGCCGATCGACCAGCCAGCTCTGGCGGGTCAAGAGCGAGGGATGCGAAGGGCTCGCCAGCCACTGGGTCAGGCCAACGATGTGTTCTAGTCGGGCTTGCTTGGCGGCGAAGGCGAAGCTGACCGCGCCCTGAATCATGTATGGATCGTAAGGCGGACAAAAATAGGCGCGCTGAACGTCCTCGAGCGCGTCGGCCACGCGCTCGATATCGCTCAAGTCGGCGACCGCGATCTCGGCCCCCTGCGACTTCAGCCTCTCGCTGCGGCCGTCTTCCCGGTGCACCAGGGCGCGGACGGGATAGCCGGCCTTCAGCAGTTCGGCAACCACAACGCTGCCAGTTTTCCCGGTCGCACCGGTCACAATAATTCTTGGCTTGATCATGATCTTCTCCTTCTTCACTCGCGTAAGCGAACTTCAGAGCTGTCCGTTGCCGATGGCTTTGGCATTCGCCCGGAAAAATTCTTCCAATGTGAGTGGATCTCGTCCGGTAACTACCCGGATGGCATCGGTAGCCTGGAAGCGTCCTTCACCTCGGCGGAAGTATTGCCAAAGATGTGTCAGATGATCGAGCGCGTGAGGGTTGATCCGCTCCTTCACGGCATTGGCCCACTGCTCGTCCGTGATTGCCACGTATCGAATCGGCCGTCCGGTTGCTCTCCCGAGAGCTTCGGTTATCTCTCTCACCGTGGGAGTTTCGCTGACCAGAGCGTAGACGCTTTCGGACGGCGCATCGGGATTAGCAAGCAGGGCGGCAGCCACGCGGGATACATCTTCCGCGCCGACCAGTGGAATGACGGTCGCAGCCTCGCCCCACGGCAGCAAGACGGTGCTCTGCTCGGCGACGCTCCGGCTGACAAGAGCGCGAACGTTTTCAAAGTAGGGCGGCGCCTGGAGATGAACCGCGCGCACCTGCGCCCAGTCGAAGATGCGATCGGCCAGCCGATGCTGCAGATTGCGGAAGCTGGGAGCAGGTCGTAGATCGCGAAAGCCGGGATCCCCGGGCGTACCTTGAAACTGCGAATTGTTCACCACCAACTCAAGGCCCGCGTCGCGAGCGGCTGCGGCGAAGATCGCGGCTGCCTCAAGCAGCCCGTCGGCCACCGGATATGTGAAGTAAGCGCGCTTCATATTCCGCATGGCGGCCTGGACGGAAGCTGGATTTAGGAGGTCGCCCTCGACCACTTCTGCACCTTGTTTGCGCAGTCGATCGGACCTGGCATCGAGCTTATGAACTAAGGCGCGAACCGGAATGCCGCGCTCCACCAAAAGGCCCGCGACCAGTCGTCCGGTTGACCCTTGCCTTCCACCAGCTGCGCCTGTAACCAAAATTGGATCCGTCATGGAAGTTTTCCCTTCTCGCCATAGGATGATCAACATCATCCTATGGATTCGGATTTTTCTTGGTGCGCCTCTTTGCGCCTCCCTAGTTGCAGCTTTGGATGATTCCGAGCATCCTATGTTCATGCGTTACCGGCTGGGGCATAAAAAGGAAATTCATCAGAAGATTGTGAAAGACGCCTCGCGGCGCGTCCGCTCCGAAGGCTTAAATGGAGCGGCGGTTGCCGCTGTGATGCGGGACACTGGCCTGACTCACGGGGGCTTTTACAAGCATTTCGGGAGCAAGAACGACCTGCTCGTGGAATCGCTGAGCGAGGCTTTCCAGCAAATCGCGGATACCCTTGCTCATGCCGCTGAGCAGTCGCCGCCGGGGGAGGCGTGGAAGGCAATCGTGAAAACCTACCTGCGCCTGGAAATGTGCGAACATCCCGAGGATGGGTGCCCTCTGGCGGCACTTTCGCCGGAACTGGCGCGGGCAGATAAGAGGATGAAGCCTAAGATCGTGGCGGAGCTGGTGAACTACAAGAACCGAATGATGCCGTTTATGCCTGGCCGTCGAACCGCAGATAGGGAACGTGCGTTCTTTGCAATTTTTTCGACCATGATCGGGGCAGTTGAAATTGCTCGCATGCTGCCAGATCCAGCGACACGAGAGAAAGTGCTGGCCAGCGCCAGAGATTTTCTCTTGCGCAGCTTCTGACCTCGTCGCTCCCGAGCTTCCCAGTGAGACATCTTCGAGGGGCCATCCCGAAACCTCTACTTCAGCCAAGCCGAGTCGGGCAGCCGAGTTCCTCGTGATATTGGCTACCGTGCAGACGTTTCCTCCTCGGCTTGAACAGGCGGGTCACCGCCGCGGGGCTGGTTGCTGGCTGTCGTGGTCCTGCAATCGGTGGAATTGCTGCATCTCGCGCTCCGCCGCCTCGGCTTTGCCTTGCTGCCGATAAAGTCTCGCGAGTGCGTAATGAGCCTGGGCTGCGAGAGGGCTTTCTTTTTCGAGAGCGATCACTCGTGTCAATGCCCGCTCTGCGGCTGCTGCATCGCCTGCGAGCAGCGCCGCTTTGCCCAGAGCATATAGCGTCTCCGACATATCGGGCCGAAGATCGTCGGACCGTCCCAGTTCTTTCAGCGCCTCCAGCGCCTTGCCTTCCTGCAACCGGGCATCGCCCAGTCGGTAAGCGGCTTCGGCGTTGCCGGGCTGGAGCCTGGTTTCAGCAAGAAATTGCTCGTCGGCTTTCGCCCATTGCGAACCCGCCGCATACACTTCGCCTAGTTCCAGATGAAGTCCGGGAACATCCGGCCGCAATGCTAGAGCCTGCTGGTACTCCTTCTCGGCCTCGGGAAATTGATGCGAGATATAGTAGCTGTGAGCTCGCACCTGGTGAGTTCGGCTGGAATTAGGATCGGCGGCGGTCAGTACCGCGAGCGATTGTTGCGCCAGCATCGCACTCGCCTGGCTCAAATAGAAAAGCAGGTCCAGATCACGGGGCGTTTTCGCCAATGCGGTCTGAAGATTGGAAACTGCCTCGGAGGCCTGACCCGTCTGAATCTGCGCGATCCCGAGTGCGCCCACCTCTTCCACTTTCTTGAGGTGCGGAATCGCTTCCGCCGCGTATCCCTGCGCCAGCAGCGCATATCCAAGCAATTGATCCGCCTTGGGCAGGGACGGGTTGAGCTCCAACGCCTTCTGGAGTGCCGGAATAGCTTCCCCGTACTGACGATTCTCCATGTAAGCATTGCCCAGCCTGACAAACCCCCCTGGGACTCGAGGCTCAAGCTCGGTCACTTTGCGGAATTCAGCAATGGCCGTCTCGAAATCCTGCCGTCCTTCGGCATCGGCGCCAGCCTGTAGGAACTGCACTGCTTGAGGGGAAAGCCCGGATCCGCCCGAGCTTATCTGGGCGAGTAGGAATAAGGCCAATACCGCATGGATCATATTGGTATAAATCATGCTCGTATAGATCACGGTTCAGCGGGTTCCTGAATCTCAATAAACCGGTCGCCACGGACGTTGCGAACCGTCTGGTGGATACCGGAAGGCCAGATCACCTCAATGTTTGCAATTTCCGCGGCGCCCAACCCAAAATGCAGACGTTTGTCGTTCGATGAGAGATAGCTTCCGGCAGAGGTCGCGAACCGGGTTTGTCCGTTCACCTCGACGCGCGCGCCGAAGCCGTCACGGTTGCTCCGGGTTCCGCGCAAAGTGATCGTAAGCCAGTGCAGTTTTCCGCCATTATTTACGAATACCTGCGGATGATCGCCCAGCCGAGTGGTGATGACATCGATCCATCCATCATTATTGAGGTCACCGAACGCAGCGCCACGCCCGGCAATCGGAGTTGTGCTGCCCGCGTCCGCCTGCTCGAACCGGCCGTTGCGATTGAGCGCCACGAGCGGCGGTTCCAGGTAATGTAAAGAAGAATCCAATTTTTCGACATTGTCCATGACGTGGCTTTGCACGATAAACAGGTCTTTCCAGCCATCGTTATCGAAATCCTCCAGTCCCACACCCCAGCCCGAAGTCGAGCCGGAGAGAACACCCAAGCCAGTTTGTAAGCTTTGATCGCTGAAAACTCCGTGTCCTTCATTATGAAAGACGGTTTGTAATTGGTGTGGGAGTTCTGTGACCACGATGTCGGGGCGGCCGTCATTGTCATAGTCCTGAAAAACGACACCCATGCCTGAGAGTTTCTTGCCGTCTGCCGTCAGGGCCACACCGGCGTCCAACCCTTGCTCGGTAAATGTGCCATCGCGGTTGTTGTGAAACAGAAACTGCTCCACCACGTCATTGGCAACGAAGATGTCGGTAAATCCGTCACCATCATAGTCGGCAAATGCCACACCCAGGCTGTTTCCCTTTTTCCCTGCGATCCCGGATTTCACACTCACATCTTCAAACGTGCCATCGCCCCGGTTGTGGTAGAGGATGTTGCTGACTGGCGGAAATTCTCCCGGAGGACAGTACTGCTGTACCACCACCCCACAAGGCTTGCTGCGCTTCATGTCCCAGTCCAAATAGCGGGTTACGAACAAGTCCAGTTTACCGTCGTTGTCATAGTCAAGAAATCCCGCCGAGACCGACCAACCCCCACCCGCAACGCCCGCCTTTGCGGTCACATCGGTAAAAGTTCCGTCGCCGTTGTTGTGATAGAGAATGTTCTTTCCAAAGTTCGTGACATAAATATCCGGATAACCGTCATTATCGTAATCGCCCACGGCGACCCCCATGCCGTAATTTCCGTCGCCCGCATTTTCTAACCCAGCCTCCTTGGTCACATCGGTGAAGCTGCCATCGCGATTCTGCCGGTAGAGCCGATTCCAGTAGCGTGGGTCGTGACGATCGAAATTATCCGGTGGCTGCATCCGGCCAGCAATCCGGCCACCGTTCACCACAAAGATGTCGAGGAGGCCATCGTTGTTATAGTCGAGAAGGGCCACGCCTCCGGGCATCGTTTCAATGAGGTACTTGAGCGGGGTGGGCGAGTTTTCCAGAGTGAAATCCACGCCCCGAGGAAGAGTTGCGTGAAAGATCGGCGCGGGGGATGGAGCCGACAGGCCCACGGTCGCTAGGGACAGGCACCATGCTGCCAATCGGATCGCGCTGCGAGCACGTTGGCGGTGTGCCGTCCTCATGATTGCGGGGCGCGGGGGGCGCTCGGCTCGGTTAGCGCCGGGGGCTGATTTCCAAATCGCTTCCGCGGCCATCGTCAGGGATTGTAACGCTCACCTTATGATGCGCGGGATCCATCACTACCGTGCTGGAATCTGCCTGGGCGCTTACTACTGTGTAAGACAGGCTGGAGTCCAAACCGTAAAGTTCCACCTGCAGATTACTCCACCAGGGCTGATAGCTGCCTTGGTGCGGGCCGATGTGGAGCTTGACCGCGTTACCTTGAACCGCGCAGGTGAACTGCATGCGTAGAAACTCGCCGTGCCTGTATGCCAGGCTCTTTCCGTCGTCCAGGTAGAGCGAGCCCTTGCACTCGCGGCCAGGATATACCCGTAGCAGAAGCGGCCCCTGGGGAATCTCACTGGTGCTCTGGATGAGCGGTTGCATCGGAACAATGGAACCTTCGCGCACATAGACCGGCACGCCATCCGGTGTGGGATGAACCACTACTGGCATCGCAGCCGGACCGGTATTCTTATCGCCACCCTCCCGCCTTTCCATGCGCTCGCCAGTCCAATAGTCGTACCAATCCAGAGGAGGAAATTGTACGGGGTAGTTGTCCAGCTTGTCGGGAAATGGCGAGGGAGCAACCAAAAAGTCGGCGCCGAACAGAAACTCGTTTCCGGCATCGAGATCGAGCGGATGCTTGTCGGCCGTAGCCTCAGGAAATTCGAGGAACAGCGGTCGCAGAACGGGCAGGCCGGTGCGCGACATCTCCTCTACCGCCGTATAGAGATAAGGCATCAACCGGTAGCGTTCTTCGATATAGCGTCGACGGATATTTTCC
>Ga0265762_1000023_pt1 | contig 17128 bp, 10 predicted proteins | sample NZIome_4_FD_200870 | JGI IMG/M metagenome (GOLD analysis project Ga0265762, IMG submission 200870) | Metatranscriptome of rhizosphere microbial communities from Maridalen valley, Oslo, Norway - NZI4 (Metagenome Metatranscriptome) | ecosystem: Host-associated > Plants > Roots > Rhizosphere > Soil...
CACCCGATTTCTTTATTTCTCCTGCACCCTCGCTTTCGCGAATCAGAACACCGTTTTATTGCCTTGTCGCTTCAAACTAGCCTCGATCAGTTCTCGCCGCAGAGGGTGTGTGGGCAATGCAGCCAAGGTTTTTGGCAACCACGGGCGCCCTTTTATAATGCGTCGGCTTCGAGGACTTGAAGCCCATCACTGGACCGTATACAGAAGCCAGATAAGCGGACTTGACCGCACCACCTAACCCCTTTGCCAAGCTGAACGCAGGACGAAGTAGAATCTCCTGCGGGGTGCCATACGGAAACTCTATTTATCAACTATCGCCGCGATGACGCGGCCGCCTACGCAGGTCGCCTTTGTGATCACCTCTCGGCTGCTCTGGGCGCACACCGGGTGTTCATGGACGTGGAAGAAATCCAGCCAGGAGAAAATTTTGCGCGTGCGATCGAGCAAGTGCTGGCACACTGTTCGACCGTGCTGGTGGTGATCGGCCCGCGCTGGCGCGAGCTGCTCGACCTCCGCGCGACACGCAACGAACAAGATTACGTGGTTCACGAGATTCTGGCAGCACTCAGTGCGAAAAAGACCGTTGTACCGGTGCTCGTCGGCGGCACGCCGGTCTCTTGCCTGGGCACTCTGCCCGCCGCGTTGGCGGATCTCTCATTCCAGCAGGCGGTGGAGCTGCACGATTCCAGCTTCAACGACGATTGCGATCGTTTGTCGAAAAAGCTCAAGCAATCCGGTGCCGTTCCACTTGCGCTTAAGAAACCTGCCCTTTGGATTGCAGCCGCGACGATCACGGCGTTGTTGCTACTCACGGCGGCCCGCATGGGCTTGGGACCTTGGGGCGCCGCGCATGAACGTAAGCTCAAAATCGAACAATTGCTTCATACCGCAGGAGCGCAGGCGGAACAAACTGAATACGAGTCGGCCTTCGATTCCTATCAGCAGATTCTGCGACTCGATTCCAGCAACAGAGCCGCCGAAGAGCGACAAGTCGATGCCGCAATGCGGTGGCTTGAGAACTTCCACGTGCTGGCCTCAGAGGGGCAGCGACCGGAAGAGGTCGCCGCACCGCAGCTGGTGCAGCTCAAAGGCGTGCTCGAAGCGGGCCTGGCGCGAACCGGCGGTAAAGATACGCGCGCAGCAGATATCCTGGCTCATCTCGGCTGGGCCCACTATATGAACGAAAAAATTGCACTCCGTGAGTTTGGAAACGCCGAACGCTACTTCCAGCAGGCCCTCGCCATCGCCCCGATGAACGTCTACGCCAACGCGTTCCTCGGCAATTGGCTGCTACAAACGGGTGGCGATCGTGCGGCAGCTCTGAGTCACTTCCAGACCGCGCTCGCTGCCAATCAGGAACGACGCCTGGTGAGAAGCCTGCAGGTCGGCGGTTTGGACCACAACGACGCTCCGGGTCTGCGGGGCGAACTGGTAAGAGTTCTCAATGAAATGCGGGTCAACCGGGAACCGTTAGACACAAGTTTGCAGGGCCGGCTTTCCTATCTATATAGTTCGACTTCGAGCACCGCCGACGAATGGCGTGAAGTGCTCACCGCTGTGCCGGTCGAGGATGCCTGGAAGACTTATCTCTGGCTGAATCCCGAGCATTCCAGAGATGCCGCCGTCGAACGCGACTTTGTGCATGCGAACCTTACCGAGGTTTCGGGTGACCGGGCAAAGGCGCTGGCAGAGTTTAAGGCGCTGGCGGTCGCACTACGCGCGCAGCACCTCAACGGCAGAATTGCGGATTACACGGCAGCGGCTGTCAAGCGTCTTTCCCAGCCTTCTTCATAGCAGCTCACGACCCGAGCGCAGCACAGTCGGGCCCGAAGACTGTCAGCCCCGCTACAGGGGTGCGAATGGCTCGAATGCTTTTGTCTTGTCTGACGATTTTGGCAAGCCATTTGAACTTGAACCGCGGATACAGCGTAGCCGACTTTTCTAGGTTGGGATCTTGGGTACTTCCGGTGAAGCGCGAGCGCGGATCCTCTTTTCGCCAGGGCTCCCTGCGGCGACCCGAAGAGACAAACGGATCCAGCGAAATGCTCGCTCGTGTTTGTCACATTTACTCTACTTGTTACCGGCGATAGTTTCCGAGACAGGCACTCTGGAACCACGTCCTTCAACTCGGATGGTCACTGGCAGATCACTTTTTGCTGATTAAGGCCGATGATCGCCTTCTCGGGAAGGGCGGGCTGAAAGCGAGAGTAGGTCACGGAATAGGTTTCAGTGTTCTCGTCTGCTTTGCCTGAACTTCCTGACACAGAAACAGTCAAGGTGCGTTCGGCATTGTAGAACGTATCTTGGGAGCGGTTGGCGGCGTAAGCGTGCGTTTTCTTAAAGCCCGGAAGGTGAGCACCATACCATACGAGGGTGGCGTCCACCTTGGAGTCATAAACGACATAGAAGTCGGTTTGCATTTTGCTCCCGCAGACATTCGCCTCGGGCAAACGGGTGGGTTCGTTACCTAAATGGAGCCGAGAATCAGTGGCTGCATAGAGAGGAAGATTTGTCAGTGGGTCCGCCGTCAGGAGTTTCGTATTGCCCGCCGCGATCGCCACCCCACAGAAGACGAGCGTGATGGCGATAATTATCGCAGGTTTCATGTTTCTACTCGGCATGAGCCACGGGCAACAGCTTTGATCGCTTGCCATGGATTGCATCAGTGCCTCCGTGATCACCTGGTTCTTAGGGGCGACATTTGTTTTCGGGGGCCCCTTGGGATCGGGCGCCCCGAGGATTTCAACGGCGTGCATGGGGTCGGGCCCCTCCGCACCTTGGACAGCATCGAAACCGTGGAGAAAAGCCGATTCGTCTTGTCCGTAGGCATAAAAATGCCTGGCGAAGAGAACAAGACAACTAACCACCGAGGCGGCGCACAACCCTCGCCTTCGGGTATCGAATAAGCCCTTCTGATTTTTCATTCTGACAACGCTCCTGTCCTCTTGGGGAAGAGCTGATGTTGACGAGCGCATCGACCGCGGCTTCAACTTTCTCAGAAGCCGGGTCCGACCGATTTACCGTCACTACTTTTACAATTCATCGCCGAAGCGGTAACAGGTATGCGGGGTTTCTCTCGAGAGCTCCGCCGAAGAACCGGCGATCCGCCTGGCGCATATCCCAAGCGATAACCGAGACCGGGGTGATCTGGATTGTGACATCGTCCCATGCGGCGAACACCGGACCCACACTCGCGTCCGCAAGGGCAGTTTCGCTCAGATACTTACGATGAATTTGCTCATTACTCTTCTGCGATCGTTCGGCGGTCAGGATCTGTGCAGTCCCCGTTAGGGTGATGCCGTACGATGCTGCCGGGTCCCGAGCGTCGATCATTAAAGCTACCCGTGAGTTCGATTGCAGGTTTCGTGCCTTTCGGCTGCGCGAGGACGTGGCCACAAACACATGTGTGCCGTCGAACCAGTACCACACCGCAACCATGTGGATGGAACCGTCCGGATTCTCAGTTGCTAGCGACGAGATATGCCGGGCGTCCAACAACTCTCTAACCAGGGCATCGGCAAACGTAGCCACAGTGAAGCCTCCTGTTCTTGTTCTTGTCTGGTTATTTTCTAAGCCCTTTGAAAGACCTCCGGAATTAAGGGTAGCGAGACGTGTAAATTACGGCTCGACCATATATATGGCCATCATCCCCATCACCATGTGCTCGTCTACGTGGCAGTGATACATCCATGTCCCTACGTTGTCCGGGACCATGTCGGCCGTCTGCATCTCGGCCTGCGCCAGGGGCACCACGTCCGTACGATGTCCGCGATACGTGACGACATTTCCATGCCAGTGTGGAGTGTGCCCGTCGACTGCTCCACCGAGGGAGACGAGATACCAACGGACTCGCTCCCCTTTTTTCATGGTCATCGGCGGTCCGTTGGCATACATGTATCCGTTGATAGAGGCTCGCAGGTTTGCGCTGCTGAATCCGGTACCGATGAATGAGAAAGCTCCATCGAGGTCGGCAGGCTTACCTTCCAATTTGTCCACCCCCTTTGGATCGGAGGTGTAGATCTGGATATTGTGGTCGAGATACCAGCTGAGGTTTTCGTTGAAGACCAGGAATAGGCTGATGAATTCGCGGTCCACATCGGTTGGACGGCCCTCTGGTCCGCCCATTCCGCGGGCGGTGATGATCATGGCGCCAATCAGTCCGCTGTTGATGTCGCGCTGCTCATTGCCGTGCGAATGGTACAGCCAGACCACCGAACTGCCGTCCGCCGGACCAGGGCCGGCGCGTTCCGGCACTTCCCACGTGTAAGTGTGCGTTTGGCCCGGAGGAACAACAGAATTAGCTTTCTGCTCGGGCGTTGCACCATCATCGTAAATCGCCCCCTCTGACTCCTTAGTGTAGAAGACGCCATGCGGGTGCATACTGTAGGGCCGCGTGGCATTATTTCTAAAAACGACGCGAATGGTGTCGCCCACCTCGGCGCGTAACACCGGCCCGAGGATTCCAAGGTGTGCCCATTCGGAGGAGCGCGGTTTGAGCTTGGAAAAACTGGCATCACTGTATTCGCGATAGACCGCCTTTCGATAGACTCTGCCGATCGCGTGGGGACCACCCTTCGTGAACATTTCTCCCCATCCTCCGAACTTCATGCCCATCATTTTGTCCATGCCACTCGGGGCATAGTCCCACTCGACCTCGTCGGCGGCCACGTAGTAGGTGCGAACTCTCGATCCCGACCCCGTTTGGTCGGGCTGGGGGACACCCGCAGCCGAACACGCCATGGCGGCGCATATCAGTACGGCAAATGAAATTCTGAACATGCTGAAATTCCCTTCTCGCGCCTCTCCGGTCATTCGACGGCTGCCGCCGTCCCATCCACCAGTACATTCTGATTCTTGCCAGCCATGACAGATCGCAACACTGCGTCCAGAACCGACCGCCACGGCCAGGTCGAGTTTCCCATCGTTATTAAAATCGCCAACCGCGAGCGATACCCTCCCTTGCGTCCCCAAGGTGCATCCCACTTCCCCTGCGAAGCCCCCGGGACCGATCATTCACAAGCGTTGACTGCGGCGCGGTGCGGGAACCCGTCGCCATTGAAATCACCACCTGCAGCTGCCAGCCGCTGAGACCCTACCCTATTCAGCGAGAGGGTCGTAAACAAGTTGTTGCTCTGGGCGCTGGCGAGCGCACACCACGCCAGCACCGTAACCATTGCCAGGCATAGAGTAGCGATTCGATTGGGTAAGAACATATCCACTCCTTGTTTACCGATCCGCGTTCCGAGAGCGCCGGGTGAGCGGGATATTGCGATTGCGAGATAGAGAGCCGCTGCCCGGATCTAGTTCGAAGCGGCACCCGCGAGGAGAGCCGGCGGCGCCGCCGACCCCCTTTTGGCGGCCGCGAGCGTCACTGCGCTACGTAAAACACGTACTGGTAGTTTTCGAGCGAGAAGCCAGCGATATGGGTGAAATCGACCGCAGGCCCGCCGTATCCCGCAGCCGTGAGATCGTCGTTCGCCCAGGTTGTTGTCGTGGGCTGGAAAATCTCGTTAATATGCTGTCCGGATTCGTAGAAAACGTGGACCCCATCATTGGGAGTGGTTGCGTAAGCGAGAATCGAGGTGCCGCCGTCCGGTTTGGGCGCCTTTGACCTCTTTGTCAAGTCTGTGGACGCCCAGTTCTTACCGTTGGCTGAGGCGAGTTGCATGAGGTGGTCGTTGTCGTCGTTAACGTAATAGATCCGCATTTTCTTAGTGCCCGGGATCACAAACGCATCCCCGACTGAGAGCGACGGCCGCGCGATCTTGCTCGAAACCGTCAGGTCGGTGTCGGACCAGTTGGCATTGTTGTAATTCAATTGGTGGAGGTCGAGACTTACCTTGTCCTGATAGTAGACATACTGCAGGTTGCCGATATTGAATCCAGACCAGAGGATGTAAGGCTGCGGCGCGCCCGTGAGTGTGGTTAGATCCTGATCCTGCCAGGTCTTGCCATCGGTGGAGTAGAGCTGATGGATGTCCCCGGTGGGGTATTGCTGGTAGTAAACATGCAGCGCCGGCGAGGTGGTAAAGGCAACCAGCCCGTAATAGTTGATCGCCTGCACTTTCGATTTACTGAGCACAGTCAGATCGCTGTCGACCCATCCGATGTTGTTGTAGAGGAGTTGGTGAACATGCTGCGGAGCTTTCAGGGAAACATAGTAAACATACTGGTAATTGCCCACCGAGAACCCGCTCAGCTGACCGCTGGCCGCCGCTCCGCCAGATAGAACAGTCAGGTCGTCATCCGACCAGCTCGCTCCGTTGTAGAAGTGCTGGTGGACGTCGCCATTGGTCGCCAGAAAGTAGACATGCGGCTGATCGTTTGGCGTCGTCACGAATGCGGCGATCGGGCCATTCGAGATCGATTGCGATCCGTTGAGGTTCTGGTCCGTCCAGTTATTATTGTCGTAGAGCAGTTGGTGAACCTGCTGCTGCCCGTAGGCGGGCAGGGCGGCGATAAAAATCAGAAGGCCGAAGGCACAGGCGGCGTGGCGCCCGCGGGTCAGGACGTCTTTGAATGTGTTTTCGCGAATCATAAGGTTCTCCTTGGCTGGGGTATCGAAACAATCTCCAGACGCCGGCCCGTCGTCCCCGTCTTGGAAATTACTTTCCTGAACGCGACAACCGGCTACCCGGCGATCGCGAATGTGAAACAAATCCGCTGCGCCGTCAATGAAACTGGCTTTTAAGTCTCCCTTAACTGAAAAGTGTTTGCCCCACATAAACTTACGGGCTGCTCTTAACTGGAGTGTGATGTCGCTAGCTGTGCTACCATCTTCCAACTTGGGGGGAAGGGGCATGCCAGGAGCGGTTCCAAACGGGGCTCGATACCGCTTCGGCCCGTTCGAACTGAACACCAGAGAGGAGTCGTTGGCGCGGAATGGCACCCGCGTGAAAGTCCAAGACCTTCCCTATCGACTGCTCGTCATGCTTTTGGAGCGGCCGGGAGAGATCGTCACTCGCGAGGAAGTCCGGCAACGTCTGTGGCCAGAGAATACGTTCGTTGAATTCGATAACAGCCTAGGCGTAGCCGTCCGAAAAGTGCGGGACGCGCTTAACGATGATGCCGACACGCCTCGTTACGTTGAAACCCTCCCGCGGCGCGGATACCGGTTTGTGGCCCCGGTCACAGCCTTGGGCACCGTCCGATCGCCAGACCCACCCCAGCCAACTGCGTTGGTAACCAAAGAATCTTCGGTTTCAAGTCGCATCGGTACGACTGAAGCCGCGTATCCGCACCGCAGTAGAAATTACTGGCTCACGGCAGCCTTGCTGTTGCTTCTCGGGGGCGGCGCAATCTATTCATTCCGGTCGCGACCACCTCGCCGAGCGGACAGAGCGGGAGCCATCGGCACAGAGACTCCGCCGCGGATCCGTCGCTCCGTGGCTGTCCTTGGCTTCCGAAACCTGCCGGGCCACCCGGACGACAACTGGTTGTCTCCGGCCTTTACCGAAATGCTGAACACCGAACTGGCCGCCACCGGTGCCCTTCGAATGGTGCCGGGCGAGGACGTTGCCCGAGTCAAACGCGAGCTGCCCCTTCCCGACGAGGACAGCCTCGCCAAGGCAACCTTGGAACGCCTGCGAATCAACCCCGGCGCCGATGTGGTGGTTCTCGGTTCATATACTCCCCTTTCGGGCAACGGCGATAAACGCATCCGGCTGGATGTGCGCGTGCAGGATACGGTTCGCGGCGAGACCATTTCCGAGCAATCATTCACCGGCAGCGAGGCAAACCTGTTCGAGCTCGCCACCCAGGCCGGTCAGGCGCTGCGGCAGAGCCTGGGAATCGGCTCGGCCTCCCCCCAAGCCAGCCTTCAGGCGAGGGCCACTCTTCCATCCAATCAGGAGGCAGTACAGTTTTATACGGAGGGCCAAGAGCGGTTATGGGCGTTCGACTATGGTCGCGCCCGTGATCTGCTGACGAAAGCCGTCGCCGCCGACCCCGGCTATCCGCTCGCGCACGCCGCTTTGGCCGATGCATGGAGTCATCTGGGCTACGTGTCGAAGGCTCGCGCAGAAATCGCGCGGGCACGGCCTCTTTCCGGGCATTTGGGGCCGGAAGATCGTCTGCTGATTGACGGTCAGTACTATGCCACGATCCAAGATCGGACGCGAGCCATCGATGCCTATCGGCAACTGTGTGCCCTGTTCCCGGACAACTTGGACTATGCTCTCCGATTGGCCGACGAACAACGGTGGGTGAATCCCGAAGATGCATTGCATACTCTGGAAGTTCTTCGCCATCTTCCCCTACCTTCTGGCGATGATCCACGGATCGACTATATGGAGGCGCGAGCCTGGACTAATAAGGATGTCGTCAAGGCGCGAGCGGCCGCACGGCGTGTCGTCGAAAAGGGGACCGCTCAGGGCTCGCGACTGCTGGTTGCGCGAGCCTACGGAGTTCTCTGTGGGATCGGCGATGAAGATTCCACCGCCCAAACCTGTGAAAACGCTCGAAAGAGTTTCACGGCGGTTGGCGATCGCGACAACGCAGCTCGCGCTACCAACGATTTCGCCACTTTCTACTATCAACAGGGCGACTTGGACCGCTCGGAGGCGATGCTCCAGGACGCGATCAAAGTGTTTCGTCAAGTGGGCGATCTCGAGGGTATTACCACGGTCTCCGGCAATCTGGGCGATATGTTTCTGGCTCGCGGGAATCTGGGGGATGCGGCACGCGCGCTCTCCGACGCGATTCCGGGTTACAGGGAAATGGGAGACCAGGACGGCGTCGCCCTCACGCTCGCTGACCTTGCCGAAGTGGGGCGACAGCGTGGTGAGCTTAAAAAAGCCCTTGCTGGTTACCAGGAGGCCCGAACCATCGCGCTCGAAATTGATGACAAACGTGCCGTGGCCTACGCACTCGCGGGAGCTGGAGACGTGTTTGTCGATCAAGGGGATTTGCCGGCAGCCCGCAGGTCTTACCGGGAATCGCTGGCTCTCCGTAAGGAAATTGGAGACAAGCAAGCCGTCGCGGAAGCCGAACTCGCCCTAGCGCGGCTGTCGATTGAGGAAGGCCATGCCGACGATGCCGAAACTGTGATCCGAAAGTGCAAAGAACAGTTTCATCAGGACGGCCAAGCCGACGATGAGCTCGCCGCCGCCGCCTCCTTGATAGATGCGTTGCTGGGCCAGGGCAAATCCGGCGAAGCGGCCAAGGAGAAACACGCGAACCAGGCGCTGGCGGCGAAGAGTACAAATCAACTCAACCGGCTCCAGTTTGATCTTGCTTCTGTCCGAGTCGAAATGGCTATCGGCGATTCGACAGCGTCGCGTCCCCAACTGCAGCGCACGCTCGAAAACGCTCGCGCTCATCATCTCCTGGGGGTTGAACTCGAGACTCAGCTAGCCCTCGCGGAACTGAAAAAGAAGATGGGGCAGAGAGTCGAGGCACAAGCTGATCTCCTCGCATTGGAGAAACTTGCGCGCGGCAAGGGATTCGGCCTGATCGCTGGCAAAGCCCTATCGATCCGCCACCATGGCACGAAAGAAATCTCTACATTGGTTGGCTCTTCGAAAGAACCATGAGCAGAGGTTACAGTTGCTATCCAGACCGGCGTGGCCCTTGATCAGCAAAACTGCGTGAAGGCTGGCGTTGTACATCTTTTTCGGAGTCAACCCAATGATTCCATGGGCTGGCATCGGGTTGAAAATTTGGCGGGCAGAACAACCACCCACTTCTAAATGGTTGAATCATCCGAAGATAATTGCGCTTTTAAAGTCTGTTCCGGCTCAGAGTAGTAAAAGTGTCAGGCTGCGAGGTTGTCTGGGGAGAAAAAGTTATTCTGAAATCATGAAGATCATCGTGAGATTTGGGTGTGGGGCAATCGTCGCTCTGATGGTTGTTCAGTCGGGCTGCCAAGCATCAGCCGTAGATCAAACGGATGTAGTTGACAACTACGTCCGGGCAGAGATGACGAAACAGCGAATCCCAGGACTCGCTCTGCTAGTTTCGCGCGGAGGCCAAGTCATACGAGCGCAAGGCTACGGTCTTGCAAATGTTGAGCTCCAGGTTCCGGTCAAACCGGAAACGATCTTTCAATCCGGTTCGGTAGGCAAGCAGTTCACGGCAACCGCAGTGATGATGTTGGTTGAAGAAGGCAAGATCGGACTGGAGGATCCGCTCACCAAGTACTTTCCGGACGCCCCTCCCTCCTGGAAGAAAGTCACGATTCGCGAATTGCTGAGCCACACGGCTGGCTTCACCGATTATCCGAAAAGTTTCGACATGCGGAGGGACTACACCGAGGCGGAGCAGCTCAAAATTGTTGAGAGTATTCCGCTGGCATTCGCACCAGGCACGAGTTGGAGCTACAGCAATCTCGGCTTTCTGACGCTCGGCATCCTGATTCACAAAGTCACGGGCGAGTTTTACGGAGATTTTCTTCAAAAACGCATTTTCCGGCCGCTGGATATGCAAACAACTCGCATCATCAGCGAAGCCGATATTGTGCCCAACCGCTCCGCGGGATACCGCTTGGTTAAAGCAGAACTGAAGAACCAGGAGTGGGTTTCGCCCACGGCGAATACGACGGCGGATGGCAGTCTGTACTTCTCCATTACGGATCTTGCCAAATGGGATGCCGCGCTGTACACCGAAAAGCTTCTGAAACGATCGAGCCTGGACGAGATGTGGACGGTGGCCAAGCTTAGCAATGGGCGGCAGAACTCCGGGCACTACGGTTTTGGCTGGTTTGTCGTCACCAAAAACGGTCACCGCGTCGTTGAACACGAAGGCGCGTGGCAGGGCTTCGAAACACAGATCTCCCGCTACGTGGATGACAAACTCACGGTGGTCGTCCTGACCAATCTCGATGACGCCAAGCCTGAAGTCCTCGCGGATCGCGTGGCCGAGATGTATTTGTCCGGAACCGTGAAATAAGAAGCCGGGGGCACCCCCCTCTGGCTTAAATTGCCGATAAGCCCCGTCCACCTTCCGGCAAGTCATAACTATTAAAACAATGATGTTATGTGCGCACATAACATACGACCGCCGTGTGGTCGTCGGCCTTGCCACCCCGAACTGACCGTCAGTTTAACTGGACAACCTGACGCAGAGTGAGTTACACATTTGGACGTTCAGTTCCTTCCGAAACCGGGGCGGACTGGGCTTCGGCAGCGAGAACCCTTAGAAGGCAGATCGCCGTCTTCAGGCAGAAGAAGCAGAGGCCCAGGTGTGGGATGCACGAGCCAGACATACGCATGGAAATTCGAAAGCAAGTCTTAACCTGGAGGCGAACGATGAGACCGTTGTCGACCTGCCTATGCACCTGGGCCATCATTTTTATTTCATTCTTGCCGCCCCTACCGGCGCAAACGACGGAAATTGCGACGCAGGCCGCCAGGCCTTTCCGCCACAACTTCACGGAAGAAATCACACTTACTGGTACGGTGTCGAGCGTGCTCACGAAAGCCACTCCGGGAACGATTGTGGGGTCTCACCTGCTTCTCGCAACGCTCTCCGGTCCCGTGGACGCAAGTCTGGGACGGTTCGGTTTGCGAGGCAACGGTGCCGTCTCCTTTGCAGCCGGCCAGCAAATCGAGGCGACTGGCGTCATGAAAACTATTAAGGAGAAGACATTCTTCCTGGTCCGCACTCTGAAAGTGGGCAACGAAGTTTATACGATCCGTAACCAACACGGATTCCCAGTGTCGCCGCAGGCGCGTGAGCGCGCTGGTCAGAAGGCGGACCAGAAAGCGGCATCGCGATGAGCCGCCAAGGTCACGCCGGCATCCTCGGCTTAATTCTAGTGGCCCTGGTTTTCTTGACCAACTGCAACAGTTCGAACTTCAATACCCCGGCGGAAGCGATCGCAGCCACGAGTGGATCACCTCAAAGCGCAGCCCTCAACACGGCCTTTGCAGCCCCCCTGGTGGCGACCGTTACCATGGGCGGAGCGCCGGTGAGCGGCGCGTTCGTCGTCTTCACAGCTCCGGCGACGGGAGCTAGCGGAACCTTCGCAGGTGGAACGAGTACGGAGACGGATACGACCAACGCCAGCGGTGTGGCTACCCCGTCAACCTTTACCGCCAATGGAACGCTCGGGGCTGTGACGGTGACGGCAACGGTTGCAGGAACGACGGCCACGGCCAACTTTAGTCTGTCGAATACTTCGGGACCTGCAGCATCGATCACGGCGACGAGTGGCTCCCTGCAGGATGCAACCATCAGCACGGCGTTCGAAGAAGCGCTGGTGGCGACGGTTCTGGACAGTAACCAGAATCCGGTCAGCGGAGCGTCGGTAACATTCACAGCTCCGTCAACGGGAGCGGGCGGTGCGTTCGCGTCGAACTCAGCGGCTACGGAAACAGATACAACCAACGCGAGCGGTGTGGCTACCTCGTCAACATTTACGGCCGATGCGACGGCCGGCTCCTATGTCGTGACGGCAACGCTTGCAGGAGTAGCGACGGCGGCCAGCTTCAGTCTGACGAACCTAACCGGGGCCGTCGTGTCGATCGCGACCACGAGCGGAACGCCGCAGAGCGCCAAGGTGAACGCGGCATTTGCCGCGCCGCTGTCGGTCACGGTGCTAGACAATAACCGGAACCCACTGAGTGGCGCACTCGTGACCTTCGAAGTTCCGACGACGGGTGCAAGCGGCACCTTCGCAGAGGGAGTGAACACAGCTACCACCAACTCAAGCGGCATGGCCACATCTGCGATTTTCACCGCCAATGGGTCGGTTGGAACCTACACGGTGACGGCCACGGTTGCATCCGGGGCGGAACCGGCGAACTTTGTCCTGACCAACGCGGGGATCAGTTTTGCCTTCTATTTAAGCGGGCTGGAGGCCATCAACGGCGGCTCGAATTTTTACGCTCTGGCGGGGGCGGTCGCCGTCGATGGCAATGGCAACGTCCTCGGCGGCGAACAGGACTACAACGACGCTTTCGGACTCACTTCACCTCAACCTTCCGGTGATGCCATCTTGCCGGGCTCCGCTGGGCTGATGGTCGATCCTACGACCGGGCAGGGAACGCTTACGCTCACCACAAACAACACAAGTCTAGGCGTCAACGGGGTCGAGACCCTCGCCGTCCAGTTCGTGAACACGAACCACGCGCTCATCGTTCAGTTTGACGGCTCGGCAACCTCCAGCGGAAGCATGGACACCCAGACGCTCGCAAGCACGCTCACCGACGGGAACTATGCCTTCACCCTTTCTGGAGTCGACCCCGGATATCAGTCGATTGTCTTCGGAGGCGTATTCGCGATCTCGAATAGCGGTACCACGCTGGCGGGTACCTTCGACGTCGATGACGCCGGAGCCACGACGACTCCAATCCTTGGAACGGCGTTCAGCGGAACGATAACTGGACCCGATGCTTTTGGCCGGGGCACCATCACCAGCACCACACTGCCAACCTCGTCGCTCAACTATTACGTGGTCGGTCCCGAGGCGATACGGATCATCGATGTGGATACGATTACCACCGATTCGGCTATCGGTTCGGCGTTCGGCCAGGGCACGGGCACTTTCAGCAACCCATCTCTGGGGAGCTCCGTATTCGGCGTCTCCAGCAACTCGTTCGGAAATCTCTTTGCTGCCGCAGGCATGTTTACTACCGTACCGGGCAGCGGCACATTCAACGGCGTCGCGGATGACAATGAATTCGACAATGGCACTATCGTTCCCAAGGCCCCTATCTCGGGCACCTATACCGTTGCGAGCAATGGATACGGCAGCATGACCATTACGGCTGGGGATTTGGGAGACGTCAGCGCTCTGGGGATCTACATGACGGACCCACTTCTCAACCTGAATGATCCGAATAACACCGCCAGCGGATTGGGAGGCGCTCTGGTTGCCGATCTGGATGTTTCGAGTGTCAACCCCACCGGAGTCAACGGCACCGGAGTCCTGATTCCGCAAACCAACACTTCAACCGCCGATTTTGCCGGCAGCTATGCCTTTGGAGCGCAGGTTTACAACGACTCCCGAGGGCCAGCCCTTGGTTGGGAATCCGACTTTGTTGGGCAGGGATCGGTTAACAGTGGTGCTTTGAGCGGGGCCAGCGGACTTCTCAGCGACCCCTTCTTCATATTCAACGCCACCGCGCCAGACGGCACGGATACCGCAACGTTCTTGGGGACCTTATCGCCCGATCCGGTCAATGTTGGGCGCTACCGAGCTACGCTCGCCGTGACCGTGGCTGCGGACCCCGATTACACCGTGGCTATCTATCAGGCGAGTGGCGCCCAATTGTTCTGGCTTGACGAGAATGCAAATGGTGAGAGTGTATTCCTTGGATCGCTCGAGCAACAAGGGTCGCTCATCGCCCTACCGGCGGTGCAGAAAGCTGCGGTGAAAACCGGGTCGAAACCGAAACAATAGACGGCGACTGGGAAAGCCGATAGCCCCGAAAATGGCCATCTCCCTACCCTCATTTTGAGTGGCCGTTTGAGCGGCAGAATTGTAAGTGCGAAAGGTTCTGGAATACGGAGATCGCCATGAAACTTCCTCGGATGGTGTTGCTCTCGTTGGTTGTGATGGTAGCGCCAGCCTTGTCTTCGGCTCAGGATGCAACTGGGAGAATTTACGGAACCGTCTATGACCAGCAGGGTGCGGTGATCCCCGGCGTGCAGATTACTGTGACCAACACGGCTACCCAGGCCTCGCGCGTTGCGAGCACGGACAAAGAAGGACTTTTCCAGATACTGGCGCTCCCTATCGGCAACTACAAGGTGACCGCTGAGCATGCCGGATTTCGCAGCGTTGTCAGCGCGGAGCAGAAACTGTTAATCAACGAAGCCCTTCGCATCGACTTCAAGATGCAGGTGGGCGCGGCGAATCAGACCGTCGACGTCGGGGCCGAGGCTGCGCCGGTCGAAACCGTCAACCCAACTCTCGGCCAGTCGATCACCGGGCGAACCCTCACCAACATGCCTCTAAATGGGCGCGACGTTCTCGACCTGGCATTGCTTCAGCCCGGAGTCACGGAAAGCAATGACGACAATACCGGCGCCGGCAATTACAGCATCGCCGGCGGAAGAACCGATTCCGTGACGTTCCTGCTCGATGGTGGGAACAACAATGACTTGCTGGACAACAGTAATGTTCTCGATCCCAATCCCGACGCTATCGCCGAGTTCCGGATTCTGACCAGCGACTACACGGCTGAGTACGGACGCAACGGCGGCGGTGTCATCAGTATCGTGACCAAGTCCGGTACCAATCAGATCCATGGCAGTCTTTTCGAATTCGTCCGGAACAGGGTTTTCGACGCCAACGACTACTTCAGCAACCAGCAGGGTCTTCCTCGGCTCGACCTCAAGCGGAACCAGTTCGGAGCAACGCTGGGCGGCCCGATTCTCAAAGACAAGTTTTTCTTCTTTCTCGCCTATCAGGGGCAGCGGCAGATTCAAGCCTTTCCGCTCATTGATTCGCCTGTCTATACACCGCAGGAGTTGCAGGGAAATTTTTCTACCTCTTTTGCTGGCGCTCCCGACCCGGGCGTTGTAGCCTTCCTGACCGCGAACCCCTGGTTCGCGACTCCCAACGGAAGTGTGGCCAATGCCATTATCGATCCCACGAAGATCGATCCGGTAGCCCGGGCATACATCAAAGCCGGCTTAATCCCAACCGCTCCCAATGGTCTGCTTTCCACAACCTTAACCGCAGACGACAATCGTAACGAATTAACCAGCAAGTTCGATCTGCTGCTGAATCCCAAAGACAAGCTTTCCGCCACCGTTGGTCTGAACCGCGCTGGCGACCCCTATAACGGAACTCTAAACCCTGCGCCCACCGCCAGCGTCCCTGGCTTCCCCGCCACCAACAAGAAAGACTATTACTTCTTCAACCTGGGATACACTCGGATCTTCACGCCGACCGCGCTCAACGAATCTCATTTCGTTGTGCACCGCACGAATTTCCTCTCGGACGACCCAGCGAACCACCTGCCCACCGGCCCGCAACTTGGCATCAACATCACTCCCGACCTGGCTACCGGTCCGACCGATATTTTTTTCGATAACGGTTTTGTGATCGGCCCCACCGAAAACGGTCCAACCCGCTTTATCGAAAACACCTTCTCCTGGACGGATGCCTTTACCTGGACGCGGGGAAAACATAACTGGAAATTCGGGGCTGGATTCTCGCCTTATCAAGAAAATCTGCTCTACGGCTTCTACTTGAATGGAGAGTTTGATTTTTATACTGGCACCAGCACGGGCTCGGGAAACGATTACGCGGATTTTCTTCTCGGCGTCCCGGACGCTTTTTTCCAGAATGCGCTGGCTCCTTCCAACATCCGCAGCAAGAGCACCTATTTGTTTGGCCAGGACGAGTGGCACTTCCGCAGGAACCTGATACTGACCATCGGGCTGCGTTATGAATACAACACGCCGAAGTACGACACCGAGGGGCGCACTTTTTCGATAATTCCGGGAGAACAGTCAAAACGATTCATCAACGCACCGGCGGGGCTGGTGTTTCCCGGCGATCCCGGCGCCCCCACCGGAACGAATTTCCCCGACAAGAAAAACTTCGCACCGCGGTTCGGCTTTGCCTGGGATCCAACCGGGAGCGGCAAGACCAGCCTCCGTGGCGGCATCGGCGTTTTCTACGACATCCTGAAAGGCGAAGACAATCTTCAGTTCAACGGGACGCCCCCGTTCGTGGGCTCGGCCGGACTGTTCTACAATTCCCCGAATTTCCTGCCCGGCCAGCCGTCCGGGTGCCTCAATAGCACTTCAGGCTGTCCGGTGACGGCACCGCTGACCTATCTGAGCCAGCCCTACGCGAACGCCTGCAATTACGACGCGAACGGCAATTGCGAGAGTTTGGGCGTAGCCAATACCTTCCCCTCGAAACCCCCTGCCTCGAACATCGATTTCACGCCTTTCCTGCCCATCAACAATACTGGCGCTATCTACTTGGTAGACCCGCACCTGCGAACGCCCTACGTCTACCAATACAACTTGAGCCTGCAACGCAATCTTGTCGCCGACACCGTTCTCGAAAGCAATTATGTAGGAAGCTCAGGACATGGTCTGACGTCGCTCAAAGACATCAACCCCCTGGTATTGGGCACTGGCAATCGAGTCCTGAATACCAGTAGCACCAGTTGCGCAACCATTCAAAATGTGGTCTGCTTTGGCCCACTCCCCGAATTCC
>Ga0265762_1000024_pt1 | contig 16745 bp, 15 predicted proteins | sample NZIome_4_FD_200870 | JGI IMG/M metagenome (GOLD analysis project Ga0265762, IMG submission 200870) | Metatranscriptome of rhizosphere microbial communities from Maridalen valley, Oslo, Norway - NZI4 (Metagenome Metatranscriptome) | ecosystem: Host-associated > Plants > Roots > Rhizosphere > Soil...
GGCCGTTGAAGCAGTCAAACAGTGGCGCTTCCAGCCCGCGATGAAAGACGGAAGACCGGTGAACGTGCAGATTAGTGTAGAAGTTGGTTTCCGGCTTTATTAGTCGAAGCTCAACGTTCTGAGTTGTGGTCAGCGGCAAGCTCGCAGCGGAAAACCAGAGCTTGCCGCATATTTTTTGTCTCAACGCCGGAAGGCCCAACCCTCATCTGAATAAAAAGTTTCGCTAGTTTTGCTAACGTGCACAAACTATTCCGTTTCCCGGTACAGCAAATCTGACCTTCAAGTACAGGAGCATCCTGATGGGAGGTCGGCCCGCCCTCGGCTACTCTCATTGTCGACGCTGAACATTCCCGCAGTTCTGGAAAAGCCGGCGCACCGATCGTAAGGAGACAACAGTGGCTACTTGCGTTATTTCCGCAACCGCAACCAATCTGATCCCGCGAACTGAACCCAGAACTGAACCCAAAGACAATTCCGAACGCAGCCTCGTGCTTCGCGCGCAGGATGGTGATCAGGAGGCTTTCGCAACGCTGTTCCAGTTGCATAAGAAGCGGGTTTACTCCGTATGCCTGCAGATGACCAAGGATGTAGCCGACGCGGAGGACTTGACGCAAGAAGCTTTTCTGCAGGTGTTTCGCAATCTCCATTCGTTCCGCGGAGACTCGGCCTTCTCCACTTGGTTGTACCGTATTGCGGTCAACACTGTGCTCATGAAGTTGCGACGCCGCAAGTCGCCCCCGGTACTGTCGCTCGATGAGCCCGTGTCGGCAGAGTCCCCCTCCCTGAAACGAGACGTTGGCATCGCCGACCTCAATCTCTCCGGAGCAATCGATCGGATCGCGTTGGGTCGTGCGATCGAAGAGCTGCCCGAAGGATGCCGCCAGATTTTTGATCTGCACGAAGTACAAGGACTCCAGCATCACGAAATCGCCCGCCAACTGGAGTGCTCGATCGGCAACTCAAAGTCGCAGCTGCACAAAGCCAAAATGAAAATGCGCGACCTGCTTTTCCCGCGTGGGCATGCCCGTCCATCAAGAGCCGTTACCAAGTCTCTGGCAAAGAGTGCGTTGTGAACCCGACTCCCAGCAGCAATTTTGTTTTACCACCAAAACCGGCGTCTGTAACAACGGCAACGATCGCAAGGGGATGAAGTCCGTGGGCCTAGGAGCTGTGGTAGTGGTCGGGGCAAGAAATCAGGGGTCGAGTCAGGACTGCGTCCAGTCGCTCGCCAGAGCAGAAGGTTCTCCGGCGTCGTTGCTCGAAGAGCCGTTGGAATGCGTCGAGGTCGCCGGCCGTTCGGCCCTCGAACGCATCCTGCAGCGCTTCGCTGCCCTAAACCTCGAAGCGATATCGGTCCTGGTGGAGTCTGAAGCGTTCCTCCCGAGGTTTCGCAATGACTACAGGAACGTCAGGTTTCGCGTGGCGAGCGATCTCGCTGCAGCCATCCGCCAAGAGTTTTCCGCTTACTGTCAGCAAGGTATCGAGCACGCATTTGTAAATTGGGCGAGCGCTTACATCGAGACCGATTTGCTCGACCTCTTTTCTTTCCATCGCGAGGCGCGACAGCCAGCCACGCCAACGTTTGACCAGCAGGGCCCGCTGGCGCTGTGGGTTGTCGATTGCGCGAAAGCGCAGGATCTGCCGACCGACAAACTGCTACGCGGCGCAGGAGCGAACACCGCATCAGAATATTTCATCCGTGAGTACGTGAATCGTCTTGACCATCCTCGAGATCTGCGGCAATACGCCTCTGACATGCTCCGCGGCCGATGCCGAACGGGCCCTCATGGCCGCGAGGTAAGGCCCGGTGTTTGGCTGGACGAGGGAGCTGAAATTCATCGGCGCGCCCGCCTCGTGGCGCCAGCCTATATAGGCTGCGATTCGAAAGTCCGGGCCGATGCCTTGATCACTCGCTTCAGCAACATCGAGAGAGACTGTTGCGTCGATTGCGGAACTGTGGTCGAAGACAGTTCCGTACTGGAGAACACAAGCATCGGAATTTGGCTTGATCTGTGCCATGCGGTCGTAAGCGGAAACATGTTGTTGAACCTGGAACGCCAGGTCTTGATCGAAATCCTGGATCCAAGAGTCTTGCGTCCTACTGGCGCCACCCGCAAGTTCGTCCCGAAGACGAGCGAGCGCCCCGAAATTCGACCCGAAGTTCTGGAACAAGTTTCTAATTTACAAGAACAACGCCCGATGGCCGATGCCTGGCAATTTGGTAACAACAACCTTATTCAGGAGTAAATGCGATGCAAACCCGGGGTCCCGTAATCGTGATGGAACTGCCAGAAAAACTGAATCACGCGGCAGTAGCGTCTTTTCTGACCGAACTGCAGCCGCTGTTGGAGCATGATCGTCCCTACATTGTTTTGGATTGCTCACAGATCCAATACATGGACAGCGCGGGAGTCGAGATGCTGCTGCATTGTCTGGAAGAGGCTATGAAGCGTGACGGAGACCTCAAGCTGGCTGCAGTATCACCGGCTTCGGCAGTAATTCTGGAGTTGATGCGGGTCGATCGTCTCTTCGAAGTTTTCGAAACTGCCGATCAGGCAGTGCGCAGCTTTCAGGTTTTTTCGCCGGAAACAATTGCGGAAGGCCAGCCCTGGTATGCAGCACCGCAGGGTCTTGCCGATCTGAAGGCCACCGGCTAAATCATTCGTGCGGCGTCGGGGGTGCCCATGGCGGCAAGAAAAAGTATGGTGGTACGACTCGCGGGGAGCGCAGTATTGCTGTTTGCCGTCCCCTCGTTTGTGTCGCTTGCGGCTGCGCAACCGGGCGGAAGCTTGGACCAAACGGTTCCGGTGACGGCGAATGGGGGTGAGCCCAGGGATCTTCCGGACAGCCCAGGGGTCACCCTGGCCAGGCTGCAGCCGCAGAACCCGCCGAGCGACCCCGCGCCGCAATCGAGCCCGCCGGCTTCCGCTCAGCCGCAAGGCCAACCAGCGCAGCCTCAGCCGCAAGCCCCGCAAACTCCGGTAGGCACAGCGGTGGCGGAGCCGACGCATGCGGCTGGAGTCGCCGCATCGCAACCCGCAGGAGTGGCAATCGCGCCGGCCAAGCAGCGCCGAGTTCGGACCATCGTGATCCGGGTTGGCGCAATTATCGGGGCAGGCGTCGCGGTGGGAACGATAGTGGCGCTAACCGCCGCCACTCCCAGCAAGCCGCCCGGGGCACACTAGAGCTGCGGAAATAGCGAAATATAGGGAAGCCTGGTATCTAGCGGAGCAAACATCCCGTAATGATGGTAAGTTTTTCAGGAATCGATGGTGCCGGCAAAAGCACGCAGATTGCCGAGCTCGAAGCTTGGCTTCGCCAATCCGGACTTCGTACCCAACTGCTCACCTTCTGGGACGATATCGCCGTTCTCTCCCAATTCCGCGAGTTTGCCAGTCGCAAGGCTTTCCGAGGAGATGGCGGTGTGGGTAGCCCGCAGAATCCGGTGAACCGGCGTGACAAAAACGTCACCACATGGCCGGTGACTATGATGCGTTTCGGCCTCTACCTCGCAGATGCCGTTCACCTTCGCTGGAAGGTTCGCGCGGCGAGAAGAAGGGATGCCGATGTGGTGATCTTGGATCGCTACATTTACGATGAACTGGCAAATCTTCCTCTTCATCGTTCGGCAGCGATGCTTTTCACGCGGCTCATCCTAAAGCTCGCGCCCAAGCCCGACATTGCTTACCTGATCGATGCCCACCCAGTCGCCGCCCAGGCCCGAAAGCCGGAATATCCTCTGGAGTTTGTGCGCCGCAACCGCGACGCTTATATCACTCTCGCTCATCTCTCCGGTGCCATGACCGTGGTCGGGCCGGATTCGATCGCAGTCATGAAAACGCGAATCCGGAACGAGATGTTGCAAACCCTTGCGCTTACGGCGGCGCAGCCCGACATTTGTGCGCCTCCCCTCCAAGCCGAGCCAACATCTCTCCCGGCCAACTCATCGAACCTTGATCGACCGTCTCGAGCAGCAGTCGTGATCGAGTAGCGTTGATCGGCGCGAGGCCCGCGATTCATGAAGATTTGCCTGGTTACTACGTTTCCACCCAGTCAGGGTGGCCTTAGTGAATACGGTCTTCACATCGCCCAGGAGTTGCGTCGCAATCCCTTCATCCGCCTCACCGTTCTGGCGGACAAGATTTCCTTGCCCGAACCTGAAATGGAAGGTTATTCGGTTCAACGATGCTGGTCGTTCGACGACCCGGCAAGTTCAATTCACATTTTGAACGCGATCCGCAAACTCAAGCCGGACGTGGTTTGGTTTAATCTTCTCTTCAGCACTTTCGGCCGCAATCCGCTGATTGCTTTTGCCGGGCTCCTCACCCCGGTGCTTTCCCGTCTGACCGGTTGCTACACCCACGTTACTCTCCATCATCTGATGGACACCGTAGATCTAAAGGACGCCGGCGTCCGTCACCAGCGCACTTACCGTTTAGCGGGAGCTGTCGCCACCAAGCTGCTCCTGATGTCCAACTCTGTTTCCGTGCTCATGCCGGGATATCGCAAGATCTTGCATGAAAAATACGGTCGCGACAACGTTCATCTGCGTTCGCATGGCATTCTTTCCAGAGAACCTCAGTATCCGGATCTGGCCCGGCGTGGCGATCCTCAGCACCGCATTCTGGCCTTCGGGAAGTGGGGAACATACAAGCGTCTGGAGTTGATGATCGAAGCTTTTCGCCATGTTTCTGAAGCTCTGCCCCAGGCCAGGTTGGTGATCGGAGGAGGAAACCATCCGCAAGCTGCAGGCTATGTGGAGTCGATGAAGAAACAACATTCGGAAAATTCTAGAATTGAATTCACCGGCTACGTTCATGAGGATCGGCTGCCCGATCTTTTCCAGAGCTCTTCGGTTGCCGTGATGCCCTACTCTTCATCCACCGGCTGCAGCGGAGTTGCACACTTGGCCTGCGCTTACGGCGTTCCCATCGTGTGTGCGGATCTGGAAGACTTCCGCCAGATGTCGGACGGCGAAGGAATGGCCATCGAATTTTACAAGCCCGGAGATGCCAAGGATCTGGCCGCCTGTCTCGTCCGCTTCCTCACCGATCCGGCCAGGCAGCGTGCCATGGCGGAGCAGAATTTTACCGCCGCCCTGCGTATGACCATGCCCAACATCGTTCTAAAGTATCTCCGTCATTTCGAACTGGAGCAGAGGACGCTGGCTTTGCGTCATATCACCAGATTTCGTAAGCTGCCCAGCTGGGTTCCCTCAAAGTCGCTTCTGTTGCGGCTGATGACCAGAAATTCGCTGGGATGGGTTCATCGTTCCGCCCTGCACCGGACCGCAACGCGTTCCCCAGAGAATAAACGCCTATTGCACGATGACGTTGACCCTCGTGGAAAGCTTGGTGGCATTCGAACTCCCGTTAATGGTGACGGAGTAGTTGGTCGGAGTGGCGGCGGGTTTGGCGGGAACGGCGACGGTTCCGGCGCCTCCGGCCCCGCAAGAAGCTGCAACCATTCCGAGGCTGATGGCGGCGCACAAGGCGAGCACGTGCACTCCGCGCTTCCGGGCTCCTTTGCCGAACAAGCCCACCCCGACCAGCCCGAAGGGCAACAGACAGGTAGCGTACCAGGGGAAATTCTTCCCAGGTTTCTGCCGCTCCATGCTCGCGACGGCAACGGTGGAAACGGTAAGAACGGAAGTAGCGGTGCTGGCTCCCGGCGTAATGGCAGCGGGGGAGAAGGTGCAGCTCAAGCTGGAGGGAAGCCCGGTGCAGGTAAGCGAGATGGGGCTGCTGAAAGTTCCGGATTGCGCGGTGGCGGCGACGGTGAAGGTGCCTGACATGCCGGAAGCAATGGTGATGGTCGCCGGCGCCGCGCTGAAGGAGACCGTTGGTGGTATGGGTGCAGGTACAGGTACAGGTACAGGTACAGGTATGGGTGCAGGTGGGGTGGTGTTGCTGCAGCTCGGACTATACGCCGTCGCGCCGCTGATCTGGTTCGCCAGAGTCGGCTTGCCCACGGCTTCGACGAACATTTGATAGTTTCCGCCCGGAATGGGAAACCCGCAGAGATTCAGCGAGTGGACCCCGTTCGCAATGTCTGTCAGCGGCATCAGGTTCTGCCCATCGGTACTGATGTACACCGTGTAATGATCCACCGTATTTTCGTTTCCCTGAACCACCCACTCTAAGCTGTTCGCAGGCGCTGAAGCCGACAGGGTCAAGCAATTATCGATTCCCGACTCGATCTCGGTAGCTTCTTCATAATCGTTCCAGGTCACGAACTGAAGGTACGGAAGCTGTTTCCCCGCGCTATACATGCGGTTGAGCTCGGCGAATGTCTGCAGCCACGTCTGTCCGCATTGTTGTCCCATGATGCGGCTCGATCCCCAGGATGCCAGGGTGTCGTTGAAGCCTTTGTAAGCCGCTCCCACGGTTTGCTCGTTCGGGTAGGAGATGCCGGCATTGTAGAAACTTGTGAGGTAACTCATCCCGTAGTCCGTGGTCGTGGGCATCACCCACGCATAACTGCCGTCGGTCAGAGGAGCGGTAAACCCGTTGTTGTTTTCGAAAATGTATACGGGACGCGTACTGAGCGATGCATTGGCTGCATTCCAGTCGACCGAAGGATAGGAAAGACTCACGTTGAAATCTGTTACTACCGGTCGCCCTTCGATCGTCATGTAAGCGGGCGAAGAAAAGTACGTCTTTTCGATATATTGCAGATCGTTGACCAAGGCTTGCTGAGGCGAGCAGCCGGGGCAGGAGTACCACTCGATGGCTCCCTGGTCGATCATGATGGAGAAAGTAAATCCCGGATGACTCTCCGCCGCCGCCATCACCAGTTGTGTTGCCTGGTCTAAGGAATTGTCGGTGCCGTACCAGTCGATGATCGCACCGTCGATGCCGCGGCTGACCATGTCGTCGATCTGACTTTGCACCTGCGCCGGGTTCGTCTCACTGTATCCAATATTCATGTGGTTCGACTGGCCGAACCAGAGAACCATGTGGGCATAAACCTTGGTCGCGGCGCCTGAATAAAGCAGGGTGTGAACATCAACTTTGCTTATATTTCCTGCGCCTCGATTGTCATTGGATTGGGTGGTAAAGCCGTTAGCCGCGCTGGTATTGTTTGCCGTCTGAGCGGCAAGCGTGGTGGTGGGCACGACATACGAATCGCTGGCCGAACATAGGCACGACGCGGCGCTGAGTGTGACTGCGAGACAAAATGGCGCAAGACGCATTGCTCCTCAGGGGCGGAGGGTAGAGCCGAGGATCTCGTTTCGGATCCGGGACCAGACCGGGGAAGGCACGCCCGCCTGTAAATTTCCACGGGGCTGGTGGTAATCGATGGATCTTTCTGTGTGAACTGGGTGCAGCTTACGAGAGCCGGGCAACCAGCAAAAGATAACTGCGGTCTGTGACCTAGTGGAGGCAGCTCTCAGTTGCCCAAGATTCACACGTTGCTCCATATTTCATGGGGTACTTGCTCCCGGTTTCCGCGATCATTACTTTGGTCGGAGTACCGATGCCTCCTGGAGGACAGTGCGGCAGCACGCACGGATTCCACGCGGCCAGGCCCGAGTGCATGTTCGTTGCGAACGTCTGTGCGTAGCCCCCCGATCGGCAATGGCAGCGCTGCTAAATCCGCTGCTCTCATGACCCGCCGGCTCGCCTTTCTCAAAACCGCTGCCAGCATCGCTCGATCAGTTGGTGGATGTCTGTGGGATATGGCCAAAAACTACGTGACCGAGGTCAACTCACGACGAATGAAGGTTCGGAAAAGAAGGCCTTGCGAACTTCGCGGTACCGTTTTCGGCCGGATGATTTCGACGGGCTCTCGGCGCTATTCGATTTCGCCAGGAAAGCAGCTGGCAATCGTTCAACTGGACAGAGATGCGGCTTTATCAGTAGCTTAAGTCGCTATCTTTTGATGGGAGTCAGACCAACATTTCACCCCCTCAAATCATCCTAAACGGGCTGTAAATCTCCGCTTTCCAGAGGATTCTTCATGGCCAATTCGGGCCGTAAGCTCGCGCTTGCCGGTGTCACGGCCCTATGCTTGGCGTGGTGCGGTTGCCGAGGGCTCGTAACTGGCACGACGAGCACTTCGTCGGGGAATCTTCAGTCCATCCAGCACGTGGTTTTCATGTTGCAGGAGAATCGCAGTTTCGATACCTACTTTGGAATGCTCAATCCCTACCGCCAGTCGAATGGCTGGACCGTCAGCGAAGATGGCAACCCCTACGCCGTCGACGGGATCGACGACAAGTTAGACGAGTTCGCGAATCCGGATGATCAAGGACAGTCGTTCAATCTCTTCAAGTTCAAGAGCGCTTGTGTTGATGACATGACCTCGGCCTGGCTGGAAAGCTATGGCGATGTGAATCGTTACGACTTCAGTCCCAGCCGTTCCATCCTGATGAATGGTTTCGTGCACACGGCGGAGGGTTACGCGACGTCCGGGGCAGGTGATGGTCAGTTCACCGATCTGGTCGGCCAGCGCGCCATGGGTTATTACGATCAGGATTTGCTCAACTACTATTACTATATGGCCTCGCAGTTTGCGGTCTCGGATCGGTGGTTCTCGCCCGTCTCCAGCAAAAGCACCCCCAACCGCATTGCGACCATGACGGGAGGGACCACGCAGGGCCTGGTGAACGATCCTTTCGTCGACGACGGCATCACCAGCCCGCTCAACATCCAAACCATTTTTCAAGAGCTCGACCAGAACGGCGTCTCGTGGAAAATCTACTATTCGATTACCGCAGGCGGATGCACCGATAAAGACGGTGACTGCGGCCCGGGTGGTCAGTCCAATGCTTATCCGGTAACGACGTTCTCCGATTTCACTTACTCGAGCCAATACCTCTATGCGAATCCGCAACACGCTGCATGTACCGCACCAACCGTCGGCTCACAACAAGCGGTAGGCGATTCCGCTGATGCTTTCTGCATCGACACCAATCACATCGCACCACTCGATCAATACCTTAGCGACGCTCGCAATAACACCCTTCCAAGTTATGCGTTCATCGAGGCGGCGTACGGGAGCAGCGACGAGCATCCCGGCTCGGGTCAGTCGATTCTCGAAGGCCAACAAGAGGTCTCGAGTCTCATCAATGCGCTCATGAACAGTCCGTCATGGGCAAGCTCGGTTTTTTTCCTGAGCTACGATGAGCCCGGCGGACCCTTCGATCATGTGCCACCCGTCCCTGGGCATTCCAACGACAATACCGACGGCTCGCTCGGAACGATCGCTGACATCAAATCGATTGCCGTGAATGCGGACGGCTACGAGCCATGTCTTGCGCCCGGAGGGGTGCCCACGATCCACTGCGATCTTCTGCCGGTCGACCCGGGTGCAAATCTCGGAGACGCGCCCGCCCAACAGGGTTTCGCGGCGCAGCTTGGCTTCCGGTTGCCGAATCTGGTGATCTCACCTTTTGTGCGTCAGCACTACGTCTCCCATATCCCGATGGACCACACCGCCATCATCAAATTCGTGGAGAACCGCTTCATCGGCGCAAGCGCACACCTGACCAATCGCGATGCGGCACAGCCAGATTTATTGGATTTCTTCGACTTCACGAACGTGCCCTGGGCGACGCCGCCCACGCCGCCGACTCCCACATCGCCTCCGGGGCCGTGCACTCCGCAAAGCATGTGATCGAACTACGGGGAATTGACGGTAAGGGTGCGGGCTACGTAATGCGATCCATTGAAGTTCGCCACCGTCGTTACCTCCGCTCCGGGATGCAGCCGCTCATCAAATGTAATGACCGATGGGTCCAAATAAATTTCGTAACTCTTATGGTCGGTCACCGACGTCAGCACAAGGAGGCCGATCCGCAGGTCCAGCAGTGTGACCTGCCCGGCGAAGGTAAAGTCAGAGCCCGGCACCGCCAGGATGGTAACTTGCTGAGCGTCGCGATCATTTTTCTGCGCGGCGAAACTCACATCAACCAGCGTTCCGGGAACCAGCTGGCTGGCAAATGCGGCACGCCCGTCCGCGACGATCTGGGTATTCGGGGTCAAACGCAAGGTCACCGGATCGGGGGAAAGCAGATCGCGCACAATCAATTCGTTTTTGTCGGCGCGATAGCTCACCACCGCGCCCTGACTCCGCCCGCCCGCGGCGGCCTTCGCCAGCCGAATGTTACGCGCGAAGAGGGTGCTGCCATCCAGAATCGTGTCGACGTAGACGCGATCTCCGGGGCGCAGGTCGGGAGCCGAACCCAGCGTGCTTCCCTGATAAATATGGGTGCGGGGGTCGAAGGCAAGCTTTATTTTTCCGCCCCCGAACACCTGAACCGTAAGCTGATCACGTATCCGGTCCACCCTCTGAATCGTGCCGCCAATCAGGCTGGCCTTAGCTCGAGGCAGCGCGGGCAGATCGGGAAGCAGGCTGGCTGGATCGAGTTCTATATCCGCCCGGTCTGTCGTGGTTACAGGCGTGATCGACGAGTGGGTCACGACCGTTGGGGTGGGCGAAACCGTCGGGGTGGGCGAAACCATGGACTGAGAAGCCACGTCCTGTCCGTATGCACATCCGAGCATGGAGGCCGCTACCACGCAACCCCTAAATGCATGCGACAAAAATCGTCCCGTGATCCCGAATCCCATGATTTCCCCGTGCACGTATATTTCGACGCCGCAATTGGATGCGAAGAACGGCCGTAAGGTAGTCATTTCGCCTTAAAAAACCTGCGCCTGAACGACAAACCATCAACCGCAATCGGCATCTCAATTAGGCTTCGTGTATCGATTCCAAAACAGGGGCCTGCGAAATGCCTTGGAAACAGTGGGTGGTCACCGGATTGGTGGGGATTACGTTGGGATGGGGGGCGAGCGCGCAGGCGGGCGACCTGAAGTTTACTCTGCCCAAGCGCAGCCACATGACCCCGGTGCAGCGCCTGAATCAGGATGGGGTGGAGGCCATCCGCAAGCACAATTACGAAAAGGCCGAGACGTTTTTTTACAAAGCCTATCTTCTCGATCCCGAGGACCCGTTCACGCTAAATAATCTGGGCTACATTTCCGAGTTGAAGGGGCAAATCGACCGCGCCCAGAACTTCTATGCTCTGGCGGGAAAGCAAGCCAGCGATGCGGCGATCGATAAGGCGAGTTCGCCCCGCCTGGAAGGCCGCACCCTCAAAGAGGCGCTTGCAATTCCGGATCTCCCACTCCAGGTCAATCATGACAATGTGGAAGCCGTGCGCCTGCTGGGGCAAGGTCGCGGTCCGGAAGCGGACCTCCTCCTCGAACGAGCACTGAAGACGGATCCAAGCAATATATTCACCCTCAATAACCTGGGGGTGGCGAAAGAGATGGAAGGAGAATCGCAGGCCGCGCTGAAGTACTATGACTCTGCCGCTGCGGTAAATTCCGACGCCGCTGCTGTGGTCACTCTCAATCGCACGTGGAGAGGGAAGCGGGTCAGTGAGATGGCCGCGCAGAATGCCCGTAACCTGCGCACTCGCCTGGAAACCCAAGTGACCCTCGAAACCAGGCTGGCGGAATTAAACACTCGCGGTGTCTCGGCCATCAATCGCAATGAGCTGAGTGTGGCGGAACAGAATTTTCGCAGCGCCTATGCTCTCGACCCGAACAACGCGTTCGCCGCGAACAATATCGGCTACCTGTCTGAAATCGAAGGCGACCGAGAGACCGCGCAGTTTTTCTATGACAAAGCGCAGGCCCTCGGCGGCGCCAACACTCCCGTAGGGCTGGCTACTCGCAGCTCCGCCGAGGGTTTGCCGTTGACCCGGGTTGCATCCGACAGCGACGCAAAAGTAGAGGCCAAAGAGCGGCAGGAGCGCGATGCCCGCCGCCAGCACCAGGAGCCGATTCTCCTGATGCGGCGCGACAACTCAGTGGTCGAGGAGCCGGCCGTGCCTCCCGCCGGCACTCAGCCGCCGCAGTAAATTACCTCCAGCAGGCTGCTGAAAAATTCCTTTTGGGGGATCGAGATCCGCAGCCGGCGCGGCCTTTCCCAACGTTCACCGAGTTCCCAAAACGAAGAGCACAGCGTTTCGGAATAGCACTCATCTGACTCCTACTTCGCGAGAGTGAAGTTCACCGTGACCTGAGTTTCGACCTCGGTCGGGGCGTCGTTGAGCAGGTAAGGTCTGTACTTCCATTGCTTGACGGCTTCGATGGCGGCCGGGGCCAGCAGCGGATGTCCGGTGACAAGCTGAATGTTGGCTACGTTGCCTTCTCTATCGAGGTTGACCTTGAGCACGACCGCGCCCTGAACGCGCTGATCCTTGGCATCTACCGGATATTCCGGCTGCACCCTGCTGATCAGAAGTCCCTGCATCACGCCTTGTGAGACGCGAACCCGTTGGAATTCCGAGGGATCCGTTGCGTCCTCCGGGTTGGACGAGGTGATCCCGCAGCACACGCCGCCTGGCTCACCGGACGGAACGCCGCCGGGAGCATCGCCCACGACACCCTCCGCCGGGGATTTCCCGGAGAGGGTGAAGTTCACGGTTACGCTGGTCTCTACTTCGACTGGGTCACCGTTGATGAGGTAGGGCTTGTACTTCCATTGCTTGACCGCCTCGACGGCGGCCGGGGCGAGCATGGGATGTCCGCTGTACAGTTGCAGATTCTCGACGTCTCCGGATTTACTGATCCGGACTTTCAGGACGACGGTGCCCTGAATATGCGCCTGCCGCGCCAGCGGAGGGTAGATGGGAGCGATCTTCGCGATGATTTGACTTGCCATAACACTCTGGCGAACAGGCACGACCTGTGGACTTGCTTCTTGGGACGTGGCCAGGCAGGTGAGAACACTGAGAAGGAGAAGCGGTGCTAGCAGATGCCGCGTCATTGTACCCTCCATGCGGACTGCGAAGCTTTCGGCGATTCTACACCCCGAATTACAGAGCAGGCTCTGCGGCGATGGCTGGCTGACAACAGATTAGACAGCTGCGTCCCCTGACTTGTTCCCAATACTGGGTCGCTCCGGCACAGATGCGGAAACCTCCTGGTCATTGGGCCAAATGCCAAGAGTTTCCAGAGGAAACAGGGAGAGCCGGGTCGGCCGCCAGACGATAAAGGGAACCCCAGGATAGACTTTCGTGGCGAGCAACGGTCAAATGATACGCACGAATCGAGGACCGATCCCGAGCCACGGATGGCGCGCAAAGGCGAGGGGTAGGAGTCCAGGTTGAGTTGCTGTGGGAATCTGCTGGTGGAGAATCGCAACGGACTGATCGTCGATGTAGAGCTGTTTCAGGCCAACGGGACAGCGGAACGCGATGCGCTGCTGGCGACGCTGGAACAGATTCCGTAAACGAAGCCGCTCACAGTGGGTGGAGACAAAGGGTTTGACACGTTCGGTTTCGTGGCCGAATGCCGACATGCTGGGGGTAGTGCCACAGGTGGCGCAGAACCTGGGACGGAAGGGCGGGAGCGCGATTGACCAAAGGACAACCCGGCACTCCGGTGATGCCGTCAGTCAGAAGAAAAGAAAGCGAATCGAAGAATGTTTCGGATGGTTGAAGACGATCGCGCTCATGCGGAAGCTGCGGCATCGAGGAGTATGCAAAGCGGACTGGATCTTTGCTTTCGGCTGCCCGCCTACAACTTGGTGCGCATGCGGAAACTAATCGCCACAGTCCCGGCGAGGTGAATTCGAGCCGAAGGTGTGTCCAGTAAGACCCGGATTAGAGCAAAGGCGCCAACGCGCTGCAAAAATATCCAGGAAAAAGTCCCCTCTGCGCTGCTGTTCAACCTCACAAAAACGATGAGAAACAGAAACAAAACTGCGCCTAAGATCAATTTTCCAGCGGCCTGCTAGACTAGAAACCTCGCTCCTGGAAACGTCCGATGTCACTCTCCGGGTGGTAGGTGAAGTATCGGACCAGATTCTTGAAATAGCGCAGCAGAGTATTCACGTTGGTGTAATACCAACAGCACTTGGCCATCTCCGGCGAGAATCCACAGATAAACCGGAAACGATTCAGCGCCGGCACCGGTTGACTGAGCAAGGCCGCCGCCATGCGGTGATTGCCATCCAGAATAGTCAGCGGTCCCCGGTTGTTGATTCCGATCAGCAGGACCGTGGGATTGACCAGCTTCCCTTCTACCGATGAGGTTAAAAGACGCAGCTTACGAAAGAACTCATCGTCGTTGGTTTCGGCCAGCTTCCGGCGCAGGCGCTCAACCACGTCCTTCATGTAGAAGCTTCCATCGGCGGCACGGCGCCACTGTGCCCGGGGGAAAAACCGGATGCGATCCAGTTCCTTCGCCGTTACCTCGACTTCGAACCACTTCGTATCCGCCGGCAGCTCCCGCCACATTGCCCCTCGGCGCAAAAACAGCAAAGCTTGCCGCACGGCGTTCTCGCGAGAGCTATCTAAGTTCGGACTCTTCACCAGAGAATCGAATTCGTGCCGATAGTCGTCGAACTCAGGATGGTGAAACTCGCTCCTCAGAAACTCCGCCATGACCTCTTCTTCCGTCAGCAAGCGCCGCAGGCGCAGGCTGCTGTAGCTGCCGAGCGCTTGCGGAGTCAGCTGATTCCGCAGCAAAGGAATCAGCAGAACAAAGAGCAGGATCACCATCAGAACCAACTGAACCAGAATCACCTGGCGCAGAGTTTGGTGAAGCAGGTAAACCCCCAAAGCCAAAGCGCCACTGAACGCCAGTTGAAGCCAACTTGTGTTCGCGATCTTGCGAGACATCTCGTAGGTGATGATCACCGAACTCAACGAATAGATACCCGCGGTTATGGCATACAGGATCAGCAACGAGGCCAGCATTCCATAATTGCCCACGGCAAATTGGGCGCCGAAAAGCGTCTTCCAGAGAAAGCTGGGAACCATCCACAGGGCGAAAATCAGAACCGACAGAATCAGAAAGACCATCGAGAGGGAAGTAAAAAGGACGGGGCTGGCCTCGTGCTCATCGGCTCCGGCACCGGCGGAGACCGGAAACATGGTATTCACCACCGACCAGGCGCACATATTCACCAGCCGGCCGACTAAAGCCACCGCAGCATAAAGTCCGGCTTCAACCGGAGGAAAGAAATGCTTTACCAGAACGATGTCGAAGTTATTGATGACCGTCTGCCCGGCAAAGAAAACAATGGCCTGCAATCCTTCGCGGGACGAAATCGATAGTCCCCGAAAGCGGAAGGAACCTAAGCCCGGACTCGGAATTGCGAAAAAGTAGGCGACAATTACCGCCAGCACGCTGGCCAGCACTGCCCCCCGAACGCCCAACCCCATTCTGATTAATACAAAAACCCCGCCCAGCCGAACTAATCCCTCGAGCATGAAATTAACCGCGAGGGGCCTGAAGGCGTGAATTCCCTGAATGTATCCGCGGCGAACTCCGAGCGGGATATAAAACGCCGTGCCCAGCGCGAGCAACCAGATAAGGACGGGATCGGGCAGATTCAGATAGGAAGTGAGCGGGCGCTCCAGCAGGAACAAGAGTACTCCGATTCCGATCCCGGCGATCCAGGAGCGCTGGTGGAGGTTCGCGAAAACCTCAAACCGGTCTTCGGCGAACTGCTCTTGGCCACGTACTTCGCGCACACCACCTGAAACGCCAGGGTGATCGAGGAGAGCAGCATCAAGATGGTGTAGACGGCGGTGGCATTCGCGAAGCCCGTAGGACCGAGCAACCGGGCGGTCACCACGTTGTAGACCAGGTTGGTAACTCCCACCAGTCCGGAGCCGGCCAGCAGCGTCAGCACGCCCCCGAAAAGTTGGGACTTCAATCCTTTGGCAGCCGGAGCGCTAGCCGATTTCTGATCGACCGAGGAGACGACCGCATCGTTTTTTGTGGTTGACGCCATTCCGGAGATGGTCGAAATCTAGAACAAAGTGAAGTGCACGATCGGCAGGATGGTGTTCTTCGATCCTCCCGCGAAGCTGTAAAAAGTCTGTTGCTCGACGCCTAGAGAAATTCGAAATGGATAAGCCGTGGCTGCTCCGCCGCTGGCATCTTTGAAAGAGCTGCCCGCGGGACGAGTATAGGAGACGGTGAACTCGCTCTGCGCGTTGTCGTATTGATGATAACCTTCTCCCCGCGAGAGCAGGAAGGATCCCTGCACGTTCCATCGCGGATTGGCGCGCACCTCAAAGCGTCCCCCCGGCAGGAAAGCTTGCGCGGTTGCGTACTGCGTACCCAGTACCTGCCAGGAGCGCAAATCCTCCGCCAGGAGCGCCGCCGTGATCCGGCTGCCGAACCTTCTCTGCAATCCGACGTAGCTCGAGGTGTTGAAGTACTCCTGCACTCGCGGGTTAAACAAAAGGTCGCGGGCCGCGTATCCCGTGATCAGCGAAGTGTGTCCCCAAGGGTGCCCCACGGTAAATTCGATGCTGGCGGAAGCATCTCGAGAGTTCAAGTTCGTATCGGTAAACGGACCAGCCTCCCGAATGGCGCTGCCGGTAAACGAAAGCCAGTTATAAAACGAACTCGTCGAAATGTAGAGAAACTGGCGGAAAAGATTCTGGCTCATGAATTGCGGGGAAATGGTGTCGCGCCGGAGCGTAAACTGCAATCCTCCGTTGAAGGTGATCGCATTCGAGCCGAGGTGAAGAACGGGCGTAATCCCGCCGTTGAAATAAGTGTCGTAGGTGTTGCGATCCTCGACCACATTCTCGCTGGGAAACAGAAAGCGGCCGGCGGTGAGGCTTTCGCCAACGAATCCGGAGATCACTGGCAAGCCGCCGAGATGGAGTCGATAGTGAGAATCGGCGAGACTCTGGTAGGAATGCCGCGGCGGCGGCAGTAACGCGGGATTGGTAACGTGCAGGATTCTGGCGTCCA
>Ga0265762_1000026_pt1 | contig 16386 bp, 14 predicted proteins | sample NZIome_4_FD_200870 | JGI IMG/M metagenome (GOLD analysis project Ga0265762, IMG submission 200870) | Metatranscriptome of rhizosphere microbial communities from Maridalen valley, Oslo, Norway - NZI4 (Metagenome Metatranscriptome) | ecosystem: Host-associated > Plants > Roots > Rhizosphere > Soil...
CTAAAGTAAAGCCAACGGTAGAAGTGTGCTCCAGGTGCCATAGGATTTCATCCCAGCATTTGCTTTGACCATCTCTGACGGAAATTGCAAAGCGTGCCATCTGCGATAATGAAACTGCCAGACCGTGGTTCCACGCTGGCCGGGATGAGGAGTAGCCAGACGCTCCCTCGAATACGAGGCAACAATTCAACCCGCAGGATGCGAGTCCAAAATGGAACCAGAGAGCTTGGAATTGGAAGAACATCGTAACGAAGTTCAGGAATTAGATCCGAATGGTCGCGCGCGCGACGTTCCCGACGTCCTCACTCTCGAAGAGATCGCCAACCTGGCGGCGGAAGAGGGACAGCCCGCCGAAACCCTGATGAACGTCGTGGCTCTGATTGCCAAGAGATTTGAGAGCGACGTGTGCTCGGCCTATCTGCTTGAGCCGGATCGAGCCAATCTGGTGCTGGCCGCCACCGTAGGGCTGCGGCGAGAGTGCATCGGAAACCTGCGCATGGCGATCCATGAGGGCCTGGCCGGTTTGGTGGCAGAACAGGTGCGGCCCGTGGCCGTGGAGCAGGCGCAGACGCACCCGCGTTTTAAGTACTTCCGGGAAGCTGGCGAGGATGACTACCAGTCGTTTTTGGGAGTTCCGCTTATCGACCGCGGAGTTTTACAGGGAGTTCTGGTGGTGCAAACTCTCGAACCCCGGGTCTTCCGCGACGCTGAGATTCAGATGCTGACCGAGGCAGCGGCCCAGGTGGCGCCGGTGGTGAGCGAAGCCCGCACTCTGGATCGTTTCATCGCTCCCGCGCAGGAGCGGCTTTGGTCGCTGGCCCGCAACCTGTGGTGGAGTTGGGACCACGATACCGCAAGTATTTTTCGCGATATCGATCCCGTGCGCTGGCGAGAACTCAATCAGAACCCGGTTTCGCTGCTGGCGGAGTTTCCGCTGGCGAAGCTGGAGAGTCGCGCCGCGGAGCTGGTGCTGCACAGCCGCATCAACTACGCCTACCGCCGGCTGCAGGAATATTTGCGCGCAGACCGCACCTGGGGAGCCAGGCACGCCGGGGTCTTACGGCCTCGTCCCGTCGCCTATTTTTCCGCGGAGTTCGGCATTCACGAATCCCTTCCGGTCTATTCCGGCGGCCTCGGCGTTCTTGCCGGAGACCATATCAAGAGCTCGTCTGATCTTGCCATCCCCCTTGTCGGCATCGGCTTGTTCTATGGACAAGGATATTTTCGCCAGCGCCTGGATCGTGAGGGATGGCAGCAGGAAGAATATCTCGAGACTGACATCAATCAATTGCCTCTAGAAGTCGCGATCGGTAAGAATGGCCGCCCCGTCGCGGTACAAATCGAAACCCGTAACGGTTCGATTCATGCCAAAGTATGGCGGGTTGCGGTGGGACGCTGTGACCTGTTTCTGCTCGATTCCGATGTGGAGGGCAATACTCGGGATGACCGAAAACTGACTTCCCGCCTTTATGGCGGAGACGCCCGGACTCGCATCCGGCAGGAGTTGCTTCTAGGCGTGGGTGGGTTCCGTGCCCTCAAAGCCATGGGCATCACGCCGGGTGTTCTTCATCTGAACGAAGGGCACAGCGGATTCGCCGTACTGGAAGCGGTTCACTCGCGGATGCACGAGGAGGGAGTCGCCTTCGACAGCGCCGTCCCCCGGGTGTCGCGGGAAGTGATCTTCACTACGCATACCCCGGTACCTGCCGGTCATGATCGCTTCGATGCCGATCTGATCGAAGAGCATCTCGGACCTCTGCGTGAACGGCTGGGTCTTTCGAAAGAAAGCCTGATGGGCCTCGGCCGCGAGAAACCAAGCGATCTAGCGGAGACCTTTTGCATGACCGTGCTGGGCTTGAGACTTTCGCGCCGAGCCAACGCCGTGTCCGCCCTGCATGGCGAAGTCTCGCGGGCCATGTGGACCGGGCTTTGTCCCGGCAAGCCGGAGGACGAAGTGCCGATCGGGCACATCACGAACGGAGTTCATGTTCCTTCCTGGCTCGCCCCGCAAATGTTTCGCCTCTACGACCGCCATCTGGGCACGAACTGGCATGAACACAGCAGCGAAGCGCGCATCTGGGAAGGGATTGAGAGCGTGGATGACGGCGAGCTTTGGGAAACTCATCTGAACCTGAAATCGAGCCTCCTCGAGTTTGTCCGCCGCAGGGCGGTCGAGCAAGCAGAGCGCCGTGGCGAATCCCGGGAGGCTTTGCAACGACTCGGCAAGGTACTTAGCCCGGACGCGCTAACCATCGGCTTCGCCCGCCGCTTCGCGACTTACAAAAGAGCGAACCTGATTCTGCGAGACATTGAGAACCTGGCTTCGATGGTCAACGATCCCAAACGCCCGGTGCAGTTTGTTTTCGCCGGCAAAGCGCATCCTCACGACGAGCCCGGGAAACGACTCTTGCAACAAATCGCGGAATTGATGCGCAACCTCCGCTTCGCCGATAAATTCGTCTTTGTCGAAGACTATGACATCAACGTCGGACGCTATTTCGTGCAGGGCGTCGATGTGTGGCTGAATAACCCGCGGCGGCCGCTGGAGGCGTCAGGCACGAGTGGCCAAAAAGTGGTTTTAAACGGGGGCCTGAACCTTTCCGTCCTCGACGGCTGGTGGGCGGAAGCCTATGACGGCATGAATGGTTTCGCCATCGGCACGGGCAGAACTCACTCCGACTTGAACGTCCACGACACGCGCGACGGAGAGGATTTGTACCGAACTCTTCGCGAAGAAGTGATTCCGCTCTACTACCAGCGGGATCGCGACGGTCTTCCCCGCGGGTGGATCAAGCGAATGAAACGAACTATCCGCACCCTGGGTTGGCGCTTCAACGCCGACCGCATGGTGATGGATTACACGCTGAAATGCTACGTTCCTGCCGCCGGCGGCACCTCCAGCGAAATGAGATCCGCGTGGTGATGCCAACGGGTCCTAAATTCCCAGCTCGCTTTAAGGCTGCTACTTTCTCCTGCTGGCATTGGTAGCCGCAGCGGCAAGCTTGCGTTCTCGGCCTACTTCCACCGGAAATTGTCTCGCCTTTCTCCGCATGCCCTTTCCTATCCACCCGAGGAAGAGACAGGAATATTGGGCTTTGCTAAACTGGGATTTCGGAATCGTTTGCTTATGAAGCCCGCGGCCCCTCACTAGTCGCAAACCAAGTCGTTCACGCGCGCCTGCCGTTGCACATGGGCAGGCGACGGTAAGCTTGCATTCCGAACTTTTAACATCGGGGGTGAGCGTGGATTTCGAACGCGAAATTCCGCCCCCGCCACCGGGGACGACATGCGATGGAGCCCGATCCGATGAACCCGCCCGCGGCGTCGGGTAGATTGCCAGCCACCGCGCAGTCGGTATCCGCGCCGCTGACCCGCGCCGCCATTTTCCTGGTCGCGACCATCAATCCGGGTTCTGAGCATCACGCCACACTGCGCTCATTCTGCGGCGACATCGCCGCGCTGACGCGCGCGGTGGAGTTTCGCGACCTGGAAGCGGGACTTTCCTCGGTCGTGGGGTTTGGTTCCGACGCCTGGGACCGTCTGTTTGGGCCGCCGCGGCCGGCAGAACTACACCCGTTCCGGGAGATTCGCGCCGGAGCGCGCCATGCGGTGTCCACGCCGGGCGACTTGCTATTCCATATCCGAGCCAAACGCATGGATCTATGCTTCGAGCTGGCCACTCAGTTTATGGCGCGTATTCGCCATGCGGTTTCGCCGGTGGACGAAGTGCAGGGCTTCCGTTACTTCGACGACCGCGATCTCATCGGTTTCGTCGACGGGACGGAAAATCCCCGGGGCGAGGCGGTGATCGATGCCGTGCTCATCGGCGACGAGGACGCTGCTTTCGCCGGGGGCAGCTACGTCATCGTGCAGAAATATCTCCACAATCTTGACGCCTGGAATGCCCTCTCCACCGAGGCCCAGGAACGCATCATCGGGCGCACCAAACTGTCCGACATCGAATTAGACGATTCTGTCAAGCCGACCTCAGCGCACAATGCCCTTACTACGATCGTTGAGAACGGGAGAGAGATCAAGATCCTGCGCGATAACATGCCCTTCGGTCAACCCGCGCGTGGTGAATTTGGCACCTATTTCATCGGCTACAGCCGTTCGCCCCGCACTATCGAGCAGATGCTCGACAACATGTTCGTCGGTCGGCCTCCCGGCAACTACGACCGCCTGCTCGACTTCAGCCGCGCCGTCACTGGGAATCTGTTCTTCGTGCCCTCCGCTACGTTTCTGGAGAACGTAACCGAAGACCCGACCGTGGAGGACCAGCCTGCGGTTGAGATCCCGCCCGCGGCGCCGCTGGCCGCAGAACTCCATCCATCCGTTCCCACGGTGCGCGAAGGCTCGCTCGCCATCGGTTCCCTGAAAGGAGACCTCCGACATGAATAATCTGCATCGCGAACTTGCCCCCATTTCCGATTCCGCATGGGCTCAGATCGAGGAAGAAACGTCACGCACGCTCAAGCGCTACCTTGCCGGGCGACGCGTCGTGGACGTAAAAGGCCCAGGCGGCACGGGGCTTTCCGCCGTCGGCACCGGCCACTTGCGGACGATTGCGGCCCCGGGAAAGGGCATAGACGCCAGGCAGCGCGAGGTGAAGGCGCTGGTCGAGCTGCGGGTTCCGTTCGAGCTGGATCGCCAGGCGATCGACGACGTCGATCGTGGCGCGAACGACTCGGACTGGCAGCCCGCGAAGGACGCCGCGCGACAGATCGCCTTCGCCGAGGACGGCGCGATCTTCGAGGGCTATAACGCCGCTGGCATTGGGGGGATCCGTCAGGGGAGCAGCAATCCGCTCGTAACGCTCCCCACCGATGTGCGCGCCTACCCGGATGCAATTTCCCAAAGCTTGAGCCAGTTGCGCCTCGTCGGGGTCAATGGCCCCTACTCGGTGCTGCTCGGTGCCGACGCCTACACCGCCCTGGCCGAGACCAGCGACCACGGATACCCAGTGCTCGAGCACGTCAAGCGGCTGGTTAGAGATCAAATCATATGGGCGCCCGCCATTGCTGGCGCTTTCGTGTTGACCACTCGTGGTGGCGATTTCGAGCTCCACCTCGGCCAGGACGTCTCCATCGGATATCTCAGCCATACCGATACTGCGGTCCGCCTGTATCTGCAGGAGTCGTTCACTTTTCTCCTGCTCACGAGCGAGTCCGCCGTGGCTCTGGTTCCGCCCGCGACGGCCAAGAAATCTTGACGCGAGACTCGGACACTCGCCACCACAACTGGCACGCTTTCGTTTCGGGGCATGATCGGGGACAACGACAAACCGACGAAGTGGTTCCACGCACGGTAACTCGCGACTTTCACGCCGACGGGGACTACCTCGCGGGGGTATTTCTTTCGCAGACCCGCTCTATGCTGATGCCGATCCGTGGACGCACCCAGTGGTGTCGCCGCCCATTTCTGTTAGCCTTCTGGCGGCAAGCCGTGGGGCGTTAAATCGTTGATGGCAGGATTCGAGCTCCGCGCGCATAATCGTTATTCATCCTTGGCGCATTTGTCAGCGGCCATCTCGGCAAACTTCCCAGAGCGAATCACGCTCAGCTTCCTACGTGCCCGTCGAAGACGCCAGTCTCGACTTCGCCATGCCGCTTAACCTGTATAAACAAACGGTAGTCGCCGGGTTGGGGAAAGGCATAGGGAAATGAAACCTCATCCGTAAGCGCTCGCATCGCGCTGTGGTCCATGGGCAATCCGGAATCTTGCTGCGCAACCATGAGTGAGGCCATCGGCACCGAACCGGCGGGATGGATGTGTGCAAATACAGAAAAATCCGATTTCACGAATTCTGCATGACCTGCCATCCCCATGTAGGGTTCCGGATCGCTCGCCGGCCTATGCTGGGCGTCTTCAATGCGGAAGCGTAACCAAGCAACCCGACCCGCTTGCAAAGCCGCTCCCTCTTGTTCCCAAACCATGCGGCCCCCATCCGCCAGCGGCGAGATATTCGTGGTGCGGCCGAAGGGTTCACAGGCCGAAGCATCCACGCCGGAATCGTCGCCGAAGAATGGTCCCCCGGTGACCTCGGGCAAGTCAATTTCGCTGATCATGGTTTCCGGGAAACCGGTGCCACGAACAATATCGGCGAAAATCTTGTATTTCCCCGACGGAATGGCGGGCAGCTTCAGGGTGAAGGATCCATCGTTCGCCTGCTCGGGGTGCAAATGATAGAAGCGGTCCATCGCGGGGACTCGCAAGAGGAATGCGTGCATCAGGTGCCCGTGATCGGGAATCAACGACATGGACCACTGATCCTTGCGGCTCTTGTGCCAGAAGTCTTCAGCCATCCGCAAAGTGAGCTGGTCGACTCCGTCGAATGAAACCTGGAGGGGTGGAGCACTGTACAGCATGTTGTGCTTCAGGTCAGCGGCCTGCGCGTTCCACCACCAATTTCCCAGCACCAGTATGGTGCCAACGAGCACCCCCGCAACCAGCATCGCGATTCGTCCGAGACGTCTGTTCTGCGGGGAAGGGATGGCGGCGGGCCAAAGCCCGCCTTCACGCGCCGCCGCCCCGGCGATCGAGACAATTCCAGCTGCCAGAGCCAGCATCAGTACAAATAGCAGGCTGCCAAGCGCTCTCTGCATCGGCAATATCCTTCGGGCAAAGGCAGGCACAGGCACCGCCAGCTTGCCGATTCCTTGCGAGCCGGAAACCTCAACCCGAACCTCCCATGAGCCCGATTCCATGAGCCAGACTTTGCCGGTAAACCATTGCGGATCAGCCGCGGACTGCATCGAGTCGGGAGTCGGTGGGAGGCCTTGATCTTTGCCATTTACATACACTGGCGTAACGCTGATGCTCGTTACCACACCGGATGTGACGCGAACCTGCACCTCGGCAATGCCGGGAACCATCGCCGGCGGAATCACCGTGACGAATAAGTGATACGGGCCGGCACCACCCTCGAAATACACATTCGGGCTTCCGACGTGTCCAACGGCGGATGAAATAAACAGCAGGACAAGAACCGCCAGTCTGCAGGCTCGCATACAATCCTCCTCGTAAGACGGGTGCCAGGAATCAATCCTTCTTCTGCCATTCGCTAACGGCGGATGCGGCGCATCCAATCGCCCCAGAGCATGCCAATTCGCGCAGAAAGCAGGGTCGCTGCCAGCGCGGTGAGCATCCCGATCCAGAATTCAACTCGCGTCTTTTCGTAAGCCTGCAACTCCCACGCCAAGTGATACTGAGAAGGCGGAACGTTGTAGCCGAACTCGTTCATCGTGAACACCCAGTTGCGCGCATACGGAGACATCATGAAGTAGGCAAATGGCCAGTTCACGGCTAAAGTCGCTACCATGAAAGCGATACCACCCACTGCCGCCTTCCCGGTGTCGCCTCGAGCTGAAAAGCGGTCCAGCACAAGATCCAACGCAAGGGCTCCCGGAACCAGCAGCACAGGAAATCCGAGCGGCACCATGTGAGTGATCGGCGTGAACACGGGTCCAAGTTTCGCGTGCGCGGGGAACAGTGGGAGTATCCAATTCCCGGCGAGCCACAAACCGGTGTAGATTGACGCCACCGCAGTCGCGGCCCAACGACTTCCTGAGGTTCGACCAATGCCGACCAGCACCACGGGTGCGATCATCCCGAGCACACGGTAGTAAATCGCGCTGTGCATCAGAGTTTGGTCGCCGATGTACTCATAGCCGAGCATCAGCAGCAGAGCGAGCAACAGCGCTCCGCTGTACAACAGAAGCCGGTTAAACTTGTCTCGGCTGTCTCCGAAAGACAAATTCATCTGACCGGTTGTCAGGATCAATCCACCCAGGCCCATGACGAAAATCCCTGCCAGCAGCACCACATGGGGCGGGCTGAGAATGGTCACGTCCAGGCCATACGACTGGTGCCACCAGTTATCGAAGGGAGCGGAGGCGAGCATGCAAAACCCGCCCCACGCCGCGATGAATGCGCCGAGCGGGCCACGCAGGCCCCAAATCTTCACCGATTTCTCTTTGCTTTCAGCGTCACCGGAGAACGTGGTGCGCAAAATGAGATAGGCGCACGAAAGCCCCGTAAGAACCGCTCCCAACTGGATGGCCATATGGGCGGGCGTCCAAAATGTGTCTCGCCCAATTCCGATGTGCCAGGAAATATCCCAATAGAGGCCCACCGTGGTAGAGGTCACAGCCAGAGCGGCCGACCACACATACCAGGGCACGGCACGGACTCGGATCGAAGGCAGTTCTTTGACTGCTGTGGAAGTCGGAAATGCCACTCTTACGCTGTCTGCCATTGAGTCACCCCTGAGAACTAGAAATGCCCCCCTCTCGGTGCGACGCGAGCAAGAGCGCTCCTGCGGAAGCGGAAAATACCGAGTAATCCAGGGGAGACTTGATTCCGAAGGAAATGGCCATCGCTGTGCCGAACAGGAAAAGCAATGTTGCCGCACCGAGGGCAACCGAGCGAGGCCGGAAGCCGATAATCAGCGCAACGCCCAGCGAAAGTTCGGCGGCAGTAGCCGCCCAGGCAAGGAATGGAATTGTGAACGCCGGCATGAAGGAATTAACCTGCCCAGTGTACTGCGTAAAGTTGGCGAAGTTTCCCCAACCGCCATACTTGCCCCAGAGTCCGAAACGGTCGGCAACCGCAGACAAGAATGCGGCCCCGAGCGCAAACCGAGCGTAAAGCATTGCCGCGCGTTCCAGGGACACGGTGCGCGCACCTCTCAGGGCGGCGGGAGCAATGTTATTGGCGGCAGCCGCCGGAGTATTGTCCATGATCACTTACCTCCCCCGCCGGTGGTTCCCGGGGGCGCAACGTTGAGCGGCGTGTCACGGTCGCAAACGAAGTACGCCAGAAACTTCACCGGTATCTTGGCACTCGCGTTGGCCGCGACCAGGTGAATGCCGTTGGGGGCCTCGTAGAAGCTCTCGCCGGCTTTATAGACGGCTTCGGCTTCCCCCTTCACCCGCGTCCGCAGCGCGCCTTGGATGATATAGCCGACAACGGCACAGGGATGACTATGCGGCGGAGAAGATTCGCCAGGTCCATAGGTGACCTCAACCACCGTTATGTTCAGGTGGCCACCATCCAACTGCGGCAAAGCATGAGAAAAAGCGATACGAGCTGGTTCGGCGGCCTGCGCGCGAGGGCTATCGCTCGGGACCTGCGCGGCGACGGTGTAGCACATCGAAATGGCAGCGTACACCATTGCGCCGACAAATGGGGTGCAGGTTCTAAGAGACGTCATGGTACAGCTCAGCTCCTTCGTGCAATTCCGACACTAACCCAGACCGAGCCGACGGCCCACAATCATTCCGCAGGCTGTGTGAGCAATGAGACGGACCGAGGGTTCTGGAGGACGAACCGGGGTCGCGATCTGTGACCGTCGGGCCAGTTTTCACCGCCCTACCGCCGGACTTCGGCGGAGCGGTTCCCACTCGAGGTAGGTCAGGCATCGCCACGACCACTCCAGCGGACCAAAAAAGAAATGCTTCAGCCAGATCGGCGATTCCACCAGCTGCAACAGCCATATGGCTAGTACGATGGCGAATTGCCCCACGCTCGATTTTTCCGAAGAGCCCAAGGCCGTGCCCGTAGAAGAGCGTGGTGCAAATGACTGTCTGCATGATGTAGTTGGTGAACGCCATGCGGCCGACCGCCGACAGCCGCCGGATGAGTGGAAGTAGCGCCGCAGCTCTCGAGGCCAGCATCACTGCGCCGACCCAGCCGAGGCTTACCAAGAGGCTGGCCCAATAGTTGAATTGGGCGCCATAGAAGAAGGAATAACGGAAATCCCAGCCCGCCGCAAAATCACGGTGCGTTCCATAGACCGTGACCGGAATTCCCACGCACAAGGCAACGGCAATCATCCCCCAATACAGTGACACTGGCCGCTGGCCGCTGAAAACTCCCAGCTTAAACAGCGCCATGCCGGCCAGCATCAGCCCCGTCACCCGCCAGAATGTGAACACCAGAAAGAAGACGGTTTCCATTTGCACGGAATCCGGCACGCGAAACATCATTTGAGCCCTCCAGGTACCGCGGTAGGCTGCGATCTCATCGACCACCCGCGAGGGGGTCGGCATCCACAACTGCTCGCGTGCCATCTTGACCTGAGCCGGAGACCAATGTCGCGACCACAAGCCATACCCCGTCAGAGAGACGGAAGCGACCGCCATGGTCAGCAACCCCAGCACCAGAAGGGTGCGCGGTCGGAGCTTGCGGCAAGGGTAAACCAACAACCCACACATTCCGTACGTGACCAGAATGTCTCCGCTCCACAGCAGATACGCATGTGCCAGGCCAAACAGAATCAGCCATCCCATGCGCCGGTAATGCAGGCGGGCCGAGGGCTTGCCAGTGGCTTCCATGCGACTGGTCATCAAGAGAATCCCGGCCCCGAACAGCATGGAGAAGATCGCCATGAACTTCTCATCCGCCCAGATGTGACTGAGCAACCATACCCAGTAGTTGGCTCCCGTCAGATCTCCAAAGGCCGTCGGGTTCTGGTAGGCGGCGCTGATCATCGAAAAGTACTGGATGTTCATGGGCAAAATGCCCAGCAGCGCGAACCCGCGCAGCACATCGATGCTGACGATGCGTTCCCTCTCCGTCACGGGCTGCGGGATGGCGGCGATACTCGACTCGTTCGTTCGAGTCGACGTGGGCGGTGTCAAGACAGGGGTACTGGCCATGGTTTTTTCCCCTATGGTTGAACCCGGGCGCCCTCGCTTGTGGCCACACTCGGGGCGTGGACCTGCTGAAAGACATCCGTTGTAGCTTTGAGGTAGTCGCTGAACTCGCATACCTGGCGAATACGAAAGCCTTTAACCAGTTCGCGGCCTTGGGCCACAAAGTCCTGCCGCCTCGGCAGCCATACCTCCCCGCTCACCTTTCGCTGTTCGACGAATCCCTGGAAGCTCTGTACGTTGACGAGATAGTTCAACCCCAGCGGCGAGACGCTGCTGAATTCCATCCGAACGACCTCCGCGGCCTCGGGGTTGATCCACATTGTGCCCTTCATATCGCCGGCAATCCTCTGGTCGCTGGCCCCGCGCCGGGGCGGCTGTACTTTCGGCGCGAAGGAATAGACCACCGTGGGAGTTCCATCCACGTCTTCCCATCTCAAGGGAGTGAATTGAGACTTGAGGATAATATCCGCGAACAAGAGAGCGTCTTTAGGACGGGCGTCCGGATTCTTCTGCGCCTTACGCTCGTAGTCTCGTAACTTGTGCTCGATTTCCTTCTCCTGCTTCTCAAGATGGTTCTGCGAGGTCGGTTTGCCGTCGTGGCTGATGTGCAACGCGAAGACCTCGTACCGGGTAGGCGTGATGTAGTAAGTATCGGTATGCTGACTTCGCACCGACTCAGTCTTGTCGAGCGTGTAAAGCGTGGTCTTGTCCGTGAAGGTATATTGAGTCAGGAGTGCCTCGACATCTTTCTGGTGTTCTGCTACGCACGATATGAGTGCCCCTGTATCCGGGAAAGATAGGTGGAGAGGCAGAGCTTGGGCCGGCAGCTGAGCTAATGACAGCATGCCGAAGACCGCTCCGGCGATAAGCGACAGGGCTGTTTCCGCAGGTCTCCTGCCCGAAAAATATCCAAGTGCCTTTGGCGTGGACTCGAGCATTCTCGCCGCAATCCTTTTCATCGCGCTAGCTCCCTTTCAAAGGAAACTACCGCAGATTGGGCCCGGCTGGTTGGCCTTCTCTGCAGGATGCATGAGCTATGCGGTGAGCTGCCGGTTTGGGGCGGTGGACCGAGGCTGAGCAATCGCGCTTCTGCGCTAGAATGCTGCTCATGGCAAATGACCACGAAATGCACTTTCCATCGTTCGGTCGGCTTCAGGCGATGGGATGGACCTGCTTGTACGTGCTGATACTGGTCGCCTGCATCCCTGAGATAACCCGGCCCGGAACGCTGCGCGACGAAACCGTCGGGGTTGCGTTCATGTTTCTCGGCAGCTGCGTTCTGCATCCCATTTGTCGGTCGTTGCTGCGGCGTTCGCTTCCCTGGCTGGCTTTAGAGCTGAGAGCCTCGGTGTGGTCTCTGGCAGTAGGAACCGCGGGGGCGTTCGCGGCCGAAATCGCGTTGTTAGGCTTCCGAGGAATCGATTGGAAGGACCTGGCGGGAAACGCGGTGCAATTTGCGGTCGTTCTCTTTCTGTGGTGCACTCTGTATTTCAGCATCAAGCAATGGCAGCAATCGAGCCAGGAAAGAGAACGCCTGCTGCGTGCCGAAACCGAGGCCCGTGAAGCGCGGCTCAGCGCTTTGCGTTATCAGTTGAATCCGCACTTTCTGTTTAATTCGCTGAATGCAGTTTCGACGCTCGTTCTCGATGGGAATGCTCCCGCCGCGACCCGGATGCTGGCGCAGATCGGGGAGCTCTTGCGCACCAGCCTGGACAACGAAATGCTGCCGGAGGTAACCCTTTCTCAGGAGATGGAGCTTACCCGACGCTATCTCGCCATCGAACAGACCCGGCTGGGAGGGCGATTGCAGATCGATTTGGCCATTCCTTCCGAAACTCTGGACGCACTGGTACCCAGCATGCTGCTGCAGCCGCTGGTGGAGAACGCCGTCCGCCACGGCGTAGTGCCACTGGTGCAAGGGGGAGGGATCACGATCGCGAGTGCGCTTTCGGTTGACCGATTGCAGATTGTTGTCGGGAATTCAGGGCCGCGAGGTGGTGAAAAACAAAACGAAAATGGGAATGGAATCGGCCTGAGAAACACCGCCGAACGGCTGAAGACGCTGTACGGGGATGACCATCACTTCACGTTGCGATGGCCGGAAGCAGGCGGTTGTCAGGTCATCATCGAGTTGCCTTTTCGAAGAGTCGCCCAAAAGGTAGAGGAAGCAACGTGCGCGCAGTAATCGTCGATGATGAGCCTCTGGCACGGCGGGGCGTCAGGCTGCGTCTGCAAAAGTTCAAAGATGTCGAAATTGTCGGCGAGTGCGGAGACGGCGGGTCTGCGGTCGAGAAGATTCTTCAGCTCTCTCCGGATGTGGTCTTTCTCGATGTGCAAATGCCCGGCATGGATGGGTTTGAGGTGTTGCGGGCTTTGCCGCGGGAAAATCTGCCCTCCGTCATTTTTCTTACGGCTTACGAGCAGCACGCTTTGCGCGCGTTCGAGGTCCACGCGTTGGACTACCTTCTCAAGCCTGTCGACGACGAACGCTTCAGCGCCGCCGTCGAAAGAGCCCGGCAGGTGGGAGATGCTGGCTCGAAGGTTCATATGGCGGAACGAATCCTGCGGATGCTCCAGCATGATTCCCTGCGGTACCCATCGCGTTTTCCCGTACGAATCGGTTCCAGGATTCAAGTTGTGCTTACCGAGGACATCGAATGGATTGCGGCAGCGGGAGATTACGCGGAATTACACAGTGGCGGGCGGTGCCATTTGTTGCGTGAGACCATGAATTCTCTGGAACAGAAACTCGACCCCACGCAGTTTCTTCGCATTCATCGCTCTCGGATCCTTCGTGTCAGGTGCATTCGGGAACTTCGAGCTATCGACAATCGAGAGTATTTTGTAACCCTGTCCGACGGCTCGGAGCATCGCTCCAGCCGAACCTACGCCGATCGCCTGGAAACGTGGCTATCGTCCACCAGACCTTGATGGTCAGCAACCGGTTGGGTGAAGGGATGTTAAGTAGCTGTGTCATCCGCGGCTGCAATGTCGCGGCGGTCTGCAGTAAGGCTGGGGCGGCAAGCTTACTGGCGTACTTGGCGGACCGGTTCTGCCGCTCTGTGCTGCCTAGGAAATTCGATACGGCACGGCGCCGGTCGCCAATCGGTTGAGGCGGAGGAACGAGAGTTCAAACTGGCCGTAGCCCGCGGCGCCGACCACCCGACGGCAGATCATGGGGATGGCGATGCCGTCGTCATCGACCCCGAGTACGGTGGATTCTTCGCGGGCCCACCGAAGTTCCGCAAGTGAAGAATCTCGCGCTCGCACTGGTTGCAGTGGAACTGCCATGAGTGGACGGTGAGGCCGCAACCGCCAGCCTGACAGGGTGTCTGGCGCTGGCAGCCATTCACCAGCGTCGGGTAGACTTTTAACAATCTCGCAATCGAGGCCGTGCTAAACTGGCCGCCGTCTTGAATTCCCGCCCTGAATTTCAAGCCCAAACTTTGTTCGGAGATTGGCCATGAATGCATGCGCAGTGCAAAACTCAGCGACGAAAATAACGATATCGTCATCCTCAGAACTCACTCCCAAAAGCAACCGATTTCTCAAACCCACGATGATCGCTCTCTTCCTCGAATTCAGTCTTCTCTTCACTTCGGTAGTCTTCAACTCGCCAGCATTCGCCCAGGAACTCGCGGTCACCTACACCACCATCACCGCTCCCGGAGCTGGCACCGCCAAGAGCCAAGGAACCCTCCCCACCGCCATTAACACGTCAGGCGCCATCGCGGGATCGTACTACGATTCCACCGGCGTCTCTCATGGCTTCGAGCGCAGCTCTTCCGGCACCATCACTACCTTCTCCGCCACCGGCGCCGGCACCAAGTCCGGACAAGGCACCTACGCCATACAGATCAACAACGGTGGCACCATCGCCGGCCGTTACAAAGACTCCTCTAGCGCAGACCACGGATACACCAGAACTTCCAGCGGCACCATCACCGCCTTCACCGTGATTGGCGGAGGCAAGGCCTCCGGCCAGGGCACGGAATGCTGCGGCATCAATACCCACGGAACGTTGTCGGGGTATTACATCGACAGTAAGAACGTCAGACACGGCTTTGTGCGCACCTCTGCCGGCGGGGTTACTACTTACAACGTTACCGGCGCTGGCACAGGCGCTGACCAGGGAACACAAGGCGGAGCCATCAATGACTCCGGAACCGTCACCGGCTTTTACATCGATAACAGCGGCGTGAACCACGGCTTCGTTCGCACTGCTGCGGGAGCCATCACCACCTACAGCGTCACCGGAGCCGGTACCGCTTCCGGCCAGGGCACCAATCCCATCTACATCAACAGCGCCGGAACCGTCGTCGGCTACTACACTGACAGCAAAGGTGACCTTCACGGCTTTGAGCGCACCTCTGCCGGCGTCATCACTGACATCAACGTTACCGGCGCGACTCAGACCCTCGCCACCGGCATTAACACCGCCGGAACCATCACCGGCTACTATCTCACTTCCAAAAAGACGGTGGAGAGCTTCTCCCGTTCATCTTCAGGAACTTTCACTACCTTTGAGGCTCCCGGTGCTGGCTCAGGCATCGGTCAAGGCACATTCGCCTTCGCCATCAATGCCGGAGGCTCCATCACGGGTTATTACCTCACCTCTGGCAGTGTGTTCGAGGGTTTCCTACGTACCCCGTAAGTCTTCGCTGAAGTCTTATTTAGGGGGCGATGAACTGGCTTCATCGCCCCCTGGACTTGACTGGAGTCCGCTTTGTGAATTGCACGTTTGAATTACTACCAGACCACAAAAACGAGATGATTGTGCAGCAACTACTGGCCTCAAACTCGGTTGCCATTCACAAGCCTTAAAAAGTACGTCTAACAAAACCTTCACTGTCGACAGGACGAGGAACTGTCCTAAGAATCACCTCACCTTCAGGTCCGCTGACTGGGTTCTTTCACAAGGAAAGCCGCCCGAGACACTAGCAGATTTTCTGTCGCATCGGCGCTGACCTTTCGCTCGACCAGCGCATCGCCTGGAAATAACATCGCGGCGCCCCGGAGCACCGAACCAAAGGTTTCTTCAAACACCGTCCCTCGGCCATACGTGCCACCCGCGACGATCGTGCCGTATAGATTGCCGGCGGTATCGAGAATCAAGCCGCCCCAGGTTTGTTGCCTCCGAGCCGTTGTGGATGAAGCCGCACAGTAAGGTCTCCATGCAGATCCCTCCGCCTGCGGGCGTCAACTCGAACACGGAGCCGACACCGTTAGTGCCCCCTCGGTCGTGGTGCCGTAAGAGATTGCCGGCATCGAGGATCAGGTTGGCATAGACTCCACACGTCCGTGCCGTTTTGCTGGAAGCTATGCAGCACTGCCTCCGTCCAGACTGCGCCCGCTTCGGGTATCAATTCGAACGCCGTTCCCAAGCCATAAGCACCCCCTGAGTGCGTGGTGCCGTAGAGGTTGCCGTCGGCATCGAGGATGAGGCTGGCTGGGGGAGCGTTACCGTCGACGCCGTTTTCAACTCGAACACCGTGCCGAAGGCAAGATCACTACCCTCGGTTCTCGGGCCCCGGGGCGCTACGCTTTCTCGAATTTGGCCGAGTGCGAAATAGGGGGGAGCTTTCGACGGCTCCCCGCCTCGAGACTTTGTGTTATCCGCTAGTTACTGCCTGACCGCCACCCCTACGTCGTAGTTTCCGGTGTCGACGATTTCGACCAAGCCCATGACCTGGCCGTTCGGGGATACCTGAATGTTGAAGTTACCGAC
>Ga0265762_1000027_pt1 | contig 16315 bp, 14 predicted proteins | sample NZIome_4_FD_200870 | JGI IMG/M metagenome (GOLD analysis project Ga0265762, IMG submission 200870) | Metatranscriptome of rhizosphere microbial communities from Maridalen valley, Oslo, Norway - NZI4 (Metagenome Metatranscriptome) | ecosystem: Host-associated > Plants > Roots > Rhizosphere > Soil...
CCAGATTGATGGAGACAAAAGCGGCCAACATGAGCTTCATTGGCGCGGCGTCGCGCTGGCCAACTTTGACGGCAAGAACTGGTCGAACCTGCCCCACCAGCGCTACGACCTGCAACGGGAGCCCGATGGGACGTTCGCCGTGCCGCTCTTCACTCAGTACGGATCAAAGACTCAGACCCCCTCGGCAACCCCGAGTCGTCTGATTCACTACCACGTTCTGCTGGAACCGATCGGCACAAACGTATTCTTTCTGGCTCCCTGGGGGCGCCGGGTCGGCGGGGCGTATCGCGCATTGTCGGTCGACGCGGGAGGAGCGATTTACGATGTCGATAGTCAGCGCCCCGTCAGTGAGTACGAGGCCGAGTCTGACCTCGCCCGGCCCTCGCCCGTTCAACTTCAAGCAGCGGGAAATATTATTCCCCAATTTGTCACGGCCTACCTGCAACTGCCGGCGCTCGATCCGCGCATCCCGATCCTGGCAGCGCAGATTACTGGCTCTGCCTCCAATAGTTACGACAAAGCCCTTGCCTTGGAACGTCATCTGAAGGCGCATTACGGATACACCCTGCAGTTGCTAAGTTCTCCGGTCGCCGATCCTCTGGCCAACTTTCTGTTCGAGCGTAAGCAAGGCCATTGCGAGTATTTTGCTTCATCCCTGGCCGTGATGTTGCGGACGCTCGGAATTCCATCGCGCGTGGTGAACGGATTCCGCAGCGAGGAATTCAACGATGTCACCGGCAGTTATGTGATCCGGGCCAAGAATGCCCACGCCTGGGTGGAAGCCTACTTTCCCGGCTACGGCTGGATCACCTTCGATCCCACGCCGGGAGGCGCAATTGCAACTCCGGTGGGCTGGGACCGCGCACAGCTTTATCTGGACGCCGCGGAATCGTTCTGGCGGGAGTGGGTGATTAGTTACGACTTCTCGCACCAGTACATTCTGGGACGAGCTGCGGTGAGCGGGACCCGCACAAACTGGGAGCGAGCACGCACCTGGGCACGGCAGCGCTATCGAGGCCTGTTGGACTGGGCGCGGCGCGGCCAGCGGGGCGCGGAAAAATCTCCGGCGCGCTGGCTGGGAGGCGCCCTCGCAATTGGGTTACTGCTGCTACTGCTGGCTAACGCGGCGCGCGTCGCCCGACTGATCCACAGGCAACGCCTGCAAGCGCATCCCGAGCGCTCGCCGAATCAGGCGGCTGCGCTTTGGTACGAACGGATGGCGCAACATCTGGCGCGGCTTGGGGTGAAAAAATCCTCCGCCCAGACACCCCAGGAGTTTGTGCGGATTATCGAAGACGAGCGGCTACGGACGCGGGTCGGGCAGTTCACAGAAGCATACGAATCAGCTCGGTTCGGAAGTTCTTCCGACGACGCGCAACGACTCCCTGAGTTATACGCAGAAGTGGAGTTGGCAACCAAGAAGTGATGTTTCCCCCTGGCTGGAGATGCCAGATCACGCCGGGGCCGAAGTAGTTACACTGCGTCGTCTTGCCCGTGTCGGCCAACGGTAGATTGGGAGTCGCCAGACCAGAAGTCGCGAACCTCGACGCGAAAGCCGAAGCGCCTGAGGCGCTTGATAAAGGGACTTACATCCAATCCCCCGCTCAAACACGCCAGAAGTCGAGGACCTTCCAGGATTCGTGCCGTAATAATTGAGACTCTTGGCTTCGCGGAAGCGGCCGAAGTGCCGCCAACCCTCACCCACTGGGGAAATCCGCGGTTGCGGGAAATAGGTTGAAACGAGATGCGGGATCGCTGTCACTGACCCAGAATCCTCTCCCTGAAAGCAAATAGGTTCGCTATGCTATTCCGGAAGCCCGCTCAATTCCGCCTGGAAAGATCATCGATCCATCCTCCCAAAGGCTAAAAATACCGCGGTTATGTAGTTACTTGTGGACAGCTGGCTCGAGGAAGCTCCGGCCCCAAAGCACCAACCCGAAGAAAACCTGAAGTAAGCTGCAGCGTCCAGGCCTCGATCGTGCCCCTTCGGATTGGGCTGGTCGCCGTCGTTCCTCTTGCGCCCGTTGTCCTACGAGCCCTCGGCGAAAGCCGGGAAGTGTCGGGAGTCGACCCGTCGCTCCCTCCTGTACTGCGAGAGGAGCCTGGCTTCCGCCCACAGGTCCCGCGTCCGGGTAGAAAAATGGAGGAGGACCAAACCGTTCGGTTGCTGATCAGGGGTCCCTCGTTGGGACAGACTGCTGCGACCCAAACTGCTGGGCAATAAGGCTAGTTCCCGCAAATGGCATCAGGAACGAGAGGATAACAGCACCCCAGTTCATGACTGGACTTCAAGTTTTTCCTCTTAGCTATCGGCAGCCCAGTCTGCCTCTTGGGTGCGCTCTCGCGTATGCTCAGTACCAGGGACCGTGCCGCTTCCCTTTTCGGGAGAGCGCGTGCGGGGATGGCCCAGTTGTGGAAAATGTTAAAATAGTAGGATCGCATGCCGTCGAAGAACCTCACTCGCCCGCGTCCAAGAGAAAAAACTGTTGTGCCCGTGGCCGAAGAGAATTCTCAGCCTGTACGTGCGCAGAAAATCGGTTTCGTCAGCCTGGGATGCCCCAAAAACCTGGTCGACAGCGAAGTAATGATGGGACTACTGGCGCGGGCCGGGGCGGAACTCTCTCCGCGCGCAGAAGACGCTGACGTCATTGTGGTGAACACCTGCTCGTTCATCGAAAGTGCGCAACAGGAATCCGTGAATACGATTCTCGAGATGGCGGCGCACAAGACCTCGGGGCAGGCCAAAAAACTTGTGGTGGCGGGATGCCTGGTTGAGCGCTTTCGCGATGAAATCCGCAAGTGGATTCCGGAAGTGGATGCGGTCGTGGGTACGGGAGAGTTGGGAAACATACTGGCAGCGACTGGCCTGGCTCCGGCTCCCGTTCCGGCGAACGGCAATTCCCCCTTCGTGGTGTTAACTTCCCGCGCAGAAGGCGATCGGCGCGCCGCGCAGGGACGATTTTCTCGCGGGCAGTGGGACGGCGCGATTGCGGATTTGCCCAATTATCTCTACGACGATGAGACCCCGCGCATTCTGGCGACCCCGAAATCCACGGCCTACATCAAGATTGCCGAGGGTTGCGATCATCCCTGCACGTTCTGCATCATTCCGCAGTTGCGGGGGCAGTTTCGCTCGCGACGGTTTGAGTCGGTGGTGGCTGAAGCGGAACGACTGGCGCAGATTGGCGTGCGGGAAATCACGCTGATCGGTCAGGACACGACATGCTATGGAGAGGATTTCGGCCTGAAAGATGGGCTGGCGCTGCTGCTGGAGAAGCTGGCGAAGATTGAGGATCTACGCTGGATTCGCTTCCTCTATGCCTATCCCAACAAGATCACGGGCAAACTCCTGGAGACGATTGGAACGCATGACAAGATTTGCTCCTACCTGGATGTGCCGTTGCAGCATGCTTCGGCGACGGTATTGAAGCGAATGAAGCGGGGAGGCGGCGCAGAAGTATTTCTTCATTCGATCGACAAGATGCGGCGCGCAATTCCTAACCTCATTTTGCGCAGTTCTTTCATCGTCGGCTTTCCGGGCGAAACCGAAGATGAGTTCGAAGAGCTGAGCGGGTTCGTGCGTGAGGCCCAATTTGATTGGATGGGAACCTTTTCTTACTCCGACCAGCCAGGGGCTGACGCGTATGGATTGGACAAGAAGCTTTCGCCCGGTGAGATCGAGCGCCGGCGCAAACACCTGATGGCGATCCAGCGGCGGATCAGCAAAACGAAAAAGCAAGCGCTGGTGGGGCAGGAGTTCGATCTGTTGATGGAAGGAATGTCGGAAGAGACCGATCTCCTCATGGAAGGGCGCACCTCGATGCATGCCCCGGAAATTGACGGCAAAGTCTTCGTGAACGACTTTCCCGAGGAAAGGGCTCCCCTGGTCGGCGAATTTTATCGCTGCCAGATCACGGAAGCCCACGACTATGATCTAGTGGCGAAGATCCTATAGTTTGTTTTAAAGTCTGGTTCGACTCAGCAGAACCTGGAATATCCGGCGACCATGCCTCGTAAACCCACCCTCAAGCTCCGCTGCCCGATCTGCAAGAAGGCTGTCAAGAGCGACAACCGAGAATTTCCTTTCTGCAGCGACCGCTGCCGCACCGTCGATCTGGGCAAATGGGCGAGCGGCACCTATGTGATTCCGTCGCCGGTTACGGACGCGGAGGAGCAGATCCGAACCAGCACTCCTGAAGATCCGGACGAAGATTCGTGAAACCGGCTTCCGAGATCGCAGGTACAGATGCCGACGGTAGCGCCAGGCTCCCGCCGGCTGACGGGGGGGCGAGTCCCCAAACTCCGCCATGGGCCACCGTAATCGCCACGTTCTTCGGCATCGGACGGATGCGCACCGGGCCGGGGACCTGGGGATCGCTGGCCGGTGTGTTGCTGTGGGCAGTGCTCGCCCACGCCCTTTCGCCTGAGTTGCGAACACCGGTTGCAATCGCCCTGGCTATGCTAGTGACGCTGATCGGAATTCCGGCGGCGACGCGGGTCGCGCGCGGCGCGGGGAAAAAAGATCCGCAGTTTGTGGTGATTGACGAGGTCGCCGGACAACTCGTGGCTCTGATCGCCGTGCCCCTCGCCTGGAAATCCTTTCTCGCGGGTTTTATACTTTTTCGAGTCTTCGACATCGTCAAACCGCCGCCGGTGCGACAATTGGAGGCGATTCCGGAGGGCGCCGGAATCGTGCTGGACGATCTTGCCGCCGGTCTGTACGCTCTGTTAGTTGTGCATCTCTTTCTACGCTTTGGTCTTCTAAAGTAGTGCGAGTGTCTTCGTCATGGGATTTTCCGATCGCATCCTGGGCAAGAAAAACGTGAATGGCGGACCGCGCATCGAATCCGTCTCGCCTGTTTTGGCGCTGGCCGGCGGCGAGGTCCGCATCGCGGGTTCGGGCCTGCGGCCGCAGGAGTGGCAACGTCCACGCGTGCAGTTTGGAGAAGTCGAAGGTGGAGTGGTGATCAGTTCGGACTCGTTCCTAGTCGCTCGCGTTCCCGAGGGCGCTACCTCGGGCCCGGTGGTGGTGGCCGCTGACGGTCACGTCAGCAACGCACACACGGTTAAAGTCGCCGCCCCCATCGCCGAAAACCTGCACCCGGTAACCAATCCGGCGCTCGACGCTCAAGGCAATATCTACGCCACATTCTCCGGCTCCCGCGGCCAGAAAGTCCCGGTCGCGATCTTCAAGATTGATACCAATTACGCCGTCAAGCCGTTTGTCGCGGAGATGATGAACGCGACTTCGATCGCATTTGACCGGCAGGGTCAGATGTATGTTTCTTCGCGCCACGATGGCGCCGTGTATCGCGTAGCGCCAAATGGAACCATGACCACGTATGCCGAGGGGATGGGGATCGCCACCGGCATCGCGTTCGATCGAAATCAGAATCTATATGTGGGAGACCGCAGCGGCACGATCTTCAAGATTGGCCGCGACCAGCAAGTATTTGTCTTTGCCACCCTGGAGCCGAGCGTTTCTGGGTATCACCTAGCCTTCGGTTCGCAAGGCGACTTGTTTGTAACCGGCCCGACCACCTCGAGTTTCGATTCCGTACACAGAATTGATCCGCAAGGCACGGTGCACAAATTCTTCCGCGGCTTGGGACGGCCGCAGGGCCTGGCCTTTGACTCGGTTGGAAATCTGTATGTGGCGGCGTCGCTTTCCGGCAAGCGCGGCATCGTGAAGATCACGCCAGAAGGCGCTGCCAGCCTGGAAGTCGCCGGCCACGGCTTGGTAGGACTGGCCTTCGCACCAGGACGCAGCGTGATTCTCGCAACCACCGACGCGGTGCATCACCTTTCCTGGAATATACAGGGGCTACCGCTTTTGCCCGAGTGAGTGCATGCCACCGTCTTTCTCCGCCGGTTGCGTGGGGCCCATCTACCGCCTTTTTCATTTACACTTCTACGGGTGAACGCCGAGATCATTGCGGTTGGCTCCGAGCTACTCACGCCCTTCCGCATGGATACAAACTCGCTCTATCTCACCGAGCAGATCAACCAACTGGGCGTTGAAGTGATTTTCAAAACCGTCGTGGGGGACGACCTGGGGCGTCTTGTGGCAGCCGCGCAGCATGCGCTGTTCCGTTCGGAGATTGTGATTTTCAGCGGGGGTCTAGGCCCCACCGAAGATGATCTTACCCGCGAGGCTGTGGCCCAAGCCCTGGGCGTCGCTTTGCGGCGGGACGAGGAGATTCTCGACCGTATCGCGCAGCGCTTCGCCGCCCGCGGTTGGAAAATGTCTGCCAATAACGCCCAGCAGGCGGATGTTCTTGAGGGCGCAACCATCCTCCCGAATCCCAATGGAACCGCGCCCGGGCAATGGATCAGCGGGACGTTCGACGGGCGGGAGCGAATTGTCATCCTTTTGCCAGGACCTCCCCACGAACTGAAAGCACTGTTCGAAGCGGAGTGCCGTGAACGATTGCGCGCCAAACTTCCTACGGCATTCCTGGCAACTCGCGTGCTGAAGGTCGCCATGCTGGGAGAATCTCTCGTCGATGCGCGCGTGTCCCCCATCTACAAACGATTCGCCGACGTGCAGACCACCATTTTGGCGGGAGCGGGAGAAATCCAGCTGCATTTCACTTCGCGCGCCGAGACTTTGGCAGCGGCGCAGGCGCGGGTTGACGAAGTGGCCGATGCGGTCGAGGAGGAGCTCGACGATGCCGTGTACTCCCGGGACGGCCAGTCGCTCGAACAAATCGTCGGCTACTGGCTCCAGATGCGCAATGCCACGCTGGCCGTGGCGGAGTCCTGTACTGGCGGTTTGCTGGGCGAGCGAATTACGTCGGTGGGCGGCAGTTCGCGCTACTTCGCCGGAGGCGCCATCGTCTACTCCAATACCGTGAAGACTGAACTGGCGGGAGTGCCGGCAGATATGATCGAGCGCCATGGCGCGGTGAGTCGCGAGGTCGCGGCCGCGCTCGCCGAGGGAATCCGCTATCGTTGCGAAGCGACGCTCGGGATCGGTATCACCGGCGTTGCCGGGCCTTCAGGAGGGACTCCAGAGAAGCCAGTGGGGTTGGTGTTCCACGCGTTGGCCAGCGCGACCGGTACCGAAGTAATCGAAAGGAACTTCCCCGGTGATCGCAAACGCATCCGCTGGTTCGCGACGACACTGGCGCTGGATATGGTGCGAAGAAAGCTGATGTGAGAGAAGCTGCAGCTAGCTCTTACCTGCTGGCTAGAAGCTAGCCCAGGAGCTGGGAGCGTTTTTATGCGCCTCTTCGTTGCGCTCGATATCAACGACGACATACGGAATCGGATTGCCCGCTACCTCGAGGGCGTTCGCGGTTTTGCTCCTGCTGTGCGCTGGATGCGGTCTGAGTCGCTGCACGTCACGCTCAAGTTTATCGGCGAGACACCCGAGGAGGCCGTCGAACCGATCAAACAGACGCTGGCGACGATCGCTGCTGACGAGATTGAAATAAGGTTTTGTGGTTACGGATTTTTCCCGGGCGGGCGGGATCCCCGCGTGTTCTGGATCGGAATTGAGGCCGGTTCAAAATTAACCTCTCTGGCAGCAATCGTGGATGCCAAGCTGGCGTCGCTTGGCATCCCCAGGGAGCACGCCTTCAGCCCGCACTTGACCCTGGCACGGGGGTCCAGAGGCTCAGGCTCACCCCGCGGGCACAACCGGGATGGCCCCAATCGCGCTTTCCGGAGTTTGCAGGAAAAACTGGCGGCCTTGCCTGCTCCCGAGTTTGGCAGGATGACGGCCCCCGAGTTTTTTCTTTATCAGAGCCAATTGTCGCCGGGCGGCTCGAAGTATACGAAGCTGGCGGGTTTCGCTCTCGAGCAGAGAGCAACTTAATTCATGTCCACACTGGTTCTTATCGCCGCCGCCAGCTACCTGCTGGGATCGATTCCCTTCGGATATCTGCTGGTTCGCATTTTCCGCGGAGAAGACGTGCGCCAAAGCGGTAGCGGAAATATCGGAGCCACGAATGTCTCTCGCAAATCGCCCGTACTCGGGGTCGTAACCCTGCTGCTCGATGCGCTGAAAGGAACCGCGGCGGCAGGGCTGACCTACCGTCTCTGCGGTGGACTGGCCGGGGAGGATAGACCCAACCTGGCAATGGCGGTCGCGGCGTTGTTCGCCGTGCTGGGCCACATGTTCCCGCTATGGCTGAAGTTTCGCGGGGGCAAAGGGGTTGCAACCGGATTGGGTTCATTTATTGTGATCGCACCCAAAGCGGTGGTCGCAGCGGCCGGTGTCTTTGTGGTGGTGGTGGTCATTTTTCGCTATGTGTCCCTCGGGTCGATCCTGGCGGTCGCGTCCTTTTTGCCTTTTGTCGTCGCAATGCACGCCTATGGCAACTCGCAGCTGACCCTGGCATTCATGTCTGCCACCTCCCTGCTCATCATCGTCAAGCATCACGAAAATATCCAGCGCCTGCTTGCCGGTACGGAAAGCCGTCTGGGAGCAAAGCGCGCATGAGCGAGATCGCAATCATCGGCGCCGGAGCGTGGGGTACTGCGCTGTCGATCGTCCTGGGACGGAAACAGACGCACCGGATCCGGCTCTGGGCTCACGAGAAGGAAGTGTATGACACCATCTCGCAGCAGCGGGTCAATGAAAAATTCCTCCCCGGCCTGTCGATTCCGGCCTGCGTAGCGCCGTGCCATGACTTGGCTGAAGCGCTGGAGGGTGCTGACATCGTGGTAAGCGTCATGCCTTCGCAACACTGCCGCCGCTTATTCGAGCAGATGAGACCTCTCCTGCGCACGCAGACGATGATCGTCAGCGCAACCAAAGGACTGGAAGAAACTTCCCTGCTGCGCATGACCGAGGTGATCGCGCACACGATTCGATCCGCTGACGTGCCGGCTCCTCGGATCGGCGCTCTCTCTGGCCCATCGTTCGCCGTCGAAGCGGCACGCGGAGATCCGACAGCCATCAGCATCGCCTCACAAGATGCCGAACTGGCGCGCACCGTGCAGCAGGAGTTTAGCAACGCCAGCTTTCGCATTTACACCAACCATGACCCCATCGGCGTGGAGCTGGGCGGCGCGCTGAAGAATACAATCGCGATTGCCGCTGGCGTCAGCGCCGGCCTCGGCTTGGGACACAATTCGGTCGCTGCCCTAATCACGCGGGGCTTGGCAGAGATGACCAGGCTGGTCGTAGCCTGCGGCGGCAAGGCAGAAACCATGGCCGGCCTGGCTGGTCTGGGCGATCTGGTTTTAACTTGCACCGGAGGGCTCTCCCGCAATCGCAGTGTGGGCGTAGAACTCGGTCGTGGGAGAAAGCTGCCCGAGATCCTCGCCGGGATGCATGGCATGGTTGCCGAAGGAGTCTTTACCACGACCGCCGCGGTCGGGCTGGCTCGCGCCCGCGGGGCTGAGATGCCGATCACCGAGCAAATGCACGCCATCCTCCACGATGGCAAGTCCCCGCACGACGCAATTTACGAACTCATGACGCGCAGCGGCAAAAGCGAAACACTGAAAACCTAGTCCACCCAACACCTTGCGTTGCCAAACCACGCCATCGGTAAGCTTCGAAAGACACTTTGGTAATGTCAAAAGACCACGCTTTTCCCCTGTGACCGGTCTCGCCCAACTAAAATGTTATAGATACCCGTGAAATCCGCCGCCACTTCGATCGACGGCGCTTCCCAATTGACAAAAGGGAGCGACTCGTCCACTCCGACGCCCGGTCCGACGCGCATTCCCATTCTGTACGTAATCCTCGGCGTGTTGCTGGTGATCAGCATCGTGCCCATGTACTTCTACTCCGCGCAAGTAGAGGCGATCAATCGCGACCGCCTGAAGACCAACGAGATGCTGCTGCAGAATACGGTGACCCGGTCACTGGCTGACGACCTCTCGCAGCATGAGCGCTCCCTGCGGATGATGCTGGCGAATCTTTCCTCGGCGATTCAGGTGGCGAGCGGCGGTGACATAGGCAGCAAGAACATCGAATCGCCGGAGCTGCGCGCCCTGCTCGAGAACTTCGTTTCTTCCTCCGATGAACTTGCCTATGCCACGCTGCTGAATTCCGAGGCGAAGGGCATTTCTGCCGGACGAATCGCCCCGGATGCTTTCCTGCAGCGCGAGTTGCAGCATGCCTTCGATGCAGCCCGCGACGGCCGCGCCTACAACGGCCAGGCGCTGCGGGTGGAAGATGGCAAGACTTCGAGGACCGTGGTACTGGTCAGCAGCCCGGTAAGTTATGGGGGGCGTTTTCTAGGCATGGTGGGCACCGTGGTGGATCTGCAATTCCTGATTCGCCGGCTGCAGGAGGTAAGCGGCGGGGGCTTGATTCCTTACGTCGTGGACGCGCAGGGGCGGCTCGTGGCGGCGGGCACTTCCCAATATGTGACTGGCCAGGACATGAAGAGCCTTGAGATCGTTCGTAACTTTGTGGATGAGGGCAACAAGGCGCAGTTGGCCGCCACCAAGGAGTTCGCCGTCACCGAAGGGAAGAACAGTGAGGAAATGCTGGGCACCTATAGCCCGGTCACCGCGCTCGACTGGGCGGTTGTGGTGCAGAAACCCAGGCGTGAAGCTTATCGCGGAGTCTACGAGATGCAGCGTACGGCGCGACTGTTAGCGCTGTTGGCGGTGCTGCTCAGTATTGGCGTCAGTATTTTTGCTGCCCGCAGGATCACGAATCCTTTGCACATACTCACGCAGTCCAGCCGCGCTCTGGCGCGCGGGGATTTTTCCCAGCGAGTCCACTTGTGGAGCCGGACGGAAATCGGCGAGCTGGCCGAAACCTTCAACAGCATGTCGCAGGATCTCGAACACTTCGTCGAAGACCTGAAGCGGGCCGCAGAGGAAAATCGGGCGCTGTTTCTGGGCTCGATCCAGATGCTGGCTGGCGCGGTCGACGAAAAAGATCCCTACACTCGTGGTCACTCCGATCGGGTCACCCGTTACTCGCTGATGATCGCCAAAGAACTAGCTCTGGACGCGCAGTTTATGGAGACGCTGCAGATCTCCGCCCAGCTTCACGATGTAGGCAAAATTGGCATCGAAGACCATATCCTGAAGAAGCCGGGCGCACTCACTGCGGAAGAATTTGAGGTCATGAAGACTCACACCACAAAAGGCGCCAACATTTTGCGCCCGGTAACCCAGCTTGCTGAAATGCTCGCCGGTATCGAACTTCACCACGAAGCGCTGGACGGCCGAGGCTATCCTTATGGCCTCCAAGGCGATCAGATCCCCCTGCTGGCGCGGGTCATCGCCGTGGCCGATACGTTTGATGCATTGACCACCAATCGTCCCTATCAACACGCACACACCCCGGAAGAGGCGCTGAAGATCATTCAGAATCTGGCCGGCAAGCGGCTGGACCCGGAAGCGGTAGCCGCGTTATTGGCGGTTTACCGGCGCGGCGAAATCCGCATCCAACGCGTCGCGATCAAGAGGCCAGTGCCCCCGGCCCCCGCTCCGAGTGCGCCGGAGCCAGTTCCTGCAGCAGCGCCTCCCGTCTCCGACCCCCCCAATCTCGAAAGAACCCCCGTTTAATCACTTCCGCCGGCCCTCCCACCAGCCGCCAACGCAAGCTGAGCTGACCGCTATAATCGAGCTTTGGGATTTCTCATGATTCAAACTCTGTTTGGCAGCACGGAAGAAAAGAAAACCGGCCTCTTCGAGCGGATGAAAGAGGCGGTCACGCGCACGCGAGAAAACCTCGCCGAGCGCATCGAGGAAGTCGTCTCCCTGGGTAAGGAAATTGACCGCAATACGCTTGACGATCTCGAAGCCACGCTGATCGGGGCGGACCTCGGCACCGCGACCACACAAGAGGTTTTGGGCAAGTTACGCGATAAAGCCGACCGCAAACAGATCAAGGACGTAGAGCAACTAAAGCGTCTGCTGAAAGACGAATTGTTGAACATTCTGAACGCAGCCCATACCCTTCCCGTCCAGAGGGTGGAGGGCACGCCAGAGGTGATTCTGGTGGTGGGCGTCAATGGCACCGGCAAGACGACCACCATCGGGAAGTTATCGCAGCTGTTGCGATCGCAGGGCAAGAATGTTTTGCTGTGCGCGGCCGACACCTTCCGGGCAGCAGCCATCGATCAACTGGAGATATGGGGAACCCGCACCGGGACCGAAGTGATCAAGACGAAACCCGGCGGCGATCCCGCAGCCGTACTGTTCGACGCGTTGCAGGCAGCGACGGCGCGGAAGACCGATTACGTCATTGTGGACACGGCAGGCCGCCTGCACACCAAAACCAGCCTCATGTCCGAGCTGGACAAAATGCGCCGTACCGCGCAGCGCATCATTCCGGGGGCGCCACACGAGACGCTTCTCGTCATGGACGCGACCACCGGTCAAAACGGCTTGCAGCAGGCGCGCTTGTTCACGCAGTCGGCAGGAGTTACTGGCATCGTGCTCACCAAACTCGACGGTACGGCGAAGGGTGGCGTGGTCGTGGCCATTTCGCGCGAGCTGGGCCTCCCGGTAAGATTTGTCGGCGTAGGCGAGAAAGTTGGCGATCTGCTGCCCTTTGATCCGAAAGCGTTTGTGGATTCGCTGTTCGAATAGAGACGATTTCACCAGGCGGACACAGAGGCACGGAGAAGACCAACCCCAAGTCTTTCTCAGTTTTTCCCCTACTCTGGGCGGAATGCAACTTCATGCAACGATCCGAGATGTCCGACCCCTCGACTGACGACCGATTCTTGCATGGGGCGCTCACTCTGGCGCGTCAAGGCATGGCCTTGGCCTCGCCCAATCCTTACGTCGGCGCGGTGATCGTTGACGGGCAAGGAACGATTGTCGGCAAGGGTGCCTACACCTACCAGGGCCTGAAGCACGCCGAGGTGCTTGCCCTTGAGCAAGCTGGCGAAAAGGCTCGTGGTAGCACGCTCTACATCAATCTTGAACCCCATTCGCATCAAGGCCGCACTCCCCCTTGCACCGACGCTCTGATTGCAGCCGGGATTCAGCGCGTGGTGGCTTCCATGCCGGACCCCAATCCCAACGTGAGCGGGCGCGGCTTCGAGAAGTTGCGCGCGGCCGGCGTCCAGGTGGAGGTTGGCAGGATGGAAGCGGAAGCCCGTCGTCTGAACGAGGCTTTCGCACGCTACATCCGCCACGGCGTTCCACTCGTGACACTGAAAGCGGCGATGACGTTAGACGGCAAAATCGCTCTTCCCCCAGGAGTTGAGGTGAAACGCGAGGCGGGAATTCCTGCTGGTGGATGGATCACCGGCGAAGCCGCACGGGCCCATGTCCACGAACAGCGTCACCAGAGCGATGCCATCATGGTTGGCGTGGGTACGATACTGGCGGATGACCCGCTGCTCACCGATCGCAGCGGACAACCGCGCCGGCGCCGGCTGTTGCGCGTCGTCCTCGATTCTCACTTACGCCTGCCGTTGGAATCGCGCCTGGTGCGGAGTGTCGCGAACCAGGGCGTTAAACATGAGGTGGAGGTGCTGGTTTTCTGTTCGTTAGCCGAGGACAAGAAAAAGACAGACTTCGAGGCACGAGGCATTCGCGTAGAACAGCTTCCCTCCGCAACCGACGGCCGTCCCGATATTCATTCGATTTTGCGTCTCCTCGGACAACTGGAAGTCACCAGCCTCATGATCGAGGGAGGTGCGACGATCAACGGGATGGCGCTCGCTTCCGGAATCGTCGACAAAGTTTTCTTCTATTACGCTCCCAAGATTTTGGGGAGCGAGCGCTCCGTTTCATTTGCCACGGGAGACAGATTCCGTCACCCGGAAGAAAGGCTGCTGGTAAAGCATCTCCAATTGCACCGCTTTGGAAATGACGTCGCCATCGAGGGGTATTTGCGAGATCCCTACGAGGAGTAAGGTTTTCACCATTCCCGGCTCAGTTTTTGCTCGTGATCAGCTTAAAATGTCGCAGGCGCACTGAAATCCCTCCCCCTCCGGAACTCCGCACATGATGCCGACCTCGGCCGTCGCGGAAGCAACGAGACAACCCACGCGCACCGAAGTAAAGTTTTTGCTGTCGTCCGAGCAGAGAGTCTCGAGCGAATCAGGCTTGCACGCTACCCCCCACCAGGCCGGTCCGGTGGTTGCCAAATCGTTCATCGTCGAGCGGTCGGAGAACTCGCGGGAAAACACAACGCTGGCATGGCGGCGATTGTCGAAAAATTCGCTCCCGCACTCCACCCAGTTTTGTGCACGGATTCGAACTATCAGTCCTGCCTGGTCGTAAAGTGCCGCGTACTCGCCGTCGATGCGAGCTTCAAAACTAAAATCGCCACTGACCGGCAGATGCAAAGAAATGCCCGTCATCAGTAACCTACCCATAAAATGTCTTCCGCCAGAAATCCGTCTTTCGGCGCGCCCGAGCCACAGGTCTTTCCCCTGTAACCGTTGCCGAAGCAGGCTGCTTGAGCCATTTCATATGACCGAGCAGTTGACTCCCTGATGAGGGTAATTCTTCGGATGGTACCAGGGCCCCGCGGGTTTGCCCGCCCCGCAATGTCGCGCCAATAAAGGCGCACACCTGACTGGCGAACTGGCGCCAGGTTATGTCGTTCATTCATATTTGGCTCCGGAAGGAGTTTTGCTTTGCAGCACGCTACGGCGTGTTGGGTTGGAAGACACAGCGGAGAAACACGGTAAAATGCTCGTTCCCCGCCTCCATGTTGGGGTTATGATGTTTGGTCACCTATCGAGGTCATTATGTTTACTGGCATCGTAGAAGAAGTAGGGCGCGTCAACCGCATCGAACAGCACGGCGAGAATCGCCGCATCACCATCACAGCCGCGAATACTCCGAAGCAGCTGAACCCCGGCAACAGCGTCGCAGTCAGCGGCGTCTGCCTCACGGCGCTCGATATCAAGCCCGGCTCATTCGGCGCCGATTTAGCCCCCGAAACCTGGGGTCTAACATCGTTTTCGCGCATGCACCAGGGCGCGCTGGTAAATCTGGAATTACCCATGAAAGCCGATGGCCGCTTCGGCGGTCACATCGTCCAAGGCCACGTCGATGGCGTAGGCAAGCTCATCGAACTCGAGCGCATCGCGAATTCTGAAAATTGGTGGCTCCGCATTGCCTTACCCCCTGAGATAGAGAAATACACCGTCTACAAAGGTTCGATCAGCATCGAGGGCATCAGCCTTACCGTGGCAAAGCTGGAAGACCGGACCTGCACCATTGCCATCATTCCGCACACGGTCGAGACGACCAATCTTAACTCGTTGCAGCCGGGCGATCCTGTCAACCTCGAGGCGGATCTCATTGCGAAATATGTCGAAAAGATGATGGCCAGCGAGGCGAACGAAAGTTCGCTCACAGTGGAAGAGTTGGTGCGGCAAGGCTTCTAGGCAAACCGCCCAGCCCTGCTCAGCCTCGACGTATGTTCTCGGTTCAAGAAGAAGGCAAAAACCCGGCGAAGCCTGGATTGTGCGCAGATTGCGTGCATGCCCGGATCATCCACTCAGACCGCGGTTCGACGTTTCTGCAATGCCAGCTTTCCTTCAGCGATGCAAGATTTAGAAAGTATCCCCGGCTTCCGGTCCTTACCTGCAGCGGCTGCGTGAAAAAAAACCAGAAGATCTAGTTCTAAACTGAGCCCTCGCTAACATCCCACTTTCAGTTCGTCCAACTCCAGGAACTCGTGCACGATTGGCTCATCGGATTTCTCCATCTCCCCGTAAGAACTGAAGAAAATCGCCTTGCCTTCGTGAAGGAAGACAACCCGGTCGGCCAATTTCTGCGCCAGACGCATGTCGTGGGTCACCACGATGCTGGTAAGGTTCAGTTGGAGCTTGAGGCGCTTGATCAGGTCCCCGAGCAGTTGCGCCATCAGCGGGTCCACCATCGTGGTGGGCTCATCGTAGAGAACGCATTCCGGCCGTGCCGCCAGGGCACGGGCGATGGCCACGGACCGTTTCATTCCCGTGGAGAGATCGGAGGGCAACAGGTCGCGCATTTCTTTTACCCCCACCATCTGCAGCAAACCATCCACGATCTGATAGGTCTGCTCTTCGGAGAGCTCGCGGCTTTCGCGCAGCGGAAACGCCACATTTTCGCCGACCGTGAGCGAGTCGAAGAGCGCTCCATTCTGAAAAACCATGGTCACTTTCTTTCGGATGGCTTGCAGTTGCTCCTCCGAAAAGCCGGTGATATCTTCGCCCGCGACGATCACGCGTCCGGAATCCGCCTTGAGAAATCCCATGAGCAGCTGCAGCGAAACCGATTTACCCACGCCGCTGCGCCCCAGGATACACACGGTCTCACCCGGCATGACGTTAAAACTGACGCGATCGAGAACCACATTGTCGCCGAACGCTTTGGAGATCTCGCGGAACTCGATGTAGGGCTGGCTGGCGGTTTCAGGCATTCGATTGGC
>Ga0265762_1000028_pt1 | contig 16236 bp, 14 predicted proteins | sample NZIome_4_FD_200870 | JGI IMG/M metagenome (GOLD analysis project Ga0265762, IMG submission 200870) | Metatranscriptome of rhizosphere microbial communities from Maridalen valley, Oslo, Norway - NZI4 (Metagenome Metatranscriptome) | ecosystem: Host-associated > Plants > Roots > Rhizosphere > Soil...
AAGGTTTATCTGGAGCGCGGCGAGCTGGAGGTTGTGGTTATGGGGCGCGGGATGGCGTGGCTGGATACCGGAACGCATGAATCGTTGATGGATGCGTCGCTCTACATTCAGGCGATCGAAAAGAGGCAGGGGCTGATGGTGGCTTGCCCTGAAGAGATCGCGCTCCGCTCAGGCTACATTACGGCGGAGCAGGTGGAGAAGATTGGTAATTCGATGAAGAAAAACAGTTACGGAGCCTATCTACTGCAACTCTTGCGGGAGAGAGTATTCTGATGAGTAGAGTTGAAGTCACTCGCGCCACAACGAATGCAATCAAGAAAATCCCGACTTCCCTGCCGGAGGTATTCGTTCTTGAGCCCCGAGTGTTTCGGGATGAGCGTGGGTATTTCCTCGAGAGCTACAACCAGAAAGGCCTGGCGGAAGCCGGCATCGTCGAGACTTTTGTGCAGGACAATCACTCCTGCTCTTTTCGCAATGTTTTGCGGGGCCTGCATTATCAGGTGAAGCATCCTCAGGGAAAGCTTGTACGGGTTGCGGAGGGAGAGATTCTGGACGTTGCCGTCGACATGCGCCGAAGCTCTCCTACCTTTGGGCGATGGGAAGCGGTACGGCTATCGGGAGAGAACCAGCACATGCTGTGGATCCCCGCGGGCTTCGCGCACGGATTTCGCGTGCTTTCCGAGAAGGCTCACGTGCTCTACAAGGCAACCGATTTTTACGCGCCCGAATATGAGCGCACCCTTACCTGGAATGATTCCCAACTCAAGATCAATTGGGAACTGAACGGCGAGCCGATCGTGTCGGCGAAAGACCAGCGGGGCGCGGCGTTCGCCGACGCTGAGGCTTTCGACTAAATCCCCATGCGAGTGACCATCTTTGGTTCTTCCGGCCTCCTCGGCAAAGCGCTCATGCCCGGATGGAGTGGAGATGCGGTGACCGGATTCGGTTCGCATGATGCCGATATCCGAGACGCGGATCGTGTCGGGCGAGTGGTTCGCGAAACCCATCCGGACTGGATCGTACTGGCCGCGGCCTACACGGATGTGGACGGCTGTGAGGGCAATCCGGATCTGGCGTTTGCGGTAAACCGCGAGGGTGCGGTGAATGTGGCTGCGGCGGCGAAGGAGCAGGGGGCGAGGCTTCTGTTCTTGAGTTCCGATTACGTATTTTATGGAAAGAAGAGCACCCCCTATGAGATTGACGAGGTTCGCAACCCACAGAGCGTTTACGGACGAACCAAAGCCGAGGCAGAACTCAAACTCCTCGACTTGATGCCGGATTGCTGCATCGTGAGAACCTCGTGGCTGTTTGGAGTCGGCGGGAAATGTTTCCCTGATACGATTTTGAAACTGGCGGCGAACCGCCCGGCTCTGGATGTCGTCAACGATCAGCGTGGATGTCCGACCTACGTGGTGGACCTGGCGCGGGCGATCCCACAATTGTGCCGGCAGAACGCAGCCGGAATTGTGCACGTAACCAACGCCGGCGATTGCACCTGGTTTGAGTTTGCGCGGGAGATTGTGCGAAGCGCGGGACTCCCGACAACTGTGCGGCCGGTGAGCAGCGCAGAGATGGCGCGGCCGGCGCCTCGACCATCCTATTCCGTGCTGTCTCCCGCGCGGTTGCGGCAACTGGGCATTGAAATGCCTCCCTGGCGTGATGCGTTGCGGCGCTACCTCGAAGAACGGCAGAATTAATCGACCCCACGATTGCCTCGTTTCCTGCCCGGCTGCTACGATTCTCAAGACCCGCCTGGGGATCGCGTGAAATTAATCCAGAATTACATCGACGGCCGTTTCGTGTCTGGAAAGCAGGAGTTCGCGGATGTGAATCCCGCGGACGGGACGGTGATTGCGCAGGTGACCGCGGCCGACAAAGGTCAGGTGGACGAGGCGGTCGACGCCGCTCGGCGGGCGTTGCGCGGGGAATGGGGACGACTCGGAGCGAGCGGACGGGCGGCACGATTGCACAAAGTTGCAGACGCGATCGAGAAACGATTCGATTGCTTCGTTCAGGCAGAAGTTGACGATACGGGCAAGCCCGTCTCCCTGGCCTCCAAGCTCGATGTCCCGCGAGCGGCGGCGAATTTCCGCGTCTTTGCCGACCTGGTGAAGATGGCCGGACTCGAATCGTTCCAGACGGAAACGCCGGACGGGGCAACGGCTTTGAACTACGCGGTGCGCAAGCCGCTGGGCGTTGTCGGCGTAATCACACCGTGGAATTTACCGCTGCTGCTGCTCACCTGGAAAGTCGCGCCCGCTCTGGCATGCGGCAACACGGTTGTGGTTAAACCTTCGGAGGAAACTCCGGCGACGGCTACTCTCCTGGCGCAGGCGATCGAGGACGCGGAGATTCCGAGCGGCGTCTATAACGTGGCGCACGGCTTCGGCCCCGGATCCGCGGGGGAATTTCTGACGCAACATTCTGAGGTGGACGCGATCACGTTCACCGGCGAATCCGGAACCGGAGCGGCCATCATGAAGGCGGTAGCGTCTACGGTGAAACCGGTTTCTTTCGAGCTGGGTGGAAAAAATGCGGCACTCGTATTCGCAGATTGCAATTTTGAGGAAGCTGTAAGCGGATTAGCCGATGCCGTATTTCTTAATACCGGGCAAGTTTGCCTGTGCGCCGAGCGCGTTTATGTGGAAAGAAAACTTTTCGGCGCGTTGGTTCAGGCTTTGAAGGAGAAAGCGGAAACGCTGCATTCGGGCTGGCCTAGAGACCAGAATACGAACCTGGGTCCGCTGATTTCCGCACAGCATCGCGAAAAGGTTCTTTCCTACTTCCGGCTGGCACGCGAAGAAGGAGCGACCATCGTAACCGGGGGAGGGGTTCCGACATTTGGCGATGGTCGAGACCATGGATTCTACGTGCAACCAACCATCTATACTGGGTTGCCGGAGACCGCGCGTTGCGTCAAGGAGGAAATCTTTGGTCCGGTGTGTCATGTTGCGCCGTTTGATTCGGAAGAGGAAGCCGTGGCCATGGCCAACGACACGAAGTATGGGCTGGCGGCGTCGATCTGGACCAGCGATTTGAAGCGCGGCCATCGCGTGGCTCAACAGATGAATGTGGGCATCACGTGGGTCAACTGCTGGTTCCTGCGCGATCTGCGAACGCCCTTTGGCGGTGCGGGGCTTTCTGGCATCGGCCGGGAAGGCGGAATGCATTCCCTGAATTTTTACTCCGAGCTGAATAATATCTGCATTCGCCTGTGAGGGAGCAAATGCAGAAGAGACGCAAACAGGGCGAGGGGTTAAACGGGAAAGTGAGCAGGACGGACAGCAAAATCGTTCGCGGAAAAGCGACCCCGCGCGGGAAATATCCCCACCTCAAGCGGGGTGGTGATTTCTTGTTTGTGTCCGGCACCAGTGCGCGCCGCGCCGATAACACGATCGCCGGGGCGGAAGTCGATCCGCTGGGCGCCACTCAGCTCGACATCCGCGAGCAAACACGCGCGGTGCTGGAAAACATTCGTGACATTTTGCAGAGTGCCGGAGCCGGCATGCACGACGTGGTAGAAATTTTCACCTATCTCGTAAACATGAATGATTTCTCCGGCTACAACGAGGTGTACGGCGAATTCTTCGGACACGACGGTCCGGCAAGAACCACCGTGGCCGTGCATCAGTTGCCGCATCCGCATTTGCTGATCGAGATCAGGGCCATGGCGTACAAGCCGCAGCCCTAGGAGAGATGATGGCGTCGATAAAAAATCTGAAGGCTTTCAACTTTCATTCCTGGATCGAGGAGAACAAAGAGAAGCTCAAGCCTCCGGTCGGAAACGCGCAAGTCTGGGAAGACGGCGAAATGATGGTGACCGTGGTGGGCGGGCCAAATCAGAGGCGCGACTATCACGACGATCCAACCGAGGAATTTTTTTACCAGCTCAAGGGCAACATCGTTCTCCGCATCATGGAGACTCCGGGGAAACCGCCGCTCGAAATCCCGGTCAAGGAAGGCGAAATATTTCTTCTGCCCAAGCACCTGCGCCATTCGCCGCAGAGGCCCGCGGAAACGATCGGGGTAGTGATTGAGGTACCGCGCCCGGAGGGCTCACTGGACGCATTCGAATGGTACTGCCCGAACTGCCACCAATTGATTTATCGAGCAGAACTGAAGCTGAAGAGCATCGTCAAGGACTTGCCGCCTGTGTTTGAACGGTTTTATAGCGACGAGGGCCAGCGCAAATGCAAGCAGTGCGGCACGATTCATCCGGGCAAGTAAAACATGCGAGTGATCGACATTCATAACCACTTCTTCCCCAGTTCATGGCCTGACCTGGCGGCCCGTTACGGCACGCCGGACTGGCCTTCGATCAAACACACGGAGCCGGGGAAAGCGGACATTATGGTTGGAGACCGCTTCTTCCGCCACATTGATTCGGCGTGTTGGGACCCGGAGGTTCGGCTGCGGGATATGGATCGCGATGGTGTCGACCTGCAGATTATCTCCGCCACTCCCGTCCTGTTTGCTTATGACCGTCCAGTGGAACATGCGCTGGACTGCGCGCAGCTATTTAACGATGCGGCGCTTGAGCTTTGCAGCCGGGGGAAAGGCAGGCTGAAATCATTTTGCCAGGTGCCCCTGCAGGATGTAGGTGCTGCTTGTAAGGAGCTAAGCCGGTGCCTGCGGGCCGGACACTTGGGCGTGCAGATCGGGAATCACATTGGAAACAAGAATCTCGACGATCCCGGAGTCGTTACCTTCTTGCACCACTGTGCCGATGAAGGCGCGGCGGTGCTCGTCCATCCCTGGGAAATGTTTGGCCGGGAGCGGATGCCGAAGTACATGATGCCGTGGACGGTGGGCATGCCGGCGGAGACGCAACTCTCGGTGGTGGCACTGATTCTGAGTGGAGCACTCGACCGGCTGCCAACTTCTCTGCGCATTTGTCTCGCGCATGGAGGGGGAAGTTTCGCTTTCCTGCTGGGGCGACTGGAGAATGCATGGCATCATCAGCCGGTGGCCCGGGGTGAATGCCAATATCCGCCGAGCCATTATCTCAACCGCTTCCATACCGATTCGGCCGTGTTCGACCAGCGCGCGCTCGAATTTCTGGTGGGAACGATGGGAGCGGATCAGGTGATGCTCGGCTCGGACTATCCCTTTCCCCTGGGTGAGGAGCACGTGGGGTCGCTCATCAGGGAAAGCAATTTTCCGCAGCTCACCAAGGTTAAATTGTTGAGCGGAAACGCAACGCGATTCCTGAAGTTGGACGCTGAATCGCCGGCGGTTGAAGATGAGAGCTCAGCCGCGGTGGGCCGTTCCTCCCCGGTTGCGCCATCGCCGTCGCAACTCACTTACAGTTCGTATCTGAAGGTTCCGGAATTGCTGGAGCTGCAGAAGCCGCAGTCTTCGCCGATCCATCACGATGAGTTGCTATTTATTGTTGTGCATCAGACCTACGAGTTGTGGTTCAAGGAGTTGTTGCACGATCTCGATGCGGTGGTCGCTAACGTACGCAGAGCCGGCGCGGCTCCGCAGTCGCATGACGAAGTTTACGAAGCCGCGCGGCTACTGCGCCGGTGTACGGAGATCACCCGCGTACTGGTGGAGCAGTTCACCATTCTGGAAACGATGCTGCCGACGCATTTTCTTGCCTTTCGTGGACTGCTCGAGCCAGCCAGCGGATTTCAGTCCGAGCAATTTCGCGAGATTGAGTTTTTGTGCGGGCTGAAGGACGTGAACATGCTTCGCTATCACCGACCGACGCCGCAAGCTTACGCCAGTCTGAAGCGCCGGTTGGAAGAGCCATCTCTGCACGATGTATTCTTTGGGGCGTTACATGCGATCGGCAAGCTGCCGCCCACTCCCGAAGGCTCGACGGAAAGGGAGCGATTCGAGGCTCGTGCCCGGGCAGTTCACGCGCTCTATAAAGATGAACACCATTACCGCGACTGGATCGACGTCTGTGAGCGCCTTACAGAATTCGACGAACTGGTGGTGAGCTGGCGGTTGCGCCACATTCAACTCGTCGAGCGCATCATCGGCATCCGCATGGGCACAGGGGGGAGTACGGGCGTGTCGTATTTGAAGCTGACCCTCGACAAGAAGTTTTTTCCGGAATTGTGGGAAGCGAGAACATTGCTGACAAAATAAGCGGTCGCATCGATCACTCGTTCCTCGAACATCGAATGGTCTCGTCTGCTATGAAGTCGTCCCCCAAGAAAGTGACCCTGATCGGCGCCGGCTTGACGGGTCCGCTTCTGGCCATTCTTCTAAGGCAACGTGGATTCGCGGTAGAAATCTACGAGCGGCGTCCAGACATGCGGCGGGTGCCGATGAGTGCCGGACGCTCGATCAATCTAGCGCTCTCGACTCGCGGCATTTATGCGTTAGAGCAGGCCGGGCTATGGGAGCAGATGCGAAGCATTATCATCCCGATGAAGGGCCGAATGATGCACTCCGTCTCCGGCGGGCTCACGTTCCAGCCCTATGGGCAAAATGAAACCGAGGTCATCAACTCCATTTCGCGGGCCGAACTAAACATCGCACTCATGAATGCAGCCGAGGAACAGGGTGCGACGATTTACTTCAACCAACGCTGCATGGGATACGACCGGACGACCGGCGCGGTACGATTACGCCATGAAAACACCGGTGAAGATGTGAGCCGAGAGAACGGCGTTGTGATTGGCTGCGACGGTTCCGCATCAGCCATCCGGACCGAGATGCTCAAGCTCAGCGGTTTTAACTTTTCCCAACAGTATCTCGATTACGGATATAAGGAGTTGACGATTCCGGCGGGGGCTGATTGCGGGCACCAATTAGAGACCAACGCCCTTCACATCTGGCCGCGGGGCAATCACATGCTGATCGCCCTGCCCAATATCGACGGCACCTTCGCTTGCATACTGTTTCTGCCGTTCGAGGGGCTCGATAGTTTCTCGAGCCTCCGCACCCCCGCCGATGTAATTCGCTTTTTCGACGAGCGATTTCCGGACGCTCTCACGCTGATGCCGCAACTGGCGGACAACTACGCGGCCAATCCGACGGGCGCAATGGTTACGATCAAGTGCTTTCCCTGGCATGAGGAAGGAATGTCTCTGCTGCTGGGGGATGCTGCTCATGCCATCGTTCCCTTCTTCGGGCAAGGCATCAACTGCGGATTCGAAGATTGTAGCTCTCTGGTCGAGTTGCTCGACCAGCACGGCGCAGAGTGGCCGCAGGTGTCGGCAGAGTTCGAGAAGGAGCGCAAGGTCAATACCGATGCGATCGCGGACATGGCGATCGAAAATTTTGTGGAGATGCGTGATCGGGTCGCGGACTCGCGGTTTCTGCTGCGCAAGAAAGTCGAGCTGGCGCTCGAGGCGAAATATCCCCAACTTTTCGTTCCCCGGTATGCAATGGTGACGTTTCATCGCATTCCTTACTCTGTAGCCTTGGCTCGCGGCGCGGTTCAGGACCGAATGCTGGCAGAACTGTCTGCGGGGATCGATCGGGTGGAGGAGCTCGACTGGAACCGGGCCGACAAATTGATTCGTCGTGATCTCACTCCTTTGGAGCCCTCGGTGTGAGCGATGTCCAGTTTCAACCAGGCATAGATTTTGCCGTCGCGATGGACGAAAGCGATCCGCTCGAGGACTACCGCGGGCGTTTCTTATTTCCTCAACATGCAGGTAGTGATTGCATATATCTGTGTGGACACTCGCTCGGGCTGCAACCCAAAACTGCGGCTGCATATATTCAGCAGGAACTCAACGCCTGGGCGGAATTGGGCGTGGAGGCGCATTTCCAGGCGAAGAATCCATGGATGCCTTACCACAAGCTGCTTACGGCGCAGACCGCAACCCTGGTAGGGGCAAAGCCCATTGAAGTTGTGGTGATGAATTCGCTCACCGTGAATCTGCACCTGATGATGGCGTCTTTCTATCGTCCCACGCGGGACAGGCACAAAATTCTGGTGGAGCGAGGCGCGTTCCCTTCCGATCAGTATGCGGTGAAATCGCAGATTCAATTTCATGGCTTTGATCCGGCCACTGCGCTTATCGAATTGACTCCGCTGCCGGGCGAATCTTGCCTTCGCGATGAACAAATTGAGTCCGTGATCGACCGTTCGGGAGATGGAATCGCGCTGATCTTGCTGGGAGGAGTGAATTACGGGACGGGGCAGGCATTCGACATGGCGGGAATTACGCGCGCCTGTCATGCCCAGGGGTGCCTGGTGGGTTTTGATCTGGCGCATGCGGCGGGCAATTTGCTTTTGAAACTGCACGAGTGGGGCCCGGACTTCGCGGTGTGGTGCAGTTACAAATATCTGAATGGCGGACCGGGATGTGTGGCTGGTTGTTTTGTTCACGAGCGGCACGCCAATTCCCGGAGTTTGCCACGGTTTGCAGGATGGTGGGGGCACGACGAAGGGTCACGTTTTCAAATGGGGCCCGACTTCGAAGCTATGACCGGGGCGGAGGGCTGGCAGTTAAGTAATCCTTCGATTGTGAGCTTGGCTGTGCTGCGCGCCTCCATGGACATCTTCGACGAAGCTGGAATGGAACGTTTGCGGGCGAAGAGCGTTCTGCTGACCAGCTACCTGGAGTTCCTGCTGCGCCGAGCCAAGTCTCCGAGCTTCTCGATCATTACCCCGCACGAAAAGGAACGGCGTGGCGCACAGCTCTCGATCCGAATCCGGCACAATGGGCGCGCCCTCTGCGAGCAGCTGGCATCGGAAGGAATAGTGGGAGATTGGAGGGAGCCCGATGCCTTCCGGGTAGCGCCTGTGCCTCTGTACAACTCTTATCGGGACGTATTCCGGTTTGCCGAGCGATTCACGCGAGCGCTTGCCTAGCCGTTTGCGCCCGATTCGGCTATCGAAGTGCAAGCGCCGGGTGATTACTTCCGTAATGTCTCGAGGGCGGCGCTGCGAACATACACTTTCAAAGTGGGGTTCATCTCCGTGCGGCGACCGAGCAAGTGGACGGGAATCGTGTGCGCAGTGGTCTGCGTTCATGTCGGCGTCTCTATGGTGTCTTCCCGCAGCATCGGATTGACAGCCTTCGGGGATCTCACACAGTGCGTTCTTCTGTTGTGTGCAACGCTGGCAACCCTCTCCAACATCAAAAGCCGCGACAAGAAAGAACAGCTCTTCTGGGCTCTCCTGGCGCTAGGTTGCGGAATGTGGCTTTGCGCGCAGGTTCTATGGACCTGCTTCGAAGTCTTTCTGCGCCAAGAGGTGCCGAATCCTTTTGTTGCAGACGTGGTTCTGTTCCTGCACGTGGTTCCGATGATGGCGGCATTGGCGGTGCAGCCGCACATTCAGCGGAACGACCACTCCCTGCGGGTGGGATCGGTCGATTTCTTTCTGCTGCTGACGTGGTGGCTTTACCTGTACCTGTTTGTGGTGATTCCGTGGCAGTATGTTTCACCGAACGAGGCGGTGTATGGGCGCAGCTTTGATGTGCTCTACGCCCTCGAACAATTTGTTCTGATTGCGGGCATCGGGCTGGTTTGGAAACGCAGCCGAGGCTTCTGGCACACCATTTATGGGCAGTTCCTCAAAGCCGCTGTGCTCTACAGTGTCGGCTCGATTCTGTGTGGCATAGCGATTGATTTTCACCGCTACTACACAGGTGGTTTATTCGATGTGCCGCTGGTCGCGGGAATGGCGTGGTTTGCCGCAGTCGGCTTGATGGCACGCGATTTCTCGCACGAGCAAATTTCCGACCGGGCGCCCCAGGGCGCTCATAGCATCTGGACTGCGCGCCTGGCCATGCTGGCGGTATTTTCGACGCCGCTCATGGTGGCCTGGGCGGAATTCGGGGGAGATGCCCCGCCTCGAGTGCGCTCCTACAGGCTCCTGCTGACAGCGGCCGCAATGGTCTTGATGGGCACACTGGTGTTCCTGAAGCAGCATTGGATGGACCGCGAATTGCTCCATTTGCTGCGTTTGTCGCGCAACAATCTTGATGAGATGTGCAAGCTGAAAGACGAGTTAGAGAGTAAAGAACAATCTCTCCGCTGGCACAGCCTGGAGCTGCAGCGCAAGAACCTTGAGCTGCAGGAGATCTCTTACACCGATCCTCTAACCGGGGTGTGGAACCGGCGCTATCTGGAAGAAATTTTGACCGCAGAAGCGGGCCAGGTTTTGCGAAACTACGAGCGGGCCCGCGGCAGCAACATTCCAACCCTGGATCATCGCGACCTGGTATTTCTCATGGTCGACATGGACTTCTTCAAGGAAGTCAACGATCTGCATGGCCATCCCGCGGGCGACCGCCTGCTGCAGTTGGTGGCCCAGCGCCTGGGCAGGGTGGTGCGCAAGTCCGATGTATTGGTGCGCTGGGGAGGAGAAGAATTCCTGATCATGTCGCGGTCCGCGGACCCCTCTGGAATTCCGGCCTTTTGTGATCGCATTCTGGAGGTCATGGCGTCGGAGGCTTTTGATCTGGGACACGGAGTTCAAGTACGCAAGACTTGCTCGGTGGGATGGGCTCCTTTCCCGTGGAGCCGGCGAGGGTATGAGGCCATTTGCGTGGAAGAGACCATCGAACTGGCCGACACCGCACTGTATCGAGCCAAGGCTGGGGGGAGAAATCAAGGCATAGGAATTCTGCCGGCGGAAGGAGCATTGCCGGCAACTGAGAAGATCACCCTTCAGGCTCTGCAAAATGATACGGGTGTTCTGACCCTTACTGTGGCAGTCCAGAATCCGGCCTGCAACGCCATTCACCATGCCCCTGCCGAAGGCGTGACTCCGGCGGAGCCGACCGCCCACTAGACAGTCCTGCTTGCGGAGATGCCAGCTTGCCACTAAAGTGGTTAGTTCATTTGGAAGCAAACATTGGACCTGCGAGGCACCTCCGACCATGAACCTGAAAACTTCTCCGCGCAAGACGGCGCTACGCCAAAAAGCACAACTGATGTCAGCCTCGGAAATTGAGCGCACCCTGGTGCGTCTCGCTTACGAAATTGTTGAGAAGAACGATGGCATCAAAGGTCTGGGATTAATCGGAATTCGCCGCCGCGGCGTCCCGCTCGCACAGCGTCTGGGTAAAATCATAGCCCGCATCGATAACGTCGAGGTCCCAGTGGGAACTCTGGATATCACTTTCTATCGCGACGATCTTTCCACGCTTGGCCCGAAACCGGTGGTCCAGGAAGGAAAGATCGAGTTTTCGATCGAAGACAAGAACATTGTTCTGGTGGACGATGTTCTGTTCACGGGACGCACGGTGCGTGCCGCCATGGACGCGCTGTTCTCCCACGGCAGACCACGCCGGGTGCAATTGTGCGTGTTGATTGACCGCGGACACCGTGAACTGCCGGTCGAGGCTAGCTTCGTGGGACGTAACGTGCAGACCACGATGAACGAAGTGATCGAAGTCAAACTGACTGAGATCGATGATGCGGAAAAAGTGCTCTTGATGGAAAAGTAGACAACCAGGGAATTCCGAGCAGGAAGAAATCAGGACGGCGGAAACCCGCCGTCCTGATTTTTGGTCGCGAGCATTCAAGCGATTTTTGAGCAGATGGCCTTGGTCTGCGTGTAGAGACTAAGCGCGTCGTGCCCCATCTCGCGGCCCCATCCGGATTGCTTGTAGCCGCCGAAGGGCAATGCCGCGTCGAAAATGTTGTAGCAGTTGATCCATACAGTTCCTGCCCGTAGATATTCCGCTGTACGGTGAGCCTTGCCGATATCCCTCGTCCAGACGGCTGCAGCCAGGCCATATTCGCTGTCGTTGGCACGGGGAAGAATTTCCTCGGGATCGCTGAATGGCATGGCAGCGACCACCGGCCCGAAGATTTCTTCCCGCACCACCTTCATATCTTCACGGGCGTTTACCAGGACGGTAGGCTCGACGAAATAGCCTTTATCGCCCTTCTTGTGGCCGCCAACCAGAGCGGTTGCGCCTTCCGAGAATCCAGCCTCCAGATAACCGCAGACTCGACGTAACTGTTCATCGGAGACGAGTGGACCCATTTCGGTTTGGGGATCGAGACCGGAACCTACATTGATCTTCTTGGCATAGTCGGCCACACCTTCCACGACTCGGTCGAAGATTGGTTTCTCGACGTAGAGACGCGATCCAGCGCAGCAGCACTGGCCGTGATTGAAGAAGATAGCGCTCGCCGCTCCGGGGATCGCCGATTCGAGATCGGCATCCTTGAACACGACGTTGGGCGACTTGCCGCCGAGTTCCAGCGAAACTTTCTTTAAGTTGCCGGCCGCAGCGTGCACGATCAGCTTGCCAACTTCGGTGGAACCGGTGAAGGCAATTTTGTCGACATCGGGATGCGCCGCCAGGGCCGCGCCCGCGGTCTCGCCATAGCCTGGCACGATGTTGACTACGCCTTCGGGGAAACCGGCTTCCATCACCAGTTCGCCCAGACGCAGCGCCGAAAGCGGCGTTTGTTCCGCCGGTTTCAGCACAACCGTGCAACCACAGGCGAGCGCTGGAGCAAGCTTCCATGCTGCCATCAGCAAGGGGAAGTTCCAGGGGATGATCTGTCCCGCGACTCCGACAGGCTCTCGCAAGGTATAGGCGAGATACTTGGCCCCGGGCGTGTAGGGAACGGAAATCGGAATCGTGTTGCCCTCAATTTTTGTGGCCCAACCGGCCATATAGCGAAACACATCTACTGCCAACGGAACATCCGCTGCTTTGGCAATGGCGAGCGGCTTACCGTTGTCGAGACTCTCCAGATAGCCGATCTCCTCCGTATGCGCTTCCAGTAAGTCAGCCAACTTCCAGATCAAGCGTCCCCGCTCGGATGCCGTGATCCGCCGCCATGGGCCTTGATCAAAGGCTTGGCGCGCAGCCTTCACTGCCTCATCAATATCTTGACGATCGCCTTCGGCGACCTGCGCCAGGATTTCGCCGGTGGCGGGGTTGTAAGTTGGAAACGTTTTGCCGGAAATGGCGCTCACCCATTTGCCGTTAATCAACATTTTGCGCGGTTTATCGATGAAATTTGCGACCTGCGGGTGAATCTGCGGCGACACTGCAATGCCCATAACATCCTCCTTAGATCAAGAACGAAAGTTGACCAAGAACTTGCACGATGTGAATTTGATGCTAAAGATGCCGGGCGGAGAATAAGGCCGGGAACATGCTAGCTCCGACCGGGAACAAAAGCAATCCGCCAAGAAAAAGGGTTGGATTGCGAGGGCAGGGTTTACAATGGCCCTCGATTTCTCCTGGGCCGCGAGACGTTCTCCGTTATGAACAAGAAGGCCAAGCCTGCCGCTGAGCCGGCAAAACTGCGGCGGTCTGCCAAGAAAGCGCTGAAGAACGCCTACGCGCCCTATTCAAAATTTCGGGTCGGCGCCGCCATTCTGCTGTCGAACGGCCAGATCTTTTCCGGTTGCAATGTGGAAAACGCCTCGTACGGAATGACGAACTGCGCCGAGCGTACGGCGATTTTTGCGGCCGTCGCGCAACTCGGTCCCAAAATCGAGATCCGCGCCGTCTCCGTCGTGAACGACCAAGACGTTGCTTGTTCGCCGTGCGGTGCGTGCCGCCAGGTCATCTATGAATTCGGCCCCGACGCAACCATATTCTTCCAAGGCAGTAAGGGTCCAAAGCAGAATCATATTACTGAACTTCTTCCGGAAGGATTTCGCCTGCAGTGAATCCAGCCTCTGCTTCCGCCGAGACTTTTCGTGCCATTGATGTGATCCGTAAGAAGCGGGATGGCGGCGAGTTATCTGGAGGGGAGATCGATTACCTCGTAAACTCCTACACCGTCGGCGATATCCCCGACTACCAGGTTTCGGCTTGGCTGATGGCAGTTGTCTGGCGCGGCATGACTCGTGCTGAAACTGCGGCGCTGACCGATGCCATGCTGCACTCCGGCGAAGTCCTCGATCTGTCTTCACTTCCGGGGAGAAAAGTTGACAAGCACTCCACGGGCGGGGTGGGCGACAAGACTTCCCTTGTTCTTGCCCCGCTGGCAGCCGCCGCGGGGATAGCCGTTCCGATGATCAGCGGTCGCGGCCTGGGGCATACGGGAGGCACGCTGGATAAGCTTGAGGCGATTCCGGGCTTCAACGTGAATCTGCCGGTCGCTGAATTTCGCCGCGTACTGGAAAGCTGTGGTTGCGCCATGATTGGACAGACTGCCGAAATCGCTCCCGCCGATCGCAAGCTCTACGCGCTGCGCGATGTGACAGCAACGGTGGAAAGCCCCTATCTCATCTGCGCGTCCATCATGAGCAAGAAACTTGCGGAAGCGATCGATGCTCTGGTTCTCGATGTAAAGACCGGCTCCGGAGCGTTCATGAAAAATGAAAAGGATGCCGCCTTCCTGGCTGAACTGATGGTGGAAACCGGCGAGCGGATGGGCAAACAGGTGGTTGCTCTGATCACTGATATGGATCAACCGTTGGGGTGCATGATTGGCAATGCGCTCGAGGTGGTCGAAGTGGTGGAGGTTCTGCGCGGGCAAGGGCCGCAAGACTTGCGTGAGCTGTGCCTCGAGCTTTCGGGTTGGATGCTGCATCTGGGCGGGGTGGCTGACACCGTCGCGGATGGAAAGAGGCAGAGTGAGAAATTGATCGCGTCCGGCAAAGCGCTCGATCGATTCCGGCAGATGGTGGAACTGCAGGGCGGAGATCCGCGGACAATCGACGATCCGAAGAAGCTCCCGCAGGCTCGGCACACCATGATCGTTTCCAGTCCGCGGGATGGATATCTGACATCTTTACAGTGCGAGCAGGTTGGAACCGCGTGTGTGATTCTCGGCGGCGGGCGCGAACGCAAGGAAGATTCGGTCGACCCAGCGGTGGGAATCGTACTTCACAAGAAGGTTCGAGACGCTGTCTCCGCGGGCGAGCCGCTGGCGACGATTCACTACAATGCGGAATCGCGAGCGGTTCGTGCCCAACAACTGCTCACGGAGAGCTATCGGATTACGGATGCGCCCGCAGGAGAAAAAAGGCCGTTGATCCATCGAGTGATCGGAAAATTTGGAGAGAAAAACTGAATGGGACGCTTCACTGGAATCCTCGGCCTCATGACCATGCTCGGATTGGCCTACGGCTTTTCCACCAATCGCCGAGCCATCCGTTTGAAAACCGTGGCTTGGGGCTTGGGCCTGCAGTTCGCTTTTGCAGTCTGCGTGTTGAGAATCGATGCTGGGCGGCGAGTTTTTCAGAAAGCCGGAGACGTTGTCAGTCGTTTGCTTAGCTACTCTTATGTCGGCTCGCAGTTTGTTTTCGGCGATCTGGGGAAGCAAGGCTCCCATTTCGGTTTCTATTTCGCTTTTCAGGTGCTGCCGACGATTATTTTCATTTGCGCGTTTTTCGCCGTGCTCTATCACTTTGGCGTCATGCAGTTCATCATCAAGATCGCCGCCTGGGTAATGACGCGGGTGATGGGCGCCAGCGGGGCGGAGTCGCTTAACATCGCGGCCAGCATTTTCATGGGACAAACAGAGGCGCCGGTGACCATCCGGCCGTTTCTGCCGGATCTGACGCGCTCCGAGCTCATGACCGTGATGACAAGCGGAATGGCCCACGTCTCCGGCGGAATCATGGCAGCCTACATCGCATTCGGCATCGAACCTAAACACTTGTTGAGCGCGGTAATCATGACCGCGCCCGGCACGTTGCTAATGGCGAAGATGCTGGTGCCGGAAACCGAGCAACCTAAGACCGCGGGAAGGGTCGTCATGCCAGAAAATGAAGAGCAAGCCGAGAAGGAAGAGAATTTGCTCGGCGCGGTGGCCCGGGGAACGACTGACGGGCTGCACATGGCTTTGAATATCGCCGCCATGCTAATTGCATTCCTGGCGCTGATCGCGCTGGCGGACGGCATTCTTGGTGGAGTTCACCATTGGATCGCCTGGTTCCCGGAGAGCCTGGAAAAGATTTTCGGAGCCGTCTTCGCTCCGGTTGCGTGGGTGATTGGCGTTCCCTGGCACGACTGCGGGGTGATCGGAACCTTGCTTGGCACGCGCATGGTACTGAACGAACTGGTAGCGTTTTCCATGCTTGGACCGATGAGGGCAGGGCTCGATCCCCGCTCCTTCACCATCGCCACGTTCGCACTTTGCGGCTTCGCGAATCTCAGCTCCATCGGAATCCAGATCGGCGGCATCGGCGCACTCGCTCCGAACAAGAAGAGCGAACTGGCGCGACTGGGAATTCGCGCCATGCTGGCGGGGACGATGGCGAATCTGATGTCGGCATCGATCGCGGGTATGCTCCTATAAATCAAACCCGTCCTCCTCACCATTCAGAAAGGAGCTTTTTCCGTGAAGCAAGTTCGGACTATATCACTCATGCTTTTGTTC
>Ga0265762_1000031_pt1 | contig 15962 bp, 12 predicted proteins | sample NZIome_4_FD_200870 | JGI IMG/M metagenome (GOLD analysis project Ga0265762, IMG submission 200870) | Metatranscriptome of rhizosphere microbial communities from Maridalen valley, Oslo, Norway - NZI4 (Metagenome Metatranscriptome) | ecosystem: Host-associated > Plants > Roots > Rhizosphere > Soil...
ATGGCATTCCTGCAAAATGAACCGCTCTTCAACTTTGTCCACGACGATCCGCGTTACAAGGCTCTGGTAAAGAAAATGGGGATCCTTCCCATTTCATGACGGCGAATTTCTACCCCTTCGGCGAATTCGAACCCGCTCCGCTTCGAGCTGCGGCATAGAGGCCGCGCCCTCACGCGGGAACGTATTCCCACGGAGTTGCGGATTCTTCTCATCGAAAAAGACGGCTCCTGGGAGAAGATCGGCAACCGCCTCTGCCAAACCCGGCATCAACACCGAAGGACCGCACCATAACCCGGGCGATCCGAAGACGTAATGGTCTGGGCGACCCTGCCGATCTTCCCGTGCGCGGCTTCATGCGAAAGATCGAAATTGAGTGTGAGTGTGTGCCTCTGGTAGCGCTGCTTTCTCGATGCGTAAAGAAGCTCGATCCCGCACGCACGGGCGCCCGGGCGCAGCCCGACGCGCGGGTGGCCGGGCCAGAACCAACGTCAAAAATCTTTGTTCGGCGGTGGATTGGGGGGTAGGAATTTTCCCGGCCTCTATCGCTATCCCCGCTTCAGGTTTGACCCTCCCGAATCCCTCCCATAAACTCAAGATTCAAGTACGTCTGCAGGTCCCAACTTATGGCAGATAGCATTCATGTGAAGCTTCCGGATGGAAGCGTGAAGGAAGTGCCCAAAGGCACGACCCCGCTCGAGATTGCGAAGTCCATCAGCCCGCGGCTGGCAGATGCTGCGTTGGCCGCGAAAACCAACGGCGATCTCATCGATCTAACCCGGCCACTCGAGAAGGACGCCGACCTGCGCATTTTGACCGACAAGGATCCGGAGGCGCTCGAAGTATATCGCCATTCCTCCGCGCACTTGCTCGCGGCGGCGGTGCTGGAGCTTTTTCCCGAGACCAAGCTGGGCCACGGTCCGGCAACGGAAAGCGGATTCTTCTACGACTTCTACCGGCCAACTCCGTTTACTCCCGGGGATCTGGAAAAAATCGAGAAGAAGATGCAGGAACTGGTCGGGCAGAACATTCCGTATGCGCGCGAGTTTCTGCCCCGCGATCAGGGGTTAGCCGAGTTCAAAAAAGAAGGCGACTTCATGAAATGCCATTTCATCGAGCAATTCACCAAGCCCGATGAAAGGATTTCGATCTATCGCACCGGAAAGTTTACTGATTTCTGCCGTGGCCCGCACATTCCGTCCACCGGAAAGATCAAAGCGTTCAAGCTGTTCAACATCGCGGGTGCGTATTGGTTGGGGGATGAGAAAAATCCGCAACTGCAGCGGATTTACGGCACCGCGTTTTTTTCCAAAAAGGATCTCGACGCCCACCTGCAGCAGGCGGAGGAGGCAAAGAAGCGCGACCATCGTGTGCTGGGGCAGCAACTCGATTTGTTCTCCATCCAGGAACTGGCGGGGCCGGGGCTGATTTTCTGGCATCCCAAGGGCGGGATCATCCGCAAAGAGATGGAAGACTGGATGCGCGAAGAGTACCTGAAGCGCGGCTACTCGCTGGTTTACACCCCGCACGTGGCGCGACGGCAACTGTTTTTTACCTCGGGCCACGAGGGCTACTACGCGCAGAACATGTTCGACGCCATGGAACTGGACGATGCTGAATACCGGCTGAAGCCGATGAATTGTCCGGGCCACATCTTGATCTACAAGGACTCGCTGAAGTCGTATCGCGATCTGCCGGTACGGCTCGGCGAGCTGGGAACGGTGTATCGCTACGAGCGCTCCGGCGTGATGCACGGCCTACTGCGGGTGCGTGGGTTTACGCAGGATGACGCACACATCTTCTGCGTGCCGGAGCAGATCGAGGACGAGATAGCCAGTTGCCTGGACTTCGCTCTTGATGTGCTGAAAGATTTTGGTTTTGATAAGTTCCAGACTGAGCTTTCGACGTGGAATCCAGCCGACCGCAAGAATTTTGTGGGCAGCGAGGAGCAATGGATCCATGCCACGCGATCGCTCGAGAAAGTTTTGCAGGGGAGAAACATCGAGTACAAGACCATCCCCGGCGAGGCGGCATTCTACGGACCGAAGATTGACATCAAGCTGGTGGACGCGATCGGACGGTTGTGGCAGCTCTCCACGGTGCAGTTTGACTTCAACCTGCCGCAGCGCTTCGGCCTCGAATATGTGGCGGAGGACGGTTCGCGTAAGCAGCCGGTGATGGTGCACCGCGCGCTTTACGGTTCGGTGGAGCGGTTTTTCGGCGTGCTGATCGAACACTACGCGGGCGCGTTCCCGGTCTGGCTGTCGCCGGTGCAGGCCGTGATGATCCCCATCAGCGAGCGCCACGCCGAGTATGCCAACCAAGTCGCCGCTCAGCTCAAAGCGATCGGCGTGCGCGTGGAAGTGGATGCCCGCAACGAGAAGATGAATGCAAAGATCCGTGGGCATGCCCTCGAGAAAGTGCCGTTCCTGCTCGTCGTCGGGGACAGAGAGGCGGAGGCCGGAAAGGTGAACGTCCGCACGCGCGGAAAAGAGAAGACCGAGGACATGGCGACGGCGGAGTTTGTAGAGAAGATTAAGAAGCTGATCGAAGACAAGAGTCCTGGGCTGTGATGCTCGGCTAGGCGAGTCCCTGGTAACGCGTCACCCTTCCAAGCCATTGGCTGCGGCCACACGCCCGTACCAAAGGCCGGAATCTTTCACGGTGCGCTTCTGGTCGCGGAAGTCCACGAAAGTAAGCCCGTACCTCTGGCTGTAGCCATCGTTCCACTCAAAGTTGTCGAGCAGGCTCCAGGCGTGAAACGAGCGGACATTCGCTCCGTCCGCGATGGCCCGCGCCAACTCTCGCAGTTCGTCACGAAAGAAAACGGTGCGGCGAGTATCCGGGACGCGGCCCTTTTCCTTCTCATAGGGTGTGTCGAGATAGCTACAGCCGCTTTCTGTAATCTCGATGATGGGATGGTTGTACTCCTCGCTGATTTGCATCACCAGGTCGTAGATGCCGCGCGGCCAAACCTCCAGTCCGGCATCGGTGAGCGGCCCTTCCGTTGGCATCTCAGCGTGGAATTGGGTATAGCGATCGCGGCTGGCCCCCTCATCGTTTTCAATTTCCGTGCCAAAACTCGCTGGGCCGTGAGCCGCCTCAGTCGGGCTCGAGACGATGCGGCGTGTGTAGTAGTGAAAACCCACCCAATCGAGCGGCACCCGCATGATTTTTTCATCGCCGGGCATGAACCCCATTTCCTCATAAGGAGGCTCACCGACAAACGCTTTCGGATATTCCCCATGCATGGCAGGGTGCAGGAAGTAAGTGTTGTTCATGGCGTGATAGCGGGCAGTAGCAGCCCGGTCGCGCTCGCTCGCGGTCTTCGGGTAAGCCGGAGCCATGCCGTAGGCGCTGCCCACCGTGGCCCTCGAAGATGCTGCCTTGATGGCGCGAAAAGCTTCTCCTTGGGCCAGGTTGACGGTGTGCGCGGCCTTCAAGAACTGGCGGTAATCAGCCTTACCTGGGGGATGGACGCCGACGCCATAGCCCAGATAGGTGAAAGACCAGGGCATGTTGAACGGAGCCCAGACGGTGATTCGATCGCCCAGATTCTTTGCCAGGATTCCTGCGTAATCTGCGAAGATCGCGGCCAGGTCGCGGTTGGGCCATCCCCCACGATCTTCGAGCGCTTGGGGCAGATCCCAATGATAGAGAGTGCAAAACGGACGAATCCCTGCTTCCCCTAGGGCGTCGGCGAGACGCTTGTAGTGGTCGAGTCCTTTTTGATTCACCGCACCCGCGCCCGTGGGCTGAATTCGCGACCAGGAGATCGAGAAACGGTAGCTTTTCTGGTGCAGGCGTTTCAGCAGCGCGATGTCTTCTGGGTAGAGATGGTACTGGTCGCAGGCGACGTCGCCCGTAGCGCCACCTTTGATCTTTCCCACGGTATGCGAAAAGCGATCCCATATGGATTCGCCCTTGCCGTCCATGCTCCACGCACCTTCTACCTGGTAGCAGGCGGTGGCCATCCCCCATAGAAATCCGGGAGGAAACTGCGCCCTCGGAGGTTCGGAAGACGCCATGGATCCGCCGTTCCCGTGGGGAGCAGGTGACGCATCCTGAGCGAGGCCGCGACTGGGGAGTAAAGCGCCACCCGCAGCGGCGAGGGTGTTGCTGAGGAAGTCGCGACGGTTCATTTCGCGTGATCTCCGGCGTGTGGAGTCAAAATAACACCGTTCGAGGACCACCGCAAAATCACGACTCTGCCTCCCGCTGGCGGTCCGTCAGGACAGCCCACCCAGGCCTTGCCGATGTACCATGTTCCCGTGCATTCACTTGCCGAACGCTTGTCCAGCCATATCCGCCGGGAGGAACTGCTCGGGGCCGGAGACCGCGTGGGCGTGGCCGTATCGGGCGGGATTGATTCGGTTGCGTTATTGCGCTTGTTGCTCGAACTGAGAACTGAATTTGGCATCGTGATTTCCGTAGTTCATTTCAACCACCGGCTGCGTGCCGCGGAGTCGGACCTGGACCAGGAGTTTGTTCGGAAGTTGGCCGAAGCGCACGGGTTGGAGTTTCATGTCGATGCTGGCGATGTGGCCCAGCTTGCCGCTGAACAGCATAGTGGTGTGGAGGCCGCCGCGCGTGAGTTGCGGTATGAATTCTTTCAGTCCTTGCTCGGCGCCGATGACGGCTCCGGTCTGGAACTCGATGCCTTGCCCGCGCCGGTTCTGAACAAAATCGCCACCGGCCATACCCTCGATGATCAGGCCGAGACCGTCCTGATGCGGTTAATTCGGGGTACGGGACCGAGGGGGCTCGGGGGCATCTATCCGCGCATTCTGGTGGGGCACGAAGACGGGGATGGACACGGCGAAGTCGTGCGTCCGCTCCTCGGCATCCGGCGGCGCGAACTGGAGCAGTATCTGGCAGACCGGAATCAACTCTGGCGGGAAGACTCCACCAACGCCGATTCCAAGTTCACCCGCAATCGTATGCGCAAGCTGGTGTTTCCCCTGCTCGAACGGGAGTTCAACCCTGCGGTGGTTGAAAGTTTTGCGGAACTGGCAGAGATTGCTCGCGACGAGGAAGATTACTGGGAGAATGAAACTTCAGGTTGGCTGGGGACCGTGGTGCAGTGGTCGTCGCCCGCCTGGGTGCGCGGGCTGCCGGTTGCCGGGGAGCCGGCGTCATTGGTCCAGATTCGGCCATCACCGCCGAGCGAGGACGATCGAGAATTGCTGGCTCGGCTGGAACAGTCCGGTACTCGGATGATGAATGCCTCGGTAAGCCGCCCGTGGCTGCTGACCGAGCCCAAGGCTGTGCAGCGGCGCGTGCTGAAGGCGATCGGTGAGCAGGCGGGGATTCCGTTGGAGTTCCGGCACATCGAGGAGGTCCTCCGCTTCGCGGCCGATGCGGGTGCATCCGGTAAAGAGTTATCGCTACCCCTGGGATGGAAGCTTGTCCGCGAGCCCGAGGCGATGGTGTTCGTCACCCCCGATCTGAGCCGACCGGAGCGCCTGCCGGACTACGAATACTCGCTGCCCGTACCCGGCAGAGCCGCGGTGCCAGAACTGGGGGCAGTAATCGAGGCGTTGCGGATTGCTCCCGAAGGGGAGATCGCGGAGTATAATCCGCAGCAACTTCTTCGTGCGGATTTATTGCCGCGATCGTTGCTCGTGCGCAACTGGCGTCCGGGAGACCGGTTTTGGCCAGCCCATACGAAGGCGCCGAAGAAGATCAAGGAATTGCTGCAGGAGCAGCCGGGAGCGCGTCAGGTTGGGCCGCAAGGGCGCAGGTTTTGGCCGATCGCGGTGAGCGGAGAAGAGATCGTGTGGATGCGAGGCTGTCCGGTTCCGGCAAGATGGTGCGCAAAACGCGGTCAGGAAGCAGTGCTGATCCGAGAGCTGCCGTGGGCGGTCGATGACGCCAGGATTTAGCGGGTTCGTCAAGAAAAGCAAGTCAGAGCCAGGCGGGACGGGAGGCACACGGTTTGATGAACGCAGCCAGAGTCGAGCCACTTCGCCAGGTGATCGCCGCCGACCAAATCCAAAAGCGGGTGAAGGAACTAGGGCGCCATATTTCCGACGACTACAAGGGACAGACGATCCAAGCTCTGGCCGTTCTGGAAAACGCGTTCATGTTCATGGCTGATCTGGTGCGGGCGCTCGATGTGCCCGTGGTTTGCCAGTTCATCAAACCCAAATACAGCAAGCAGCACAGTACGCAGGAGGGTAGCGACGCGGGAGAGATTTTAGAGATTTTCTTCAGCCACGAGCCCGATATTCGCGGACAGCATGTTTTGCTGGTCGAGGGCTTGGTACATTCTGGAGTCACCAGCGAATTCCTGATGAGCGACTTGCGCGCGCGGGGGGCAGCCTCGGTGAAGTTGGTGACCCTGCTCGACCGTCAATCCGCCCGCCGGGTGGCTTTGCAGCCTGATTATTTCGGGTTTCTGGTAGATGATGTTTTCCTGATAGGCTACGGTTTGGGGGCGGTAGAGCAAACCAACCGCAATATCCCTTATCTGGCAGCGGCGCCGACCCCTCCCATGACTTAAGTCATGGAGATTCATGGAGCGAGCGACGCGCCTTTTTTCGAAGGACAAGGTAGAATAGAGGGCTTAGGGAATTTGCCCTATCCAAATTGGTGGAAGCGCATCTAATTTAGTGTCAGGAGCCGCGGCCGTATAGGCTTGATCGGGCGTCGGTCTCTTTTAGGAGTTCTTGGTGAATTCAACAGTCAAAACCGTAGCTTTTTGGCTCGTGATTGGTTTGTCCGCGCTCTTGCTGTGGCAGGTGATTCAGGCTGGCCGCAGCGGGCAGAAGGACAAGGAAGTCAATTTCTCCCAGTTCACGAGTGACGTGGATCAGGGCAAAGTGCACGATGTCCTGGTTGACGGCATGCAGTTGCACGGGAAGTATACCGACAACTCCGCTTTCCATACCACGGTTCCGGCAAATTATCCCGAGATGATCAAGGAGCTGCATGACAAGGGTGTCTCGATGACCTTCCGGGACGCCAACAGCGGAAGTTGGCCCCTGCAGCTGCTCGGAACGTGGGCCCCGCTCATCTTGCTGGGAGCGCTGTGGTTCTTCATGATCCGCCAGATGCAGACGGGCGGCAACAAAGCACTCTCGTTCGGGAAGAGCCGGGCGCGCCTGCTCTCCATGCAGCAGAAAAAAGTCACGTTCAAAGACGTAGCCGGCGTGGAAGAGGCGAAGGAGGAACTGCGCGAGATTATCGAATTCCTGCGCGAGGCGCAGAAGTTCCAGAAACTTGGCGGCAGAATCCCCAAGGGAGTGCTTCTGGTCGGACCTCCGGGAACCGGCAAGACGCTTTTGGCTCGGGCGGTTGCCGGCGAGGCCAATGTGCCTTTTTTTTCCATCTCTGGTTCCGACTTCGTGGAAATGTTTGTCGGCGTCGGCGCCAGCCGAGTGCGCGACCTGTTTGAGCAGGGCAAAAAGAATGCGCCCTGCATCATTTTCATCGACGAGATTGATGCGGTGGGGCGGCATCGCGGCGCAGGGCTCGGCGGTGGTCACGACGAGCGTGAGCAGACCTTGAATCAGTTGCTGGTGGAGATGGACGGCTTCGAATCGAATGAGGGCGTTATCCTCATGGCGGCAACAAACCGGCCGGATGTGCTGGACCCGGCACTGCTGCGGCCGGGACGTTTTGACCGGCGCGTGGTGGTCAGCCGCCCTGATGTTCGCGGTCGGGAAGAGATTCTGCGTGTACACACACGCAAGATCCCTCTTGCCGAGGATGTCGATCTCTCCGTGCTGGCGCGTGGCACTCCCGGATTCTCGGGTGCGGACCTGGCCAATATGGTCAACGAAGCGGCTTTGGCAGCAGCGCGGCAGAATCGCAAGGCGGTGCTGATGTTTGACTTCGAAGTGGCCAAAGATAAGGTCCTGATGGGCGTGGAACGCAAGTCGCTGATCCTTTCCGACGAGGAAAAGAAAGTTACGGCGTATCACGAAGCGGGGCACGCTCTGGTGGCCGCGAAGCTGCCCGGCTCCGATCCCGTGCACAAAGTCACGATCATTCCCCGGGGCATGGCCTTGGGCGTCACCATGCAGCTGCCCATTGACGACCGACACAATTACACCCGGGAGTATCTGAAAACCGACCTCGCCATTTTGATGGGGGGGCGTCTGGCAGAGGAGCTTTTCCTCAACCAGATGAGCACCGGAGCGGGAAACGACATTGAGCGAGCCACTGAAATGGCCCGCAAGATGGTATGCGAGTGGGGCATGAGCGATCTCGGGCCTCTGACCTTCGGTAAGAAAGAAGAGCAGATATTCCTCGGCCGCGAAATCAGCCAGCACCGTGATTACAGCGAAGACACCGCCATCAAGATTGACGGCGAGGTCCGCAAACTGGTGAACCAGGGTTACGAAACGGCCAAGAATATCCTCGAAGGGAATCGCGACACGCTGCAGAAGATTGCCGCGGCTTTGCTCGAGAGGGAGGTGCTCGACGCCTCCGAAGTGATGTTGCTGGTCGAGGGCAAGGAACTGCCTCCGATGAAGTCCCCTTCCAAGCCCGATGACGGCGTGCAGCAGGTGCTGAAGCCGGAGCCGGGACGAGGAATTGTGAAGGGCGGGGAAAGCCCAGCGCGGGCTTAGGCGAGTTTTCAGCAATTCGTTTCCAGTACAGGGGCGGCCTAAACAGCCGCCCCTCATTTTGGGGGGCTAGACTTTGTCCGTCTGCGCTCGACGACGAGCAATTGATTGCCACCCTGTCTTTTTCAATTCCGGAGAGATGGGGCGAGCTTTTCAACCATTCACGATGCTCATCATGTGCTCGGGATAGCGATCTCCGGCCGCGGCGCCAGTAGGAAAGATTTCGTCGATACGGCGTAGATCTTCCGGGCTCAGCTTCACCTCGAGCGCTGCAACATTTTCTTCCAGATACTTGCGGCGCTTGGTGCCCGGGATGGGCACGATGTTTTCATCCTGAGCGAGCACCCAGGCCAGCGCCAGCTGCGCTGGCTTCGAGCCTTTTTCCTTTGCGATTTCCTCGACCCGGTGCACGAGGTCAAGGTTTCTCTGAAAGTTCTCACCTTGAAAGCGAGGAGAAGATCTGCGGTAGTCGTCCTCGGGGAAATCCTCGAAGCGCTTGAACTGACCGGAGAGAAAGCCGCGCCCGAGCGGACTGTAAGCCACGAAACCGGTGCCGAGTTCACGGCAGGCAGCGAAAATTTCGTCTTCCGGTTCGCGACTCCAGAGCGAATATTCCGTTTGCAACGCGGCAATGGAATGTACCTTCACCGCGCGCCGCAGAGTTCTCGGCGATGCCTCGGAGAGGCCGATGTGGCGAATTTTTCCTTCTTGTACCAGCTGGGCCAGCGCACCTACGGTCTCTTCGATCGGTGTTGCGGGATCCACGCGGTGCTGATAGTAAAGATCGATGGTCTCGACTCCCAGGCGCTTCAGACTTGCTTCACAGGCACGCCGGATGTAATCCGGCTTCCCATTGACCCCACGGACTTGCGGGTTGGCGGGATCGCGGACGATGCCGAATTTCGTAGCCAGCACGATCTTGTCACGTTTGCCTTTAATGGCCCGACCGACCAGTTCCTCGTTTTTATACGGCCCGTATACATCCGCCGTATCGAGAAAGTTGATGCCCAGTTCGAGGGCACGGTGAATGGTGGCGATGGATTCGGCGTCGTCGCGTCCGCCATAAAACTCCGACATGCCCATGCAGCCTAATCCCAGGGCAGAAACTTTGAGCCCGCTACGTCCGAGTTCGCGAAGTTGCATGATGATTTCCTTTCTGATCAACCGGCTCGAATTTATGAAAGAGCAAGTTACAAGTTAATAGATGCGGAGGAGCGGCTTGCGGGATTCAGTGACATCGCCCACGTGACGTGCGGGAACGCCAGCAGCCTGCAGCTGGACGAGCAACTGCTCGCGCTGTACCGCGGCGACGGAGAAGAGAAGGCCGCCGGCGGTCTGAGGATCAAACAGCACTGTCTTAAGCTCGTCGCTGAGCGGGGCTTCGTAGCCGACTAAGCATTCGGCAAAGTCGCGGTTGTTCTTCAGGCCGCCGGGAATGTATCCCGCACGAATACATTCTAAGGCGCCGGGCAAGACCGGGATGTCTTTCGAATACAATTGCAGCGCCACATTGCTGGCCAGCGCCATTTCGCGGGCATGTCCGATCAGGCCGAAGCCGGTGATATCGGTCATGGCATGGATACGAAAATCTCCTTGCTGAATTACCTCCGCGGCGCGCTGGTTCAGGGTACTCATCGAGCGAACCGCTGCCTCGATCCATGCCGGCTCAGCTTTGCCTTTTTTGATCGCGGTGGAGATCACACCCGTGCCCAGAGCCTTGGTGAGGATGAGAGCGTCACCTGGCTTGGCGCCGGCGTTGGCGAGAACTTTCCTGGGATGGACGAGCCCGGTAACCGCATATCCGAACTTGGTTTCTTCGTCGCGAATGCTGTGGCCGCCGATCACGGTGCATCCGGCTTCGATCATTTTGGAGAGGCCACCCGCCAGGATGCGTTCGAGAATCTCCAGATCGGCCTTCTCGGGAAAACACACCAGAGCGAGCGCCGTGAGCGGCTTTCCCCCCATCGCGTAAACGTCGCTTAACGCGTTGCTTGCGGCGATCTGGCCGAACGTGTACGGGTCGTCAACGATAGGCGTGAAAAAATCGACAGTTTGAACCAGCGCTTGATCGGGCCCGATTTGATACACTCCGGCGTCGTCGGCGTGATCGAAGCCGACTAGCACGTTCGGGTCCTGTTGCCGGGCTAATTTCCCAAGCACCGTGTCCAGCGCCGCCGGACTCAGCTTGGACGCTCAACCCGCAGCTTTTACGGACTCCGTCAGGCGAAATGGTTTTGCTTCGGACATAAAATCATTGTAGCCGGGTTACGCTCCGCCTTTATCGACGCCGATCTTTCGCTTCTCGGCTTCGATTCTGTGGGCGATTACTTACTGTGGCGGCGCCAGAACCGCGCGGGAGTTTCAAAGCGTCAGCCAGCCACAGGTTGCCGGAAGCGTCTATGAACCATCCCTGAGGGCTCGCCAACCAGACGGTCGCTGCCTGGGCCGCCATCCCCCCGACCCTCCGGCGCAGGCTCGTACGAACGGGCTGCAAGAATGATTGCCTACCACCGTGGTGATGACGCCAAGTCCGGTTTCACCGCAGGCCGCCTTACCGGACAGCGCGTCGGCAGAACCCGCCCCCGAATTGGCTGAGCCACCGCCGCGCGCTCTAGCCGTCCTGGTCGATGATTTGGCCGCGCCTGAGCTGGTTTGTCTGCCCGCGCTTGGGCGCGACATCGCAAAGACCGTTGTCAGCGACAACGACACTGAAGGCAGGTGCCCGACACGGCGTTTCCTACGCCCCTCCCGGATCGGGCGGCAGCCTGGAACCTTACTTTACTGCTACATCCGTGACTCGAATCTCCGGATACTGATGGTTCCATTGCGCGGAGATGGTTTCGAAGGTAAGTCGGAATGGCCTGTTCTGACCCGGCGCAAGCGGCGAGGCGCCGAACGGAACGGCTTCTGGATAAGGGCCGCTCGTTTTTAAGACTTGCAGCGGAAGCTCCTCCCGCTGGGCGACTTGTCCCATTTCATCTTTGAAATCCACTTCGACGGTCACCCGCGTGACGGTCTTATCCCCCGCGTTGGTCACAATTCCATCAACGTAGCTGATGGTTGCTCCGACAAAATTCTCCTCGGCGCTTAGTTGTAGATCGGAGAGCTTGAGCATGGTGGCGTACGGGGGCGGCCCGGATGGGCCCTTCGGTTTGCCGCGGAGGAGAAAGGCAGCCACCAGGGCGATGATGATGACGACTGCAACGGCGATGGCAATCGTCCGCCCGCTGGAATCGGGTTCTTCGGTCACCGGAGTTGGCTGGATCAAGCCGCCCATGCCCCTCGATTGTACTCTGGAGGTCAGTTGACGGTCTTGAAGAACGCGGTCAGGAATAGTACGCCTAACAGCAGGTCGACCGAGCCAAGCGCCAAATCCCCGGGCCTCAGGCGATGCTCGAGGTAAAGCACGACGAACGACGTTCCGGCGGTAAATTTCTCGAGCACCGAGGGAATCATCATCGGGCGCAGGCGCACCGGATCTCTGGCAATCACCATGAATGCGACCTGGAAGGCCAATCCCACGCCGACGAAGCCGTAGTAAAACATGGGGTGGGTGATCGGCGGAGGATCCTTTTCCCCGATCAGATCGAAGATGAAATACAGTGGCGTGAGAACCAATACGCCCCAAATCGCCGCCACCCAAAATACAATCCTGGCGAATTTCATGGAGCGCTCCGCTATTCCCCGCCTACCGTGAGGCCGTCGATCCGCAGTGTAGGAGATGCCACCGAGCCACGGAACTTGAGATCGCTTGCCATCTCCGAGATATTGAAGAACATTTCCTTCAGGTTTCCGGCTACGGTGATTTCCTCAACGGGGTAGACAAACTCTCCGCCCGAGATCCACAAGCCGGACGCGCCACGGGAATAATCGCCGGTGACGAGGTTCGCGCCATGGCCGAGGAACTCGGTCACGTAAAGACCTTCTTTGATCTCCGAAATCAATTCCTTCGGCGTCCTGGTTCCCGGCTGCAGAAAGTAGTTGCCCGGACCAATGCCCGGCGTGCCCGCCAACCCGCGCGACGCATTTCCTGTAGTCTTCAGCCCCAACTTCTTCGCGGTATAGGTATTTAACAAGTAGGAATGAAGGATGCCTTTCTCGATCACCACGGTGCGCCGCGTCGGCACGCCCTCGCCGTCGAACGGGCTGGTACCAAAGCCTCCGGGGATGGTGCCGTCATCGATGATGGTGACGTTGTCGCCGGCGACTTTCTGTCCCAGCTTGCCGGCCAGAAACGAGGCGCCGCGATAGACCGAGTCGCCGTTGATGCCCTCGAAAATGTGCTCCAGGATCGACGTCGCGACCATGGGATCGAAGATGATCGGCACCTGCGCGGTTTTCGCTTTGCGCGCGCCCAGGCGCCGCAGCGTGCGTTCAGCGGCGACCTTACCGACCTGTTCGGGCGACTCCAGCTTGCTCAGAGTTCGCGCCACGGAGAACCAATAGTCGCGCTGCATTCGGCCGTCTTCGGTTTGTGCGATGGGCACGGCTGCCACGGAGCAATAAGATCTTCGGTACTCGCCGACAAAGCCATGCGAGTTGGCCAGAACCTTGTGGCCGGTAGCCGCGTCAAATGATCCGCCTTCAGAATTCTTGATACGCGGATCGAAGTCGAGCGCGGCCTTTTCGGCCCGCCGCGCGTAGTCGATACGATCAGGGCCGGCGAGCGAATAAACGTCTTCGTGATAGAGGTCGAGATCGCCGGTGAGCGACCCCAATTGCCCCGGATCGGGGATGCCTCCGAAGGGATCTTCTGAGGTGATCTTCGAAAGCTCGAGCGCAGATTTCACCATGCGGTCCAGGCTCTCCGAGGAGAAATCGCTCGAATAGGTGCTGGCGGCGCGTTGGCCGGAGAAGACGCGCACGCCGATCGATCTCGATCCGGATTCTTTGAGGGTTTCGACCTGGCCGAGGCGAACCAGCGTGGAGAATTCATCGCCTTCGCGCACCACGCATTCGGCAGCCGTGGCGCCGCCATTCATGGCGCGCCGCACGATGTCCTGGGCGATGGAGCGAAGGTCAATTTCTATCTTCGGAGTTCCCGGTTCCACTTGAGTAGAGGGCATAAAAATTTTTTAGCACGGAGGCACCGCGACCCGGAGAACAGCTTGAACTGGACAAAAGCTAGCTTAAACTTCCTCTGTGACTCGGTGCCGCTCGGGTGAGGTCGATCTTACTGCATGAAGCCGCCGGGATCCTTCTTGGCAGTTCCCCCGACGGTCAGGCGATCGATCTTGATGGTCGGAATGCCGACGCCCACCGGCACGGCCTGTCCATCCTTGCCGCAGGTGCCGACGCCTTCGTCGAGCTTCAAATCGTGGCCCACCATGGAGACCCGCGTCAGAACGTCCGGCCCATTGCCGATCAAGGTTGCGCCTTTGATGGGGGCCGTGATCCGCCCGTCTTCAATCATGTACGCTTCCGATGCTCCGAACACAAATTTGCCATTGGTGATATCGACCTGGCCTCCGCCGAAGTTGACGGCGTAGATCCCGCGCTTTACCGAGCGAATGATGTCTTCCGGACTATCCTGGCCGGCCAGCATATAAGTATTCGTCATGCGTGGCATGGGAATATGCTCGTAGCTCTCGCGCCGTCCGTTGCCGGTGTCGGCGATGCCCATCAATCGAGCGGAGAGCTTGTCGCTCAGGTAACCCTTCAGAATTCCCTTCTCGATCAGCACGGTTTCCTGCGTGGGTTCGCCTTCGTCGTCCACGTTCAGCGAGCCGCGACGCCACGGCATCGTTCCGTTATCAATGACCGTACAACCCTCGCTGGCTACCCGCTTTCCGATCAGCCCGGCAAAGGCAGAAGTCTGCTTGCGATTGAAATCGGCTTCCAGCCCATGGCCGACCGCTTCATGGAGCAGAACGCCGGGCCATCCCGGGCCGAGTACGACTTCCATGTCGCCCGCCGGCGCCTCGCGCGCGTCGAGCTGAAGAATCGCCTGACGCGCCGCTTCCTTGGCGAAGTACTCAGGATTTTTGTCGCCGAAGAAAAAGTCGAGAGCCACACGTCCACCGCCGCCCGAGCTGCCGCGAGCGGAGTTGGCTTCTGTCTTGGCGATCGTGGAAACGTTCATGCGCGCGAGCGGCTGGGAATCTTCCGCAAACGTCCCATCGGAGGCGACGACAAGAATATTCCGGAGTTCGTCGGAGTAGCTGGCGCGGACTTCCTGGATGCGCGGGTCATAGGCACGCGCAGCCTTGTCCGCCCGCATCACCAATTCAACCTTGGCGGTGATCTCGGCATCGACCGATGGCAAGGTCACAGGATAAAGGCTGCGAGCTGCAGTCTGCTGAAACCCTGCTACGCGAGTCTTGGCCGGAGCGCTGGCAATCAGAGCTGCGGTGCGCGCCGCGTGCAGGATGCGGCTGGCGGAAAGATCATCGGTATAGGCGTAACCGGTGCGTTCGCCGGAGACCACGCGCACTCCGCAACCGGCGGAAATCCCCTGCGACGCGGATTTCACCATGGACTCGTCCACCATCAGCGAAGTCGAAGAGAGGTATTCAAAATAAAGGTCGGCGTAGTCGCCGCCCGCCGATAGCGCGGCCGCCAGGTAATGTTCGAGGTCGTTTTCGGTGAGGCCGTAGTGATCAAAAAAGAAGCGCTGTTTATCTGCGAGATGTTGTTTGTCCAAGCTTTTACCCACGAGAATTAGATGCCGCCGTGCCGGAACCGGACTCAGTTGAGCGGATGTGTTCATTATCCCACAGGCAGATTGGCAATAGCCGGTGAATGCTCCACCGGTGCCGGGTGACGATGGTTACTGGTCGTCGACGATGGCGGTGGTCGTGGATACCTCGCGCCAGTAAACTCACTGCGAAGTTTTGGCGAACTCCATCAAATGCGCTATCAGGACCATCTCAACGACCAAAACGACCTTTGTTCGCTACTCGGAGCCCATGGTAGGAAGAGATGGCGGAAGCTTCCTGGTGTTTCGTTGCTCCGCGCTGTTCAATGTACTCATGCAGGGCATCTCTGAATTCCCATAGAAGTGATTCTCTCTCGGCAGGATCGTGCACCGCCATAGCTTTTAACCACAAACTGTTAAGCCGCTGTTCGGAGGCAGAAAGCATGCCTTTAGACTACTCATTCGCATTTGGGCTTACTGCCCAATTTTGACCAAACCGGAAAAATTCAGCAACGCACGATTAGGACACTCGCGGGAATTCGCAGGCATTGACGAGCGCTGGCGGGAACCAGTAAAAGTCGTGTTCCGGAAGCGTGCAGAGTGAGCCGTGAGTCGTGGACTTCGGCTACTTACCGGTGCAGCAACCTGAATGCGATAAGAACGTTCTTTCCCGCTTTTCGATTCACACTGTCTGGCTTCTCTATCGCCAGCAAATCCGCCGCTGGTCTGCTATCACGGCGCCGACGTCGCCG
>Ga0265762_1000032_pt1 | contig 15937 bp, 15 predicted proteins | sample NZIome_4_FD_200870 | JGI IMG/M metagenome (GOLD analysis project Ga0265762, IMG submission 200870) | Metatranscriptome of rhizosphere microbial communities from Maridalen valley, Oslo, Norway - NZI4 (Metagenome Metatranscriptome) | ecosystem: Host-associated > Plants > Roots > Rhizosphere > Soil...
CCTCATCCATGGGTTGGGCGTTGCCGTCGATCAGCACTACTTCATGTCCGGCGGGAGTGAGTGACTGCAAGAGGAACATCCAGAGGTGTGGCATGAAGTTGCGCGTAACCCCGTTATCGGGGTTGTACAGTAGAATTTTCAATGGTTCCCTGATTTCAGCTTGCGGTGGAATTGTTGCGCCCAGAAATCGCCTAGTGGGAAATGGTGGCTGGGGTCAGAATCTATCTTACAACCAAATTGACGGTGCTCGACAGATAAATGTTCGATACCGCACACTTGGTTGTTCCAAAGCAGGCGCGCGCGATCCTGGTTGGTTATAGGTCTAGTACCTTTGGCTGGGCAAGAAGGCAGTGGGCTGGCTTAGAATGGGTGGGCGGGTAACGGGAAGCTCTGAACTCGCATCTAATTCGGAAGATGCAGGCAGAATCCCGTTCCTCTCAGGAAAACCCTACCAATTTGAGGTTCGAAACCGTTATGAAGACCATCTACGTTTGTCTGAGTTCCGTGATGCTGGTTGCGCTGTTGCTGGGCGCTGCGCATGCGATGCCGCTGAGTTCCGCGGGGCGCACTGTGATTCCGGCAGACTTGCAGCAATTGATTTCGGTGGATTACCGCGCCATCCACGACTCGCCCACGGCGACCGCTCTTAAGACTCAGATCATGCAGGCGCAGCAGAATCTTGAGCAATTCGAGACGGCACTGAAAGGCATCGGAATCAATCCTGATAAAGATGTCGACACGCTGGCGTTCGCCTCGTTCCGCACCCCGAAGCAGGGTGTCAAGGGCGTGGGTGTGGCGGCCGGGCCGTTCGCCATGAAGACCGTACTCAAGAAAATGACGGCGCAGAAGATTAAGCCCACGAAGTATCACCAATCGAATATTTATCCGATGGACGGCGGCTTTGTGATGACTTTCCTGGACGACAGCACGTTGCTGTTCGGAGAGGTATCCGCGGTGAAGATTGCGCTCGATACCCGCGATGGCGACGTGTTAGGTCTCGATACCAATCAGACCATGGCCGACATGATGTCCAGTGTGGATTCGGCGCCGGTGTGGAGCATTCTGGATCAATTGGGAACGCAAAACGTGATGCGCTCGGCCTTAGGAGACGCGGCCAAGATCGCTGATTATGAAACCCTCAAGAAGCGGTTGCTGGGTTCGCGTTACACCATGAGTTTTAGCGGGGGCGTGAACTTCGATCTAACCGTGGTGTCTTCCGATTCCATGAGCGCGGCGACCCTGTCGTCTTTGGTAAAGGCGGGGCTGCTCTATAAGAAGATGAGCGCCAGCGCTACCGAGAAACTGGCGATGGATAATACCAGCGTCGATTCCGACGGCTCCGATGTAAATTTCCACTTCAAATCGACGGACCAGCAGTTTCAGTCGATCATGCACTCGGATTTGTTTGCGGCGGTTTCGCGCTAGGACCAACCCGATCTACAGCAGGCACTGAGACACGGCGAAATCGAGTCTCGGTGCCTTTTTCTTGCTTGATGTTTTCGGCCTGAATTCTGTGCCCTGAATTTTACTTTGGTTTGCGAGCCCGTTTTTCCCCGGCCCAACCTTCCTTCGTGATTTGCCGTGAGCGGCCGATGGCGAGCGCGTCTGCCGGAATATCTTCCGTAATGCAGGAGGCGGCGGCGACATAGGCGCCTCTGCCCACGCGCACTGGCGCAACCAGCGTGCTGTCGCTGCCGATGAAAACCCCATCTTCGATCACGGTGGTGTGCTTGTGAACGCCATCGTAGTTACAGGTGATGGTTCCCGCACCGATGTTGACGCCGGCGCCAATTTCGGCATCGCCCAGGTAAGTAAGGTGGTTGGCTTTGGATCCCTTCCCCAGCTTGATTTTCTTGGTCTCCACAAAATTGCCGACATGCGCGCCTTCTCCGATGTCGCTGCCGGGGCGCAAGTGCGAATAAGGGCCGAGAACAGCGTCCGGGCCGATGCGGGCTTCTTCCAGAATGCACCCGGGACGGACGAGAACACGGTCGGCAATTTGGGAATTAAGAATCACGGAGTAGGAGCGAACGCGGCAGCCGGAGCCGATACGCGACCGGCCCAGGATCTGGACGAAGGGCTCAAGCACGGTGTCGGGGGCGATCTCGACGTCCGGATCGATCACGCAGGTAGCGGGATAGAAGACCGTGACGCCCTCGGCCATAAGTTCATTGCACTTGCGCATGCGGAGCTGATAGTCGATGAAGGAAAGTTCGGCGCGGGTGTTGGCGCCAAGAACTTCGGCGGGGTTCTCCGACTTCCAGACGAACACGCGCTGCCGGGATTGGCGTAGCACTTGGGCCATATCGGTGAGGTAATACTCGGCGTGGGGGTTGCTGGTCGAAAGCTTCTTGATGTGGGCAAATAACTGCGGCACGGCGAAGACGTAGAAGCCGGCGTTGATCTCGTGAATGTCTCTCTGCCGAGGGGTGGCAGATTTTTCCTCGACAATGACCTGCACTTCCGAGCTGCGAGCGTTCTTGCGAATGACCCGGCCGTAGCCGGTGGGGCGATCGAGGTCGGCGCTGAGCAAAGTCATCACGGCCCGCTCGTCAAGGTGAAAATTCAGCAATTGGGCGATGGTCTGGGGGGTGATCTGCGGGGCATCACCGGAGAGAACGATGACGTGGTCATAGTTCATGAGTGCTGATTCGGCGACCATCAAGGCATGGCCGGTGCCGCGCTGCTCGGCTTGCAGGACGAAATTTACGCCGGTGGGAGCCAGGGCGGTACGGACCCGGTCGGCTTCGTGGCCAATGATGGCGTAAACGTCGGTTGGCGGCACGACGCGGGTAGCTGCAGCGATGACGTGGGCCAGCAGCGGCTTGCCGCCGACTTCATGCAGCACCTTGGGCAACTGCGATTTGAGGCGCGTACCCTTGCCGGCGGCCAGGATGGCGACCGCAACGCGAGGCGCTCCCGCCGATGTCTGGGAATGGGAAGAGGATGGGTTTCTGGATTTCTGCATTCGAACCCACTATACCTTGAGACGGAAGCGTACAGAAGAGGGATGCGGCATCCCGCGCATCCCGGACGGGGTAGCTATTTGCGACCCGGACAGAATAGAATCCTCGGACCAAACTGGCAGTCGTCGAGAACCAAGCAAGTCGTCAACCGGAGGAAGAGATGCCAAAGTACGTCATCGAGCGCGAGATTCCCGCCGCAGGAAATTTAACCGCGGAACAGATTCAGGCGATTTCCCAGAAATCCTGCAGCGTTTTGAAAAACCTCGGGTCGGAGATTCAATGGATCGAGAGCTACGTCACGCCGGACAAAGTTTATTGTGTCTATATCGCGCCCAATGAAGCGATGGTGCGCGAACATGCGAAACAGGGCGGCTTTCCAGCGAATCGCATTTCCGAAGTGAAGCGGATGATCGATCCGACATCGGCGGAAGGGTGAGCGATTTCGGCGACTAGAGGCCCAAGCCACCGTCGACGGCAAGAATTTGCCCGGTGATGAATTGTGGAGCGGTGGCAAAGAAGAGAACGGCAGCAGCAATTTCGTCCCCGCGCCCGTTCCGTTGCATGGGAGTTTGCTTGGCCATGCGCCGCATGAAAACCGCAGCGGACTTCTCGCCGAGATCGATCATGCCGGGCGCGACCGCGTTGACGGCGATCTCCGGAGCCAGAGCTTTGGCCATAACCTTGGTGAGCATATGCAAGGCAGCCTTGGACGAACAGTAGTGTGCGTGTGTGGCCCAGGGACGCAGGCCACCGAGCGAACCCATGTGAATGATCTTGGCGGTGATTTTCTCTGACCGCTCCCGTCCGGCTCGTTTTCGACGCATCCACTTCAGGGCTTCGCGCGAAACCAGGAATGGTCCGCGCGTGTTCGAGGCGAACATAGCGTCCCATTGGCGCAGGGTGAGGCGCTCGAAGTCCGAGGTGGCGTAATTCGCAGCGTTGTTGACGAGGATGTCGATGCGGCCGAGTTCGCGTCCAGCATCCGTCATCATGGATTTGACGCTGGCTTCTTCGGTGACATCACAGTGCAGGGCGAAGGCGCGGACGCCGAGGCTGGAGAGGTCGACGACCGTGTGTTGCGCCTCGCGGGAGGAGCTGCGAAAAGTGATAGCCACGTCGGCTCCGGCTTGAGCGAGAGCGAGGGCGGAGGCACGTCCGAGACGGTGGCTGCCACCGGTAATGAGGCAGGCCTTGCCGCGCAGAGGCTTGTGGGCGGGCGTGATCATTTTGGGATTCTACTCCAGGCTTCTGTGCGCGAGCCCACTTCAGGAGTGGTATGACCACTGGCGCAGCGATTCGTTGCTTTTCTCTTGCCACAGGGTAAGGCGGCAACGATACAATCGCGGCGTGCCTGACTCTCGCCAGGTTGTGATTTATTCGCGCAAAGGATGTCATCTTTGCGAGGTCGTGAAGGAGAGTCTGGTGAAGCTCTCGCGTCGCGGCGGATTTACCTGGCATGAAGTGGATGTGGATAGCGACAGCGAACTGCGCCGGCAGTTTAACGATGAAGTCCCGGTGGTCTTCATCGACGGGCGCAAAGCCTTCAAGTACCGCATGGACGAACGGGAATTTCTGCGCAAACTCGCGAGCTAGATCAGCTTTCCCAGAGGACTTCTCTGGGAACGGAGCGCCAGATATGAGCAAGAAACTCGCCGTCGGTCTGTCGCTCGGACGTTTCGCAACCGTGGCGCTCGCGAAAGCACGGGAGGAATGTTCAATGTTTGATTTGTACGGCGGATACTACTACGCGACGCTTTAATATCCACGCCAATCTCGCTGGAGTCGCGCCCTCGGTAAGGTACAACGGATACGGTTGGAGGCGGCCAGTTCGAGTACACACGAAGAACTGGCTCGGCATCGTGGGAGATCTGGCTGGGTATGGAGCGACCAGCACCGCGAACGGAGCAGTGGTCGGAGGAGCGTTTACCTGTCTTTTTGGGCCCAGGGTGAATTCGAGGCGGGGCAGAGTTACGCCCTTCGCTCAGGCGCCCTTCGGAGGAATTCGCGCAACCGATGGGATTGGCGAATCGGGACCCGAAAATAATTTTGCGATGACGGCGGGCGGCGGGATTGATTTCAAAAGTGTCCAGGCAGGTCTCGGTTCGGCCCCTGCAGGCCGAGTACTTCATCACCAGATTGCCTCATGGTCTCGACGACCGAAAGAACAATCTGCGGATTGGCACCGGGGTGGTCGTGCGCCTCGGGAAATAATTGCGAGGTGGCGGGTCGAAGCAACCTTGCACGGTTCGCTTGGGTGACTTTCATGAGGACTGCGTCGCCGCCCTCATTTGCCGGTTCGTGCGTCCCAAACCGGGGCGCCCTTGGCATCGCGGAACATAAGCGTGTCTTCCCCTTTCACAAGTTCTCGTGCCAGAATCACATCCGCCCCTTCGTGCTTCACTTTCGAGCCGGTAACCGCGATCTGGTCCCCCTTAGTGAAACTGATACCCATCTCCTCTTCGAACGGTTTGGGGCACACATAAATGTGGATTTTTTCCTCACCCAGCTTGATGATCAGTTCCGTGAAATCCTTCCTGGTTCCCATCGAGAGTAGATTCACTTCATCGATTTCCCCTTTGGTTTTCATCTCCGCGTGAAGGTCGTAGGTGGGCAGGTGAGTGTCTTCGGGTTGGGCCTTTTGCGAGAGTCCCGGCATTACCCATAGGAGCAAAAACAAAGCCACTCGGGAAAACATCTCGATATCCTGGTAGGGCAGGGTGGGACGTTGAAGACCGAGCGACATGGCTCCTCCTCGTTTTTCCCGACAACCGGACGTGGACGCCAGATGCCGGGTGTTACTTTGTCGGCACCACTTAGGCAAAATACCTTCGTCGGTTCTCGGATTGCCTGACAGTTTTCGCTAACAATAAGGCCGGTAACTCAGTAGCTCTCGAGGAAGACAGAAGCATCGTACACCCGGACGAAAGGATCGATGACAAAAAAATCGCCACCGGCCCAGTCAGCGGCAAATGGGTGCTGACGGGGAAGGCCCCCACAAACAGCCCAATCTCAAGGTTTCCGCTACAATCATCCCGCCATGTTGCGCTCCGAACTATACGCTGACCCCGACAATATTTTTGTTCACGATGCGGTGCTCGCCTCCTGCCGCGACCATGGACAGAAGATCGCGTTGGTGGACGTTTCCTGCGGGCAGCGGATTACCTACGCCGGGTACGGAGAGACGGTGGAGGCACTGGCGCGTGGGTTGGTCGCGTCCGGCCTGAAGCCGGGAGAAGTGGTTGCCATTTTTCTGCCGAATTCGTGGGAGTTCTGTGCGACCTATCATGCGGCCACGCTGGCGGGTGCGATTCCCACCCTGCTGAATCCGACCTATCGCGAGCGCGAAGTGCGATATCAGCTGCAAAACTCTGGAGCGGTGTTGCTGGTCACCGATGCGCCGACGATCGCCGGCATCAGTTTGGCGGGCCTAACGAATTTACGACGAGTGTTTTGCACGCGAGAGCGGGGAAATGGGGGTGAATCTTTCTCTGAGCTGTTGAAGCCCGTGAGCGCTGCGCTGTCTGCGCCTTTACGTGGGTCGCAAGAGACCTTGGCGGCGTTGCCTTATTCCAGCGGGACAACCGGGCTGCCAAAGGGCGTGATGCTCAGCCATCACAATCTGGTGGCGAACGTTTATCAGTTGCTGGGCCCGGGTGCGGCGCTGCTGAAGCCAGAAGATAATCTGCTTTGTTTTCTGCCGTTGTATCACATCTACGGGCTGAACGTGGCGCTCAACCCCATGCTGATGATGGGGGCGACGCTCGTATTGGTGCCGCGTTTCAACCCAGGGCAGGTGTGTTCGCTGCTGACAGAGGAAGCAATTACCACGATGCTGATGGTTCCACCGGCGATGAATGCATTGTGCCTGGCAGCGGAGGCAGGCGTGTTTCCGAAAGATCACAAACTGCACTGGGTGAAATCTGGAGCGGCGCCGTTGGCACCGGATTTGCCGCGCAGATTCACCGCGCTGACCGGCATCCTGGTGTGTCAAGGTTACGGCATGACGGAGGCTTCGCCGGTGACGCATGTGGGATATCTGGAGCCGGAACGATACCGTCCGGATTCAATCGGGCACCCTTTGGCGAAGACCGAGTGTCGAGTGATTGGAGCGGAGAATGTGGCTGCATCGGCGGAGAATGTGGCTGAGGTTCGGACCGGCGAGCCGGGGGAGTTGGTGATGCGAGGCCCGCAGTTCATGCAAGGTTATTGGCAGGAGCCAGAGGCGACGGCGGCTGTACTGCGCGACGGGTGGTATTGGTCGGGCGATATGGTGACTCGTGACCCCGAGGGTTTTTATCGCGTGGTGGACCGGCGCAAGGAAATGATCAAGTACAAAGGATTTCCGGTAGCGCCGGCAGAGGTGGAAGCGGTGCTGCTGGAACATCCGGCGGTGCGGGAGTGCGGGGTGGTGGGGCGGCCTGACGCGGCGGCGGGAGAAATCCCGGTGGCGTTTGTGGCGCTGCGCAATGGATTTACGACCTGCAAGAAGATGGAAGAGGAGCTATGTGCTTTTGTGGGCGAACGGCTGACTTCCTACAAGCAGCCCCGCGAAGTATATTTTGTCGAGGTCGTTCCCAAGACGGCCTCGGGAAAGATTCTGCGGCGAGAGCTGCGACAGTTTATTCGCGAAGGGAGCTGAAATCCGCTGATCGCGCCAGAGGCAACACTAGAACTAGAAGTGACGAATGGACAATTTCCTGACCATCCCTGGAACAGTCGGCAGCAGACCGGTCGCGCAGCTGCGGCATTCCCCACACTGCTCTGCCTCAGCTAAGCGCTTCTTCCATGAGGATCGTCAGGAGGATCGTCATGAGGTGGTTTTACAAGGTCAACGCTTTCGCCGCCGTGGCCGGGTTGGAGGGTTCGCCGGACTCAGCAGTGAAGCGAAATGCTATTTTTCTACGCGGCTGTCTCCCGCGATCGTTTTCGAGGCGAGGAAGCTCCAAATGGTTTCGTTGGCGTTGATGGCGTCACTCGTTTTGCCAATTTCTTTTTCCGACATGTACTGTTCGCCGCCCGGCCAGGTACTCCCGCCGCCTTTCACGCTATCGAGTACGACCTGTGCGTTGTTCTGGCAGCCGCTGTAGGTATAGGTTTTCGTGTCCTTTCCGCCTTTTTGTAGGGGGGGAATTTTATCTTGGGCGGGCTTTTCTGCACAGCGGTCGAACTTGGCCCACGCCTTGGCGCTGTCTTCGGCAGAGAGCACGTGGAACTGGCCCGGTTTGTAACTGCCTCCATTGTCGGGAACGATGGGATCATCGGTGCCCTTCATGAAGAGAGCTGGCACGGCGCGCGAGGGCAGGCAGATCATGGTCTTAGGGAGCGCGGCGCCCACCGCGGCAATGGCCGCGACCCGATCGGCCATGTTGCAACCCACGCGCAACGCCATGAAGCCGCCGTCCTCCAACCCGGCAACATAGATGCGGCGCGTGTCTACCGAGTACTTCAGGGCGAGGGCATCCAGCATTTGGTTGAGGAAGGCCACGTCATCGGCGGGCTCAGGCCGATTCCTGGTTGTTGCATCGGGATTTTGTCCTCCGCTGGGGCGGCCGCCCCCTCCCCCGCCGGGATAACCTCCACCACCGCCGCCCGGCCATCCGCCTCCCAATCCTCCCCGACGCCCGCCTCCGCGTCGGGGTGCCATCGACGACTGTTCCGGGCGAACTCCGATGTTCCACGCGCCGCGCGTGGCGTTGGGATAGACCGCAATGATCCGATCTTTATCGGCGAACTGGTTGAAATGCGTGAGCCGCGCCATGTCATCGGCATCCTGATTGCGCGCGTGCAGCAGGATTACGACGGGATAGTGCTGCGCCTGATCGTAAGCTCCTGGCAGGTGGACGGTGTAGTTGCGGGAGACGTCGTCGATGTCGATCTTCTCCTGCGTCTCCTGTGCCCGTGAGGGAGCTACCAGGATTGTTGCCAAGGCACAAACCGCCAGCGCGCAATCCCGCGGGCCAAAACAAGGATGCGTCTTCAATTTGATACCTGAAGCGTTCATTTCTTCGTTCCTCGAGAATTTCATCAGAAAGGTGAACGACTGATCCGGAGCCTTAATCTCGACAGCCCCCGAAGCTGAGCGTTCTGAACAGACCTGCCGGGTGTCATGTCAGTTCGAGCGGTGATGTGGTCCGCCAATCGCTATAAGAACCACGAGCGCAGCGTGGGGTTGCTAACGGACAGCCGAGAGTTTTGCAAAGTTTTGTAAGGAAGTCCTTTAACGGGCGAAGCGGGAGCGGAAACTTTTCCAGATGGCATTCGTAACTATCGATGCCATCGGCCCGGCGATCGGACCGACTCTCAGTCAGGAGGGTTATGGACGGGAACTTTGTGGGGCTCGTAGCCGTGATGATGATCTTCGGAATTGCGCTGGCGGCCATGTACATCTATACATTTTTCCACATGCGCAAGCTTTGCCGCGAAGAACGGCTGGCAGCGATCACCCGGGGGGATGTGCCGATGCAGGCGGAACTCTCGGAGGCAGCCCGTTCGCCTCGGTCGGGAATTCTGCTCGTGGCCGGGGCAATCGGATATTTCGTGCCCTACCTGAACGCGGCGCGAGGAGCTCGAGGCCATGATCGCGGCCACGTTGGGCCTGATGGGCTCACGGTGGGAATCGGTTTTTTTTGTCGATCACGCTCTCAACCGGCGGGATGGGAGAACATCGTAAAGGGTAAAGGGCGCACTGAGAGAAAACTGACAGAAAACGGTCGTCCCCGTACCCGAGGCGAATCCATGCTGGCGCAGAATTGGCACCGCACTCGGGACGTTCAGTACTCTTCGATTTTTCGATTTTCCGACAATTCATCCGCCGAAAAGTGTGTTTTCGCTCTACGGATCTGCACCTAGGGCTGTACCCGTATAACGATTTTCCTCCCAGTGTGTCGAAATTCCATCCTTGGGTCGACGCCTAGGTCTATTCCCAGGCCGGGCGCAAGTAGTTTGATCGAAAGCAGATTCTTCGTTTGGCCAGCCCTGGCCCTCGCCTTGCATTCTTTTCCCATGGTTGATCGACGAACATACCCTTGATTTCTGGGTGGAAACCCAAACTATATGGAGGAAACCCAAACTATATGAAGTGCAGAAACCTGTTACGCCTTCACTGCGTCATATTGCTGACGTTTGCCGCCGGTGTTCTAGTCGCCCCCTTAAGTGCGCAATCGCCGAGCACCCAGTCGCAAAGCACCGCGACACCGGACCGAGACGATGCAACCCGGCGCCAACTCACCAGCTTCGACAAATTCCTGGACAGTCATCCGGAGATTGCCGAGCAAGTGCGTAAGGATCCGTCGTTGGTGGATAACCAGGAGTTTGTGCAGCAGCACCCCGACCTGCGGCAGTATCTGCAGCAGCATCCGGAAATTCGCCAAGAACTCAGCCAGAATCCGAACGGGTTTATGCGACAGGAAGACCGCTTCGACCGGCGCGAAGATCGAGGTCGCGATCGAGATGTAACCCGCGCTGAGCTAGCCAACATGGATCGCTTCCTGGACAGCCATCCAGAGATCGCGGAACAATTGCGGAAGGATCCGTCGCTGGTAGACAACAAGCAGTTTGTGCAGAGCCACGCGCCTTTGCAACAATTCCTGGCCGATAATCCTGGAGTGCGCGAGGAGTACACAAATAATCCAAACGCTTTTATGCGACAGGAAGACCGCTTTGACCGGCGCCAAGACCAGAGTCGTAACCCGGACGTGACCGCCGGCGAACTCTCCAGCTTTAACGAATTCTTGGAAGACCACAACAATATCTCCAAGGAACTCTCCAAGAATCCTTCTCTGGCTAATAACCAGGAGTACCTTGAAAACCATCCTGAGCTGACCGACTACCTGAAAGCGCATCCTCAGGTACACGAAGAACTGAGCGAGAATCCGCAGGCCTTCATACAGTCGGCGCAACAGGCCACTCCCCACGACACGGTAAAAGTGGCCAACCAATCCAAGCCCAAGTAGCGGATCGCGGGAAGGGCCGCCTGCGCGGCCCTTATTCGGTCCCGCGACTCCGTCTTGCCTGCGGGTGAGGAGCGGAAGAACGGAAAGTTGTTGACGATTGCCTAACGGAGGCTCGGAGGTTTATATGAATCGCAATGTACCGCTGATCGCCATGCTCTCTCTCCTGCTGGCTATTCCTGGTTTGGCGGGAGACAAGAAGAAACATGCCAGTCGTGCCATGATTGAAAGGATGGAAGCGGTGCCCTGTGGAGCGAAGGAGCGCGGCCTGACCGGCCTCGGCAGCGTCTGGGCCTCAGTCGGAGTGACCCACGTGAACTCCGATGAAAAACTCTGCCCGCAATATCTGCTTCGCACCGATGACATGGAATACCACGTGCGCCCGCTTGATCACAAACATCCCGTCTTGCTCCCAGTGGGCCAGGAAGGGGAGTTCAAACTCGCCAAGGACAAGATCGAAATGCGCATTCCGGATGGAGATCGTAAGATGCGCCAGTATCAGGTGGTGGTGATGAGGCCGATCGACCATTCCGACTCTTCGTCATCGGCAAACAGATACAACACGCCCGGCAAGAACTATGGTGACAAGTCCCTAGTCGACAAGAACTACGCTGAGCAGAGCGCTCCTAAACCTCCGGACAATCGTCCTCAATAATAAAGCGCCGCGCGCGACTGAGGGGAGCGGGACGAACCGGTAGCCCGCCCCAACGATCGTTTTTCAGCCGGCCAGCAGTTCGTACTGCTTCTCCGTCAGGGGAACGACGCTGAGTCGTCCCTGGCGCACAAGCGGAGAGTCGGCGAAAAGCTGGTTGGCCTTTACTTCCGCTAGAGTCACGGGCTTGGTGATAGCCTTTCCCACCTTGATTTTCACCTGCGGGTTCTTGGGATCGCTCGCATCGACCGATACCACCTTGGCGGTGCCGACTGCACTTTTCTCGTCTCCGGTGTGATAGATGACCAACAGCTCGCCGGGCTTCATGCCGCGCAGATTCTTGAGGGCGACGGGATTGGTCACTCCATCCCAGATGGTTGTGCCTTCGCGCTGGAGGTCAGCGAAGGAATACACGGTGGGTTCGGTTTTTAGCAGGTAGGGCATAGCAGAATTTTACTCGCACTCAGACCAAGATTCACGTTCCGTCGGTTGGTGTTTCCCTCTAGTCCTGCTCATCGTCTCCGATGGGTTGACCTGGGGGCACGGCTACCTCGGGGGCTGGGGTAAACTTCTCCGGATCCCTCTCGAAGGCGTTGATCCGTGCAATGGCCGCGGCACGCACCGCTCGCTCGGCGGGAGCTCCGGAGGGCACCGCCGATATCCAGGAGCGCAAAACCAGGGTCTCGGCGCGAGCCAAGGCGCGCGCTTCTGACGAAGCGCTGGGGTTGGTGGCCAGCGCGAGCAAATGCTCTAGCGTAGACATTTCTGTGGCGCGCTGAATCTGGCCCTCCCGTCCCTCAACTCGTGGTGCCTTCCAGGTGGTCTGAAAAACCGCATCGATAAGCTGAGTGAGGCTGGGATTCGCTGCGTCTCGGGCATGATATTCCACCAGGCGCGAGGCGCGCTGCGGATCAAAGAGCAGCCTGAGGGTAAGGTCTGCCGCCGCTTCTGCCGCCCCGACGGGATCGAATGTGAGGCCGGTGTGTCCGGCGAACGATTCACGCGTCGCCGGATAAGCCGGGGCGCGAGGCGGCAAAATCCGCAGGAGAGATTCAGGAAGGGTCAACATCTCCGGCGTGAGAGTTTTGAGGACGGCGGCAACCGCCTTCTGCTGAACACCCGGATCGACGATCGCGGTAACCATCTGGCCATCGTCACGAAGAGCGTAACGGTAGTCCAAGCCCCCGATCTGCTTGGCAGCGGCCTCGGTTTGATAACGATGCAGCAAAAAAAGGGGAACCAGGGTGTCTTCGAGTTGCGCCATAGGAGTATTGGAGGGAATCGCGTTCTCGCCAAAACGCTTCAGCGCTGCGGCACGAATTGTGAGAATGCGATCGAGTTCCGTCGCCGGGTCCGGGCCGTTGTCCCAGAGATGGGCGTGGGGATGAGCGCTGCCCAGCGGGCGCGAATCCTGATCGGTGATGAAATAAAGCCCGTTGCTTTGAGCCAGCTTCAGAATGTCATCAAGCGCCGCATGCTCATCGCTACCCGGCTTGAATTGCGCGTAGCCGTAGGCGATCGCCACCTTGTCCCACGCGCCAATTCCGGTGGTGTAGGCATGGGAAAGGTCGGCGCGGCCGGCCGAGTCAAGCCTGATCCAAGGGTGCGGGTAGTCCATGACGGACGTGCCGGGAGCGATCGAACTGGCGGCAAAGTTGTGTGCCAGTCCTAAGGTGTGACCGACTTCATGGGCGGCGAGTTGACGAAGGCGGGCGAGTGCCATCTGCTGCATGTCCGGGGGGATGGGCTTGCCTTTTTCATACGGCGATAACAAAGCTTCGGCGATCAGGTAATCCTGTCGGGCGCGCAGGGAGCCGAGAGTTACGCGACCTTGAATAATTTCGCCGGTACGGGGATCGGACACCGTGCTGCCGAACGACCATCCTCGAGTCGAGCGATGGACCCACTGGATGACGTTGTACCGCACATCCATGGGATCGGCGCCGGGTGGCAATACTTCCACGTGGAAGGCATTCTTGAAGCCGGCGGCTTCGAAGGCCTGGTTCCACCAGTTCGCGCCCTCCACGAGCGCGCTGCGAATGGGCTCCGGGGCTCCCGGGTCGACGTAGTAGAGGATGGGCTTTACGGCTTCACTGACATTGGCATTCGGATCTTTCTTTTGCAGGCGATGCCGCTCAATCAGATGCACCTCGAGCGGGGAACCGAGAGGTGCAGAATAGTCACGATAGCTGGTATCGAAGAAACCCGAGCGAGGGTCGAAGGCGCGGGGCTGATAACCATCATCCGGCAACTGAATGAATGAATAATGTTCGCGCAGAGTAATGGAGTGAGCGTCCGGAGCGACAGTGGCTACGAAAGAGCCTTCGGCGGGGTGTGCGGTGGAGAAGGTGAGAGTTGATTCAAAGTCGGTGTTGAGCGGGAAGTTCCTGGTGTTTTCGAGCGCCAACGCGCAGCGGTCCCGATCCAGTTTGTAGGAGCCCTGCTTAGTTGTTTCCAGCTGTTCGGCTGCGCCGAGAGCGTCACTTTCGAGGAAATCGGTTGCGTCGATCAGCACTGCCCCGTCCTCGTCGGCTTCGACTTTGAAGCCTGCGAGAACGGACTCGGCGAAGGACTGGCGCACGGCGAGGCGCTCCATGGAATTGGGGGAGGAGGAACGGTATTGCAAATTGGGAGCGACCAATAGAACGCGTGGACCCACGCGAGTGAAATGTACGATCCGCTCGACGCCCAGCAGACCGCGGTCGAGACCAACATCATTCGAGCCCAGGCCGTAGGGAAGCGAAACTATGAGGAGGAAGTCTTGATCGAATTTGGGGACGGTGACGTAAATGTGTCCGTTCTTGTCATCCCACGCGGTCGGAAATAAACCGTCAGCAGTTTTCAAGCCCTGGGTGCGGTCGCGGATGGTGGGGGTGGGTTCGGGTGTTGTCGCCGCGAGCAGAATGGTTGAGAGAAGAAAGCAGACTGCAACGCAGAACGGCGCGCGACCAATTGGCATGGGCCCTCCCGGCACGATCGGAGTATGACACTAACACTTCTCTTGTTTGGGCTGCCAGAGAAATTGCTCTGATTACCTGCCGCATCAGCCGAGAACGCTTGTGGAATGCCGGCTACTGCGGCTTGGCGTTAGGGTCGGCGGGTGGCGATGATTTATCGTCCTTCTTGTCATCCTTTTTTTCTTCCGGATGGCTTTCGTAGATCGAGTACTGGCCTTGGGGGCGCTTCAGCTTGATGACGAAATCCAGCCTGGCTTTGTCAACCTCGTAATCTTCGCCGAAGGTTTGAAATCCGGAGGCCAGGACCTGCACCCGCAGCTTTCCGTAAGGAATGCCGTCAAAGCTGGTCTTGCCGTCGATGTCTGTCTTTAGCTCCACGCCGCCCCGGCTTTGCTTTCCGCCCGCGCTTACGGGATGCATGATCACGGCGGCGTTGCGTACCGGTTTGCCGTTATCATCCTTGATCACCACAAAGTTGAGAACGGCCGTGGGATCTTCGGTCTTATCCCGCTGTGCGACGACCCCGCTGACGAGGGCGAGAACCAAGGCCAAACAGGCAAAAACGCGACGTGTTATTTTTCCTCTTGCTTCACCAATCAGCGACGTCTTCATAACTGCATATTCTAGCGAGTGGAGCGTGTATGGGGAAGGACCGCTGGTTAAAAACTGGAACCGTGCTGCCTTAAGGTTTCATGGAGGAGCGGACTTTGCGCTCGAGGCTTAGGGGCTGAGATCCCAGGTGGACCAAGTCGCTCGCGACCCGCGCGGTGTTATGGCGGGCAACTCCCGGCTCTTCCAGGTAGTCCCCTAGAACAGGGATCACGCCGAGCGATTCGATCGCCTCGAGGTCGGCGACAATCTGGCACGCGCCTTCGAGGGCGTACTTGGCCTTGAGTTCATTGGAGACGGGCGTTCCGTTGATCAGAGCAAAGTCGAAGATCTGTTGGCCCGCGTGGCGGTTGAGAGCTCGGATGTGATCAGCGGCGGTGAGGCCCAGGCTCTCATTGGCCTGCGTCATCAGATTGCAAATGTAGACCTTGATCGCCGGGGAACCAACGATGGCATCGGCAATGCCGTGCACCAGCAGGTTCGGGATGAGGCTGGTAAACAGGGAGCCCGGGCCGATGCTGATGATATCGGCAGTGGCGATGGCCTGGAGCGTCTGTGGCATTGGATCCACATTGGCTGGAACCAGCGAGAGTTCCTTGATGCGAACTTTACTGGCGGTGATCTTGGTCTCGCCGCGCACGCGGGAGCCATCTTCCATGATGGCCTCAAGCTCGATATTGGATGTTGTGGCGGGGTAGATATGACCGCGCGTCAACAGGATCTCGGAAGACAGGCGAACCGCTTCGGAGAAGTCGTGAGTAATGGAAGTCAGCGCGGCGAGAAACAGATTTCCGAAGCTGTGAC
>Ga0265762_1000033_pt1 | contig 15828 bp, 13 predicted proteins | sample NZIome_4_FD_200870 | JGI IMG/M metagenome (GOLD analysis project Ga0265762, IMG submission 200870) | Metatranscriptome of rhizosphere microbial communities from Maridalen valley, Oslo, Norway - NZI4 (Metagenome Metatranscriptome) | ecosystem: Host-associated > Plants > Roots > Rhizosphere > Soil...
GCAACTCACAGTTTCAGCTTGGAGGGAATACGGTGTTTCTGGTAGTTTGAGTGAAATTACGGTTACGGCATCCTTGGAGCTGCACGTTCGCTGAAATTCTCAGGGACGGAGAGGAATCGCCGAACCAGTCAGTTTACGCCACTTTCTCTCGGTTCACCACGCGCCCGCTCGCGCGTAAAGGCAGGTTATACAGGCAGTTCGAAAGGCCGTAAACCAAATATAAACCTTACCTGGGAGATTTCTCGCATGCGGAAGAACGCGTCGCTGATCGTGTGCCTCTTCGTTATCTGTGTCCTGTGTGTGCCCGCTCTGTTCGCTGGAGTCAATGTCAGCAAGCCCGCCAATAATTCCACCGTCCAAGGATCCGTTCCTTATGTGGCCTCGGCCACGAGTTCGTGTGATAAAGGGGTCGGGTCGATGGGAATTTACACCGCTCCCGGCGTCCTGGCGTACGTAGTGAACGGCTCGTCCCTGAACACAAGCTTGAATCTCGGTCCCGGGACTTATAAGACTGTCGTCGAAGCGTGGGATAACTGCGGTGGAGCCGGGACGACTCCCGTCACCATCACAGTAAGCAATCAAACCGGCGTCCACATCATCGCGCCTTCCAACAATGCTACCGTCGGAACTCCGGTAAATTTCACGGCCACTGCTACCAGTTCCTGTTCCCAAGGAGTGGGTGCCATGGGAATCTATACCGCCCCCGGTCAGTTGGCGTACACCGTAAACGGCGCGAGCATGAACTACAACCTGGCACTGAACCCTGGGACGTATCACGCAGTGGTCGAGGAGTGGGACAGGTGTGGGGGAGCTGCCACCACTCCCGTCACGATTACCGTGAATGGCGGCGGCGGCAGTTCGTTCTCAAACCTCCAGCGCAGCGGCGGCTGGGGCCAATACGGACAGGGACCTCCGAATTTCGTAGACTGTTCGCCTTCACCCTGCGATGGAATTTCCTTCTGGATGGCCCAGGGAGTCAACTCTCCCTCCATGAGCGGAAATGCCGCGGAGTTTAACCTCGGAGGGTCCGCGGCTTACTCCGATGCTCTCTTTAATAACCACTTGATCGGGCCCTACTCCTCCCAGGGTATGGAGGATCCAAATCACACGCTGGTTCCCACGCTTCACAACTTCACCTACGACGTGTATTTCTACGGAAACAACCTGGGTCTTTCGCAAGCCGAGGAGTTCGACCTCAACCAGTTCTTCGACAACCTGGGATTCGTCTGGGGCCACGAGTGCCGTATCGCAGGCGGGAACGAGTGGGACGTTTGGAACCCGGCGGCTGCACACTGGATCCCCACCGGCATTCCCTGCTATCCAAACAGCAATTCATGGAACCACCTCACCCTCAAGGTGCAGCGAACCTCCAGCAACCAGTTGCTCTATGAATCCATCACGCTGAATGGAGTGACGAGCAACCTGAACTGGACCTTCAACCCCGCTTCTTATCCGGGATGGTATGGGCTAACCGTCAACTATCAGCAGGACGGCAATTACAAACAACAGCCCTACAACATCTACCTGGACCAACTGACCTTGACTTACCAGTGAGGGCCAACTCGCGGAGGGCAGATAGCCTGATCCTTCCTTAAAGTCCAGATAAATCAAGCACAAGACCTGCGGGCCCGGCTATACCGGGCCCGAAGATCTCTTTCCACGCCTTTCCCACTAAAGCTAAAAACTGCAACACGTCGGTAACTTGGCCTAAGCGGTCACCCCGGAGGAGAATCGGGAAGGCTGCCTTCCCGCTCGGGGACAGCCGTTACCGCTTCGAGTTCCGCGGCAAAGCCGTGGAAAAGGTCAGGGCCCTTCCGCTCTGACGAGTCACAAGGATAGTCTGGAACCGAAAATGTCTCCGAAGGGCGACCGCAGAGGCGAACGTTTTGGGCGATACGAGATCCTGGCTGAGCTGGGACGGGGAGCCATGGGCGTCGTCTACAAGGCGCGCGACCCCAAGATCAATCGTGTTGTTGCGGTGAAGACGTTCTTATTGGCCAGCCAGTCGACCGAGGATGAGCAGGAATATCGCGAACGTTTCTTTCGCGAAGCGGAGGCCGCGGGCCGACTGTCACACCCCGGAATCGTAACCATCTTCGACGTAGGGGAGGAGCCTGAGACGCACGCTCCCTACATCGTCATGGAATTCGTCAGCGGTCAGTCGCTCGACAAGTTGCTCTCCCAGCCGGACCACAAGCTATCGCTCGAGGCAGCGCTGCAATTGACGCACGAACTGGCGGAGGCACTGGATTGCGCGCATGGCCAAGGGGTAGTTCACCGCGATCTGAAGCCCTCAAACATTCTGATCACCGAAGACGGCCACGCCAAGATTGCCGACTTTGGGGTGGCCAAATTGAATCTTGGCACTCATACCTTGGGGGGACGTACCCTGGGAACCCCCGCCTATATGTCCCCCGAACAATTAAACGGCGAAACGGTGGATGGGCGGTCGGATTTATTTGCCCTGGGCATAGTTCTGTATACGGTATTGACCGGTTACCGGCCGTTTCAAGGCAACAGCGCGATGACGGTCTCCTTCAAGGTGGTCAACCGCGACCCGGTTCCCGCAACCGTCCTCGACACTGAGTTGCCGCCGGGAATTGACTACATCATCGGCCGCGCCATGGCAAAGGACCCAGCCCAACGCTACCAGCGGGGCATGGAAATGGCCTTGGATGTTCAGGATCTGCGGGAAGGCCGCGAGTTATGGAGCAAATCGAAGCAACCAGACTTACAAGTTGGCGGCACCATCCACCCGTTGCGGGAGAAAAGCAAATCGTCGAGCAAAGGTCAACGCGCGGCTACCCAGATAAAGTCCGATGGGAATAGCGCGGCCCACAGCTTGGTGGACAAGATGAGGAACCCGACTATTGCCGCGGTTGTGCTCGCTGCCGGAGTTCTGCTGCTCGCACTTCGAATGGGCCACGTCGTCTGGCCCAATACGCTCGACCGGCAGAGTCGAGAGGACCTCCGAATCGCGGCTTCCGTGTCCGCCGCGCGCGATTCCTCAATGATGAATACAGTACCGGCGCCGGTGCCAGAATTGAGCTCCCCTAGCCCTGCTACCCCCGTTTCACCTGCAGGGACAGCGCCGAGAAGGGTAGCAACGAAGTCCGGGTCCACGTCGAACTCCGGGTCCACGTCGAACTCCGGGTCCACGTCAAGGAAAACATCTTCCACGGTGAAACCAGTCGGTTTGCCGAGATCTGCGCCACCTTCGGCAGTTGACACGGCGACTCTGGAGATCGAAGTGGCGCACCATTTCGCGGAGGCGCATCTGTCGATCTGGGTCGATGAAACCCTAAGTTATACCCATCTGCTAGAAGGCGCAGAGAAGAAACATATGGTTGTTTTTCACCATGTGGAAGGTCACGAATTTCATGCCATGCAGGTCCCATCCGGAAAGCACAAACTGCGCGTACAAGTCATTTCCGACCCGGGTTCCTCTGATCACTCCACCACTATCACCGGAGAGTTTGCCAGCGGAAAGGAACAAATGCTGCAGATTCATTTCGACAAGCACGGCGAGATGAATGTAAGCCTCGACTAGAGGCACGTTTCGGCAAGACTCCCCACTCTTGGTCCCCAATGTAGTGTCCGTGAAATCACTGTACAACTTTTGCGCACACGTGTTCACCCGTAGGAGCGAGACGATGATTGAGGGCAGTGGCGGAGCCCCACTCCATTGATAGTCACGATCTTCACCTCACAACCTTCGCTCGGCCTATGAGCCCCCCGGCAGTTCGCCAATCTGCTCGAAACCGGCATAAGAAAAAACCATCTCAGGACTGCACCGGGTTAGAGCGAGCTGCACCGATTCGGCCCTGTTCGCGAACTCTCGCGGGACGCCTACTCCTGTTTTGCGGCAGAAATCTTGTTGACGCAAGGCCGGCTCATCATTTGAGGCTTGTCGAACCTTTATACACCTGCCTATTTTCGGCACATGTTCCTTTCCAACATCTCCATCCTTTCAAGGCTTTAACAACGGTACCGCGCTTGCATTTGTAATCTTGCCGACGCAGGCCGGGGAGATCACAACCTCGCGCTGAGTTGGAGGGAACACAAGACTTGAGATCTCAGAAAGACAGCCTCGGGATGCTAATTCTCGGGATGGTAACTAAGGAGCCGCATTGAAATTCATACCACGATCCCAATTCACCCCGGCCGCGATGACCGCGATCATCGGCAGCTTGTTGTCTGCCGCAATGGCCACGGTCTCCGCTCATTCGAGCGCGCCAGCCGGAGTCGAAGTACGGCGGAATTTGCGGCGTCTGTGCTGCTGCGTGTCTGCGATGCTGGTGCTGCTGGCTCCCGCCCTGTGTTCGCCAGTCCTTTCGACTTCGTTTCGAGGTGTGGTGACGACTCTCTCCACTGGGAGCGTCACGCTGAGTAACCCGAGCGCGGTGGTGGTGGACAGTCAGGGAGACGTATTCATAGCGGACACGGGTAACAATCAGATTGTGGAGATCAGCGCTGCCGGAGTTGCATCGGTGCTGACCTTCACCGGCCTCGATCCAGCACTCAGTTCACCGAGCGGAATCGCGCTGGATGGATCGGGAAACATATATGTGGCCGACAGCGGCAACAACCGGATCGTGGAGATCTCAGCGGGCGTGGGTTCGGTGGTCGCACCGAACGGCTTGACTTTCAATTCTCCACGGGGCGTGGCGGTCGATGCAGCGGGAAATCTCTACTTCACCGATGAGGGCAACAATCGGGTGATTAAGGTTCCTGCGGGCGGCTCGGCGGCAGCGCTGGCGATTACCAGCCTAGGCACTGCTCTCAATTCGCCCATCGGGTTAGCCACGGACTCTGGAGGCAACCTTTATATTGCAGACGGCGGCAACAACCGCGTCGTGGAAGTGGCGCCCAGTGGCGCGGGTACTGTCCTCAGCATTGTCGGTGGCCTCACCCTCAATACTCCCAGCGGCGTGGCGGTTGACGGAGTTGGAGATGTCTTCATCGCCGATACATCGAATAATCGAACCGTCGAGGTTGCACCTGGTGGAAACCCCACAGTGCTATTCACGGGCAGCTTGACCCTCAATCATCCTTTGGGCGTCGCAGTGGATGTGGCCGGGTCTGCCTACATCGCCGACAGCAGTGACAACGTGATCGACCACGCGTCGATGTCCGCAGTCGGGTTTGGGCACGTCCAGTACGGGGCTGCCTCAGGCACAACCGAGACATTGAATTTCACCGTTGGATACGGCGTAACCCTGGGCAGCGTCCAGGCCCTGACGCTAGGCACACCCGGTCTCGACTTCATTGCCGCCCTCAGCCCCAGCTGCGATTTGGCGGGGCCAAAGGGCTGCGGCGGAGGAACAACTTGCGTCAATGGCGCGACGAACAGAAGCTGCAGGGTGATCGTTACGTTTCTGCCCACAGCTCCGGGCTTGCGCCGCGGCGCGATCGTGCTCTTCAATAACAGCGTTCCGCCGGTTCCGATTATCACCGTTCCGTTGTATGGATTCGGCGATGCCCCGCTGACCTCCCTGGCGCCCAATATCGGTACCGTGATCAACGCCGGTGCCCTGGCCCTCTCCTATCCGTTTCAAGTCGCGCTGGACGGCGCGGGAAACATTTATGTGGGCGACTATATCGGCTCGGACGTAACCAGGATTCCGGCCGGTGGCGGCAACGCCACCCGGGTAACTCTGGGAACTCCGGGCGGCATCGCCGTGCAGTACATTACAGGAGTCGCCATCGATGGGGCGGGCAATCTTTTCGTCGGAGACCACGAAAACAACCGTATCCTGGTGGTCACGCCCGGTGGCATCGTTTCCGTACTGAGTATCACCGGCAGCCCGGCCCTGGGCCTCCCAACCGCCTTGGCTTTTGACGCCGCCGGAAACCTTTGTATTGCCGACTACGCCAATGGCCGAATTATTCGCGTGTCTACGCCGGTCGTAGCGGGATCGACTTCAAGCGGCCTTGGAGTGGTCATTGGGACGGGCACCTTTAGTTTCACCGGCAGCACGCTGACGGGTATCACGGCGGATGCCCAGGGAAACATTTACGCCGCCGCCGGCACCGAGAATAGCAGCAGCATCATCAAGGTCACGACGACGGGCGTGGCCTCCGCGCTGAGCTTTCCCGGCATCACGCCTGCGATCAGCAACCCCCAAGGGGTAGCCGTGGACGCGATGGGAAACATCTACGTTGTGGACTCCGGCAACAGTCGAATTGTGGCACTGACGACGGCGGGCGTGGCATCTGTCCTAAGCATCAGCGGACTGCCGGCTCCCTCGACCCTGAGCAGCACACTCTTTGGAGTAACGCTGGATCCTTCCGGCAATCTCTATATTCCGGATTGGACCAACAACCGCATTGTATTCGTAAATATCTCGGAAGCCGCCCTGGCGTTTGCCAGCACCAACCAGGGCTCGACCAGTACCGACAGTCCAAAGACGGCAACGGTCGCAAACCTGGGCAACCAGGCACTAGTATTTGCCACCGACCCAACCTTTACCGCGAATTTCTCGCAGCCCTCCGCGAGCAGCAACCAGTGCTTGGTTGACACTTCGCTGACATCAGGAACGGTCTGCAATGTCTCGGTGCAGTTCACGCCGCAATCGGTGGGTAGTCTCAGCGCCGGCATAGTGCTGACGAATAACACGGTCAACGTGGGCGGTTCCACTCAGACCATCTCCGTCAGTGGCATCGGGCTCAATCCCGGAGACACAACGGCAGTATCAGTGTCTTCAAGCGCGACCAGTGCAGGCATTGGACAGCCGCTTACGGTCACTGCCTTAGTCACCGACACTACTTCCGGCCATACCGCCACCGTTCCAACGGGTGGCGTCACATTCGTAGATACGGTAGGGTCCACGGCGACTTCTCTCAATGGCGGCGGCTCTGTCGCGCTCGTTGGAGGAACAGCCGTACTCGCCAGAGTACAACTCAGCGGCGCTGGCTTGCACACCATCACTGCCGACTATGCTGGCGTAGCCGGTTCGTTCCTAGCCGCCAGCAACACAAGCACATTGACCGTGAGCAAAGATACGGAGATCATCGCCGGGCCTACTACCCAGCCGGTTCAGGTCGTGACCGGCCAGGCGGGGTCAGTGCGAGTTACGGTCACAGGCCCGTATAGCGGAGAAGTTGCCTCGCCATCGGGCACTCTCGGCTACAGCGTTCTAAATTCCTCGAACGTTCGTGTGGCGTCGGGATCGGCAGCGCTGACCCCAGGCGAGACCAGCTCAACTGGGACCGTGTCGCTAGCGAACTCCCTCGCCGCAGGCACCTACACAGTCAGTGTGAGCTACGGCGGTGACGGTAACTATGCCGCCAGCGCAGCAGCCACCACCATTCAACTTGTCGTCGGGCAAATTACCCCCACAGTCAATTGGACCGAGCCTGCCGGGATCACATACGGCAGCACGCTGGGCGGCGTCTTGACCGCTTCCGCTGCAAACGGATCGACCCCCGTACCGGGTACCTTCTCTTACACCGCAACCCTGCAAGGCGGAAGCGCCATCTCGGTTACCGGTGCCACCAGATTGAGCGCAGGCACTTACGCGCTCACCGCAGCGTTCACGCCGACCGACATCGTTACATACAAAGCCGCAACCAGCAGCGTATCCCTTGCGGTCGCCCAGGTAAGTCCGGCCATCGCTCTAGCTTCCTCTGCTACTACCGTGCTGTCGAAAAGCACGGTTACCTTCACGGCCACCGTTTCTTCTTCAGCCGGTGCGCCCGCAGGATCAGTCACCTTCTACGACGGAACCACATCCTTGGGATCGGGCACACTGAGCCAAGGGGTTGCATCTTACACAACTTCGAACCTTACCACCGGTGCTCATTCCGTTACCGCCCACTATGGCGGAAGCGCCGACTTCGCGGCCTTGACCAGTTCGGCCCTGACCGAAACGGTCGACGACTTTAGCCTGAACATCGCCCCCAGTGGCACGAGTTCGGCCACGGTAACGCCGGGAGGCACCGCAACTTACGCTCTGGTGATCGGACCGACTACGGGCACGACTTTTCCCGGCGCTTTGAATCTTTCGGTGACGGGATTGCCGTCGGGGGCGATCGCAACCCTCACGCCTAATACCCTGAACGCGGGCGCAGGTTCTACTGATGTCTCCTTGACCGTGCACGTGCCCACACAGACTGCCTCGCTCCATCACAACCACCAGGTACTCGCGCTACAGCTGTGCCCCTTGCTGGGAATGCTGCTCCTGCCCTTCTCCGGAACAATTCGGCGGTCGGTGCAAAAGCACGGCGCCTTGGCTCTTCTGCTGACTCTCTCCCTTTTGGGAACTTCAGCACTCACCGGTTGTGGCACTAAGAACACCGGCTTCCTCGGTAACCCGCAGAGGAGTTACACGCTAACGCTCACCGCGACTTCCGGCAGCCTGTCGCACTCCACAACGCTCAAACTGACGGTTCAATAAATCCAGGTTCGTGAAGCAAGCGTAGTAAAACGGAGCATAAATTATGATCACAATATTCCGCCGAGGCTCACTGCTGTTAGGAGTGCTGGCCCTGACCTTGATGGCGCAAGCCCAGCAACAATTCAAGCTGCCCTCAGTCGACCTGGCGTTGACCTATTCGACCGACCGGGCGAAGATCGTGTCCACCGATTGTGGCTGTTTTTGGCTCCAGGGCGGAAGTGTCGACGCTTCGGCTGCGTTATTCCGCGGCTTGGGAGTGGCGGCCAACCTGACCGGCGAAACCAGGTCCAACATATCTCCGGGAGTAGACCTCAGCAAGCTCGCCTTTATGGTTGGCCCGCGGTACTCCCTCAGCACGAGTCGCTGGACTCGTCGCTTACCGAAACTGAGAATCGGAACCGGCATCTTCGGAGAAGCACTCTTCGGCAGCGCATACGGTTTCGACAGCGCATTCTGGACCACATCAGGCCCCAAAGGCAGTGCTAACGCGCTTTCGATGCAATTCGGAGGTGGCCTGAACATTGGCCTAAGGAGGGGGTTCGGTCTGCGCGCTATCGAACTGGACTATGTGCGCACGAGCTTCCCCAATCTTGCCAGCAACACCCAGAACGATCTGCGCATTGCGTTTGGCGTTACCTACCATGTGGGCGAGCGCTGAGGGACCTCGCAACAATAAATTCCCATTGCGCGGCGGGCAAGGCCACGCTGGAAAAAGCGAAGTCGCTGCCTTCACAACCCATCGAGGGAGACAAGGCGTGCGCCGAGCGGAAAGCTGCTTCGCCGGGTGGAGGCGGACGTTGCTGTGACGAGCCCAGCTCTTATCCAGCGGAGCCGCAAAATACGGGGAGCTCGTTATCGACTCCGCGCTTGGTTCACGGTAGATGATTAAGCAGCTTTACGGGATTTGTGCATCGGTTGTTCTTCCTGCTCTCCGAATCCCCGCGTTGCGCTTCGGCATTGACCTGTTTCGCTAATTCGGTGAGCTTCTCGTCAGTCGCTTTTTCTTCCTCGAGGGTTTCCCGCAAGAGGGAAGCCTGCCCGGACTCTTCTACGAGATCGGCGTAGGCAATGACGGTGCCATAGCCTGCGATTTCATAGTACTCCACCCGTTGCGCAGCGGAGATGAGAGCAGTATCCAGGGTGGCGTCCTCAAAATCCTCGCCCATGATCTCCGCCCCCTCTTTCACTGTGAGCGTCAGAGCAAGTGCACGGTTGACGAACGTCCAGATTAGTTATTTGCGAAGGCGCTTCAAAGCAGCCAGCGACCTCATGGCGTTCCTTCTGATGACTTCGTCGGTTGCCGTGTCAAGAGTGTCCGTCAGGAAACGGATCGCTGTGTCCACTGTGATCCATTGATCGGGATGCAAATCGTCGATCCTCCACTTCGTACGCCCCGTCGCTTCTTTCGTATCCGCTTCACCATCTTCAAATTTCCAGTATTTGTTGCCAAGAACGAGCTTATACCCCACTCGGACCTCGATCGAACCGCCTGGAACGTCGTTCGTGTAACGCAGCGAGGAATCAAGCTCGCCCAGGTCGATGTACTCCACGTACAAGTCGGCTTTGCTTCCTTCGATAGCCGCATCGCTAACTACAAAATCTTTCGCAATATGAATCTTGTCCTTCCGCCATGGCAAGGGTCGAACGAAGAAAGCCGTCAGTTGCTTCCATCCGTCATGTGTCAACCCCTTGCCTTCTGTTTCCGCTGTGCAGAACTCCAGCAATGCCGCCTTGGGCGACTGCGGGAGGTTCTCTGTCGGTTGCGCCGAAGGGGCACGCAATAGCGTCCTGAGATCGTCAACGGCCCGGTCGGCGTTGGTCTTGATGATCGGATCGCTCGATTTGTCGCGCAACTCTGTCACATAGCGGATTGCTGTGTCTACGCTGACGTGAGGTGCCGACGGGACGGTGCCGATCCTCCACTCCAGAACTCCCTTCACTTGTTGCCATCGCCCATCGTTTCCAACTTCGATGTGCTTGTCAGTTCGAAACAATGGGATGTACTCTCGGACCCTGATTGGATGGTTCACGACTAGTCCTTCCAGCCGCTCAAAACGCAAGGAGGAGCCGAGCCGGCCCCATACCTGGTAGTCGACAACGAACCGGGTAGTGTCCTTCTGCCTGTCTGGACCGCGCACCACGTAGTCCTTTACCACGATGATCTCAGGGTGCTGGGCCCACGGTTTTTGGAAGTCCAGCAAACCTGTCACTTCCGTCTCACCCTCGGGACTCAGTTGCTTTCCTTCTGCGTCCATCCTGCAGAATTGCTCAAGAACCTCGTTCGGTGATCTGGGTTGGGTCAATGCTTCCTGTGCATGCACCGCAACGACCAAGATTGCGTTTAGAGTGAGAACGAGCCGCAAGAATGCAAGGATGACTTTCCCGTAAGGAGAAGACTCCATATTAGATGTTAGTTGCCGTCTCGTCAGAAGACTAGCACTAAGACGGACTGCTGAGAACCGATGAACCGATTACTGTGCCAGTGAGAACGCGATTGAAATCATGTGACATTCAGCTCAGACACGTGGGATTCATGACCGATTGTTGACATAACCTCGCACTCACTCCAACAACCGGTCGTTTGATACGAACGCTGGGCGGCCCAGGCAGCGGGAGTAAGGTCTGGGAGGCGCCGGATAGGGAGATCGGCAAGCCCGGGGAGAACTGCGGCCAGATAGTCGCGCACCGAGAATCTCAATCTACGGCAGCTTTCCACCACCAAAAGAATCGCCGCGATCTTCGGTCCCGCCTGTGGGCTTCCCACGTGTATCCAATTTTTTCGTCCGATCGCGACGGGACGCATGGAGTTTTCCGCAAAGTTATTGCTCAGACACTTACCTTTCACTAGTCCCTCCATGCCCAAACATTTTTTTCCGGTAGCTTTTTCTCCGAGCATTTTTGAATATCCGTTGCAGACGATCGACGTGGCCCTTGGTCTGCTCCAGATGATCCTCGAAACCTCGCCGCAATTCATCTGACGATGAAGCCTCCGCCATTTTTGGCGATGCCTTAGTAAGCTGGTTTTCAGCACTGAATAAATCTTTGAGCTCCCCGATATAGGGCTGCTCGAAAGAGTTCTTGCTCATGGTTCCTACGGTTTGCCCTTTAGGCGTAATGTCTGTCGGTGGTTAGTTGCAACAACCGCGGCAGGCGGATGGTTTGAAACCAACGGCCGGGCAGGAAGCCGAATTCGCAGTTTCAAATACAATTCTTCGCGATGGTTTCCCCATCGATACTTCAGGGCTTGATCTTCAGTAGGCAGTCAAATTCACTTCGTCCAGCCACACGTTATACGGATCCGCGTTGGAGTCCAAGTCCATTTGAAAGGCCGTATCGATCTCTTCCAGCGTCCAGCCGGGTTGATTGTTGTAATAGGTATCGACGTTGTACGCCTGACCGTTTACGGTCAAAGTGATGTAGTGCACCTGGTTTCCGACCCGCTCAAGATCCCAGGTTAAATGGTTCCAGGTTTTCGCCGGAAACGTGTCGCAGGGAAAACCGGTCGGCTTCCACATCCCGGCCGCATCATCCCAGATATCCCATTGCGGCGGCGTTTCGCCCTTGAAGTTGCATTCCGATCCCCAAGTCCACCGTTGCGGGCTGCCGCCAGCGCTGGTGTCGTCGTAGCCCTGATTCACGTCGAACTCCAACGCCTGCGGTGCGTCGGGGTTATCGATGTAGAAATACAGGTCGTAAGTGAAATTGCTGACGCTATTCCCGCCCGCGATCGGATTGAAATACAGTTCGTTTGAGTAGCCATACGACGGGTTGGGAATGCTGTTGGGCGCGCTCATGCTGAACTGAGCCGACTTGCCGTCCATCGAGGGCGACGAGACTCCCTCAGTCATCATTGAAACCGCTGGAGTATTATTGCCCGCGGCACAAAGTTGTCCGGCGCGTTGCGACCCGGCGGGGAACAACGCGGAACACGACTGCCACCCCTTCATGGTTTGAATGCCGCTGACGGTTGTCTGCGACTGCGACGTCACCGTAACTTGAATCGGAATAGCGGAGACGTAACCGCTGGAGTCTTCAGCCATCACCTCCACAGTGTGGGGACCGGGCGAGGCGAATATCTGCGTATTGAACGAATTTGAAGAGGTGTAGTACACCGACACACCGTCAACGTACACGCGCATGAAAAAGATTGGGTTCTTCGGAGCAGCCGAGGCCACCACATTGAGCGGCGAGGTCACACTCACCCCGGGTGTCGGATTCGAAACCGTGAGCGGAAAATTATTCGAGCCGCTTCCCCAGTCCGAGGTGCCGGGATCCTGCGCTGTCGGCGCCGGCAGCAGACTGCTGGTCGGCGACCAGGTGATCGACACCGGCGGCGTTGATGGATACGAGGGCTGGGTGGGGGTGGTAGGAGAGGTGGGGGTCGTCATGCTGGAAGGGGCACTGCATGCCACGAGCGAGAGACTGAAGAGTATGAGGAGAGAGATTCCACAAAACCGGATCTCACAAAACCAGCTGCCACCAACAGCGGCGATGACTGCGCGCATTCACCAAGCCTCCAACACCGGGTTGCCCACGCTGAAATCCAGGAGCGGAAGCGGCAAACTGCCAGAATCGCAATACGGGCAAGCTCTCACTATGGCGGAAGGAGATTTTGCCGGCAATACAGCCGCTACCTTAAGAAGCAATTCCTTTTCGCTTTACCTCTGCTGGCTCGAAAACCCGATCTGACGCAGGCGGAGCCTGCGTTATCTCTCCTAGAGAACTAAGGTAATTCTCCGATTCTCTAACCTTATATGCTGCGTTCAGACTGGGGTTGTTGAAGCCGTGTTTTGAGAGGTCAAGATTTCATGCCTGAGCCCCAGACGATCGAGCGAGCTCGTGAAGATGCCCGAGAGGGCAAGTCCCCATCCACCCAGGCGGGAGAATTCGTACGGGAAGAAATACATCATGTGCGCGAAGGCAAACACGGAGCACGCTCTCCGCAACAGGCCATCGCCATTGGACTATCGAAGGCGCGACGAGCCGGAGTCAAGCTGAGTGCTCCCTCAGGTCCGAGTTCGCTGCGAAAAAAGCAATGCAAGATGAACGGGCTGGAGAACACAGGGGTCAGAAAGTTTCGAAGACCCGCTCGCGAGCGACCGAAGCTGCGTTGCGGCGCGAGTCTCGCAAGTCGGCCAATTCCAAAGCTCTCGCTCGCCAAGCGAAAACTGCGGCGGCAAAGCGCGGAAAGAGGGCTCGCAGCCGAGCGGCTACCAAGGCCGCCCGCACCAGGAAGGCTCAGGCCTGACTGCAAAGCGCGTCCTTCAACCTGACGACGGTACCCGCGACTACGAACAGGATCAATCTTTCCGCCACGCCCACACGGGGTACGGAGCAACCTTGACGCGCGCAAATGTCATCTTCTTTTCTTACTCTAAATGAACGGCGAAAGCTCAGTCGCGGTCCCAAGGCTGGACTGACGAGTGTGTCGCGATCTAAACCCTGTAGCAATGGCGTTTTGGGCCGCTCCCCGATGCTGTTTTTCTACAGAAGCTTCCATCTGGAGTTCTAAGCCTGGAAGTTCCAAGCACCGCGGGAGGTTGGGATGCGAGCTCCTGCTCGCTCAAGCCAGATTAAGAGATTGCGAGGGACGGCTGCGTCCATTCTCCTCTTTGGAGTCGCGGTTGGCTTGGGCATGCTTTGGAAAGGATGCCAGGGCCTGCCCCCGAATGTCGCCCACTGCCCCATCACACCGACCGCTCCGGCGAATACTTCCGTGCTGCCGCCGGCGATTGAGCCTCCTCCACCTGCTCTTTGCGGTTTCCCGCTGAATATCTCCGTTCCCGGCGAGGGCGCCACCGTCAACTCTCCGGCAAATGTGGTAGCCCAGGCTTTGCCTCCCGATCAGATTTACTGGATGCGGATTTACGTCGACGGTCTGGCGGTGTATTACTCCTTTACCACGAACATCAACCAATTCATCTGGATGGCATCCGGCCAACACACGATTGAAGTCGTCGCCGAGGATGTAGCCGGTTATGTCGCGACCGCGACCACACACGTAAATGTGGCGACGCAGCTGCCCGGAGTCGGGAGCATCCAGAATCTTCCCGGCTGGCAATCGTGCTCCGCCGCGTTGCTCAACGGATACACGTGCGCGGCGGGGCTCGGAACGGCCACTTCCCAATTGATCCAGGGACGATCCTCCCCGTCCCTCGATGGCGCTTCAGCCGAATTCACGATGGCGGGACCTCACCCCTATTCCAATGAGCTTTATTGGTATCCGGTGGGAGGCGGGAACAGCGTGAGCCATTTTACTTACGATCTGTGGTTCTACGTCGATAACGGGAACGCTCCGCAATCTTTGGAGTTCGACGTCAACCAGGCGTTCGGCGGAACGCGATGGACTTTTGGAACGCAATGCGACTTTAACCAGAGTGGGAGGTGGAATATCTGGGATCCTCTTAACGAACTGTGGAGGCTCACGTCGGTTCCATGCAATCACTTCCCATCGCAAACCTGGATTCACCTGGTTTGGAGCTTCGAGCGCGTGGGCAATCAGGTGCACTACATCGACCTTAGTGTTGCCGACAGCAACTACACGCTTGACACCTACTACACGGCGCAGCCCCAGTGGTATCAGGAAGAAATCGATGTCGCGTTTCAGTTGGATGGCAACTACGAGCAACAACCGTATGACGTCTGGTTGGATGAAGTGACACTCAACGCTTACTAGCCCGGCTCTCCTCTTTGGCCGCCCTGGCAATTCTTCTGTACGTCTCGTCTTCCCTTCCGCGTCCCCTAGGGCGAGGGCAGTACACCGCGTCTGGGATTCCCCTAACGGAGCAACCACGATGTGCGCCCGAACATCTCCTTTGCGCTCGATGGAATTACGAGCGGATCACTCCGTCGGGGGAATCGAGAAGTAGAGATGTGCGCAATCAGAACAACTCCACGCCGCTTGCACTCATGCTTGCTTTGGCCTTCGTCAGTGCGCAAGTCAGGGGCCAGGTTTCTAAAGAATCAGATCTCCGTTTCAAGTCCAGCTTGGTGGGGGGTACTCTGACATGTCCCCAGTCCCCTACCATTCATGTCCCGTTGCCGCTTGTCGAGCCGGCAAGGATCAAGGCCCGGCTTCGGACGCTTCTCCGCGAAGGCCTCGACGACGATGCCAGCGGAATCGCGAACGTGGCGCGGGAAAAAGAGATAAGAAAACTTGCAAATAAGCTGACCCGAAACAAGGACGAGGGGCGAAGAAAGAGATAGACTTTACTGCGCCGCCAAATTCGGGGAGGGATGGAATAGCAAACTTAGGTGCGCCCGCAGCATCGAAGTGTCGGTCGTCGAACCGCTCTGCCCCGGGAAACGGGGAGCCATTGCTGGTCCTGGGCCAATTTCAACCAGCGGTTCCCATGTCTCGACGGCTGAAGCGCGGGTGACCCCGGATCAAGAGCGGTGTTTCATCCGAGTAGTGCTGCACGTTCGAAGA
>Ga0265762_1000034_pt1 | contig 15677 bp, 10 predicted proteins | sample NZIome_4_FD_200870 | JGI IMG/M metagenome (GOLD analysis project Ga0265762, IMG submission 200870) | Metatranscriptome of rhizosphere microbial communities from Maridalen valley, Oslo, Norway - NZI4 (Metagenome Metatranscriptome) | ecosystem: Host-associated > Plants > Roots > Rhizosphere > Soil...
CCGGCTGGGGTGATGACCTGGCCACTGCTGACGACCCATGAGCCGTTCGGCTGCGGGCCGGTTACGTAGGTCGGGAACTCGGTGGACTGAGCTGCAGCGAGCGCCGGGAAGCTCAGCCCCGCCGCCAGCACGCCGGCGAGCGGACGCAGCCGGTTAATCTTCGACTTATTTCGAGACCTATTTCGAGGTTTATTTCGAGACGTTCTTCGAGACATACCGTTTTCCTCCTTGAATTTTTTCCTCACGCAACCGGAATCGGCCCGTACGACACCGGAGTGGAACTATGATCGGCGATCATAGACCCAAACCCTGCAGACAATGTGACGGGTTTATGAACATCTCGTGAAAGTTCGGTAAAGACGCGAAGACAACATCCACAAAACAGACGCTGCTCAGCGTAGAGGTGAGCGCATCACGATCTGCCGGGAAAGTTCAGCCCAGATAACGGTGAGGTGGGCTGCTTCAGCCCAATTACGATTGGCCGGTACCTGCGTCTAGTTCCGGCCCGTCGTCGATGAGAGCGCGCAGGGGGCCCAGCCAGGGTTCGTACCGTCGCCAGCGCGCGATGGACGTGCGATAGATCGGCTGTCGGGTCTGCCACTTGCTGGGGGTCTTCACAGCCCGCGGATTCGATTCGGGGCGCAGGCATGCGTCGTGCCATGCCAGGCCGCAGGCCGCGATGATGCGCCGGATGACTGGTTCGGGCGCGCGGGTCAGGTCTTCGTAATCGACCTCGATGAAGTGATCTGCCGGGAGCACCCTCTGCCAATGATCAATGAGCCGCTGGTAGCTGCGGAAATACGCGACCAGTTCGGCACCTCCGGTCGGAAACGCGAGCCCCGGATGGAAATGAGTTTGATGGATTGACAGCGCCGTGTCGATTGCAGCGCGGCGGCAATGGATGATGATTGCGCGCGGGAATGCCACGTGGATCAATCCGGCCCAGAGGAAGTTGAACGGCATCTTGTCAGTCACTCGCGCCGCCGTGGGCGCGATCGCGCGCAGCACGCCGAGATACTCTGCCGCGGACTTGGCGAAGAACGGCGTCTCGTTCTCGGTGGGGCCGGAGCGATGCCACGCCGGCCCGCGCTGGTTCCAGAAATGCAATTCGCCGCCGGCCCCAACCTCGGGATGGATGGAGACGATCTGCTCGACGAGAGTTGTGCCGGACCGCGGCATGCCGATGATCAGCACCGGCGTCCGATCCGAGCTGCCGAGTTCGCTCGCTCGCGCAATCAATTCGGGGGTGCAGCGGGCAATCAGGCGGTCAATCTCGAGAGAGAACGCGGCCGAGTCGAACGACACAGAGCCCCGACGCACGGCGTCTGCGGCGTCGAAATGCTGCATGGCCAAAGCGTAGTCGCCAAGATCCTCCGTCGCCTTGCCGATCGCGAGGTGAAGCCGCAGGCGTTGCGCCGCTTCGAGTCCCGGGGTGGCGAGGGCGGCTTCCATCCGCTGCAACAGACCGTCGTCATGGCTGGTGACGGGGTGGCAGCGGACCAGATCGTAGTAGCTTCCCGCCAGCAGCGGTGCGAGCGCGATCGCGCGCTCGAAGCATGCATGGGCCTCGTCAAAACGGCCGAACTCAGAGAGCAGAGTGCCCAGCAGATCATAGGCCATGGCGTTCATCGGATCGGCCGCCAGCGTCTCTCGCAGCACCTGTTCGGCTTCCTGATTGCGATCCTCGGTCAGCAGCGCCCGCGCCTTGCCAAGCAGGCCAAAGCCGGTCTTACCTCCGGTCGCTGCCGCGCGATGGAAACAGCCGATCGCCGCGGCGCGATGGCCCAGGGTGTAGGCCAGAGCGCCGGCGCGGAACCACGCTTCGGTCAGGGATGGGAGCAGCTTAGTGGCGCGGTCGTACGCAACCATTGCCCCGCCGATGTTGCCCAGCTTCTCCCAGGCGATTCCCAGGCGGAAATATGCATCGGCGTAGCGCGGGTTGCTGGCGACGGCCCGCTGCAATGCCGCGATGGCATCCGGTACGCGGCCGACCTCGAGGCAGGCGAGGCCGAGATCGTGCTGGATGATGGGATTGGACGGCTGCAGCAGCGCTGCATCACGCAACGGCGCGATCGCATCGGCTGGTCGGCCGGCCGTGAGGAACTTAGTGGCCAACGCAAGCAGAGGCGCCACCTGCTGCGGCGCGGCTGGGTTTGGAGACTGGGACATGGTGCGAACCTAGCGTGGAAGCTGTAGCGTGGACATTGGAATCGCCAGCGCTTGTCACCCGACCATGATCTGCCAACCGGGAGAATTTTGCCACAGGGCACTCTGCACGCGATCGAACGAGCGGCCGTCAGCAGGCTGATATCCAGTTTCGAACGCCTGGCAGTGCCGTCGTTCATCATGCCGGGGGTTCGTCCGCGTTGCCGGATTGCATTTCCCTGGGGTGGACCGAGGACTACGCCGCACGCCTGAAAAAGTCTGGTCAATCGAGGCGATGCCTTCGCTGCGGTGGCTGCCGCACTCGTTTTCCGCCTTCTCCAGGTAGCCCTTGGCGATTCCCATTTGCGCAACGCCCGCCTGGTATTCCGCGGGGCACATCTCGCGAAGCGGTAGCCTGATCGCGAGCAATGCCGTTCCTGATTCCTTCCGCTTCATGCTGAACTCCCGAGTTAGCCTCCCACAACTTACCGCACCCAGCGGAAAGCAAAAGAAAAAAGAAAAAGATCACAACGCTTCCTGAGCCAGGCGGGCGATGCGCCGGAAGCCCTTCTCTCTCGAGTCCCTCGCCAAAGCTCTGAGTTGAGCGCGAGCGCGATCCCGGCTCTGGTGCATCTCGATCTCGCCCAGCGCCAGGCGAGCTTCGAACTCAACCACACAATAACCGTATTTGGTAGCTTCACCGAGGACAGCCTGAAGTGCCCGGAGGGCCTCCTGAATCTGGCCATTTGCAGCCTGGACGCGGGCCGCGACGATGGCGGTGCTGTAGCGCGGCCCGCGAGCAGTGCCCTCGAGGGCAAGCTTCGAGGCACGCTCGGCAATAGCGGTTGCGTCATTAGCCTTGCCGGCATGGACTTGTGCAAGTGCTATCAGGGCAAGCCCGCCCGCCTCTTCTTGCGGGGACTTGTTTCGCTCGAAGGCCTCCACCGCGGCTCGCGCCAAGCCTTCTGCTGCCGGATACTGTCCCTGATCCAGGGCGATTTCAGCCACTTGCGCCTGGCTTATCGCCAGGGTGTTCTCCTCTCGCAGTTCGCGTCGCAGGGCTACGCCCTCCTCGGCGATCCCGCGGGCTTCATCCAGCTTGTCCTGCTCACGCAGGAGGTCGGCCAATCCCTCCAGCGAAAACCCGCGTCCGCGGCGGTATCCAATCTGCTTTTCCACCTCCATGGATTGTTCGTAGCGTTGCTGTGCGCCGCGTAGGTCGCCGAGTTCGGCCAGCACGTTGCCTAAATTGTTCAGAGTGGAGGCTTCACCCCGGCGGTCGCCGACATCGCGAAATGCCTGAAGCGCTTCCGCCTGCTTTTGCCGCGCTCCTTGCAAGTCCCCGAGGCTGTCGAGGACGTTTGCCAGATTGCCGGAAGCGCTGGCAATGCCAAGTCGCGATCCAACTTCGCGGTCGATCGCGAGTGTTAGTTCATAGTAGCGTCGCGCCTCGTCGAGTTGACCGGTGTCGTAGAGAATGTTTCCCAGAGAATTAAGGCAACCGGCTTCATTGTTTTTAGCGCCTATCTCCTGAAACACCTTGAGCGCTCGCTCGAAGGCCACCCGCGACCCGGCGAAATCGCCCTGATCATAGAGGACGGTGCCTTTCATCTGGAGGGCGTAGGCCGAACCACGGGGGTCTTCAGCACTCCCAAACAATCCACTCGCCTGCTCGAGCGCGGCGAGCGCGGGCGCGAACGTACCGAGTCGGTCCCAAGCCCACGCTTGAGAAGTCAGGGCATACGCCATGAGCTGCTTGGCGCCCCGCGCCCGTGCCTTCTCAAAGGCCTGATTGGCGAATTGTTCCTGCTGGTGAAAATCCGAGAGCGTCTCGGCGGCGTGAGCCCGGGCGAGATCGATGCGGGGATCGGCGCCATCGGGCGGAGGCATCTTGCGCAATTCCTCGAGCGTGGCCAGCGCTTCCTTGCCGTGATTTGCGCTGCTGAGAACGGATGCAAGATGCAAACCGTATTCGAGGTTGTCGGGAAAGAAATTCCACAGCGTGCGATAAATCTCTCGAGCCCTATCCCAGTCGTGCGTAATTTCGCGATAGCGAGCTTCTACCAGCAGGCGTGACTCACGGGGAATGTTGCTCGACAATTCGAACGCCAGCTTTGATTCTTGGCCGGCTTTTGCGTCATAACCAAGTGCCGACCACGCGGTAGCCAGTGCCGAGTGGGCCAGGGCATTCGAAGGATCAGCGGCCACGGCCTTCTCGAGCAGATCGCGAGCGGCGAGAAACTCAAATTGGCGCACCTTGTCGAGACCGCCGGCATAGAGCCGGGCGGCTTGGGGGTTGGAAGGCAGAGCGGCGCGCACCTCACTACGATCGGCGGCGGTAATTCCGTTGATCGCAAGCTTCTCGCGCGCCTCGGATCCGGCACGCGAGACCAGGTCCAGCAATTGCGCCGCCGTGCCATTTTCCGAGAAGCTGGCCACGGTATCTCCGGTTTGCGTGTCCTGCATGTGGACATCAAGCCGGAGTTGCCCCCCGGCTTCGAGGTAGGAGCCGCCTACCAGAAGGTCGCCGCCGAGATGATTGCGGATGTGTGCCAGGGTTTCGTTGCCAAAGCTCTCGGCCTCGGGCAGGGCAAGGTCGCGCTTCATGCGGACCACGTTCTCGCCCGGGATCACGCGGAGTTGTTCGCCGGCGGCCAATTCGGTTGTGAGCATCTCGGCGAGCGCGGTAGAGAGCCAAGCCTGCTCGGGCTTCCCGGACAGATTCTTGAAGCCCACGATCGCGACCGATTTTCGGACGATGTGGTTGGCAGTCGCCGCCGGCGGGGCGGACCGCGAGTGCTCCTGCCACGTGCGCCAGCCCTCTCCGACCGTCAGAAGCAGCAGCACAATCAATCCAGCCGTTACACTCACGACCACACGGTGTCGCCCGACATACTTCCGCAAACGGTAGCCAGCGCCTGCCGGATGCGCGGTGGCGGGTTCCTGGTTCAGGTAATGACGAAGGTCCGCGGCCAAATCGGAAGGCGTGGCATAGCGGCGCGCGCGATCCTTCTCGAGCGCCTTCGCCGCGATCCAGTCGAGGTCGCCGCGCAACAACTTTACCAGTCGCTTTGGCTCCGTGCCCCGCGCTTCGGCGATCGCCGCCAAGGTAGGCCGATCCGTGCCGACCTTGGCGCTCGGGCGCGGCGGCTCTTCTTCGCGTAGCTTTCGCAGTAACTCAACGAGAGTTTGCTTTTGCTGCTGACTGGTTTCAAACGGCCTTAGGCCGGTCAGCAGCACGTAGAGAATGACTCCCAGGGAATACACATCGGTCCGTGGGTCAATGCCCTGGGCAGCAGGATTGGCCTGCTCTGGACTCATAAATGCGGGCGTTCCCACTAGATGCCCCATCTGTGTGATCAGACTTTCGCCGGCAACCGGCGGCGTGATGGCCTTCGCTAGCCCGAAGTCAATGATTCGCGGCGCCGGCTTCCCATCCACTTCGACCACCAAAATATTTGCCGGTTTCAAATCGCGATGGATGATCGCTTTCTGGTGAGCATGCTGCACGCCTTCGCAGGCCTCGATGAAAAGTTCGATCCGATCCCTGATCTTCAACTTCTTCTGATCGCAATACCCAGTAATTGCCAGGCCGGGTACGTACTCCATTACGAAATAGGGTTGGCCCTGTGGCGTCGCCCCCGCGTCAAACACCTTGGCGATGGCGGGATGATCCATAATCGCCAGCGATTGCTGCTCCGACTGAAAGCGTTGTACGAGCGAGTCATCGTAGGTCCCAGCCTTGATCACCTTCAGGGCGACTTGTCGCCGCACGGGAGAGGTCTGTTCGGCCAGCCAGACTTGCCCCATTCCCCCTTCGCCCAGCTTGCGCACAAGCTGAAACCGCTGCGCGAACACCTGCCCGACTTCAAACCCGTTGGCCGACGCGCTGCCAGCGGAGCTTCCGACCGCCGGTTCGTCGACCCAGGACGGCGACTCGAGGAAGTTGGAGCGGACATCTGCGTCGGCCAGTAAAAGCGACTCCACCTCGGACCGTAGCGCGTCGTCGGAAGAGCAAGCCTCGGTGAGGAACCGGCCGCGCTCCTCAGGGGCAAGTTGCATGGCAAGGTGCAGCAGCTCTTTGACCTGCCCCCACCGCTGTTCCGCACCTTTGACGGTCATGGCTCCGCTCTCCGACTCATTTGGCGATGCAACCAGACTCGGGCAGTAGCCCAGTCGCGGTCGACCGTGGCGCGCGAAACGCCCAGCACCTGCGATATTTCGGGAGCGGACAAGCCGCCGAAAAACTTCATTTCCACAATCTTTGCCTGACGCTCGTCGACGCGAGACAACTCTTCGAGCGCTTCATTCAAGGCCAGAAGTTCGGCATCGCCGTTAACCGGCAGGCCGGCTAAGTCCTCAAGTTCGATCCTGTATCCCCCGTCACGTTTGTCCGTTCGTCGGCCGCGGGCGTAGTCCACCAGGACTTGACGCATGAGCCGCGAAGCCACGGCTATAAAATGCGCGCGATTCTGCAGCTCCGCCGGTCTACCTCCCATCAGTCGGAGATAAGCCTCATGAACCAGGGCCGTGCTCTGCAGGGTGTGATCTGGGCGTTCGGATTGGAGATGGTAGTGAGCGAGGCGGCGCAGCTCTTTATAAACCACGGGCAATAAAGCACCGAGGGCCTGCTCATCGCCCTGCTTCCAGTGCTGCAAAAGCTCGGTGACGTGACCGGATTGATCTCCGGGCATAGATCCTCGGCTGGCCCCCAGCGGAAGGCAACAGGATATTCGCCTCCTCGACGGCAGTCAATCGCACGGTTACGTTCACAGCTTTACGTTCGCCCCTAAATAGTGTTGGAAAAGTCGGGAGCGCTTCAAATCGATTTCACCGACCATCGACTTTTACCAGGATGAGGTTCTGTTTCCCTGTGCGAATTTTCTTGGGGGTCAATGAGGCGTTTCGCTTGCGCTTTTCGCCTTCTGGTGTGAGCGCGGGATTCGGTGCATGAACAGGGTCCCGGACCCCAAAATTTCAGGAGCAAAAAGGAGAATCAAAATGAAAACCAATTCGAAAATGAACACGAGCTTTGTATTTGCGGCAATTCTGGCTTGCCTCATAGCGGCGGGATCGGGATCGGCCTTTGCACAAGAGGTGTTTCGAAACAACAGCGCGAAAGGACAGATTTTCAAGAACACGTGTCTAAATGGAATTGGTTGTGCGGATTGGGGAGAGACGGTCAGTACCGACGAACCCGCCGCACTGGAGCCGGTGGTTGTGATCTGGAGCGCCAGATACTTCGTAAACACAGCCGACGTGTATTACGCCGGGCTCGACGTGAACCACAACGGGTGCCAAACCGGAGTCTACGGGCCCACCAATCTGGATTACATCGCCACAGATCCCAAAGGCCATTTCTTGACCGTTACATTTCAGTGGATTGTCCAACCCGGCGACGGCGTTCTGACGAAAGGAACGAACACATTTGAGTTGTGCGGCGGCGGCGACGATGGCGTTGCGGGCGACTCCATCACCATCAGCCAGAACACTCTCAGTGTCGCTAAGTACTGACAGATCTGTGCGCCGGCCACGGGTAACCTGAATTGGGCTGAATGTGGGCGGCAGTTCGGAGCGGCGGGCGGATCGTCGGGGGCGATCCACCTGCCGCCTTTTTTTGCCATTCAGAGGCACCAATAGACTTAGGTGTAACAAGAGCGCTGTGCGTGCCACCCTCAGTCCTTTGATGGATGTTTTCAGGCGGATTCGAACCCTCCCTCTGCAGCATACTTTCCATCACTCACAGTAGATTAAATCAGGTCACAATCAGTTGAAGTGCAAGGGCGAGTCTAACGATTCATGTGTGCGCTTGCCGCATATCTTCGGTGGCGGTTGTTCTGAGGTCAGTGTGCCGGAGCGGGCCGTGCCCGACTGCGTTGGGCGACGATACCCCCCGGTTCGTCACGCAAGCAGTCGGACACTCCTCCGCGCCCTGCGCCAATGAATAAAGGAACGCGGCGCTGAGCGAACTGGTTTCGTCTATTCGGGCGGAACAAAAATTGGAAGATTCTGCAGGACTGGCTCTTGAGTTTCGAATGCACCCAAAACGGCAGCAATCACGTCCTGCGCCTCGATCGGATTCACAAAGCCACACACTCCCACCGCGCTCGAGACGATTTCGCAGAGTTCGGCTTGCGGCACTGTTCCCAATCCCCCTACGGATTGGTTGAGCTGCCGAAGCAGCAGGAGTAACTGCGCCACCCTTTTGTCCCTTAGATACAATCCGGCCTCGAAGGAAGCGTTGGCGAATGTACGGTCTGGGCGCGCGTCTTTGGCGGAGAAAGCTAGAAACGGCTTATTTGTCTTATCCATGGTTGCCTCTCTCTGGTGGCGCGCGCACGGGGGCGGCGCGCTCGTGAAATCAGACTGCTGCTGGAACTCGTCCGAACAAAATGTTTCAAGAGGTTCATTAACTTGCTTTTTCATTTCTCTCCCTCCAGGTATTGAGCCAATGGCTAAAGAATGGTTTGGGGTGACCGTGGATTCTTCTCCGCGGCGAATTCTCGGTGTCCGATGGCGGGAGCTGCGTGCGAGACGTGATCGTCAAGCCGCTTCTTTCAGGGAAATCAGTGAAGTTCACTCGAAATTGCTCCTCACTCCTACCGGGAAGCACTTCGCGGAGCGCCCAGTCGATATGTTGAACGCATTCTTCGACCAGCTTCGTTGCGTTGCCTTCCGATTGGCTGGTTACGAACATAAGGGGTTGAAGGGCATTGCGAATGTGGTGATTCATGAGTTCGATCACTCTAAGACGTTCGATGAGCCGGCGCATTCTGTGGCGCTCGTACAGATAAAACAGGCATCCGGCGATCAGGCCGCCCAGCAGGTCGTCGGCGATGCGCTGCGATCCACTGAGCCCGCAGCGAATGGATATCTGATCGGCGGCAATCAACAGCCCGGAGACCAAGGTAAGTAAAAGAGATGCTTTCCAGAGAAGAAAACGCTGCGGTTTCCGACGCGCAGAGAAATTCATTGATCGCTCCTTATTCAGTTGCTTCGTTTGATGTGGACCGGTGGCAGTGCGAGAATCGTGAGTCCGATGACGGCATCACTCAGGTGACGGTTAGCGGACGTGGCGATTAACGGCGACTTGGCACACGGCGGAGCTGCAGCGGGTCGCGCGGAATTCAATTCCGGCGCAGAGGGAGCTTCAGATCAGAAACGTGCAGAGGAGATCCTGGAGAGAATGTCCATGGTGCTGACTCGGCATGGCAGCCAATTCGAGCACCAGACTGGTCACAACACGGCTAGCGCTGTGGAGTGGTGGCGCCGGTGAAATCGCGATCGGATCGACAGCGGGAGGAACCAGCTGAATATTGGGTCGCGCAGAAGGAGCTAGATTTACCGGAGCATCCGCCTCGTTAAAGGTGGTTTCGGGAGAATCCACGCGGGGGATCGCCGATACGAGGATCGCTGCTGCCGACAGCAAGAGAACTGATATCCAACGAAGTCGTCGCACGCCAATCCCCCAACCACACACAAAGTACTCCCGCAGGTATGGGTTGTCAATGATACTGTCATGCGGAACATGCGGAGCGCCGCACCCGTCAGGGGGAGAAGGCCCGTCCTAATGCGGGCAGCGAAGGATGCAAGACTGAGAGAGTTAAATTAGTTTTGAGCGATGCGTTGAGGAGCAGGAGATATCGGCGTTGATGTAGGACTTTTCTTTGCAGCGGCTGCAGCGCTGGATTTGGCGGCGAGTTTCTTTTGTTGAAGTCGCGCACGATGCGAGCAATGTGGGTTTTGGTTTCGTAGGAATGCTGAATCCGAGCGCGAACAATATGGCGGCGCCCCTCCCTTGGAAAGTAGGCAGGACTCTTCTGGAAAATATAAACTTCGCCATTCCCTAAATCGTTACACTCTCCAGCACCAAGACCGATCCGCTAAATTGCCGCCGGGAGCGCGAGGCAAACATTTCTTGATTCGATGAACAGTAGTCCGATCGCACGATTCAGTGCCCTTGTTCGTCAGCATCGTCCCGTCTGGTACTCTGCTTAGACTATGCGCCTCCAAACTATCCTCTTCTTTCTGGTGGCTGTATCCAGCTACGCGCTGGGCCAGAGCGTGAAGCCCATGACTGACCGGGTTGCTGCCCAGAATGCGATCTTCGAAGAGCAGTACGAATCCGATCTGCACAATTTTCCCGAGCGGGCGACCGCCTACGGCGACTACCGATATAACGATAAGCTCGCCGAGTACTCGCTGGCAGCCATTGTGCAACACGATAAAACCAATCGGGACTTTCTGGCACGGGTCGAGGCTATCCCGAGCACGGACTTTGCTGAGCAGGACCAGCTTTCTCGCGACCTGCTGATTCGTGTGCTCGAGCAGCGCATTGCCGACTTCGATCTGAAAGAGTACGAGATGCCGATCAACCAGCAGAACGGCGTCCATACAAGTCTGGCGGATCTGCCGCTCTCTGTTCCTCTCGACTCGGTGAAACATTACGAGGATTACATCGCGCGGCTTCACCAGATTCCCCGGGTCCTCAGCCAGACCGCCGAAGTGCTGCGCGCTGGGATGAAGGACAAGCTTATGCCGGTTCGATTCCTGGCAGAGAAGCTGCCGGTGCAGTGCCAGGGGATTATCGATTCCGACCCGTTTCTTCTGCCGACGAAGAAGTATCCGGCAAGCATCTCCGCGGAAGAGCAGAAGCGTTTGACGCAAGAGATGACGGATGCGATCAATGGCGACGTGATTCCGGCGTACAAGACTTTTGCGAATTTCCTGCGCACGGAATATGCGCCGGAAGGCCGCACGACGCTTTCTGTCATGTCTCTGGCAGAGGGAAAGAAGCGGTATGAAAACGACATCTACGCGCGAACGACGACGCGGATGACGGCGGATGAGATTCATCAACTTGGTTTGCGCGAGATGGAGCGGATCGAAGGCGAGATGACGGTGATCGCCAAGAAGGAGGGCTTCGCCGATCTGGCGTCTTTCCGGGCGTCGCTCAAAACCAATCCCAAATACATTCCGACCTCGGCGGATCAAATTCTCGATGATTTCCGGCGTTACATCGCGCAGATGGAACCGAAGCTGCCGGAGCTGTTTACGGTGCTTCCCAAGTCGCCGGTGACGGTGGAAGCAATCCCGGCGTTTCAGTCAGCGGCCGCGACTCACTATGTGACGGGCACGCCGGATGGTAAGCGCCCCGGACGCGTGGTCGTGGCCACGTCCAACTTCGCGGAACGGTCGTTGATCGATGAGGAGGCCATCGCCTACCACGAAGGCATTCCCGGACATCACATGCAACTGTCGGTGCAGCAGCAACTCACAGGGCTGCCCAAGTTTCGCCTTCATAGTCTGGGCTTCAATGCCTACGTCGAGGGCTGGGCCCTGTACGCGGAGCAGCTGGGCAAGGAGGTTGGCTTCTACCAGGATCCGGTGTCGGATTACGGGCGGCTCTCCTCCGAACTTTTTCGCGCAGTGCGGCTGGTGGTGGATACCGGAATTCATGCGAAAGGATGGAGCCGTGAGCAGGTCGTGGAATTCATGCGTCAGTCCGGAGCCGTGGATGAGCCGACGATCCAGTCGGAGACCGATCGCTACATTGCGTGGCCGGCGCAGGCTCTCAGCTACAAGCTCGGACAACTCAAGTTTCGCGAACTCCGCGAACGCGCGCGAAAAGAGTTGGGGCCGCAATTCGATCTCAGGAAATTCCACGATGAGATGCACCACCCCCCAACGCTACCGCTTGATCTACTCGAGGCGCGCACGGATCGATGGATTGCGCAGCAGAAAGGGAAGTGAGGCTGTCCAATCCGGCAAAGCGGCGAAAGCTATTGAAGCGCTGGCTCCGGCAGTTCCTTACGAACTGGGGTCTCCAGCGCAGGCTTTGAGATTCTCTCTGTATCCGGCGTATTTACCTGGCTTGGCGTATGTAGCAGCTCACCAAAGCAGCGCCGCCGCCGCCTAATTTCACAAAATTACGGACCATCCCTGCGGGGTGCAGAGCGAGCCTATCGCCGCCCCGGCGCATTATTTGGTGACACCGCAAAAGAACGAACTGCGCCCTAAAGCAGGCCAAGTCGGAGCATGCGAAGTTGAAATGAAGGGAGGGCCCGGGGCAGGAAGCAAATTTCGGCGGCTGGGATCAAGAATAATAATAATAATGATCAATTAATGACGGGATCGGGCGACGTGACCATCCGCCATTCCCCGGACTACTCCCGATGAGCTAGTTCACAATAGTAGGCGAATAACCACCCCAAAACAAAGAGATTCCCTGTATATTCCGCTATCACGCACTCGGGTTGCGGACAAACCGGGCTGCACTCCCCTGAGAGTCGCCCAACACCTGTTGAATTCCGACACTCTGGGGGTTCGACCGGAGGAAAGCACTAGCCTGCCGCACTTCTGCTGGCAAGCCTTCCGGCCTTTTCGCCTCGAATCCCCGGATTTCGCGGTCAAAAGCAGGGTTATAGAGGAGCTGCAGGGCCAAGTAATTTGATGGGTTCCAGCATTGTACTTTGGCGATTTTCGAGCATGACCCTTCGGGACCTTACGCCGCGGGAGGGTGAAAGGCACACTACCGTTTCAAGTTTTGGAGTTGACGGAACAGAACTAGCTCGATCGCTTTCGATTCCTATGGGCCGCCTCCGCAATCGCTCGAATGCGCTTGTCGTCATCCTAGCCCTGGCCACCATGGTGGGCTGCCAAGGATTTAGTTCCAGCAAACCCGCCAGCCAAGGGGCGCAACCCCCTTTAACCGGCACCTTGACGGCTACTCCCGCGAGCGTCACGTTCGGCAACGTGCAAGTTGGGACCAGCCAAACTCAGTCCGACACCCTGAGTAACACCGGTGGAAACACGCTAACGATTTCGCAAGCGGCGGTTACGGGCACCGGTTTCAGCACCACAGGGTTGAATTTTCCGATCACTTTGGCGCCGGGACAGAGCGTCAGCTTTAACCTTGTTTTCAACCCGCAGTCAACCGGGAGCGCGACCGGGAGTTTGGCAGTTACCAACGATGGCTCGAACAGTCCGTTGAATATCGCGCTTTCCGCGACAGCGGTTGCTGCCGGGAGCGTGACCGCAAGCCCAACCAGCTTCACCTTCGGCAACGTGCAAGTGAACACCAGCCAGACGCAGACCGAGACCTTGAAGAATTCAGGAAGCACGAATCTCACGCTTTCGCAGGCGACGTTTAGCGGCGCAGGGTTCAGTTATACCGGGCTGAGCCTGCCATTGACGCTGGCGCCGAACCAGAGCACTACGTTTGCGGTGGTTTTCGCGCCGACCGCGGTGGGCGCGGTCAACGGCACTCTATCGATCACCGTGAGCGGATCAACCACTACGGTGGATATCGCGCTTTCTGCAGCCGGCGTGACGCCAGCCACTCTGACCGCGACGCCAGCGACGCTTTCCTTTCCCGGCGTGCAGGTGGGCAAGAGTCAGGCGCAGACGGAGACGGTGCAGAATACCGGCGGTTTGAGTGCGACGATCTCGCAAGGCACGGCTTCGGGTAAAGGCTTCAGCATCTCTGGATTGGGTACGTCGGTCACGCTGACGCCAGGGCAGAGCGCGACTTTCAGTGTGACGTTTGCGCCGCAGTCCTCGGGCAGTTCCACGGGAACTGTAGGGATCGCTTCGAATGCTTCGAATTCGAACCTGGTCATCTCATTGAGTGGTTCAGCGACCGGGTCGACCCAGGGACAGTTGAGCGTCAGTCCCGCTACGATCCCCGTGGGTAGTGTGACGGTGGGGACGAGCGGAACCCAGACCGGGTCGCTCAATGCCACAGGGGCAAGCGTTACGGTGACCGGCGTGACTGTGGGCAGCTCGGAGTTTGCCATCAGCGGCCTCACTTTCCCGGTCACGATACCCTCCGGGCAGAGCGCGGGTTTCACGGTTACGTTTACACCGCAGTCCAGCGGGCTGGCTTCGACAAGCGCGTCGTTCGCGAGCAGCGCGACGAACTCTCCGGCAGCTGCAACTCTTACCGGAACCGGAGTGGCAGCGCCTGCTTATACCGTAAGTCTGACTTGGGTCGCGAGCACTTCCCCGAATGTCGTGGGCTATAACGTTTATCGCCGCACCGGGACCACGGGCAGCTTCACGCAGATCAATACGGTACGCGATGGCACGACCGCTTATACGGACTCGTCGGTGACGGATGGCCAGACTTATTACTATGAGACCACCGCGGTCAATTCCAGCAACGAAGAGAGCGCGCCCTCCCCGGCGGTGAGTGCGAAGATTCCTGCGCCGTAAGCATTCCTTGCAAACCTGGGGCTGTTCTGACAGGCCTTATCACGAACTTTTTCTCGCCTGACGTCCTGTCCAAGCCATGAGGGGAGCCGATAGTTGCAAGCGGTTGCTACGTATTGCAAAAATTATCAGGCTTGACAGTTTCTGGTTTCAAAGTAAAGTGACACATGTAATGTAGAGCGGAAATGTTTGGCTCTGCCGCGCAGCCTTCCCCCCAAGCTTTATCCCAATCAGTCATGAGGAGCAGGATGATGAAATCAGTCGCCAGGTTTTCGGTATTGGGAGCGTTCGCGGCTCTCATGTGTTTCGCGCCTTGCGCTTTCGCTCAAGGCCTCGCCAGGGGAACTGCAACGCGTGTGGTTGTGAACAGCGGACCATCTATTTTCTCGATTTTCGGCGGGCAAGGAGGCAACCAGCAGGGCCAAAATTTTGGCGGTAATGGGAACGGCGGAGGCTCGGGCGGTAATGGTGGCAATAGCGGCGGTAATGGCGGTTGCGGCAGTCAAGGCCGGGGCGGCAACGGCTGGGGTGGTAATGGCGGATGCGGCGGATCGACTGCGGTTCCCGAGGGCGGAACGTCCTTGATGTATCTGGCGCTCTCCGGCCTGTTCTGCGTGGGCGCCGTGGCTTACCGTTCGCGCAGGCAGCCGTCGGTTCGCTAAACGCTATAGCAGCAGGTGTCGAGCTCCGAGAGCTTGCTTTAGAACTAAGAAATTCGAATGACACGCGGCGTGCCTAATCGGGCGCGCCGTTTTTTTGGCAACTGCATTTCATTTTTTCATTTGGCAGATTCTGCGGTGCTGCTCGCCCAAGTTCGTCATGGAAGCGTTGAATTTCCTAGATTTTGAGGTCTGGTGCGAGGGAAGTATTGTTTTTGCAATCGGGACCTGCGAGAAAAGCGTGTAGTGTAGACCAACCATCTTGAAAAGGAATGGGTTGGATGACATGATCGGCGCGAGATGTTCTTGCGACCGAACTACCGCGCGAAACACGGCAAGAATCACATCTACTGGTCGCTGGTAGAGACGCTGCGAACGGTTGACGGACCTCGCGCAGAGGACGCTGTGCTACTTGGGGGAGTTGAACGGATCGGCCCTGGTACCGTACCTGAAAAGCGTGGAGGTGTTCAACGAGCGAGGCGACGTCGAGCAGCTAAAACTGTTTCCTGGCGATTGAGGAGCGCTTGGTACCCCTCAACGGCACTGGATGATCTGTTGGAAATCGAGGAGGGCAGGATCAACGATACCGGCCTGTACCGTTGCTGGACCGGATTCTGCCGCACAAGACGAAGTGGAGCAGATCCCAAGCGGCGTTATGAG
>Ga0265762_1000037_pt1 | contig 15562 bp, 16 predicted proteins | sample NZIome_4_FD_200870 | JGI IMG/M metagenome (GOLD analysis project Ga0265762, IMG submission 200870) | Metatranscriptome of rhizosphere microbial communities from Maridalen valley, Oslo, Norway - NZI4 (Metagenome Metatranscriptome) | ecosystem: Host-associated > Plants > Roots > Rhizosphere > Soil...
GGGAACCGGGAACTGAGAACTAATTAGTTTATCGGAAATCAGGAGTTGAGACGCCTCGCTAGAATGAGCCGTCTTGGGTAAATGTGTAGCCGGGCAGCGCCGCACCCTGGGGAGTCTTTGTCACTTTAATCCGCACGGTTGGTGCGTCGGGTGCGGTAATCCCCGCCGGCCGCAGCATGGCATACTGTGTGAACACTTCGTTGTAAACCTTGGTGACCAGATAGTCCTGGCCGTCAGCATCGCTACGCCAGACCTGCCCGAGTTGGATGGAACTCACAGCCATGGTAGTTTCCTGAACGAAGTAAGGTTCCTTCCAGACTAACCAGTGCGCTCGAGTCAGTCAATCATTCCCGTGGTTACCGAGGTCTCTGCTAAGATGTTGCCCTCATGCCCCGCGGCAACATGCCCCGTCAACCCGCCCGCACTGGTCGTCAGGACCGTGTAGCGCAGTCCCTCTTGCCCGCGAAGGCAGCACTTAAACAATCGCGCGCCAGCAAAAGGAATCTTGTGGGGGCGGTCGCCCTCAGCCGTCCCGGAAGGGGCAAAGCTGAGGCAGCCCGCCCGCCGAAAAAGCCAGCCTACAATCCACTGGCTCAGGACCGCATCGAAGAAATTCTGAAGCGCCTCGACAAGCTTTACCCCGATGTCACCTGCGCCCTTACCCACGCCAGCGCCTGGGAACTCCTGGTCGCGACCATCTTGTCGGCTCAGTCGACCGACGTAAACGTCAACCGCGTCACGCCCGAACTCTTCCGCAAATATCCCACCGTCGGAGCTTTCGCCGCGCTCACGCCGGAACAGCTTGAGCCCGACGTCCGCTCCACGGGATTCTTCCGCAACAAATCAAAATCCGTGGTCCGCGCAGCGAAAAAAATCGTCGCCGATTTCGGCGGGCAGGTTCCCGGCGACATGGAAAGTCTGCTCACCCTCCCCGGCGTTGCCCGCAAGACTGCCAATGTTGTGCTCGGCACCTGGTTCAAGAAGGCCGACGGCCTGGTCGTCGACACCCACGTGCACCGCATCTCCCGCCGCCTCGAACTCACCAGGAACGATGATCCGCAGAAGATCGAGCAGGATCTGATGCGCATCATCCCGCGCGAAAAGTGGATCCTTTTTTCCCACCAGATCATCTGGCATGGACGCCGCCTCTGCATCGCCCGCAAGCCCAAGTGCGTCGACTGCTCCCTGGAAAATATTTGCCACGCGGCCGACAAAACCTGGAGCACGGTGGAGATGCGCAAGAACGCGAAAGCATGATGTGTCTTTAAATTCGCTCTGTCATCGTCGGGAAGCGAGAGCCTGCCCGGAGCGAGGTCGAAGCAGACCTATGCAGTTTTCGCACAGAGACGAATCGCCCCCGTCTGCTAAACTTTTTCTTCGACCCTCAACCCGAGGCCCCAACTCCCGATGCGCACCTTCGCACTCTTTGTTATCGTCATATTCATGAGCACAGTCGTCGCCGAAACCATTGCCGCCCAGACTCTTCCGGCGCCGCAAGCCATCACCGATCCCAAGCAGGTCGCCTCCAAGCCCAACGCACAAGTGGAAGCCAAGAGCCTGACCATCGAAAAGCTCTACATGACGCGCCAGATAGGCCGTCCCACCTGGTCGCCCGACGGCAAAAGCATCGCCTTCATCTCCAACCTGAGCGGACGCAATAATCTATGGCTCGTCCCCGCCGAAGGGGGATGGCCCCTCCAGCTTACGGTCAGCGATCAGCGCCAGACCGCGCCCGCGTGGTCCCCCGACGGAAAATGGATCGCCTATCAATCCGACTACGACGGCGACGAACTCTGGGATATTTTTCTGGTTTCGCCGAAGACCGGCAAAGTCATCAACCTCACCAGCACCCGCGAGATCGCCGAAACGGATCCGACATGGTCGCCCGACGGTCGTTATCTTGCGTACTTGGTTAAAGCAAAGACATCAGCCGCCCCCGAAATCGATATCTACGACACGCTCATGCGCGAAGTGAAGCACCTCACCACCAACACGCCGCAAGACGAGGGCAACTACGGTCCCCTGTGGTCGAAAGACGGCAAGAACATCGTTTACACGCAGGAGCAAGCCAAAGGCACGGATTCCAACATCTTCATCGCCGACGTCGCCACCGAAGTGAGCACCCGTCTAACCCCGCACGAAGGCGAGCAGCGCTACTGGGCCAACGACATTTCTCCCGACGGCAAGCGCATCCTGTTCAGTTCGAATGCAGCAAATGGCTACGAGAACGTTGGCCTGCTGGAAATCGCCAGCCAAAAACTCTCGTGGCTCACCCGCGACAAATGGGAAATCCGCGGCGGTGAATTTTCGCCCGACGGCAAGCACATCACCTTCAGCGCCAACGTGGATGGCAACGAAGACATCTACCTGCACGATCTCGCTACCGGCAAGTCCGCGGCGATTCCTATCGCTAAGGGCGTGAACGAGCCTGCCGGCGGCCGCTCCGCCTTCACCAAGGATGGCTCGCGTCTGCTATATTCCCACAACGGCCCGGCCGCACCCGGCGATCTCTGGGTGTACACCCTCTCGACCGGCAAGTCGCATCAAATCACCCATTCGCTGGTTGCCGGAGTGCACTCTGAAGACATGGTCGAGCCCTATCTCGTGCACTATCCCAGCCGCGACGGCAAGTGGACTATCTCCGCATTTCTCTATGTCCCCTACAACATGGCGCGCAACGGCCAGAACGCCGCCATCGTCTACATCCACGGCGGCCCGACCGCGCAAACCATGAATTCCTTCAACCGCTTCGTGCAGTATGCCGCGAACCAGGGATACATGGTGCTCGCGCCTAACTACCGCGGCTCCACGGGATACGGAAAAGAATTTCAGCAGGCAAATTTATTCGACATGGGCGGCGGGGATCTGCAGGACGTGCTCGCCGGCGTCGACTGGATCAAACAGACCGGCCACCTCGACGCCAAGAAAATTGCCGTCATGGGCGGAAGCTACGGCGGTTATCTCAGCATGATGTCAGTCACCAAAGCGCCTGCAGTGTGGGCCGCGGGCGTGCCCATCGTTCCCTTTGTGAATTGGTTCACTGAAATCGAGAATGAAGATCCTGTGCTGCAACAATCCGATCTCGCGACCATGGGCGATGTGATTAAGAATAAAGCTCTGTACGAAGATCGCTCGCCCATCAACTTCATCGATCAGATCAAAGCGCCGCTGCTCTTGCTGGCGGGAGGTCACGATCCGCGCTGTCCGAAATCCGAAACGCAGCAGGTGGTCGACGCCATTAAGAAGCATGGCGGCACGGTGGATTACAAAATCTACGAAAACGAAGGCCACGGCTTTGCCCGCGTAGAAAACCAGATCGATGCCTACAAACGCGTCGCCGATTTCTTGCAGGCGCACGTCCCGGCGGCCGATTGCAGTTGCTCGCTGACAGAATAGCTAGAGTCGTTCAGAAGATACGGCGGAGACGATAGCTTCCACCAATCCCCGGATGGTGAATTCTTTGGCGGCAATGTTCACGCGAAGGCCAAGTTCGCGCAAGCTCGAAGAGGTGACCGGGCCAATCGAGGCGAGCTCTATTCCCTCGAGACTCGTGCGCGCCTTACCCAGCAGATCCATAAAGTTGCGCACCGTCGAGGAACTGGTAAAGGTCACGACGTGCGGCCGTCGCCGTGGATTTTTCAGCGCGCGGCGCAGGCGAGTGCGCGAAGACCGAGGCACCACGGTTTCGTAAGCTTCCACCACATCCACCTGCGCCCCTGCTTTTCCTAGTTCGGTGGGAATCACATCGCGGGCAACTTTGGCGCGCACCAGCAATACTCGCTTTCCTTTCACTCGCCGCCGCAGGCTGCGCACCACGGACTCGGCCACATATTCTTTGGGAACCACGTCTACTTTGATGCCCCGCTGTTCGATGGCCTTCTTGGTCGCCGGACCGATCGCCGCAACCCTCAGATGCCTGAGATTCATCCGTGTCAGGCGCAGCCTGGCCAGCCGATCCCACATCGCGTCGACGCCGTTCACGCTGGTGAGGATGAGCCAGTCATATTCGGCAAGATTCTTGAGAACGGAATCCAGCGGATTGAAAGATTTCGGCCTGCGAATTTCGATGAATGGAATTTCTAGCACCGAGGCGCCGTGCTTGCGCAATTCGCCGGAAAGCGCGCCAGCCTGATGCCGCGCCCGTCCCACCAGCACCCGTAAGCCGGAAAGCGCGCCGGAATCTGCCTTTGCCATCGCGGTTCGCTTTCTCATTCGCCTTCCCTGTCTGCCGGACTTTTTCCCAGGTGCTGCTCTTTCATCATGCGCGCAACCGAGGAAGCGGCCGAGTCCTCTGCCTTCTCCAGGGAGGTGATCACGTTCGCCTGATCCTCGCGCGTTCGGTTCTGGCTGAGTTTGAATTTGCCTTCAATTTTCGTCGCCGCAATTTCGAAGCCAACAATTTGCCGCAACATTGTCTCTCGGTACTTCTCGCTCAATCCCTCCCACTGTTGCCGGTACGCGGGTTCGAACGTTTCCATCAGCTCATGCAGCATGCCATGCACATCCGCCTCTGAAGAGAACAGACGCGCCTTGCCATACAGGTGCACCGCCGCATAGTTCCAGGTGGGAACGCTTTCCCGCGCTGTGTAGTTGCTCGGCGAAATGTAGGAGTGCGGTCCGTGAAAAATCGTCAAGCATTGCGTTTGCTGTTCGAGATATCGCCAGTGCGGGTTCGCCTTCGCCACGTGGCCGTGAAGCACAACGTTTCCGTCTGCCTCGCGCACGAAGAACGGCAGATGCGTGGCGTAAGGCCCGGCGTCGGTGGTCGAAATCAAAATAGCAAACGGATTCGCATGCATGAACGCAACCGCATCCGCGTCGTGGCGCAAACAAAAATGTTCGGGAATATACACGGCTTGATTCTCTTAGTTTCCTGACGACTCTAACTGCTTTTTTCGCACGTGCCGAACCTTCTCCACCTCTGCGATCACCACTCCGGCCTGATCTTTCACTTCGACCGACAAAACCGGCTCATATTTCGGCAGGGTCTTCAGTTTTTCGCGAATATCCTCGATCTGGCCATCGGACAAGCGGAACTCGGCGCGCACCGTCCCCTTCCCCGGCTTTCTACAGCGGATGCTCGCAGACTTGTCCCACACCATATAATCGTGCCCTAGGTTCGCCATCAGCATCAGCCTATAGAAAGCATCGGTCATGGCAAACAGCGATCCCCAAAGTGCGTACCCACGTAGTTCGCGTTCCAGAAACGCAACTTCATTTCGACAGCGCCGGCTTTCATGTCGGGCGCGATGTATTTAACGCGAATTCCCGCGCCCAGAAACGGCGGCCAAAGATTAATCCAGCAGCGGAGAGCATGGGAACTTTGGCTGCCGCTGAGAAATTGCAGGAAAACGCTGCCGCTCTTCATGCTAAATCATGATACGGGATCAGGGCTGGGGAGGGACGGCCAAGCCGCGGCCGTACACCGCTTCGAGAATTTCGTCGCCGCCGCGGCCGAGCAGGGTCTCGCCGACAGCGTTACCGAGTTCTTCGGGACGGTCGAGATTCCCGTGGCGCGATTCGCGCACGAGCTTCGAGCCGTCGGGATCGGCGACGATGGCATCAAGATGCAGTTTTCCGTCGCGCATTTCAGCGAAGGCTCCGATCGGGACCTGGCAGCCTCCGCCCAGTCGGCTGAGCAACGCCCGCTCGCAGCTGGTAGCTGCACGAGCCGCAGCGTCGTTCAGGAATTCGAGATGCTGGCGGGTGGCGGAGTCGCCTTCGCGGATTTCGATCCCGAGCGCCCCCTGCCCCGCGGCGGGGCACATGATCTCGGTCGGGATGATCTGCTTGATCAGCTCCATCTTGCCCAGGCGCTTCAGCCCAGCCGCGGCCAGGATGATGGCGTCATATTCCCCCTGCTCAAGTTTGCGCAGCCGGGTATCGACGTTGCCGCGCAGGGGATGAATCTCCAGATCCGGCCGAAGGGCCTTGAGTTGAGCCTGCCGCCGCAGGCTGGACGTTCCCACGCGCGCCCCTTTCGGGAGATCTTCCACCTTCGCATAAAGCCGCGCGCAAAAAGCATCGCGCGGATCTTGTCGTTCTGTGACGGCGGCGATTTCAAATCCCTGGGGAAGCTTGGTGGGCAGGTCTTTCAACGAATGCACGGCTAGATCGACGCCCGCAGCGGCAAGCGCTTCTTCAATCTCTTTCGTGAACATGCCCTTGGTGCCGACCATGGCGAGAGCCACGTCGGTGATTTTGTCACCCGTAGTATGGATGATCTCTATTTCCACTTCGTGGCCGCGCGCGCGCAGAAGTGTTGCAATGTGGTTGGCCTGCCAGAGGGCGAGTTGCGAGCCGCGGGAGCCGACGCGAAGTTTCGCCATCAGTGACGCGTCCCCACTTCTTTCTTGTTCGCGTCTGGGGATGCTGAGCCTTTGTCTTTGTCTTTTTCCTGAAGATTGAACAGCCTCCGCACCACATCGATCACCGTGGTCGCTTCTGCTTCCCGCGCCGCGGTCTTCAGCGTGGTGATCGGAGTGTGCATCACTTTGTTGATGATGCCCCGCGTCAGGGCTTCGACCGCCATCTCCTGCTCCGGAGTCAACGCACCCATGCGTCCGCGCACCCGGTCGATTTCCGCCTGGCGGATGGTTTCCAGATGATCCTGCAACGAAACGATCGTGGGCACAACACCGAGCGTGTGTAGGCGAGCTTCGAAGCGCTCGACTTCGCTGGTGATGATGGCTTCGGCAAGTTCCGCTTCCTTATGTCGGTCCGCGACGTGGCTCGACACGGCCTGCTGCAGGTCATCGATATCGTAGGCAAAGATGCCGTCGAGCTTGGCCATTTCTTGAGAAACGTCGCGCGGCACGGCAATGTCGATGAAGAACATCGGCTTGTTCTTGCGGCGCGCGAGAAACTGCTCGCCGTGTTCGCGGCGAAAAATGGCGTGGGGTGCCCCAGTCGAAGTAATGACGATGTCAGCGCGGTCGCAGGTATTGTAGAGATCGTCGAACTTGATGGCCTGGCCGTTGAACGTTTGCGCCAGCCCGATGGCACGGTCGTAAGTACGATTCGCCACGAAGATCGAGGCGCAGCCGTGGGCCATGAGATGCCGGGCCGCGAGTTCGCTCATCTTGCCCGCGCCCACGATAAATACTTTTTTGCCTTGTAGAGTTCCGAAGATTTTCTTCGCCAATTCCACCGCAACCGACGCGATGGAAACTGACGACGATCCCACAGCCGTTTCGCTACGCACTCGCTTGGCAACCGCAAATGCCCGGGCGAACAACTGATCGAGCTGTCCCCGAACCGAGCCCACGGCGCGGGCGGTTGCGTAGGCTTCTTTCACCTGACCGAGGATTTGAGCCTCGCCCACCACCATCGAATCCAAGCTGGAAGCGACACGAAAAATGTGCCGCACGGCATCTTTTTCTCGAAATTCGTATAAATGCGCGTCGAGTTCTTCCGCCGTCAGATGAAAGTGATCATAGAGGAAGCCGCGCAGGTCGGCCGAGCCGTTGCTGGTGTGAGTCACCAGCTCCACGCGATTACACGTGGAAATGATCATGCCCTCCTCGATTCCCGGATGCGCAGTCAGATCGCGGCAACAATCGGGCAAACGCGATTCCGGAATCGCCAAGCGCTCGCGCACTTCGAGCGGCGCGCTCTTGTGATTCACGCCAATGAGCTGATATCTCATGAGGCGGCAAACCGGTGAATGGCGGAGAAATAGTTCGCAGCCCAAGCCACGATCGCGGCCACAAACGCGAATGTGGCGAGAACCGCCGCGCGGCGGCCGCGCCACCCCGAGTTCCAGCGGGTGAAAACCATGATCATGTACACCGCCCACATCAAGATCGATAGCAGGATCTTGGGATCGGCGAAGTCGATGTGCCCGTAGGTCGACATGGCCACGATCGAACCGGTAATCAACCCGAGGGTCATGAACGGAAAGCCCAGCAACAAGGAACGATAGCCAATCTGGTCGATCACTTCCAGCGCGGGTAGAAACGAAATCAGGCTGCTCGGTTTCTTGGCCTTCAGCCGCCGCTCCTGTAGCAAGTACAACAGGCTGGCTCCAAAGCTAAGCACCAGCGCGGCGTATCCCGTGAAGATCAGGATAATGTGCGCGATCAGCCAGCCCTTGTGCTGGACGAACGATGTCAGCAGCACAGGTTGCTCGTCAATCGCTGCAACCAAGGTCAGGAAAAACACGATCGGGAACACGACCACGCCCGGCGAAGTGGTTTTATAAATGGCGTAGATGATCATGAAGAAGGTCATCGAAAAGAACGCCAGCAGCGACTCGCCGTTGTGCACCGAGGCCCATACCACTTGCCCGGAAAGGAAAAGCTCGATCAGCGAGACGAAGTGAAAGACCATGCCCATGCTGGCGGCATGCAGCGCAATGCGGCTGAAAAGGTCGCTGGTGCGGGTGAGCGCAAACAAAGCGTAGATCAGCCCAATGAAGTAACAAGCCAGCGCGAAGCGCAACCAAAGCAATGCCATAGGCCAGGTAAGTATCAGAGTCCGCTGAGGTTAGTGCAATTCACAGTCGGTTTGTAAGCGTGTTCCCCAGTCCCCAGAAACCCCATCTCTTTCCACGCATTATATTCTGCGCGGAGACACTACAGGAGGAAAACGCCAGGGATCGCCGAGGAGTGTGATCCGGGTCACAAAATGGCCAGGCTGGGAATTTCGGCCTCTCCCGGTCGAGATTCTGTCCAGATAGTTAGTTATTAGAAAATCCCCCGGAGTCATGCTAGCGTTCAGGCGCAGAATTCTTCGGCAGCAAGGCTGAGATGCGACGCACCGGAATAAGCCTTGCGGTTGGCCTTCCTCGTGGCTCCTTTGGCGGCACAAGAGAAGGCCGACGAGGGGCCGACCAACGAGAAAGCGCGGAAGACCTACAAGGAAGCCCTGGATTAGCCGGGTGGTCAGTTTTCAGGCCCTTCGGAGCGGGAAAGGGCGCTTCGCTCGCCATCGTTTTCGGCCTCGGGCCAGCCGGCCTCGGAACCGCGACCGAGGAGAATTCGCTTTCGCCATGTCTTCCCACGCAGCATTTCTCGAATTTCTGCCCGCTTCCAAAGGGGCCAGCCATATTTCGTGCCGGTGCATCGGCTGCGGAAATACGCATGGCTTGCTCCACCATCCTAATCTACTCCCAAGCTAGCCAGCGCTTCCTCCAGCAACCCTGCGGCAATCACCAGTCGCCTTCCCTGCCCCTTCATATCTTCCAACTCATCGAAGGCCCGGAACAGACGTAATTTGGCTGCGGCGTACTGTTCCGCCTCGGTCAGCGGCCTCCCGTGAGCGGCCGCCCACGCCCGTACAGATTCTTCCGGCAGGAAGACACTGACCGCGTAGGTCAGCTTGCGATCCGAGGTGACATCGAAGACAAGTTCCGTGGCCGGAGCCTCGGGATCATCGGCCAGCGCCGCCCGCTTCCCGACGAAGTAATACTGGTACACATACCCCGGAGTGCCGGCATAGGTCTTGAGGCGGCGGAGGGTCATGCCGCCATTATGAACGGTCGCTTGAGGTTTGTCGCGACCGCGGCGCCAGACCGCGGCGGCTAGGTGCCGTCGGTAAGCCAGGTGTCCGCCCTGGAGGAACTAACCTTTCTGGCGAGAACTGCCGATGTCTTTAGCGGAAGAACTCCTCAGCATCATGATCGAACACTGGCAATGGATTGTCCTCGGCGCCTTGCTCATTCTCGTGGTTTATCAGCAGATTCGCGTTTACCGCATTCGCAGCGAGTCGAAGAAACGGGAGGAGCTATTCCAGATCGTCACCGAAAACGCCGCCGACATGATTGCCTTGGTCGATGTGAAGGGCAACCGGCTTTACAACAGCCCGGCGTACCGGCGAATCCTCGGCTACTCCATGGCGGAGCTCGGAGAAACGTCCGCCTTTGACCAGATCCACGCTGACGATCGCTTCAAAGTCCTGGAGGCAGCCCGCGAGGCGCGCAACACTGGCGTAGGAAGAAAATTGGAATACCGTATCCGCCACAAGGACGGTACCTGGCGGGTTCTGGAATCGGTGGCCGGCACCATCCGGAACGAAAATGGGGATGTCGCCAAACTGGTCATCGTGAATCGCGACATCACCGAGCGCAAGCGTGCGGAAGAACAGCTGGAACACAATTCCTTTCATGACGCTCTGACCGGCCTGCCCAATCGCCGCCTGTTCCTCGATCGTTTGCAGCAATCATTCGAGCGCGCCCGGCGCAGCCCCGAACACCAATATGCCGTCTTATTCGTTGATTTGGATGGCTTCAAGGTGTTCAACGACGCTATGGGTCCGATGCTAGGCGACCAGGTGATTGTCGAGATCGGCCGTCGCATCCAGGCCAGTCTTCGAGACGAGGACACAGTCTCACGACCAGATCACTTCGCCACGAGAAACGCCATCCTCTCGCACATGGGCGGAGATGAATTTACCATCCTGCTGGAGGGCGTGGCCGATCCAAGCGACGCGATGCGCGTCGCGCAACGGATCCTCTCGGCTGTAGCTGCGCCGTTGGTCGTCGAAAACCGTGAAGTTCGTACCTCAGCCAGCGTGGGAATCGCGGTGAGCGCGATTACCCACGTCAGGGCCGAAAATGCCCTGCAGGACGCCGACGTTGCCATGCGCCGGGCCAAAGCCCTCGGAGGTTCCCGCTGCGAAGTCTTTGACGAGGGTATGCACACTCGCGCCGTCAACCGCCTCAAGCTGGAGGCCGAACTGCGGGAAGCCATTGAGCGGGATCAGTTTCGCGTGTATTACCAGCCCATTGTTCAACTTGGGACCAAACAGATTACTGGATTCGAAGCTCTGCTGCGCTGGCAGCATCCAGAGCAAGGCCTGACATCGCCATATCACTTCATCGATGCGGCCGAGGACACGGGACTGTTGTCAACCGTCGGCCACTGGCTCATCCTCGAAGCTTGCAAGCAGTTGCAAACCTGGAAATGCGAGCATCCCGCCATGGCCACTGCAACCGTAAGCGTGAATCTCTCCGCCAAGCAGTTGGCCGACGCTCGCTTTGTCAACGAGCTGCAAGCGGCCATTCGCGCAACCGGCATCGATCCCTCGCGCCTGCAACTGGAGATAACAGAAAAAGTCGCAGCTTGCGATCCGAAACTGACCAGGACCGTGCTTTCTTACCTGAGACACTTGGGGGTTGGAATGATCCTCGACGACTTTGGAACTGGAAATTCATCCTTAAGCGGACTGCGGCAATTGCCCGTGGAGGCCTTGAAGATCGATCGTTCCCTTATTTCTGGAATGCTCATCGACCGCGCAACCTGTGACACCGTGGAGTTGGTCATTTTGGTGGCCCACAAGTTGAAGTTGAAGGTAATCGCGGAAGGCATTGAAAACCTAAAGCAATGGGAATGCCTCCGCGACTTTGGTTGCGACCTGGGGCAAGGATATTTCTTCTCACCCCCCCTCGACCCGGAGGGGGCGAGCGAATTCTTGCGCGCGCACAGTAGCACGTCGGAAGCGAAAGTGGCAGTGGCCGAAGCCTAGTCGGTTAGCTTCCTCGAAACCCGCGTCTCAGCTTTGACTCCCCATCTTTCCTCCCCGTGTCTATACTCATCTGTCTGGTCGAGATCCGTGCAGAATCCCAATGCCAAGCACATACGTCGCGTGAGCTGGGCCATCAGCGGTCTGGAGGCAGGCGTCGTAATGTTTGCTCTTGGCCTGACCCTCCTCTATCTCAATCCCTTCTGGCACTTCGATGAAGGCGGCTTCTTGGATTGGCGAGTGCTCTGGTGGAATGCCACGGCTACGATGCTCACCGCCGCCGGCTTGCTGATCGTGGCTCTGGCCCTGATCGGATCGGTGGCCGTGATCGTCTCCCGATGCGCCGGTCGGCATCCCTGGCCTTACGGGATGGCGGCCTTACTGGTCGTTTGCACCCTTGTATGGATCGCCCCGGAGGGTTTCACCCGAAACTTGGACGCGCACTTTGAGTGGAATTCAGCCGACGGCTTCAGTGTTTTTCGCCTGCAAGCCTGGGATGAAGCGTCGGGCAGCTGGCATCCCGCAGGAAGTTCGGCGGTGCAATCCATGGTTGAAGTGGAGATTCAGCCTTTGTTGCGCAACTACTTCAAACTCAACGATTGGCAGAAGATGAATGGCGATGTCAGCCTCAAACTGACCAGAATAATTCCCGTGGCCTGGCCGGTGGCGCTCGGAAGCGGCGGCGAAACCCTCGAGGATCCTGATCAAACTCCTCTCATGCGGGCTGCGGCACAGGGCGACGTGAAGACGGTAAGGCAACTGCTGACAGACGGAACGGGGGCTGGGGTCAATGCCCTGGATCAAGGCGGCCAGTCCGCTCTCATGCTCGCCTGCCAAAATCCTAGGACAAGTCCGGATTTGGTGAAAGCCCTCATCGCAGCCGGCGCGAACGTGAACCTTCGTGGACGGAACGGTTACAGCGCCCTTGCGTGGGCGGTTGCCCGAAACAACCAGGAAGTCAGCCGATTATTGCGTCGCTCCGGCGCCCGACCTTAGCAGCGTTGGCATCCCGCGGCTTTACGCAGGGACGGCGCTCAAAACTCACCGCCCCGTGCCTACCGGCTCCCGTTTCCCGGCGATACAGTTCTCCCATACTCCGACGCGCGACTGAGACGATCGAACATTCTCCGGGCGGCCCAGGGAGTCTTGCTGATGGCTTCTTCTCCGTCGCGTTCATTCGCCAGCAATGCCGTCATCACACAGATCACATTAAGGCGTCCTCCCACAAACAGCGCTCCCGGAATCGTTGCGTACTCCTTCGAGCGAACCCGGCTTGTTGGCCATCTTCACATCGGCCGGCAGATGGCGCGGAATCCAGAATCCTGATTGGTGCTCAGAAGAAGCTTAGGGAACTCGGCACGATTGCTGGTTCAGAGCCTTGCCTCGGTAAATTGCCTCGAGCGGCCGCATCATCTCGCGCGGAGTGGAAATATTCTCGCGACCCTGCTTTGCCGCTTCGAGGTCCATCATCTTCCGCCGCAGGCGAATATGCTCAAGTCCGAGCGAATCGAGCACGGCGATTACGTTTTCCATGCCCACCCGGTCGATGAGCACGTTAGTCGCGGAATTGTCGCTGACCGCAACCATCATGGTCGCGCAAGGTGGCGCGAGTAATGCCTGGCGTGAGTCCGCCCATGATGTCGCTATCAGGAACCAGGGCAGAGGACTGCACCGTGTGTAGATCGGTGAGGGTCAGCCGGCCTGGCTGCGCCTGGAGATACAGATTGGCCAGGACCGTGCTTTTGATCGTGCTGGCTTGGGCAAAAGCCTTATTCTCGTGGAGGAAATACTGATCGCCGGTGTTGAGGTCTTCGATCGCGATGCCCATCACTGTCGAGACGCTGGTCAACATCCTGAATGCTGGATTCGAGTTTCCTCCACAGAACCTTTTGTTTTTCGTTATATAGGTTCCAGCGGGAGGATTCCCGGAGGTCTGGGCGAAGGACGCTCCGAGGAATAGGGCAATGCAGGCTATACATTTCGGCGGGCATCTCCTCAGCGAGGACTGCAGCCGTCAGGGAACCTTCGAGGGCCGTCCCTTCAGCCCGTCCGAACCAATCAGTGCGCTGAGGTCACAGTCAATTTCACCCGTCGATCTTGGCCTCGCGCATCTGCCGCACCGCCGTCTCTGAGCTCACCGGTGAGTAGTACACCTCCTTGAATGTGTACGACCGCGACTTGGTCGCCAGTACCGGCATGATTTCAATGTGCCAGTGATAATCCTCGTCGATTGTTTTCCAGTATCCCAGAGTCTTCGAGGGATGCAAGCTGTTGGGCGAGGTGTGCAGCACCAGATGGAAGTCCTCGGTGAATGTGCGCACCCGCTGCAGCGTCCGGCGCAGCAGGGCTGCAAGATTCACTCGCAGTCCCGGCTTGGTTAATCCGGTTCGCTCGAAGGATGCTTCGTGATTGCGTGGCAGAATCCAGGTTTCGTAGGGTACGCGAGGTGCGTAGGGGCCAAGGGCAACGTAATCGCCGCGCGCCTCAATTACCCGCGCTGCCTGCCGCTCCTCCTGCGTCAGAATGTCGCAAAAGACGCAGCGCTCCTTGCTGATGAAATATTCGCGTCCCGCGCGCAGTTCGTACAGCACGCGCCGCGGCACGAACGTCGTAGCCGTGATCTGCGAAGTGGGATGACCGAATTCCTGTCCTGCATTTTTGCCGTAATCTTTGAAGAAGCTGACGTACTTGATGCGCGGATCGCGCTTGAGGTCCAAAATGCGTTCGGCGGCCAGGCGCAAAAACTGTCCAATCTCATCGTCGTTGGCATTCCACAGATGGCGGTCATGCCGGGGATTCTCGACCAGAACTTCATGAGCGCCCACCGAACTCATGCGATCATAAATGCCGTCCCCACGCCGGCATGGTTCCCCTTCGATGTGATAAAGCGGAGTGGGGTGCACTACCGATCGCGCCGACCACGCCCCCGCGCTCGGCACTGAAGAAATCAACTGCGTGGCGTTGGCCGCATCGGGACAAAAGCGGCAGGCCGTCTCAGGACGCGGACTAGGTTCGACGGGATCGTCCCCGGTAATAACCCAGGAACGAGTGATCGGATCTTTGCGCAGTTCCATGCATCAGCTAAACACTGTGGAAGAAGCTGCGTCAACTAAGATTTCGCTTGCGCCCGGGTGCCCGGGCTCACCAATCGGCGAGTGCGGCTTTGTTATAATCCGCGCCAAGCCCCCGCTGCTGACCGAACGCATGACCGAGCCCTCCACTCCGCTGATGCGGCAATACGCCGCCGTCAAGAAAGAACATCCCACCGCGCTGCTATTCTTCCGCCTCGGCGATTTCTACGAGCTCTTCTTTGACGATGCCATCGTCGCCGCCAAAGAACTGCAGATTACGCTGACCTCGCGCAACAAAGAGAAAGGCGTCGCCGTGCCCATGTGCGGAGTTCCCCACCACGCGGCGGAAGCTTACATCGGTAAACTGATCCGCAAGGGTTTCAAGGTGGCCATCTGCGAGCAGATGGAAGATCCGCGGCTGGCCAGGAAACAAATTGGCACGAAACTGGTTCGCCGCGAAGTTACCCGAGTCGTCACCCCCGGAACGGCCGCGGATTCGCTGCTGGGTTCGGAAGAAAACACTTTCCTCGCCGCACTGGCGCAAGTCGGTGACAGGGTAGGCTTCGCCGCCTTGGATCTTTCCACCGGAGAATTCCGCGCCACCGAGTTTTCCGGGGAATCCGCGCTGCGGCGCGTGCGCGAAGAACTGGAGCAACTGCGCCCGAAGGAATTGTTGTATGGATCGGCGGCGCCGCTGTTCGACGCCCAAATCGGCCGCGACAAGGTCCGCCAGGACAAAATCAGCGAACCAAAGAATAATCCGGAAAAAAACAGCCGAGGTCTGTCCCCACAGCCACGCGCTTCCGGAGCCACCTGCACCGAGACTCCGCTCGACGACTGGATCTTTGCACCTGACCATGCAATCCCTCTCTTGGAGAATCATTTCGGTGTTTTGTCGCTCGAAGGATTTGGCCTCGTAGGACGCACGGCGGCTGCCGCGGCTGCGGGGGCGATTCTCTACTATGTTCGCTCCACGCAGCGCGGATTGCTCACTCACGTCGATCGTATTGGCTGGTACGAGCGCCAGA
>Ga0265762_1000038_pt1 | contig 15482 bp, 5 predicted proteins | sample NZIome_4_FD_200870 | JGI IMG/M metagenome (GOLD analysis project Ga0265762, IMG submission 200870) | Metatranscriptome of rhizosphere microbial communities from Maridalen valley, Oslo, Norway - NZI4 (Metagenome Metatranscriptome) | ecosystem: Host-associated > Plants > Roots > Rhizosphere > Soil ...
CGGTTTGCGCCGCGAGATTCTTTCTCCGATGGAGACGCTGGCTCAGTCGGTCTCCACCATGGCTCCCACGACTACGCCGGCTGCGACCATCCCCCTGGTTTGCGCCCTGGCCGGCAATGGAACCTGGCTCGCGTATGTGCTGGCAACCATGGCCGTCTTGCTGGTCGCCTTGTGCATCAGCCGCTACGCCCGCCATTCCTCATCGCCCGGATCGCTCTATGCCTATGCGTCCATGACGCTCCCTCCCTGGCTGAGCGCGACCGTCGCCTGGAGTCTGTTGCTCGCTTACGTGGCTACTGGGTCCAGCGTCATCGGCGGCTTCTACCACTATGCGAACTTGCTACTGCGCGATGCCACCGGCCATGTGTACTCTGCCGTCTTGCTCGCCGTGCTGTGTACGGGAGTTTCGATATTGATTGCCTATCGCGACGTGAAGATTTCCGCGCGTCTCATGCTGTGGATTGAGGCCGTCTCCGTCACCGTGATCGTGATTGTGATAACCCTTTTGTTGGTGCGTCACGGCTGGCACTTGGATTCCGAACAGTTGCATCTCCGTGGTATGAGCGGCAGCGGCCTCCGGTTGGGACTGGTGCTGGCCCTGTTCAGTTTTGTCGGCTTCGAGAGCGCGACCACGTTAGGTTCGGAAGCGCGCCATCCGCTGAAGACCATCCCGCGCGCGGTGATCCAAAGCGCGGTTCTTGCCGGAGCTTTTTTCACAATCTGTGCCTACGCCGAAGTGCTGGGATTCCACACCGCGGGGCAGAATCTAGGCACGAGCCAAGCCCCCATGTACCTGCTGGCTCGAGTCGGCGGCGTCCCCGTGTTGGGATTGCTGATCGACATCGGTGCCCTGGTAAGTTTGTTTGCAGGAACTCTGGCGTGCATAACGGCGGCGGCCCGCGTGCTCATGCTGATGGCCCATAACGGGCTCGCCCATCCCTCTCTGGGGAACGCGCACGCGCGCAATCGAACCCCAAGCCGGGCGGTTGTCGTCACCGGCGTTGCCGCCCTGCTCCCTGTGGCCGTATTGGCGGCCCGGGGCGCCAGCGGTTTGGATGTCTACGGCTGGTTGGGTTCGCTCGCCACCTACGGCTTCATCGTCGCCTATGCGTTGGTTTGCCTTGCGCTGCCGCGTTACTTGCGCGAACACGGTTGCTTTCGCCCCGGAGCTCAACTCGTTCCCGCGCTGGCGGCCATCGCCATGTTGCTCGCACTGGTGGGGAATTTCTATCCCGTGCCCGAGGGTCCGTATGGCAAACTCCCTTACATCTACCTCGCCTATTTGACCGCGGGCCTCATTTGGTTTGCGGTTCGGGGACGAGGTAAGGATGCGGCGCTGGTCGAGGGCTAGCGCGTCGCCCATATCCCTGCGAACTTCACCCCCCGCATAGAAATATCGAATCTGCGGCAAAGGAATTTTTACTGAAAGGAACGCTTTCGTTCCGCCGGACAGTCGTGTAAAGTCATCCCTTATTTTACCGGCGTGCAGAAAAAGACCGTCTCAGCTGCCACCTTTTTGAACAATTCATTGTAGGAGGGTTCGGCGGCGCGCAGGCGGTCGGGCACGCGTGTACTTGCCGGCGCGAGGTCATCGATGCTATCGATACTTAAAAGAACGGGACTGGTTGCATGGTTGATGGTTTCAGCCCTGTTTGTGCCTTCTGCCTTCACTCCACAGGCCGAGGCTCAGCAAACGCTGGGTGGTATCACGGGCACGGTTACTGACAAGACGGGCGGAGTTCTGCCGGAAACCGTGGTCACGATTATCGCGGATCAGACCAAGCTCACGCGCACTCAGAAGACCAACGCGAACGGCACCTACGACTTCGTAAACCTGCCCATCGGAACCTACTTACTGACGTTCACGCACGAAGGCTTCCAGAGCCAGAAGGTACCCTCGATTACCGTTCAAGCCGATCGCACCGCGACCATCAATGCCGTCCTTCCGGTCGGCCAGGTGGGAACTGTGGTTGAGGTGCAGGCAGATCCGCTGATGAACGCTGTCGATACCACCAACGGCTACATTTTGGAGAAAAACCAGATTGATTCCGTCCCGCTTCCGACGGGCAGTTTCACGGGCCTGGCAATTCTCTCACCGGGAGTAAATGCAGAATTACCAAATGGTACCGGCGCCAATGCCGGTCTAGGGAATCAGCCGATCTGGGCCAACGGCCAGCGCGACACCAGCAACACATTTCTTCTGAATGGCGTCGATGCCAGCAATCTGTTCAATGGCAAAAGTACCAGCCAGGTGGCTTCGGCGCGCATTGTGAACAACACCGGCGTTGCCGGCGCTTCGAGCACCACCGCGGAGATCATTCAGAGCACGGCATCGCCGTACTTGGCCATTGGGCAGGCTTTGCCGACTCCTGCGCCGGAGACGGTTCAGGAGTTTCGAGTAAACACTTCCATGTACGACGCGCAGCAGGGGTCCACCAGCGGCGCCCACATTGACATGAGCACCGCCTCTGGCACAAATGCGATTCACGGGAACCTCTACGTTCACCGCGGAACCGATTGGCTGAACGCCGCTCCGTATTTCTACAATCAGGATCCAAACATTCCCGCCAACCAGAAAGTTCCGCAGCTGCACCGCTACACGGCGGGAGGGACGATTGGTGGTCCTCTCATCAAGGACAAGCTCTTCGGCTTTGTCAGCTACCAGCACATTCACGCGTCTGATTTGGAGATTGGCACTTCACGCACGGCGGTACCTTTCGGGCTTACCGACGACCGCAGTCCGGCAGCATTGGCGGCAGTCGCCAATAATGATGGCTGGGGAGTTACGGTAAATCCGGCGGTTGGAATCAATCCCGCAGGGGGAACCGGGCCATACACCATCGATCCGGCAGCCTATGCTTTGCTGACCGCCAAGCTGCCGAACGGCCAGTATTTGATTCCATCGGCGAATCCGAACTCCAGTCCAACGGTAAACTTCCCGGAGAATGTTTTCATCACGCAGCCCGCTTACTTTATTTCAGATCAGGCGGTATCCGATCTCGATTACCTGCCGACTGCGAAAGATACTCTGTCGCTGAAGTACTACTACCAGCATGATCCGACTACTGCGCCCTTCGGGTTCTCCTCGGTGGAAGGCTTTCCCCAACACTTGGATGCCGGAAGCCAGGTCGCTTCGGTTACGAACACGCAATCGATCAAACCGAACTTCAGTGTGACCGAGGTGTTCGGCTTCATTCGCGAAAAAGTCTACAGCACGATTGCCCAGCCCTTCTCGCCTGGATCGATTGGCATCAACACCTTTGGATCTAACGTTTTTCCGGGGATCACCATCGTCGACGATCTGGGAAACGATGCTTCAGCGAATACCGGGAATTGCGCATCGAATCAGGACCCAGCCGCCTGCGGTCCGCCGTTCAACGCCGGACTGAACATTGGCTCAACTGCGGCTTCGCAGGGCGCTTTTACCGGCATCTTTCAGAACCGCTGGATGCCCTCCGCGAATGCCATTTGGAGCCGTGGTAAACACACCTTCACCTTCGGCGGCAGTTTTTCCTACACGCAACTCAACGCGCGCGATGAAAGAACGAATACCGGCATGATCGGCTTCTCCAACTTTGCCGACTTCCTCACCGGCTCACCGATCACTTATCAGGCCAACGGATTTATCACTACGACTTTCTTGCAAGGCGACGCCAATCGCTACTACCGCTCGAAGGAAAACGGCTGGTATCTTCAGGACAAGTTTCAACTCCGTTCGAACCTCAGCATAAGCGCCGGTCTCCGCTTTGACGATCACGGGGGGCTGACGGAGAAGAACGGGCGTCTTTTCAATTTCGATAAGTCAGGCTATAGCTACGACGCGACCAGCGATACGATCACCTCGAACGGCTTCATCGTTGCCGGGAATAATCCCCTCTTCCCGACCAAGGGCGTGAGCGATTCGACTCTAACCGGACGCGAGTGGGGTCTCGCGCCGCGCATTGGCGTGGCCTGGAGCCCGAAGATGTTCAACGACAAGGTTGTGGTTCGCTCGGGCTGGGGTATGTACTACGATCGCGGGGAACTCTTCACCTACCTTTCTCCTGGCTTTGCCTCTGGCGTAATCGCGGGTGGTCCGTTCGGCGTAAATCAGACTCCGCCTTGGGTGAACCAGACGTCTTGCAGCCCTTATGGGTACACTTTCTGCAGCACTTTTGAAGCTCCCTGGGGCACCACCTTGGGCGCGGGACCATCGGGCAATCCCGCAGACCTGGTACTGCCCAATGCGTCGGCCATCTCAACCGGGATACCGCTATTTTCCTTCGCCGATTACAACCGTTCCAACAAACTTCCTTACACGCTCAACCAGACGCTGGACATTCAGTGGCAACCCCGTAACGACCTCGCCATCGACATCGGATATGTCGGCAATCTCGGCCGTCATGAAATCGTTCCTCTACCTTTTAACCAGGCCTTGATCGCCTCGCCCAGCCACCCCATTCGGCCGGGCACCCCATTTGAGCAGGATTACACCTACGGCTACTCGGTGACCGGCCCTGTCACCTGTAATTCGAGTGTTTTTGGAAGTTGCTTGCCGATCAATTTGCCCAGCGCCAACGGGCAGCCACCACAGCCCTACCAGGAAACCTTTGAAGGGGGAAACGTGGATCTGCGCGTTCCCTACATCGGGTATTCCTCCGAGTCGGAGTCCTACACCGCAGCCGGCATCTCGGCTTACAACGCGCTCCAGGCGCACATCGAAAAGCGGATGAGTCATGGCTTGCAGGTCGGCGCCTCCTATACCTTCTCGCATGCGACGGACGAGCAAAGCGCCATGGGTCTTTTTTACAACGGCAACAATCCTCTGGATTTGCGCTCCGGCTACGGCTTGTCTGACTTCGACCGCAAACACGTGCTGAACTTCACCTATACCTACCAGTTGCGCAATTTCTTTTCGGTCACCTCGTTCAAGGGTAGGATTGCGGATGGTTGGGCCCTCTCCGGTTTGACCGTGATCCAGAGTGGTCAGCCGTATAGCGTGGTTGATTACTCGGGCGCGGTGGGCAGCATATTCTATGGCACCAACGACGGCATCACGAATCCCGTCGTTCCGCTCGACGGTTGCTCTCCGTCCGAGGCGCTCACCGGGGCTTCGGGTGCCGGCGCCACTCCCGCGCTCAAAGCCAGCTGTTTTGGAATTCCCTTACTAAGTCCGGGAGCCTTAAACGGCGCGATTCCTTCCAACGACCCCTACGAGACGAATTTCATCGACCACGGCCAACGCAATATTTTCCGCCAGGCCTGGCAGAGGCGCGCGGACATTTCGCTGGTCAAGATGACGCAGATCACCGAACGTACTTCCCTGAAATACACCTTCGACGTCTTCAACCTGACGAATACTGCGAGTTTTGATATCCCGATTGACGACGTGAGCCAGAACATCAATTTCAACGGCTTTCCCGTCGTCGGTACGCCAGCGACATTGACGCCCTGCAACCAGAACTTCACAGGATCTATATATGTCTGCCCGACGACCGGCAGCGGTCTCGGGGTAACCAATAAGACGATCGGAAGTCCGAGGCAGATTCAGATGTCATTGAGCCTCAGTTTCTAAAGTCGATTAGCGCCGGATACGCCATTGCGGGCGATGTGCGCAGAGAGTTCGGCTTACTCTTGCCCGATGTCTTCGTTCCATACGGCGGGATTCGAGCGAACGTAGTCGGCCAGGAGAGCGACACACTCCGCCGAGTCAAGATCGATAACTTGTACTCCCAGCGAACGCAACCAATCCAAACCGCCCTGGAAATTTCGGCTCTCGCCAACGACCAGTTTGCCGAAGGCAAACTGCCGCACCAGGCCGCTGCAGTACCAGCAGGGAGCGAGGGTGGTCACCATGATGAGCTTACGGTAGCTGCGCTGGCGTCCGGCATTGCGGAAGGCATCGGTTTCGCCGTGCAGGGAAGGATCACCGTTTTGTACGCGGCGGTTGTGGCCGGCGCCGATGAGTTTGCCGCTTTCATCAAAAATCGCGGCGCCGATGGGAATACCACCCTCGGCCAGCCCCTGGCGGGCTTCCGCTACCGCAACCTCGAGCATGGCGGAGTAATCGCTTCCCACGGCCTTCGATTATAAGTTGCGAGTTGAGGTCGCCGCACCCCCGGTTCGGCTGGTTTTGAAATTCACATACACTGCATCGAAATTCTGAGTTTTACTTGTCGGCGGCGAGGGTCTATCAGAGAATAGACGGAATAGCCTTGGAGTGGAGTGTGGGCTGCGCCAGCAGCCGCTGGCTCGAATCCAGGAACAACCGATTTTGCTAGTAATTTCGCCCCCAGGGAGACGCCGCGATGTCCCGCGAAGGCCATAGAAATGGCATCCCTCCGGCGCAAGGTTTGTACGACCCTGCGCAGGAGCATGATGCCTGCGGGATCGGATTTGTGGCCAGTATCCGGGGCGGAAAGAGCCACGAAATCATTCGCAACGGCATCCAGGTGCTGCTGAATCTGGCGCACCGGGGGGCTTGCGGTTGCGATTCTGAAACCGGCGACGGCGCCGGCATTCTGATTCAGATTCCGCACAAATTCTACGCCCGGGAATGCGTAAAGTTGGGATTCGATTTGCCCTTGCCCGGCTCTTACGGCGTCGGGATGACCTTCCTGCCGGTAGAAAAGCATGCCCGCTTGCAGAGTGAAGGGGTTCTGGAGCGCATCGTTCGCGAGGAGGGTCTGTCCGTCCTAGGTTGGCGAGATATGCCGGTCTATGCTTCGGCAACGGGCCGGGTCGCGCGGGCTTCGCAGCCTTACATGCAGCAGATTTTCGTGGGCTGCCATCCCGGTCTTGAGGAAGACGTTTTTGAGCGCAAGCTGTACGTCGTTCGCAAGCGCGCGGAAGATGAAATGCGGAAGTCGGAGTTTGAGGACGCCGGAATGTTCTACATTCCTTCGCTCTCCTGCCGGACCGTAGTCTACAAAGGGCTGCTGCTGGCGTCGCAACTGACAAACTTCTACCGCGAGCTTTCCGATCCGGATGTGGTCAGCGCTCTCTGCCTGGTCCATCAACGGTTCTCTACCAATACGTTTCCCAGCTGGCAGCGTGCCCATCCTTATCGGTATGTAGCGCACAACGGCGAAATCAATACCCTGCGCGGCAACGTGAACTGGATGCACGCTCGGCAGTCTCTTCTGGCATCGCCGCTTTTCGGCGACGATCTGAAGAAGCTCTTTCCCATCATCGAGCCGGAGGGCAGCGACTCTGCCAGCTTCGATAATGCATTGGAGCTTCTGCTGCAAGCCGGGCGCAGCCTGCCCCATGCCATCGCCATGCTGATTCCGGAGGCGTGGGCGGGAAACCCGCACATGAAGCCGGAGAAGCGGGCGTTTTATGAATATCACGCTTGCCTCATGGAACCATGGGATGGTCCGGCGGCGGTTGCGTTCACGGACGGCCGCGTGATCGGAGCCACTCTCGATCGCAACGGTCTGCGTCCCGGAAGATATGTAGTCACTCACGATGATGTCGTGATCATGGCGTCGGAAGCGGGTGTGCTCGACGTCGCCCCGGAGCAAGTCAAGAAAAAAGGACGTTTACAGCCGGGGAAGATGTTTTTGGTCGATACGGTCGCGGGCCGCATCGTTTCCGATCAGGAGATCAAGCACAACTTGGCCTCGCAGCAGCCGTACGCGCAATGGCTCACGGAGAATCAGATTACGATGAGCCAACTCCCTGAGCCTTCGCGCACCCACCCTCCCGACCCGGAAACGCTGCTGCGCCGCCAACGCGCCTTCGGATATACCGACGAAGATTTGAAGATGATCCTCGCCCCCATGGCCTCGGCTGGCGAGGAGCCGATTGGATCGATGGGCACGGACACGCCGCTGGCCTGTCTTTCGGATCGCTCGCAACCGCTGTTCAACTACTTCAAACAGCTATTTGCGCAGGTAACCAATCCTCCGATCGATCCCATCCGCGAAGAAATGGTGATGTCGCTGATCAGCTACATCGGCAGCGAGCGCAACATTCTCGAGGAAGCTCCGGAAAACTGCCACATGTTGAAGCTGGAGCATCCGCTGCTCACCAATCGCGAATTGGAAAAGCTGAGGCGCGTGTCAACCCGCGATCTGCTCGCCACCACGCTGCCTGCGCTATTTCAGGCAAGCGAAGGCGAAGCTGGACTGAAGCGCGCCCTCGACGAGCTGTGCCGAAGAGCGTCGTTGTCGGTGAGGGCGGGATACAGCCTGCTGATTCTCTCTGATCGCGGTGTCGATAAAGACTACGCTCCCATACCGAGCCTGCTGGCGCTTGCCGCGGTGCACAATTTGCTGGTCAGAGAAGAGACGCGGACCCAGGTGGCTTTGATTACGGAATCCGGGGAGCCGCGCGAGGTGATGCACTTCGCTTTGCTCAGCGGATACGGAGCGAGTGCCATCAATCCCTACCTGGCGCTGGAGAGCGTGGAGGATCTTGTCTGGCGCGGCGAATTGGCGGATGGCATTACGCCGGAACTCGCGGTCAAGAATTTCATGAAGTCGGTGAAGAAGGGGCTGCTGAAGACCTTCGCGAAGATGGGTATCTCTACCTTGCAGAGCTACCAGGGAGCGCAAGTTTTCGAGGCAATCGGACTTAATAAAGAATTGATCCAGACCTATTTCGCCGGTACCACGGCCCGTCTGGAAGGTTCAGGGCTCGACGTTCTCGCCCGCGAAGCGCAGCTCAATCATCAGCATTCGCTGCGCCCGGTCACGGAGTTTGAAACCGAGCTTGCCGTGGGGGGAAACTACCACCAACGGACCAACGGGGAGTATCACCTGCTGAATCCGCAGACGATCAGCAAACTGCAGCAAGCGGTACGGGACCAGAGTTCCCAGACCTTTCAGGAATACACCGACCTCATCGACAAGCGGAGCGCCAATTTGTGCACGCTTCGCGGCTTGATGAAGTTGAAGCCGGGCGAGAAGCCGGTTCCCCTTGAGGAAGTCGAGCCTGCCAAAGAGATTGTGAAGCGCTTTACCACCGGCGCAATGTCGTTCGGCTCGATCAGCAAAGAAGCGCACGAGACCCTCGCCATCGCCATGAACCGCATTGGAGGCAAGTCGAATACGGGCGAGGGTGGAGAAGATGAAGAGCGGTTCAAGCCGGATGCGAACGGAGACTTGCGACGCAGCGCGGTAAAACAGGTGGCTTCGGCGCGCTTCGGCGTGACCGCAAATTATCTGGTCAACGCAGATGAATTGCAGATCAAGATGGCACAAGGCGCGAAACCTGGGGAGGGCGGCCAACTTCCGGGGCATAAAGTCGATGAAACCATTGCTCGCATACGCCACTCGATTCCCGGGGTGGGCTTGATTTCGCCGCCGCCGCACCATGACATTTACTCCATCGAAGATCTGGCGCAGCTGATCTACGACCTGAAAAACGTAAACCCGCAGGCGCGCATCGCGGTGAAACTGGTCGCGGAGTCGGGGGTGGGAACGGTAGCTGCCGGCGTGGCCAAGGCGCACGCCGATGTGGTTCTGATCAGCGGGGATAGCGGTGGAACCGGAGCCTCGCCGCTCAGTTCCATCAAACACGCGGGCATCCCGTGGGAGTTGGGTTTGGCGGAGACCCAGCAGGTGCTGCTGCTGAACGACCTGCGCAGTCGCATACGCGTGCAAACTGACGGCAAGTTGCAGACCGGGCGGGACGTGACCATCGCGGCATTGCTCGGGGCGGAAGAGTTCGGCTTCGCCACCACGCCGCTGATCGCGATGGGCTGCGTCATGATGCGCAAGTGCCATCTCAATACTTGCTCGGTGGGCATCGCCACGCAAGATCCGGGGCTGCGCAAGCAGTTCCAGGGGCAGCCTGAGCACGTCATCAATTTCTTCTTCTTTCTCGCGGAACAAGTTCGCCAGTACATGGCGGAGCTTGGGTTCCGCACTTTCGACGAGATGGTGGGCCGGGTGGACTTGCTGGACGTTGAACCTGCGGTCGATCACTGGAAAGCGCGAGGCCTCGATCTTTCCACGATTCTCTACAGCCCGCCGCTGCCGTCGCGCGTGGCCAGGCGGTGTGTGCAGGCGCAGGATCACGGTCTCGAAGAAGCGCTCGATCACAAGATCCTGGCCGCTTCGCGTGCCGCGATCGACACGCTTGTACCTGTCAAGATCGACTTGCCAGTCCGAAACGTGCATCGGACGGTGGGCACGATGCTAAGTGGGGAGATTGCGCGTAAATATGGTTCTGCAGGATTGCCCGACGACACGATTCGGGTTCACTTGACGGGATCTGCCGGACAGAGCCTGGGTGCGTTCTTGGCGAACGGGGTCACGCTTACCCTCGAGGGCGAGGCCAACGACTATGTGGGCAAGGGCTTGTCCGGCGGGCGCCTGGTGGTGTATCCGCCCCGCGCTTCCGGGTTCGCCGCCGAAGAGAACATCCTGATTGGAAACGTTGTGCTCTATGGTGCAACCAGCGGGGAAGCCTTTTTCAACGGAGTTGCCGGAGAACGATTTGCGGTTCGCAACTCCGGAGCGACCGCCGTGGTGGAGGGCGTCGGTGATCATGGCTGCGAGTACATGACCAAGGGAGTGGTGCTCGTGCTGGGATCGTGCGGGAGGAATTTCGCCGCCGGTATGAGCGGCGGTGTCGCCTATGTCTATGACGAGCACCGTAACTTTGCGGAAGAGCGCTGCAATCTCGGCTCGGTCGATCTTGAGCCCGTGGTGGAAACGCTGGATGCCGAAATCGTAAAAGATTTGGTTACCCGCCATCTGGGATTGACGGGCAGCCGCCGGGCAAAATGGATTCTCGAACACTGGGCTGAAGTGCTGCCCCGTTTTATCAAAGTCTTCCCGCACGAATTCAAACGAGTGCTCGGAATGAGCCGCACGCGCCAGCCTTATCGTTCGAACCCGCCGTTGGCCGTGCTCACACGCACCGATCCGATGTCGCATGCGCGGGTGCAAAATGGGTAAGACGACCGGTTTCCTGGAATACTCTCGCGAACTGGCTCCGCGTCGTCCCGTGACCCAGCGCGTGAATGACTGGTTCGAAATCTATCTCGATCTTCCCGAGGAGACGCTCAAGAAGCAAGGCGCCCGCTGCATGGATTGCGGTGTGCCGTTCTGTCAGACGGGCTGCCCGGTCAACAATTTGATTCCCGACTGGAACGATCTGGTGTACCGCGGTCGCTGGAGGGAAGCGGTGCGGCAGTTGCACGCGACCAACAATTTTCCCGAGTTCACCGGCCGCATTTGCCCGGCCCCGTGTGAAGCCTCTTGCGTGCTGGGAATCAATCAGCCCGCAGTTACGATCAAGCAGAACGAAAAAAATATCGTGGAGCGGGGATTCGAGGAAGGCTGGATCCGGCCTGAACCGCCAAAGGTTCGCAGCGGAAAAAAAGTAGCGATTGTGGGCTCCGGACCGGCTGGACTGGCAACCGCGCAGCAGCTCTGCCGCGCCGGCCATGCGGTTGTGGTCTACGAGAAAGCGGACCGCATCGGGGGATTGCTGCGCTACGGCATTCCGCAGTTCAAGCTGGAGAAAAATATCATCGATCGCCGCCTGAACCAGATGTCCGCCGAAGGCGTGAAGTTCGTAACCCGGGCGGAAGTGGGAACCAATGTTTCAGTAGAAGACTTGCGCCGCGACTTCGACGCCATAGTGCTTGCCGGCGGGGCTGAACAGCCCCGCGATCTCAAGGTGCCCGGCCGTGAGTTGAAGGGAATCCACTATGCGATGGAATACCTTCCGCAACAAAACCGGCGCTGTCTCGGTGACACGGTCGATTCTTCAATCGAAATTCTGGCGACGGGCAAGCGCGTGGTAATTATCGGAGGTGGCGATACTGGAGCCGACTGCCTGGGAACCTGTCACCGGCAGAAGCCTCTTTCGGTGCATCAATTCGAGATCATGCCTAAGCCGCCCGCCGAACGATCCCCGCAAACCCCCTGGCCTCTATGGCCGATGCAACTTCGCATCGAAGGCGCGCACGAGGAAGGCGGCATTCGCGACTGGAGCATTGCCACGACGAAATTCAGTGGCGAGGCGGATGGCGTCAAGCGGCTGCATGCCGTCCGCGTTGGTCCCCCACCGAAGTTTGAACCGATTCCTGAGAGCGACTTCACCATCGAAGCAGACTTGGTACTCATCGCGATGGGATTTCTCGGTCCGGTGCGAAATGGAATGATCGAGCAACTGGGCGTGGTGCTCGATCCGCGCGGCAATGTGGCGACGGATCAAAACTACATGTCGTCCGTGCCCGGAGTTTTTGCCGCCGGTGATATGCGACGAGGCCAGTCCCTGGTGGTGTGGGCCATCTCCGAAGGCCGTAAGGCTGCCGCCGCCGTCGATACCTATCTCAGGGCCACGGCAGTGCGCTCCCTTCCCCTGGCTACCACGGCGCAGCAAATCGCCTAATGATTCCGCCGCGGTCAGCCGTTCCGGGTATTAAGATGGCGGCTCGAGCGCTATGATCGGAATTGAGGACATACAGACTGCCATGGGCCGGATACGCGAAGCCATTCGCGTTTCCCCCTGCCCCCACTCAGAAGCTTTCTCGGGACTTGCCAAGAACGAGATTTTTCTCAAGCTCGATAACCAGCAGCGGACCGGAGCTTTCAAAGAACGGGGCGCGCTAAATAAATTGCTCACCTTGACTGCGGAAGAACGCCGCCAGGGCGTGATCGCCGCGTCGGCCGGAAATCATGCGCAGGGGGTGGCCTATCACGCCGGTCGCCACGGTATTCGGGCGGTCATCTACATGCCGTTGCCTACGCCGCTCACAAAAGTGTCTGCCACGCGCGCCTATGGGGCGGAGGTCGTTCTGCAGGGCGCGAATTACGACGAAGCCTACGAGAAAGCGGTCGAGCAGAGCGAGCAACACCATCTCACCCTGATCCACGCCTTCGACGATGACGCGGTGATTGCAGGCCAAGGGACGTTGGGCCTGGAAATCCTGAAACAGCAACCCGACATTGAGGCCATCGTCGCGCCCATCGGAGGCGGCGGGCTGATCGGCGGCATCGCCTGTGCGGTGAAGGAAATGAATCCGGCGATTCGAGTCTTCGGAGTGCAACCTGCCAAGCTGCCTTCTATGAAAGCCGCCATCGCCGAGGGTAGTCCTGTGACTCTTAAGCCTGCGGCCACCATCGCGGATGGAATCGCGGTTCGGCGAGCCGGTGTGCGGACTTTTCCGCTGGTCCAGAAATACGTAGACGACATTGTTACGGTCGAAGAGGAAGAGATCGCCAATGCCATCCTGCTGCTGCTGGAGCGGGAGAAGACTCTGGCCGAAGGCGCCGGCGCGGCCTCGATCGCCGCGGTCCTCAATCACAAGCTCCCGCTCCAAGGAAAAAAAATCGCGGTGCTGGTCTGCGGCGGCAATATCGACGTCACGCTGCTCGCGCGTATCATCGAGCGCGGCTTGGTGAAGGACGGCCGGCTGGTGCGTCTCCGGATTCACTTGACGGACTATCCCGGCGCGCTGCATCGGCTCACCGGGATTCTGGCGGAACAGCGCACCAATATCGTGGAAACCGCATACGACCGCGCCTATCACGGGGTCAACTTGGGCGACACCGCCATTGACATCACCATGGAGACTCGGGGGCCTGACCATATTACCGAGTTGCTAACCGCTTTACAGGCAGCCGGCTACGCCCACGAGAGAATCCTGTAGGCCCCTGGCAAACCGGGGGAACCGGGGGGATCTTATTTGACACTCTGATTCGGATGATAAGAAATTTGAATTGGACTCGATTGATCGATCCCTATTATCGTCTGCGGATTAGGGAGAGGACTGCGATTGAACGCAAACTGCGCTCGTCGGGGTCGGCTCTTTCCTGGGTCAGCCCTTCCCTCCAGGATTTTGTGGTGCAGTCGCCCTGTTGCCTGCTGGATTTTTTACAGCTGGCGCGCGACTACCAAAGTGTTACCCACGCCTTCGAAACAGGAGCAAGCAAACATGACAAAACGAGCCGACGGGCACTCTCTGCGCCCGTCGTTCTTATCGGCGACAGTGTCGGCCGGTGCCGCCCTCATTCTAGCCAGCGGATTGTTGGCCGGACTTTCGGCGCCTTGTTTTGCCGACGACGGACCCAAGCCTGATCCCTCCGGGATCGCCACTGGGGATAAAACGACCGCCGTGGATGCCGCGGGCAATCCCTTTGTCGTCACCGAGCCAACGGACAAGACCGCTCCAGACTATGCGGCGAACAAGAAGGCGTTCGATGACTATCAAGCTCAGGTGGCCAGAGAACCGCTCGCGGTAAAGCTGGCTGACAGTGTGGGCCACGTTCGGGTCGCGACCAATTTCGCTTGGACGTTGAACACCGGATATCTGGTCTTGTTCATGCAGGCAGGTTTTGCCCTGCTCACCTGTGGGCTGGTCCGAAAGAAAAATGCCGCTCACTTGATGATGCTGAATTTTGCCGCCTATGTCTTTGCTTTTCTGGCCTACTACGCTGTCGGATACGCATTTCAGTTTGGCGCGATGGCCATCAATGCCGCGCCTACCAATCTCGGAGGCATCCCCACTCTCAACCATTTTCTTATCGGCAGCGGCCAGTGGGGCTTTGTGGGCGGGAAGGGATTTTTTCTCGTCGGTCCCGCCTATGACAGCGCGAGCAATTGTTTAACCCTCTTCGAAGTCGTCTTCATGGAAACCGCCGGCTACATTATTGTCGGCGCGGTGTGCGAGCGGATTACTTTCTGGGCGTTCCTGATTTGTGAACTCTTCATCGGGGCGATCCTTTACCCCATCTCCGGCTGCTGGACCTGGGGCGGAGGCTGGCTCTCGCAAGTCGGTTCCACGCTCCACCTGGGCCACGGCTATGTGGACTTTGCGGGATCGACCGTCGTCCATGCCGTCGGGGGATTCTGCGCCATGGCTCTGGCCATTATTCTGGGGCCGCGTCTGGGTAAGTATGGTCCGGGAGGAAAAATCCGCGTCTTTCCCGCGCACAATATCGTGTACGTGGTGACGGGCACATTCATCCTGCTTTTTGGATGGATGGGATTCAATCCCGGTTCCACGCTGGGAGCCACGGATCTTCGCATCTCGGTGGTCGCGGTCAACACCAACCTGGCTGCCGTCGCCGGCTCCGCCGCTGCCATGCTCCTGTGGTACTGCCTTTTCGGCAAGCCCGATATCACCATGGCCTGTAACGGAATGCTGGCAGGGTTGGTTGCCATCACTGCACCTTGTGCTTTTGTGTCTCCGACTTCGTCGGTAGTGATCGGCGCACTGGCGGGCTGCCTGGTTTCGTTTGGAGTTCTTTTCAACGACCGAGTGCTCAAGATCGACGATCCCTGTGGCGCGATTTCAGTGCACGGCTATTGTGGATGGCTCGGCGCGGTCAGCGTTGGGATCTTTGCCGACGGCGCCTATGGCGCGGGGTGGAACGGCGTGGGCGCGACTTCCTACTTGGGCCGCGCCGGTCAAGGCGTAACCGGTTTGCTGCACGGCGATACGCGTCAGTTCCTCTGCCAACTCATGGGAGCAACCCTGTATGCGGTGTGGGCGTTCGCTGCAACCTACGTCGTCTTCTGGTGCGTCAACAAAG
>Ga0265762_1000039_pt1 | contig 15446 bp, 9 predicted proteins | sample NZIome_4_FD_200870 | JGI IMG/M metagenome (GOLD analysis project Ga0265762, IMG submission 200870) | Metatranscriptome of rhizosphere microbial communities from Maridalen valley, Oslo, Norway - NZI4 (Metagenome Metatranscriptome) | ecosystem: Host-associated > Plants > Roots > Rhizosphere > Soil ...
CCGCTAACGGCGGTTGCGAATTGAGATTCAAGCGTGACATCTCTGCGTTTGGAGTTGATCTTGACACAGAGAACAACGGTTCGAGGAGGTATGCAGCCTGGGCGGGTAACGAAAGTAATTGGTTACCTCGGCACGCGCCCGATCCATGCCAAAACCGCCGTCACGCGAAATAGCCAAGAAGCGCAATGAATCCCGCAGTTACCAGCGTAAGCTTCTTATCCCCGTTTAATGACCATAGGATCGTAATGATCAGAACTCGCCCGAGGTTGCGTGGAGGAGCTCTCCATGCAATGCGGGAGGTGTGTTTGCAGGCCACCCCAACCAACGATCTTATGTCGGCGCAGACGAAATTGTTTGTTGGAATTACCGCCTCGCTCGGTCTGGCGGTGCTGTGCACCGCGGTATGGCATTGGCAGTCCGCCGATCTCACTCGCTTTCTCTGCTACCTGGCCGTCGCCGTTTTAGCATCCGGCCTGAAAGTACAACTGCCGGGCATCGACGGCACCATGAGCGTGAACTTCCTCTTCATCCTGCTCGGTGTGGTGGAATTGACCCTGCCGGAAACGCTCGTTATCGGCTGCACGGCCAGTCTGGTGCAGAGCGTATGGCAGGCTCGAAACAGGCTGGACCCAGTCAAGGTAGTCTTCAACGTCTTCGGCATGATGGCCAACGCCAGCGCGCTCTGCTACGTAACCTACCATCGGCTCGACGCCAGGATGGCTGCCAACAAGCCGGTGCTCCTGATGGTGGCGGCGCTGGTTTTCTTCCTGGCGAACACTTTGCCGATTTCCGTGATCATCGCCCTTACAGAAAATAAATCGGCGCGCAAGATCTGGTCGGAGTGCTACTTCTGGTCGTTCCCCTATTACATGGTTGGGGCCGCCGCCGTGGGACTGGTGGGGGTCATCAACCGGCGCGCCGGATGGCAAACGTCCCTGCTGGTTCTTCCGCTGATTTATTGGGTATACCGCTCCTATCGCCTCTATCTCGCCCGACTGGAGGCCGAGAAAGACCGCGTTGAAATCGAGAAGCGGCACGTGGAGGAAATCGCATCGCTGAACATGCGCACCATCGAAGCCCTAGCGCTCGCCATCGAAGCCAAGGATCACACCACGCACACCCATCTGCAGCGCGTCCGGACCTATGCCGTAGAAATTGCGAAAGAAATCGGATTGTCGCCGGACGAAATCGAAGCCCTGCGTGCCGCCGCTCTTCTACATGACATTGGCAAGCTGGCGGTTCCGGAGCACATTATCAACAAGCCGGGCAGGCTTACTCCGGAGGAGTTCGAGAAGATGAAAGTTCATCCCTTGGTGGGCGCCGAAATTCTCGATCGCGTTGCCTTCCCTTACCCGGTGGCGCCCATCGTACGCTCGCACCACGAACGGTGGGATGGGTCGGGATATCCCGCGGGTCTTGCGGGAGCAGAGATTCCAATCGGCGCCCGAATTCTGGCCGTGGTCGATTGCCTCGACGCCCTCGCCTCCGATCGCCAGTACCGGCCAGCCATACCGCTGGACCAGGCCATGAGCCAGGTCAAAGAACGAGCCGGCACGTGGTTTGATCCCGCGATTGTGGGGCTGCTCGAGAATCGTTACATCGACCTCGAACGCATCGCCCAGACCCATGAGGCCGGTTTCATCCCATCCGGATTCTCCAAAGGTCTCCGCGTCGAACGCGGCCTGGCTCCGGCCACCGGATTCGAGAAACCCGCCGAACACACTCAATCCGAATCTGACTTCCTTACCTCGATTGCATCCGCGCGGCAAGAGGCGCAAGCCATGTTCGAGTTGAGCCAGGACCTGGGAAACTCACTCAGCCTCAGCGAAACTCTCTCCGTGCTGTCCATGCGCTTGCGCAAGCTGATTCCTTACGACTCCATTGCCGTATTTGTAAATCGCAATGGCTGGCTGTTGCCGGAGCTGGTAAGTGGAGAGAATTTTCGCGTGCTGTCGTCGTTGAAAATACGCATGGGCGAGGGCCTGTGCGGGTGGGTTGCGGAAAACTGCAAACCCATCATCAATGGAAACCCCCAGGTGGAAGCGGGATACAGCGCTGATCCGGAAAAGTTTGCGGCCTTATCTTCGGCGCTCGCAATTCCCTTGGAGGGGTTGAACGGCGTCGTGGGCGTGCTCGCCATGTATCACGCCAATCAGGATGCCTTCACTCCCGACGATTTGCGAATTCTGCTGGCGGTGGCTTCCAAAGTGGCCCTCTCAGTCGAGAATGCGCTGAAGTACCAGCAGGCGGAGAGTTCGGCGACCACCGACTTCCTGACTGGCCTGCCTAACGCTCGCTCTTTGTTCGTCCATCTGGCACAGGAAGTGGCCCGTTGCCGTCGTATGCAGACATCGCTCGCCGTCATGGTCTGTGACATTGATGGGCTCAAGAAAATCAACGACTCCTTCGGACATTTGGAGGGCGACAAGTTACTGCGCGAGTTCAGCGTCCGATTGAAGGAAGCGTGCCGCGGATACGACTACGTAGCGCGCATGGGCGGCGACGAGTTTGTAGTCACCGCCCCCGGACTCAATCCCGAAGCCGCCGCCGAGAAGGCATGCCGTTTAAACGATGCCGCCATCGAAGCCGGGCGCCACACCTGTGGACGACAGGTGACTACCTTGAGCGTGGGCACGGCGTTCTGCCCGGAGGACGGTTATGACGTCGAGGCCCTGCTCGCGGAGGCCGACCGTCGAATGTACACCGTGAAACAAAATCACTACGCCCAAGCCGCCGCCGCCCCGTCCATGAGGCTGGGCTCTGCGGGAAATTAAATGCTGAAATCAAGAATTGCCGGACACGCGCTGGCGCTGGTGGCCACCCTCCTGCTTGGAGGCTTTCTTTCCGCGACATTGGTAAGGCTGGCGCCCGGATTCGACGCAGATGAGCAACAACTCGATCCCCACCTCGGCGCCGAGAGCGTGCAGGCCTTGCGGACGGCCCGGCAACAGGATCACAACTTGTGGCGTTTCTATTTCTCCTACATGAAAGGTGCGGTGCATGGCGACTTGGGGACCTCGCTCGCCTTAGCGCAGCCCGTGCGAACTCTGTTGCGCGAGCGCGCGCCGCTCACACTGCGATTGCTGGCCTTGGGGCTTGGCCTGGCGTGGGTGGCGGCCTTGAGCCTTGCGCTGACCGCGGCCTGGTTGCGGATTTCCGCGTTTGATGCGCTGACCATCGTGGTGAGCGGAACCTTCCTATGCATTCCCGCCGCGGTTCTGGCATTGCTCTCCGTGCTTTGGAATGTGCCGGGCTCACTGGCCATCGCCCTGATCGTGTTCCCGCACATTTACCGCTATGCGCGAAATCTTCTGGTGAAATCCTACTCCTCGCCCCACATCATCACGGCCAGAGCGAAGGGTTTGGGAGAAGCTCGCATCCTTTTCTGGCACGTCGTTCCCACCGTAGCGCCGCAACTGCTGGCGCTCGCTGGCGTGTCGGTCAGCATGGCGGTTGGGGCCGCGATTCCTGTGGAAGCCCTGTGCGGACTTCCCGGCGTTGGACAACTCGCCTGGCAGGCGGCGATGGCGCGCGATCTGCCCCTTCTGGTGAACATCACGCTCCTGGTGACGCTGGTAACCTTGCTGGCCAATTCCGGAGCAGATGTAATCGGTCTCATGGTCCGGGGCCAGAAATCATGAATCTCTGGCGGAAGCTGGCGTGTGTCGCCTTGGCGGTGGTAGTGTGCGCGTCCCTGGCAGCGAACTGGCTCGCTCCAGTGGGATACGAAAAGCAATATCGCGAAGCAACCAACGCTCCGCCTTCCCGCGCACACTGGCTGGGAACGGACGAGCTTGGCCGCGACCGCTTTGCCCGCGTGCTCTACGGAACTCGCATCTCTCTGCTGTTGGCGCCGGCGGCAGCATTGCTTTCCACGCTGATGGCGGCCTTCATCGGAGGCCTTGCGGGATATCTTGGCGGGATTTGGGCGCGCTTGGCAATGGCAGTGACGGATCTTTTCCTGTCGCTGCCCTGGCTGTTCTTGCTGATTACGGCGCGGGCCTTCATGCCGCTGAATGTGTCTCCCCTGATCTCCGTGCTGGTGACTTTTCTCTTGCTCGGGCTGCTGGGTTGGAGCACTGCCGCGCGAGTGTTGTGCGCGACTGCTGGATCGTTGCGCTCGGCAGATTTTGTCCGCCAGGCACGCGCCGCAGGCGTCCCCGGGTCAAGGCTGTTCTGGATCCATGTGATGCCAAACTTGAAGCCGGTCCTGTATGCCCAGTTCTGGATTTCGATTCCTGTCTTCATCCTGAGTGAAGCGAATCTGGGCATTCTCGGACTCGGCGTGGCCGAGCCCATGCCTTCGTGGGGAAGTTTACTGCGGGAGTTGGAAGGCTTGCTTTCGGTGGGCGAAGAGCCGTGGAAGTTCGTGCCGCTCATTCTATTGGTGGTGGTGGTGATGTCGTTTCAGCTTCTGCTTTCCAGGCAAGAGGAAGCGCCGGCGTGAAGCACGACGGGAAAATACGGGGAGAAATGAAAAAGAAACGCAAAATTGCGCTGGTGCTTATCATCCTGTGCTTAGGATCTCTTCTGGGGCGGGCGCTGGCTCAAGGTGGCGGAGAACTCAAGTTTTCGATACGCATGGAGCCCAAAACATTCGATCCGCTCAAGGTGGAGGACGAGGCTTCGGCCTCAATCCGCTATTTGACAGGCGGCGTGCTCGTTCGCGTGAATCGCCAGACGCAGGATCTCGAACCCGGGCTGGCGCAATCCTGGAAGGTCTCAAAGGATGGCCGGCAGATCACGTTCCGCTTGCGCAGCGGCATTTCGTTCTCCGACGGCACTCCGTTTTCCGCTGGCGACGTGGCTTATACGATTCAGCAATTGATGGACCCGGCTCTGCATTCGCCGACCGGGGACGCTTTCCGTTCGGGCACAGGGAACGTGGAAACCAAAGTGATTTCTCCGACGCAGATTTCCATAACCTTCCCGGCTCCGGTAGCGGGACTAGATCGCTTGTTTGATCAAGTCGCCGTTCTTTCTGAACGCTCGCCGCGAAAGGAAGCGGCCGTGCTGGGGCCCTTCATGCTGGCGGACTACAAGCCCGGAGCCACAGTGCTGTTGAAACGAAATCCCAACTACTGGAAGTCGGACGAGCAAGGACGCAAGCTGCCTTACTTGGATTCGATTCGTTTGGACATCCAACCCAATCGTGACGTCGAGATGCTGCACTTCAAACGGGGGGAGTTGGACCTGATCAATGCGCTCGATAGCGAGTACTTCGACAAGCTGGAAGCAACCTCGCCGCAACTGGTGCACGATGCCGGGCCCTCGCTCGATAGCGAGCAGCTTTGGTTCAACGAGGTCGCGAAGGCTCCCATTCCCGGCTACAAAAAGAATTGGTTTCGCTCGGCCAATTTCCGGAGGGCAATTTCGGAAGCAATCAACCGCGAAGACTTGAGCCGCATAGTCTTTCATGGTCATGCTCAGCCCGCAGCCGGACCGTTCTCTCCGGCGAACAAGTTTTGGTTCAATAGCAAGCTCAAACCTCAAGCCTATAGCCCCGATGCAGCTCTGAAGGCGCTCGAGAGCGACGGTTTCCGGTTGGAGAACGGGGTGCTGAAAGATAAAGACGGCAACGAGGTTGTATTTTCGATTATCAGCAACGCCGGCAGCAAAACCCGCGAGCGCATGGCAGTGCTGATCCAGGACGACCTGCAAAAAATCGGCATACACGTGAATGTGGTCACTCTGGACTTCCCCTCCCTGATCGAACGCATGACGCAAAGCTTCGACTATGAGGCCATCATTCTGGGCCTGACCAATGTCGATCTCGATCCCAACGGCGAGATGAACGTCTGGCTAAGTTCTGCGGAAAATCACCAGTGGAATCCGCAGCAGAAGACTCCGGAGACGTCCTGGGAGGCCGAGATTGACCGTCTGATGCGAGCCCAGGCATCGTCCACGGATCTCAAGCGCCGCAAGGAAGCATTTGATCGCGTGCAGGAAATCGTCGTCGAAGAGCAGCCCTTCATCTTCCTGATCAACAAGAATGCGCTCTCCGTGGCTTCCACGGTGCTACACGGCGCCGCTCCAGTGATTCTGTGGCCACAAACATTCTGGAATGCGGAGCGGCTCACGGTATCGACGAAGTAGCTCAGCCCCTGGCTTCGATGTACACAGAGCCAGGAACTCAAGAATAGGAACTCGAGAACAAGAACCGCAAAATGATGACCTCTTCAAACTCGCAAGACCAGGCTCTGCTCTCCGCCCACCTCTCGGTCCGGTATGGGGGCAAGGAACCGGTTCTGCGTGGCCTGCAAATCGAGATCCGGCGCGGCGAGATCCTTGGCTTGGTGGGACAAAGCGGCTCGGGAAAGAGCACCCTGGCCATGGCAATTCTTGGACTCCTCGACAAGAAGTACGCACGGCCGGAAGGCACGATCCGGTTTCAGGATGCCGACCTCTTGCAACTTTCGGAGCGAGAATTGCGGATGCTACGTGGGCGCGCCGTTTCGCTGGTCTTGCAAAGCCCGCTCTCGTCGCTGAATCCCGCGCTCAAAATCCGAACCCAGCTCAAGGAAGCATGGCGGGCCCACGCGTCGGGCACCAGCGCGGATTGTGCCAAGGCAATCGCGGCCTCTCTCGAGAGCGTCTCGCTGCCGGCGGACGAAGACTTTCAGCGCAAATACCCTTCACAGATGAGCGTCGGTCAGGCGCAGCGGGTCCTGATCGCAATGGCCATCATGCACCGTCCCGCGCTGCTGATTGCCGATGAAGCGACCAGCGCCCTCGATGTGATTACGCAATCCGAGATTCTCGAGCTATTCCGCGAACTGAACCGCTCCACGGGCATGGCCATTCTCTATATCTCGCACGACCTCGCTTCGGTTGCAGGGATTTGCGACCGCATCGCCATCCTCCATCAGGGCGCGATTGTTGAGTCGGGAACAACCGAGCAAATCTTTTCCGAACCACACCACGAATATACGCAGCGCCTGATGGCAGCCTTGCCGCGCGTGCAACCTCTGAACCGGCAACCCGAGACCAGAAGCAAGGCCGCAGCCCGTTAAAGCTAAGCTCGCTCCTCCGCCGCCCCATCATCGAAACTAAGGTAACCAGAAGGCCAGCGAGAAACATGGGACAAACTGGCTCACGCCCCACGGTAGAGGACAGAGTGGCCCAACCTCCTCTCACCATACCGTATTCATCCTTAGCGCTTGCAGCAACTTACAAGAACTAGACTGGCCCAGCCCGTGCACTAGACACCCCGAGTCGAAGCACAATTTTGTCCCACGGAAGGTTCAGACCTTATGTTGCACACAGCGAGAGCGAAAACCCCCAGCCACAACGAGCGTCACAGCGCTGCCTGGGGGAAACGCTGGGGCACACTGTTGCTCGTCCTGCTGGCGCAGACCACATTCGGCCAAGGTTTCGGAGGCGGCAGGCCCGTTGGCAAGTTTGCCCCAGACCTCACGCCCCAAGTGGAACGAGCGCATCAAGGCACGGCCGGAAATGAGACGGTAGAGGTGATCGTGCAGTACAAACAGGTTCCGCAGTCGACGCAGGAAGGTCGAGTGCAGCATCTTGGCGCCCGCTTGAACCACCGCCTGGGCATGGTCAAAGGTATCGCCCTCACGATTCCGGTGAGCGCCCTGCCAGCCTTGGAAGCCGATCCCGAAGTTCTCTCCGTGAACCTCGACCATCCCATGAAGGGCTTGGATGACACTACGGATGTGGTCACGGGTGCTCCTTCCGCCTGGAGCGCCGGCCTCAACGGAACTGGAATCACCGTCGCAGTCATCGATAGCGGCATCAACGACAGTCATCCTGATCTCCTGGATTCCACCGAGTCCCACTCTCGCGTGCTCTATCATCAGGATTTCACGGGCACCGCGAATACGAACTCGAATGGAGGCAAGTACGACCTCTACGGTCACGGCACTCACGTGGCCGGAATCATTGGCGGTAATGGATACCTGTCCAGCGGAAACTACAGCGGCATGGCGCCGAACGTCAGCTTCGTGGACCTTCGCGCTCTGGACCTCAATGGCGCGGGCACCGACAGCACCGTAATTGCAGCCATTCAGGAAGCTATTGCTCTGAAGAGCACCTATAACATCCGGGTGATCAACCTGTCGCTCGGACGCGGAATATTCGTCAGCTACACGCAGGATCCTCTCTGTCAGGCTGTGGAATCGGCCTGGAAAGCCGGGATCGTGGTCGTGGTAGCGGCCGGGAATTACGGACGCGTCAGCATCAGCGGCAGCAATGGATTCGGAACCATAACAGCTCCCGGCAACGATCCTTACGTTCTCACCGTGGGCGCAATGAAGAGTAACGGATCCACTTCACAATCGGCTGAGACCCTGGCCAGCTACAGCTCCAAGGGTCCCACCACATATGATCACGTGGTGAAACCCGACATCGTTGCTCCCGGCAACGACGTAGTTTCCTTAGCCTCTCCCGGCGCCACGCTGGAGAGCCTGTATCCCGCGGAACTGGTCGCGGGCAACGACGGAAAGAACCACTACTTCAGCCTGAGCGGGACAAGTATGGCAACACCGGCAGTGAGCGGAGCCGTTGCTCTGCTCTTGCAGCAGAACAACGCACTGACTCCGGACCAGGTGAAAGCCAGGTTGATGAAGACCACCTACAAGCTCTTGCCAACCTCGACTGTCGCATGGGTCGCGCATCTCTCACAGAACTTCACCAGCACCTACGATCTCCTCTCGGTCGGTTCCGGCCTGCTCAACTTGCAGACAGCAATCGCCAACACCGATCTTGCTCCGGCCACGGTGGGCGCGGCATTGTCTCCGTCGGTTACATATAACTCGAGTAATGGCACTATCTCACTGGTAAACGGAAACAGCAGCGTTTCGGTGAACTCAGTAGTTTGGGGCTCGTCCGTGGTCTGGGGTAACTCGGTGGTCTGGGGCTCAAATATAACCGGCAGTTCGGTGGTCTGGGGCAGTTCGTTGCCCTGGAACAGCAACCTGCTCAGCGCCTTCAGCGTAGTTTGGGGTTCGAGCACTGGCACAGGTACGCAAGCCACAAGCGTGGTTTGGGGTGCGGCCGTGTCGAGTACCGATGGTGCATTCTCCGATGCCGGAGACGATGAACAGTAGCCGTGTGCAACAAAACCAAAGAGAGGAGAAGATCATGGATCGCAAGACACGGCGAACAAGAACCTTCATCGGACTCATGGTCCTTGCGGCGATTACAGCCGCTGTATACGCCGGAATCGGAAGTCACGCCCTGCACCCCTATTACGCGCTGGCCGTACTCGCACTCGCAGCCGCAACCTCGCGCATGAGGGTGAAACTACCGGGGATTGAAGGCAACATGTCGGTTAACCTTCCGTTCCTGCTAATGGCAGTGTTGAGTGTGAGCGCGGCAGAAGCTGTTCTCATTGCATCTTTCTCCACTGTCGTGCAGTGCTGGCCGCAGTCGAGCGGCAAATTCCGGCCCGACCAGATGCTGTTCAATGTGAGCATGCTGGCGTTCGCCACCAGCATGGCGAGTCTCTTCTGGAATGCCGGTTGGCTGGCTAGGGCAAGTTGGGCATCCTTGCCGGTGGTTCTGGCCGCAACCACCGCTGTTTTTTTTCTGGGACAAACCGTTCCCCTGGCGGGAATCATCAAACTGACTCAGGGCGTGGGCATGCGGAGCGTCTGGATAAGCATCGCGAAACTCTCATTCCCCTATTACGTGCTGAGCACGGGATTGACTTCCATGCTCAACCTGACCAGCCATCGCTTCGGCTGGCAAGCGGCCCTGGTGGTTTTCCCGGTCATGTACGGGGTCCATCATTCCTACCGGTTCTACTTTGGCCGGGAAGGGGAAGTAGTTCGGCCTTTCCCCCTTGCGCGAGCGGCAAGAGCGGGGGCGTGAGGTCAATCGATAACGCCGAGTGGCGTTCTGCGGGTTCGAACCGGAACGCCATTTTTTAGCGAGATTGGTGCACCTGGAAGAAAGCGCCAATGTTAAAGTGCAACTCGACTTGGTTCCGGGCAGCCACCAAGCCAGGTGAACAGCGAAGACCGGAACTTCCGGCGGCAGACCCGGCGGCAGACAAGCTGCGTTGCGTCAACACACTGTTGGCTAATAACGTGGAGTAGTCCGAGGTTGCCTCGCCTGGCAATATCACGCTTTATTTCTACACTCCGAGCCCGGTGACCGTCGCCTTCGTCTCCACCGCACCATGGACTTTACCAACACCCTCATTAGCGGGAAGGTCAGCCAGCAGCCTCAATTCGTCGTGCAGTTCCAGCTTTCAGCGCACCGCGGGGATTGTCGATGTCACATGCAGCCGGTGCCCCAAAGCGTTGTAGCTGCGCCGAATGCTCGCACCGACAAGGTCTTTGATCTTTGATCTTTGATCTCAGTCTCGAACCCGCGGGATCGATTTTCTGAGCCGTGGTTCTCTGCTCCCCGACGCTTCAGACACAGTCGAAAGGTTCTGCGCATCCACTCTTCCACTAACAAGCAGGCGGCTAAAATGTTAGCCGTCCCGCGATCTGCACGATGCGCTGGGTTTGCAGAGCGGTGACACCGGTGCCAAGCGTCGTGCTGGAGATTTGGCCGAAGGTGGCGCTGGCCAGGTTCGTATCCGGGTTGGCAAATTCCGCGTGGTTGAAGACATTGAAAGCTTCGAGCCGCAGTTCAAGGTTCACGCGCTCACTGAAAGCTGTGTTTTTCGCCAGCGCCAGATCGAGGTTGGTTCGCCCCGGTCCGCGGAAAAAGTCTCGCGGAGTATTCCCGTAAGGGTCGCTAAAATTGGGAACGTCCGCCAGCGCCACGAACGCGCTGCAGTTGAAGTACAGATTCCCAGTATCGACGAGACCGGTATTGGGATTACTGCAACTTCCGCTGTGCCGAGGATTCATCCGTGTGATTCTGTTCACGCCGGGCGCAAAATCAGCATTGGCAAGGAAAGCGTCGCCCGCTCCCGAGGGTCCTGGGATGCCGGGGTCTAAGCCCAACTCCGAATTGATGGTCAGCGGGAAACCGGTTCGCCAGCTGAAGATGGGATAGAGACTCCATCCCTTCATAACGCGGTTCACAACCCAGTTGGGTCCTGAGGCCCACGTCCGTGCCAAAGGCAAGTCCCAGCCCCCGCTGAAAGTAATCCGGTTCGTTACGTCGAAATCTGAGGAAGCGCGGAACTGACCGATATTGTAAGCCGGCACTTCAGAATCGCGGTTACGAAAGCCAGAAGAGTTGTCGATGCTGTGGCCATAGGTATAGGCCAAAGTGAAGTAGGTGTTGCCAATAACTCGGTTGTCCCCGTTCTGCTTGGTGAGCGAAGCTTCCATGCTGTTAAAGTTGGCGAAGCTGACGTTAGCAAACTCGGGAGCGCTCGAAAGCGGGCAGATCGCGGATCCGCCATCGTTCGCCAAACAAAATGCGGTGAAAGCCGCGTTCTGAGTTTCATTCAGGATGCGGGTGGGATTCGCACCAGTCACCGTCGTCAAATCGAACGGATTCGCGTCCACCAGCGAAGTGAGCCCCTTCGAACTGCTGCCCACGTAGTTGAGCTCGAATATCGTGCTTTGTGCCACTTGCTGCTGCACGCTCAGGTTGTACTGGTAGCCGTAAGGAGTGTGCAGGTGTGGATTCACGAAGAAGATGCTGCCGCCGCCAAAGGGAAGGAAATCTCCGGTAGTGGTGCTAAACGCGGTCGAAGGATTAGGCGGCTGCGACGGGAACGGGTTCGGAACAATGGGCGTGGTCGAAGAGGCCCACGGTTGACTGTAAAAGGGAAAGCCTGCGGTGGTGGCAGCCGCTTGGACCGGCGTGCCGGGCAAACAGTTCATTGTCGCCGGGGAAGGCAGCAGGCACGGATAGTCCACGAATGGCTCGCTATAGAACGGAGGCGCGCCGTTGAATTGCAGGTTGTCTTCCCCCTTGAGCACGTCATAGAAGATACCGAATCCACCGCGAACGCTGGTCTTGGCTCCGCTCCCCGGACTCCATGCAAAGCCGACTCGCGGCGCGAAATTGTCCTTGTCCGGAAAGTTCACTCCCCGAGGCGCTCCCGGGTCTCCGGGGAAGACCAAACCGAGCGGCGCATTCGGAAATCGTGTGGACTGATCGCCCGGAATGATCGAGAAGTTGCGCCCTTGAGTGTCAAGTTTGGGTGAACTGTACTCGTAGCGAACGCCCAGAGTCAGAGTCAGGTTCGGCCTCGCCCGCCATTCGTCTTGCACAAACCCGTAAACTGACTTGCTGCGAATGTTGTTGCGCGCGTTTGGGCCTTCAAAGAGATTGTTGGGAGCGCCTAACAGAAAATCGGCAAAGCTGTTTCCACTCCCGTCTCCACCGGCAGCATATCCCAAGAAATCGAAGTTGCTGTCGGTGAAAAAAGCAAAGAGTGTGTTTTGCTGATAGCCGGAAAATCCCCCGCCGAACTTCCACGTATTCCGCCCTTTGACCCAGGTGAATGTCTCTGAAATTGCGTAGGTATTGCCGGCGAAGTGAGCTGGGCCTGCCTGGTCCGGCCCGAAGGCCAAGCCGTTATCGAAAGACATGAAGGGAGGACCATTGGGAAGGTCGGAAGCGATGCCAAACTGGGGAAGCGTGGCCTGGTTCGAAGTGGGCAACTCCGAAAGGCTCGAGCGGCGCTGACCCGTAAAACGCAGCTCATTCAGCTTTTCCGTTGACAAAATTCGAGTGTAGGCCACATTCACAAAATAACTGTTGTTCTGCAGGTTGGCGGGAAATCCGGCTACGTCGGAAGATTCGACTCCTGCCAAGCCAGCGCCGCCAAAGGGCTCAAGCTGGGGATTTCGGATGCCGCCGACGGTGCCTGACAGCTTGTCTTTGGAAGTGATTTCGAAATCAATTTTGCCGGTCAGTTCATTGTTGTTGTTCTGGGCGCTGCCCGAAGGAAATAGCGTCCCGGTCGGCGACGCCGGCACCAGCCCGGTGGCAATATAGGCGGCAGCGGCGGGATCAATCTTGGTGGGGTTAATGACTGCGTTGGCGGCAAGAGCCGGGTTGGATTGAAAATATGGATTCGCCTGGAGGAACGCAGCGACGTTCGGGTCGGGACCTCCGTTTGCCGCCTGCGAGAAGTCGCCAGTCAGTTCCGCCGGCGTAAACACAGTTTGCGCCCCCTCCACATCGGTTTCTATCTGCCGCTGTCCCTGGTAGGAGACAAAAAAGAAAAGTCGATTCCGGACAATGGGACCGCCAAACGTGCCGCCGAACTGATTCCGCTTAAGATTGTTTCGCGGTATTCCCTGCTGAATATTGAAGTAGGCATTGGCGTCGAAATCGGTATTGCGCACAAAATCGAATGCGCTGCCATGGAATCTGTTGCTCCCTGACTTGGTGACAACACTGATGATCCCTGCACCGTTACGGCCGTATTCCGCCGTGTAGTTGCTGGTCAGAATGCGGAACTCAGCGATCGCGTCAGGGTTCGGATCGAGGACTGCACCGTTATCGAGTAGATCGTTGTTCACACCTCCGTCGAGCAAGTAGGTTATCGAATCGGTGCGTCCTCCGGCGATATTAAACCCGTGGCTGGCGCTCGTATCATCGGGATTGTCGTCGGTCACGCCGGGCTGCAAAAGAGCGAGGCTTAGAACATCACGTCCGTTCAGCGGCATGTTGACGATGGGACGCTCAGTCACTGACTGACCGAGGGTCGGGTTTACTGTTTCAACGCCCGACGCTTGCCCTTCTACCCGCACCTGCTCGCTGACCGCTCCGATTTCCAGGTGAAGGTCCAACCGGAGCGACTGATTAATCTCCAGCCGGGTTGTGTTCGCCTCGAATGTGCGAAAACCCTGATGGCGCGCGACAACGTGATAAGTTCCGATAGGAAGATCCAGGATCTGGTAGTAACCGTCTTTGCCGCTGACCGTCGAGTTGATTACATTCGTGGACGTATTTGTGGCGGTGATCTCGACTCCCGCGATTACTGCGCTCTGCTGGTCGGTGATCGTGCCAATGATCTTTGCGGTCGCCTCTTGCGCTCTTGTCTCGGCGCTAAACAATACAGCGATAAACAGGACACACAAAACAGCAGACAGCAACAGTCGATATGATCTGGCCATTTGAAGTCGCATCGGGACACCTTTTCCTTTAGCTTTCTGGCTTCGGTTGGAGTGTTCTCCGCTGCTCGCAACTGGGATTGCTTCAGCACGTCGGGAAACGGACCGGGACCGCAGCGCTAATTGTTCGGAGAATATGCAATTGTGCACCCATGATGTCCAAGCTAGGTTTTCAATGGGTTGGAGGTAATCCCAGCGTCAAGTTATGTTTTTTGATATACCCCCTTCGCATTTTCGAAGCCCATCGGGCTTCGAAGTAAGCTCCGGGAGACAATGCGGCGAGACAACCGGGGAGGCAGACCGCTTGATGACTGTATGGTAGAAAGGTTCGCGCCCGCTATCCACCTCCGCGATTAAAACAGTTTCAATGTTGCTGTATCCCCCTCTTGTGTAGCGCTTGCGCTGCCACACCGGGAGCTGTGCGCTGGCCTTCGACAGTATGATGAGCGTCGCCAGCGGTCGCTGGATTAGTTGCCAGGTTATTCCTGACGATGATTGAACTGCGTATTTTTGCCGACTGCAAACCTGACGGAATAGCCCTGCCTTGATGTGACAAGCGTCGCGAGAAAACCGAATGATTCGTTCCCGACGATCGCCAGGTCACGTTTTGTCTGCCGTATCTCGTCACGTTGTGAGAGGCTCAGACCGGGCTGCGCGCGAAGCGCCGCGACTCCGCTCATTGCACTCTGGCCACGGAGGAGACGTGCAGCTCACAAGCGCCCTCGCCTTAGCAGGTCTAGGGATTAGCGCAGCAAACCGCGGGATTGCTCTTGCATCCAATCCGCACTGCGAATTGCCGAACGAAGAACGAAGTACCTAAACTCGAGGCTCGGGAGGAAGATTTTCGAATCCCGACGGAAACCGATGACCTTAAGATTTTCCTGCGATACCTAGGTTCCGCTTCCCCGCCAGCCGCCGAACGATCGTGCTAAATCCACGGAGTCACCTTCCTCTCAGCGCTCTTGATCGCACCCCGCTTCGATGGTCACTTGGCGTTTGTAGATACCGTGCTGCTGGTGGTGGCACAAATCTTCGCCGAAGAATTCGGCGATAACTTTTATCAGATCGGAGATGGCTTCTGGGCTTTCACTGATTATGCGACGATTTGTCTGACGAAAGAGCCAAAGACGGTTTTGCCCACACGCTGGTTTCCCTTAACCGGCGAAGAGCCGAACGATCAAACTCCTCGGTCAGGAGGTGCAGCCAGGTCGCCGCGTTTACCCACATCTGTTTCCCAGCGAAGGGCAAGGTCCCGCCAGTCCGGGACCGTGCTGGAGGATGCCACGCAAAGTGGTATCCCTACGGGAACCCCATTGACTCGATGAGCGGGGCTTGAGGTCAGGCCCTTTTCGTGAGGGCGTCTCGAATTCGCTGGCCCACGATCGCATCTTCACCGGGCTGCAACATCCAGACCCCGACCACGAGCGTGTTGGCATCCGC
>Ga0265762_1000040_pt1 | contig 15413 bp, 11 predicted proteins | sample NZIome_4_FD_200870 | JGI IMG/M metagenome (GOLD analysis project Ga0265762, IMG submission 200870) | Metatranscriptome of rhizosphere microbial communities from Maridalen valley, Oslo, Norway - NZI4 (Metagenome Metatranscriptome) | ecosystem: Host-associated > Plants > Roots > Rhizosphere > Soil...
CGAAGGCAAGCGCAACCTGCTGGACTATCTCCAGAGTCGCGGTCACTTTGACGCGACTGTCAGCTTTCAGAAAGACAGCGCTGCGGATCTCCTGCGGGTGGTTTACCATATCGATCCTGGCCCGGTGCACAAGCTCGAGCGCATCGAGATTACCGGAAATAAATATTTCCCCACCCGCACGCTCCGCCAGCGCCTGCAGATTCAGCCCGCCAGCACTTTTTTGCCCGGCCGCTACAGTGACGCCTGGCTGAAGAACGATGTCGCTGGTTTTCAGGCGCTGTACGTTTCCAACGGATTCCGCCAGGCCAAAATTCAAACCAAGGTTGACGACAACTTTCACGGCTCCGATAACCACCTGGCGGTTCACATTCAAATCGAAGAAGGCCCGCAGACCCTGGTTGGCGCATTCCAGATCGTCGGTAATCAGAAGGTCGACGCCAAGGCATTTCCCGAGCTGAATACCCGCAGCGGTCAGCCTTACTCCGAACAGAATCTTGCGACCGACCGCGAACTGATCCTCAACTACTACTTCAATCACGGTTTTCCCAACGCTATTCTCGATATCACCACCAACCCTTCCCCGGGTGAGCCAAATCGCGAGGACGTTGCCTACACCATCCAGGAAGGCGAACAGTTCGCCGTCAACCGGGTACTGGTGGCCGGGCTCGATCACACCCGTGACTACGTTGTCGAGCGTGAAGTGCAACTGGTGGCCGGCCAGCCCCTCAGCCAGCAGGACGTTCTGGATACGCAGACCAAACTGTACGATCTCGGTATCTTCAGCCAAGTCGACACCGCGGTCCAGAATCCCAGCGGCACCGACCCGGAGAAAAACGTTCTCGTCCAGGTTCAGGAGGCCAAGCGCTATACCTTCACCTACGGCGGCGGCTTGGAATTTGAAACCGGACTGCCTGCCGGTGAAAAGGTTCCCGACGGCGCAACCGGCGTCAGTCCTCGCGTTGGATTGGATATAACCCGTCTGAACGTGGGCGGCCGCGATCAGACTCTCACCTTCCAGTCTCACGTCGGACGCCTCCAGCAGCGCGGCTTGATCAGCTACGAAATCCCAAAAATCTTAAATAACGACCGCCTCAAACTCATCTTCACCACCTTCTATGACAACAGTCTCAACGTCTCCACCTTCACCTCACAGCGCTTCGAGGGCAAGGTCGATTTGCGCCAGCAAATTGGCAAGCAGCAAGCCAATCATTCCACCTCCATCACCTACCGCTTCGATTACCGCCGGGTTAAGGCGAGCAACATCGTATCGGACTTTTCGCCCGCCGAATTCAGTCTGTTTTCCCTGCCGGCTCATGTGGGAGGTCCCGGCTTCACCTTCATCCGCGACAAGCGCGACAACCCGCTAGAAAGTACCAAGGGCCAATACTTTACCCTCGATGCTTTCGGCGCCTCGAGCTATGTCGGCTCTCAGTCAGACTATGGCCGCGCCCTGGCGCAGGACTCCACCTATTACGCCTTCGGCCAGCCCAATCACAAATTCGTCTTCGCCCGCTCCACGACCCTTGGCCTGGAGCAGGTCTATGGTGGCACCAGAATCTTGCCCCCGGGTTCCTGTCCGCTCAATAATTTGCAGACGGCCTGTCAGGCGAACATCTCCATCATCCCGCTGCCCGAACTTTTTTTCGCCGGGGGTGGCAACTCCCATCGTGGTTTCGGGTTAAATCAGGCAGGGCCTCGCGATCCCGATTCCGGCTTTCCCGTGGGTGGTTCCGCGCTGTTCGTCAACAGTGAGGAGCTCCGCTTCCCCTCGGTCAGCCTGCCCTATCTGGGGGAAGGCTTTGGTTTCGCTCTCTTTCACGATATGGGAAACGTGTTCACTGCCGGTCACGACATGCTTAAGGGTCTGCTGCGCTGGCACCAGCCCGATCCCTCACAGTGTTTGCAGGGGTTGGGCGTGCCCAACTCCGCCTGTATGACCGCATTCGATAACAGTGGCTACGACTATACTTCCCACGCCATGGGGGTTGGTTTACGATATAAAACACCCATCGGCCCCCTGCGCTTTGACTTCGGGTACAATCTGAATCCGACGTCTTATTACCAGGGCGTCCTCAATTCCAGCGGACAACTGACGGGAGACTTCGAGACGCAGCGTTTGCGCCATTTCAATGTGTTTTTCAGCATAGGGCAGCCATTTTAATGAAATTTCGTGACCAGCGATCGATTGCGGCGCTCGCGCTTTTGCTTTGCCTCTTTTTTCTCGCCCCTCCGCGTTCTGCCCTCGCCGTCCCCGCTCCTCAGATCATCGATCGCATTGTCGCTACCGTAAACGGCCGCGTCATTCTGCAATCCGATTGGGATGAAGCGCTGTGCTTCGAAGCGCTCCTCAGCAACCGCTCCCTCGCCAGCTTCATCGACGACGATCGCCGCGCCATCCTCGACCGCCTTATCGACCTCGAACTGCTGCGTGAGCAGATGAAGTCCGCCGACTTCGGCCACGCGACCGACGCCGAAGTCTCCGCCCGCATCGCCGCTGCCCGCAAACAATATCCTCAAAGCAGCTCCGATGCCGCCTGGCGGTCCTTGCTGGCCTCTTACCATCTCACGGAAAAAGATCTCTTCGCGCACGTCGAGCAGCAGATTGATGTGATGCGTCTGGTCGATGCCCGCCTGCGCCCAGCCATCCAAATCGATTCCAAATCCATCGAGGCCTACTACCGCGACCAGTTTGTTCCTAAATTGAAACAGGCCGGTGCCTCGGAGGTCCCCCTCACCGAGGTGTCCGGCAAGATCCGCGAACTGCTCACCCAGGAGAAAGTCAGCGAGATGCTCGTCTCCTGGTTGCAAACCTTGCGCTCTGAAGGTCAGGTCCACATTCCCGGTGTCGCCTCCTCGTCCGGCGACTCCAGGGTCCAATCGCAGTGAGCGTGACCGAGGCCGCAACGAAGCCAGCCCGCCGCTGGGGGAAATACCTGCTGATCCTGGTTGGAGCGTTGGCTGCCGTCGCGGGCGCCCTAACCCTCTACATCAACACCGAATCCTTCCAGGCGCTGGTTCGCCGTCGCCTTGTGGCTGAGGTCGAGCGCATCACCGGAGGCCGCGCCGAAATCGGCAGCTTCCATACCATTCCGTTTCGCCTGCAGGTCGAGGTGCGGAATATCACGGTGCATGGCCGCGAGTCCTCGACCGACGTCCCATTGGCTCATGCCGAGAACGTCGTCGCCCGCTTGAAGATCAGCTCGCTGATTCGCTCCGAGCTCGGGTTTCGTCAAGTAATCCTCGATCAGCCCCTCATCCACGTCATCTTTTATCCCGATGGCACCACAAACTTTCCTGGGCGGACGAGCGCTTTTTCCGCCCAGGCCGCGATCGAACAGCTGTTCTCGCTCTCGATCACTCAGCTGGAAGTTCGCCAAGGCCGTATGCTCTGGGATAACCGGAGCATTCCTCTCGATTTCGCCGCTGGCAACCTGTCCCTCGAGATGGAGTACTCATATCTTCACGCCCGCTACCACGGCCATCTCCGGCTCGGCATGGTGGATACCTCGCTGCCCGATTGCCGACCCTTTGCCTGGATGAGTTCCGTGGATTTCAGCCTGGAATCGGACTCCGCCGCCTTCTCTTCGCTCGAATGGAATTCCGGGCACTCCAATCTATCCGCCAGCGGCCAGGTCACCAACTTTCGCCGTCCGCGCGTCCAAGCCGCCTACGATGCCCACATCGATCTCAGCGAAGCGGCTTCCGTCACCCGGCGTCGCGAGCTTCGTGCCGGCCTTCTCGAACTCAAAGGAAACGGCGACTGGTCACTCGACCAGTTCGCCTCTAATGGTCTGCTCACCCTGCGCGATCTCTCCTGGCAGTCGGAGCGGGTCTCTTTCTCCCAGGCATCCGTGAGTACCGGCTACGCGATCAGCGATCAGCAGCTCAAACTGTCCCGGCTGGAAGGCAAGATCTTCGGTGGAAGTGTCACCGGCGATGCAGAAATCAACCAGTGGCTCGCCGCCGAGCAACATCTCTCCCCCACCGCCAGAAAAAGTTTTGAGACCGCTACCATTTCCGCGGCGCCTCCTCTGAGTAAATCCCGCCCGCCAGCAGCCAAACCCAAGGCCACCGCGATCCAGAACGCATGGATCGTTTTTCGCCTGCGCGACATCTCCGCCCAGGAACTCGCCCTCGCCCTGAATGCGCCAGAACATCCCTTGGAGGCGCTACATCCCGCCGGACTGGCCTCTGGTACCCTCGAAACTCGCTGGAGGGGAACGGCTCGCGACGCCGAAGTCCAGTTTGCTCTCGATGTCGCCCCGCCCGCCCGATCCGCTCCCGCCCAGTTACCCATCGCGGCCCACGCGACCGGGATTTACCACGTGGCCAATGACACGCTCGATCTCCCCCAGTTCAGCCTGACCACACCCACCAGCCGCGTGCAAGCCTCCGGCACACTTTCTTCCTCGTCGGCGTTGCGCCTGTCGGTGTCCACTTCCAGCCTCGCCGATTGGCTTCCTTTCGCTGCCGTAGTCCGTGGCCCCGCGTTATTCCCTGTGGTGCTGAATGGCCGCGCCTTGTTTAACGGGAATATGTCCGGGTCGGTATCTTCCCCTCAGCTTGCCGGCAGTCTCCGGGTCGACGATTTCGAAATCAACGTTCCCGCGACCGCCAGCACGCCTCAACTCGAGACTCATTGGGATTCTCTTTCCGCCTCCCTCCTGCTTTCATTCCAGTCCGTCTCTCTTCACAGCGCGACTCTGGAGCGTGGCGATACTTCAGCCGAATTCGACGCATCCGCTACGCTCGAACATGGCCACCTTACCAGCGAGAGCGTCTTCGCGCTTCGCGCCGATTTGCACAACACCGCGCTCGCCGCGCTTGAGGCCCTCGCTGGCCACAACTATCCCATTACCGGCACCGCTGATCTCTTTCTCGAAGCCGGAGGCACTGAGTCCGATCCTCACGGCGATGGACAACTCCATCTCAACAACGTCTCCGCTTACGGCGAAGCCATCCAGCGATTTGACTCCGTATTCCATTTCGCCCACGGCGAACTTGCTCTCGACAACATGCATTTGTTCCACGACGACTCCGTCGTCACTGGAAACGCTTCCTTCAACCCCACTACCCGCGTCTTCCGTCTCGATGTCGACGGAAATAACCTCGATCTCAGGCGGGTCCAACAGCTCCATACCGGCCGGCTCTCCCTCGAAGGCCGCGCCGATTTCAAACTTAAAGCCTCGGGCACTGCTGAGGCGCCTGTCCTCAACGCCGACGTCCACCTCCGCCAGCTCACGCTCGATGGCAAACTCGAAGGCGAATTCGACCTGCAAGCCGTGACCCAGGGCAACCAGCTTCAGCTCACTGGCCGCTCCCAGTTGCAGCGTGGTTCGTTACTGGTGAGCGGCAATGTCCAGCTGAGAGACGACTATCCCGCCGATCTTTCTTTCCGCTTGGATCAGCTGGACCTCGATCCCCTCTGGCACGCGTATCTCGGGGCGCAACTTACCGGCTATTCCTCCATCGGCGGCGATCTCGAGTTCCACGGCGAACTGCTCCAGCCCCCGCGCTGGGTGGTTAAGGGCGATCTCGCCGCCTTGTCCCTCGACATCGAAAATGTCAAACTCAACAACCAGGGTCCGGTTCGTTTCGTGGTGGCAAACGAATCCGTCAACCTCCAGCAATTCCACATGCTGGGGGAGGGAACGGATCTCGCCGTCCACGGCTCGGTTCAACTCTCCGGCACTCGCGCCCTCGATCTGACCTCCGAGGGCCATCTCGATCTCAAACTGCTCTCCGGCTTTTCCCCTGACCTGGCAGGCTCCGGCCTGGCCACCTTGCAGATGACGGTCGGCGGAACTCTCACCGATCCCCTGCCGCAAGGCCGTCTTCAATTTGCCGATGGCTCGCTTTCCTATGCGACCCTGCCCAGTGGCCTAAGCGGGGTCAGCGGGTCCCTGATCTTTACTCGCGATCGTGCCCACATTGAGTCGCTGACCGCCCACACGGGCGGCGGCACGTTAACTTTCGAGGGCGACGCCACTTATCTCAATCAGCAATTGAATTTCAATCTCACCGCCTCCGCCAAGGACGTACGCCTGCGTTATCCCCCCGGAGTCAGTTCCACGGCGGACGCGCAGCTGAACTGGGTGGGTACACGCTCCGCTTCTTCCGTCTCGGGCGACATCACCATTAATAAAATCGCTGTTACTCCCGGTTTTGATTTCAGCTCCTACCTCGAGCGCGGCCGCCAAGGCTCTCCCCTCACGGTGGCAAATTCTCCGCTCAACAACATCAAACTCGACATACACGTTCAAACGGCCCCCGAACTCCAGATGCGTACCGCCATTGCCCGTCTCTCCGGCGACGCCGATCTCCGCCTGCGCGGCTCCGTGGCGCGCCCCGCCGTTCTCGGACGCGTCGACGTCCTCGAAGGGCAAGCCACTTTCCACGGCACCCGCTACACCCTCGAGCGCGGGGACATCAATTTCGCCAACCCGGTTTCCATCGAGCCGCAACTTAATCTGCAGGCCTCAACTCACGTCCGCAACTACGATCTCAATATCACCATCACCGGGACGCCCGATCGCGGCCTCAATCTGAATTACCGCTCCGAGCCGCCGCTTCCGAAATCCGACATCATTGCCCTGCTGGCTCTCGGCCGCACCGGCAATGAGTCCAGTCAACTCCAGGAACAGTCCGGCCAGAGCGCGTTTTCGGATCAGGCTACCGCTCTGATCCTCAGCCAAGCCTTGAACACCAGCGTCAGCAATCGACTGCAGCGGCTATTCGGTGCCAGCAATATCAAAATCGATCCTCAAGGACTCACCACCGAAAACAACCCTATCAGCAACGGCCCTCAGATCACCATCGAGCAAGAATTCGCTAACAACGTGTCCTTAACTTATTCGACCAACGTCTCGCAAAGCTCGGAACAGATCATCCAGGGCGAGTACTATTTCAATCGCAACCTTTCGGTCGTCGGTACTCGCGATCAGAACGGTGTCGTCAGCTTCGATGTGCGAGTCCGCCGCCGCAAGAAATGAAAGCAGTGATGAGTGACCGGTGATCAGTGATGCTTAACCCCTCGGGGTTCTACACTGGTCACTCACCCCTGACCGCTGGCCACTGCCCATGACCGATCCTCTCCCCGCCCGGCAGCGCATGATCGACTCCCAACTCCTTGCCCGCGGCATCTCCGACCCGCGCGTCCTCGACGCCATGCTGCGAGTTCCCCGTGACGCCTTCGTTCCCGAACCCTATCGCGCCGAAGCCTATGACGACCACCCTCTGCCCATCGCTCACGAGCAAACCATTTCGCAGCCCTATGTTGTCGCCGTCATGCTGGCGTATTTGCAACTCGCGCCCAGCGACGTGGTCCTTGAAATCGGTACCGGCTCCGGCTACGTCACCGCTCTCCTGGCGGAACTCGCCGCCCAGGTTTTTTCCATCGAGCGTCACTTTGCCCTCGCAGCCAGCGCTCGTGACGTGATCGCCGCACTCGGGTATAGCAACGTCCGTATATTTACCGGCGACGGTACGCTCGGCCTTCCCGACCAGGCCCCCTTCGACCGAATCCTAGTCTCGGCCGCCGCTCCTATTGTGCCGCCCGCCTTGCTCTCTCAACTCCGCGAGGGGGGACGCATGATTGTCCCCGTCGGTCCGCCCGATTCCCAGCAACTCCAGTTCATCCGCATGCTGAACGGCCAGCCCGTCATTTCGCTCCGTGATCCTGTCCGCTTCGTTCCCCTCATCTCGAACGGTGGATAAGTTTGTAAGATTCCTCATCCCCCAACTCCAGGCCGGCGGTTACTTCCCACGCCCGATACAAGGCAATCAAGCCATGTCAGTCGTTCGCCGCTTGGCCAAGTCCGGTGCAGTCCTGCGGTTGGGGAAGAAACCAAGCCGCACAGAATCTCCTGCGGCCTGGCCTCCGGCTATCGCATCTCCGTTTTCTCCCACGGAAATGCTCAGCTATCTGCTCGGGATGGACGAGCCGCACTGGGAGACGACATGCGGCAGTTCGTCGCCGCTGGCGACACCGTGTTAGACACTGCTGCGAACCTGGGTCATGTCTGTCTATCCCTATCCCTCGCCCAGCGTGTCGGTCCGTAAGGTCGCGTGATTGCCTTCGAGCCCATTACGCTGAACCTAGCCGCTGTGGCAACAACATCGTCAACGGTCTGACCAACGTCGGCCTATTCGAGTGCGCGGCCTCGGACCGCGCCGGCCAGGCCGTGCTTCGATTGGTGGAGAATAACCCGTCGACGCAAGCCTGGTGCGGCATAGCGACAACCCTGGAGCAACGGAATTTACCATACGCACCGTCTGCATTCGACGATCTGCTAGACGCGGGCCACCTTTCGCCTCCCCGGTTCATCAAAATCGACGTGGAGGGCGCTGCGGCTCTCCTTCTAGGGCTTGCGCCGCAGCCTCGCCGAGGTGAGGCCGGTGGTCTTCATCGAGTGCTCCGAAGCAGGTCGCGAACGCTCTTGGCATTTGCTTTCCGAGCTGAATTACCACTGTTAATCGGGCAATCACTCGGCAGCCGGTAAGCCCATTCAAGGAATACCGTCAGGCTGACTTCCTCTGGCTGCCCGCCGAACCCTAACCAAAGAGCCGAGACCTGAGACCTAGGAGCTAAGACCTGCCGCGTGCCTTACAATCTTCCTGTGCCCGTCTTTCACAACCTCCGCATCACTCTCGAAATGATCAAATGGGAGCACTCCATCTTCGCTCTCCCGTTTGCCCTCTGCGGAGCCATGCTGGCTGCCTCCGGCCTTCCCAGCGCCCATCAGCTCCTTTGGATCGTGGTTGCCATGCTCTCTGGCCGCTCTGCCGCCATGGCTTTCAATCGCCTCGCTGATTCGGCCATTGACGCTGCCAATCCCCGCACTCTCACTCGCGCACTCCCCGCCGGCCATCTGTCTCCCGCATTTGTCGCCACCTTCGTCGTTGTCTCCTGCGCGATCTTCATCCTGGCCGCTTCCCAACTGAATCGGCTCACTCTTTGGCTTTCCCCCGTCGCGCTCGCCGTCCTGTTGCTCTACTCCTACACCAAGCGCTTTACGCGGCTTGCTCACCTCGTCCTCGGCTTCGCTCTTGGCATCGCCCCCGCCGCCGCGTGGATCGCCGTTCGCGGCTCCCTCGACCCTCGCATTTTGCTCCTCACCGCCGCGGTCACCTTCTGGGTCGCCGGCTTCGATGTTCTCTATGCCTGTCAAGATTTCGAATTTGACCGCGATACCGGACTGCATTCCATCCCCCGCCACAGCGGAATCGGCCCGGCCCTCTGGATCGCGCGCGCCTTCCATCTCATCATGCTGATCTTTCTCCTCGCACTCTTGCCCGCCTTTGCGCTGGGAAAACTCGCCGTGGCCGGCGTCGTCGCCGTCACGCTTCTCTTGCTCTATGAACATTGCCTGGTCAAGCCGAACGACCTGTCGCGCCTCAATGCCGCTTTCTTCACCATGAACGGCGTCATTTCCGTAGTCTTCGCCCTATTCGTAGCCGCCGACCTCCTCCTCCGAAAGTAGACAAAAATAAAACAGGCGCTTTCACCCCCTGCGGTGAAAACACCTGCTTCCCCATTCCCTCAAATTTCTCCGAGGGCGTGAAGATCGTGCGACCGGTCTGTTTTTCCCGATCGCACCCTCATCATGCCCTCACCGCGCCCCGGGGGTTGTCACCAATCTGTCAGCGTTTGTAAAATCCGTCCCCTTGCCCGCCCGGCGTTTCCTTGGTAACTCCAATCCCGATTGTCGAAGCTGGTAGCATGAAGCTTCCTCCCAGCCAACTGTGCGCTCATTTTTCCACTTGGCCATCGTCTTGCTGGCTCTCCCGCTATCAACCGCGGACGCGTCCAGCCCACCGTGGTCGTCGACGCCTCCCTCGGTGCTGAGCTTTATAAGACCGACAAAGTGGCCCTCAACTTTCACGCTGACGGCGAGAACCTGAACCATCGCCTGCACATCAATCGACTTCGGCGGCCTCTTCTCCGGCAGCGCCATCGGCCCGCCCCGAAGCTGCGCCCTCGGTCTCGCCGCTACTTTCCAATCAAAACTGCCGCCCTGAGCGAAGCGGTGATTGTGCGCCGGACAATCATGCATAGTCGCAGGACCCCCGGGTCATCGCGCCTCACGCCGGCTTGAAATACTGCACCGCGCGTTCATGCTTTTTAGCCGCCGCCAGCGAAGAAAAAGTCCCCAAGTTCTTCCGCTTTCCAGTCTTCACATCTTTCTTGCGCGAATACAAACGATACTCGCCGGATTGTAGTTTGCGAATCATGCAAGAGAAGATGCCTTCTCGCCACCGGCAGTTGGCAGGGTTTGGTCTCTGGCGAAACCCGCACTCGCCAATGGTTGCCCCGATGATCTGGAGGATCTAGTCGCGGATGTCACGGGCTCGATCAACAATATCCGCGTTCGTGCCCAAAATTACACGGCTGCATCGCCCAGTGCGACTTGCCTTCTTTTTTGCCCTAACCTATTGCATTAGTTATGCAGAGATCAATCGTTACAGAGGACCCGCAATAAGCAAACGCCGGCCCCCAGGGACCGGCGTCAGTGGTGCGAAACTTGAGGATTCTAACTCCCCGCAACCATTTCCTTGGGAGCCCCACCGTCCACGTCGGCCTGATTGAACACGACGTTCGCTCCCATGTGCGCTGACCGGGGGGCCAGCATCTGCTCCTTGCGGTAGACCAGATTGCTGGCGTTAAACGTCGCCAGCTCAAAACCGTGGCCATGCGTAATCGCGTCCGTCGGACAAGCCTCCACACAGTATCCACAGAAGATACAGCGGTTGTAATCGATGTTGTAGACCTTGGCGTAGCGTTCGGCGCCGCTTACGCGATGTTCGGCGGTGTTGTCGGCGGCCTCGATATAGATGCAGTTCGACTGACAATTGGCGGCGCAGAGGAAGCAGGCTACACATTTCTCCAGTCCGTTTTCATCGCGCTGCAAAACGTGAGCGCCGCGGAAGCGAGCTTCGATGCGCGCGCCACGCAGCGGACCTTTGCCGTCGGGATAATTTTCTACCGTCGTGGGCTGGAACATCTCCATGAAAGTGATGCTCATTCCTTTGGCGATGGCAGCGATGTTTTTCAGAACCGGCATAGTGATCTAGTATACCGAAAGCGGAGCGATTGAGGCCTGCCGCTTGTCTTCGCGAGGCGACAGCGCCGGTGTCGCCTGAAGCTCGTTTTGGAGGCGGATGAATCTCAGACCCGCGCTGATCTTGATTGCGGCGCTTCTGCTGGCGCTGGGGGGATCCAGTCAAGACAGCCTTTCTCAGTTGAACCACGGACCGAACTCTCCCCCGAAGCCGAATCCGGGGAAGGATTACGTGGGTGACGAGGCGTGTCGCGCCTGTCATCAAGACGCGGTCGAAGGCTTTCACCGAACCGCGCACTATCTGACATCGAGGCTTCCTGACCGAGATTCAATTCTTGGCGATTTCAGTTCTGGCAACAACATTCTCAAGACTGCGAATCCCAATCTGTCTTTCCGCATGGAGGCAAACGACAACGGTTTCTTCCAGACGGCCGTGCAGGGAATGGAACCCTATATAAGTTCCCGCACCGAGCGCTTCGGTCTGGTGGTCGGCTCGGGAGGGAAGGGGCAGACTTTCTTGTTCTGGAAGGGCGATTTGCTTTTTCAGCTGCCCGTCTCTTACTGGAGGGAGGTTGGCTGGGTAAACAGTCCTGGGTACCGCGACGGCGTTGCGTATTTCGATCGACCGGTAATTGCGCGTTGCCTCGAATGCCACGGAACTTATTTCGATTCACTCGCACCACCACCCCCGAATCGCTACCGCCAGACTGGTTTTGTGGTTGGTATCACCTGTGAGAAGTGTCACGGGCCCGGACTTGAGCACGTTCAACACTTCACCTCGAAGTCCGCCAATCCTCGATCGGATCCGGCCATCCTCGATCCGTCTCGATTCTCGCGAGACCGGCAGATCGATCTTTGCGGCTGGTGCCATGCCGGGCCCGGGGTAGCGCTACTGCCGGCGTTTTCCTATGTACCGGGCGAGCCCCTGGACAAATACCTTGAGTTGCCAAGGCCCGATCCAAATGCGCCCATTGATGTCCACGGCAGCCAGGTCGAACTGCTCAGGAAAAGCCGCTGCTTCCGGTCCTCGTCGATGACTTGCCTGACCTGCCATGATGTTCACGTGACGCAGAAGGATCCGGCTGCATTCTCCCAGCATTGCTTGGGCTGTCATAAGGCCGAGAGCCATCCCAAAATGGCGCATCCAATTGCGAACAACTGCGTCGATTGCCATATGCCGAAGCAGCAGACGAGTCTCATCATCTTTAACCGGAATGGCCGGAACGCCAGCCCGGTAGTGCGAAATCACTGGATCAGGATTTATCCGGTAGCAACCGTCTCCTCCGAGCCCGGGGAGGCCAATTCCCAATGAGTGGCATGGGGGCGTCTTCCCAGCTGCACGCTGGTTCCCGGTCTTCCCCTGGAGGCCAATCTGCCGAGACGATCCGCCCAGTCCCACAACCAGCAAGCCAGAACCAACAATCCAACAATCGCGAAGCACAGCCGCTAGAAACTTCTCAATTTGTTGCAGGCTTAAGTGTTCTGTTTCGTGCACGCTGATCATCCATCATCAGCATGCCTTGTCCTTCAGGCTCATCTTGCACTGGAAACAAGCCCCTGCTTTCGGCTCCTCCTGCATTGGAAAAGACTAGCACTTGTTCCGGGCAGCTTTCCGGGCGTATACTCCCCGGCTGCGGGAAGACGAGTCCGAGCAAAAAGGAAAGTGAGGCCCAACACCCATGAATTGGACAAGCAAGCTGATCCTTGGCGTGCTGACGGCTCTGGCGATGATGTTGCTTACGTTTGTACTCCCCAGAGGAGCCGGGTTGCGCGATGCGGCGGTGGTGCAGTTTCCGCTTACCGTGGGGGTGTGGGCGATCTACGTTTTGCTTTTCGTAAAGCTGAAATAGGTTTTGCTCTAGGTGAAACTAAAGGAGGCGTCCTCGAGACGCGAAGGGCCGCCCGGCGGCCTGACCGCAGTTCATGCAGAATTTCCCAGAGTTCCATTCCCAACCGTTCAACTGGTTCATGAAGTCCTCAACTCTATCGGTCAGCCTGCTGTTGTGGCTCTCGGTTTTCCCGGCGCCGTTGTCGAGAGCAGCGAACGGCGGCAACCAGCCGGCCGACATCGGTCCGCAGGCGCGGTTCTCTCCCGACGACTTCGACTGGCGCCAGATGGTTCCTTATCTTTTCGCGGCCGCCGCACTTCCTTCAGAGCAAGGCATCCGATCAGTGCTCGAAAATGCCAAAGTGCTGCGCGTCTTTGTCGCGAATGAGATTCGTGCGGAGTGCCGTCCGGATAAGGGCCGCTGCGTCGCCCGGCGCGAGGGCTTTACCTTGGAACGGGAAGTGGACAAAAGGATCGACGGAATCGTGCGGGAAGGGATGGTCCATGGGCACAGGACGGCGAGCCTGGACTACCCGCTGCAGGGCCAGCCTTTTCCTTTTTCCGAACTTGCCGCACTCAAAAGCGAGAAGCGGCAAGATGCTTACCTCATCCTTCAGCTCGCCGACCGCAGCTATACGGCGGCGCAGCTGCAGGCCAAGTATGGCGCTCCGTATGACACCAACATTTTTCAGTGGTACAGCGTTTTCACCTACCGGCTGGACAGCGTAGCTTACACGAGCAAAGCTGTGTTCGAGGTTGATCCTGTGGATGGAGCCGTGATCAAAGTTGCGATCAGCCTGAAGGCCAAGAAAACCAAGAAGCCGGACTAGCCTAGCTCGCTTTCGGTCGTGTCTGCGAAGAGAACACGGGCCTCGAGCTCGGTCAAGATCCGCGTGTGTGGATCGTAGAAATGAATGTGACGGAGGTCGGGCGTCTCGTTACCCGGCGCGGGTATCAGCACCCTCGACTCCTGGTGGATCTAGACGATGGAACCATCCCGTCGAACCCGCCGGCGCTACGTTGACTACGGCGCTGAACGGTGCGTTGGGGATGGGAGTTATAAAGATGTCTTGGGCCTAGGAGCCCGGAGTTGCGACGGGGCGGCCAAGAGAACCAGCTAACAGGCAGCGGGCAGGGGGGTAGTGGTAAACCCATCTGAGCCCGCCGCCGACTTTCTGCGCCAAAACAATACCGTGGTTGGCCCACTCCGGCAAGAAATGTTGGAGAGCGAACCGAACGGCATCGAATGTTTCCGATCGGGACAAAACTATCCGACCGCGCACCGGGGACAGCTGGTTCCTCACCGGCGCTTTCAGCCGGTTTCGGAATGACCTTCCTTTTGGTGCCGGGATTACTCCATTCCTAATTCCTTGGCCAGGGCTTTCCACTTGCTATCCACTGAGGCTTTGGTCTTTCCGTCCATGACGATTTCATCTGGCCAAGGGCGGGTGAAGCCTTCGGTGGGCCATTTGCGGGTGGCGTCGATGCCCATCTTTGAGCCGTAGTTGGCGAGGCGGGAGGCGTGGTCGAGCGAGTCGACGGGGCCGAGAGTGAATTGGATGTCGCGTTCGGGATCGATGTGGTTGAGAACTTTGAGAGTGACGTCGGCGAGATCCTGCACGTCGACATCTTCATCGACCACGATGATGACCTTGGTGAACATGGCTTGCCCAAGCGACCAGATGGCGTTCATCACTTTGCGCGCCTGCCCGGGGTAGGACTTGCGGATGGAGACGATCATCAAGTTGTGGAAGACGCCTTCGATGGGTAGATTGATGTCGATCAATTCAGGAATGGTGAGGCGCATCAGCGGGAGAAAGACGCGCTCGACGGCTTTGCCCATGTAGGCGTCCTCCATGGGAGGCTTGCCGACGATGGTGGTGGCGTAAATGGGGTCTTTGCGATGGGTGATGCATTGCAGGTGGAAGACAGGGTATAGATCGGCGAGAGAGTAGAAGCCGGTGTGGTCGCCGAAGGGGCCCTCGGTGCGGAGTTCGTCGAGATTGACGTAGCCTTCGAGAACAATTTCGCTGGAGGCGGGAACTTCGAGATCGACGGTCTCGCATTTGACGAGATCGACGGGGGCGGCGCGGAGGAAGCCGGCGATCAGATATTCTTCGACGTCGGGAGGAGCGGGAACGATGGCGGAGAAAGTTACGGCGGGGTCCGTGCCGATGGCGACGGCGACTTCCATTTTGCCGGAGGGTTGATTGGCGGCGGAGAGGACTTGCCCGCCAGAGGTGCGGGCCATGAGGTCGACGGCGGAAGATTTGTCAAAGTCTCCCCCCGGTCGCAAAGAACGCGACCAGGATGGGGCGCCCCCGGGTGATGAACTGCTCGCGTTCCGCATGCGCTGACGGTAGTGTTCGGCGGCAACTTTTTGTCTCTGCCAGTGGGCGCCGGTGGTCGCGGCGTCGTAGACCTGAAGACGATACATTCCGACGTTGCGTTTGCCGGACTTGGGATCGCGAGTGACGACGCAGGGAAGAGTGATGAAGCGTCCTGCGTCCTGCGGCCAGCATTGC